>PJTT01000090.1_pt1 | contig 161859 bp, 148 predicted proteins | sample 1512261 | NCBI WGS metagenome assembly PJTT01 (sample SAMN08177685, study PRJNA422409) | Soil metagenome, whole genome shotgun sequencing project. | isolation source: Soil (2) enriched on wood chips | place: USA: Madison | collected 2015-01-15 | reverse complement strand
GTGTATATGGTTCCCGGCATGTGGGGAGCGCCATTAAAGTCTATATCGGCATTTCTGCCGCCATCGGCCACGCAGGATTTTGACCTTTCGGTAGCCAACTTTGCCGGTTCTGCGCCGGTCCATACCGGCGGGAAGACCAAAAAGTACCACGAGATTTTCCATGAACGAGGAACACCAAAGGGATTCGATCCCTATTACGACTATGAAGAAGGTATTGCTGTTGCTAAGGAGCTGGGTAAACCTGCGCTGATTGATTTCACCGGTTGGAACTGTGTGAACTGTCGCAAGATGGAGGCCAATGTGTGGACGGATCCGAAAGTGGCGGCATTATTGCGGGAAGAGTTCGTGATGATTGAGCTTTTTGTGGATGATCGTACGGAATTGCCCGCTGGGGAGCAATATGTATCGGCCTATTCCGGCAAAAAGATCAACACGATAGGCAAGAAGAACAGTGATTTTCAGGCGGCGACATTCAACAGCAATTCGCAGCCGCTCTATGTTATCGTAGGAAGCGATGCTAAGGCCGTGCTGCCGCCTACAGGGGCCAACTATGATGTCAATGCCTATGCAGCATATTTGCAACAGGGGATCGACCTATTTAAAAAGAAATAAGATACAATCAATCTATAACATGAAAACGATAAAAAACATTGCAGTTTTAACCTCTGGCGGTGACGCCCCAGGAATGAATGCGGCCATTCGAGCGGTAGTAAGAGCGGGTATCTTTAATGGACTTCAGGTATTTGGTGTACGCAGAGGATATGACGGTCTTGTGCAAGGCGATATGTTTTCTATGGACGCAAAGTCTGTTGCCAACATTATTCAACGTGGAGGGACGGTTCTAAAAACCGCAAGAAGCGATGAATTCAGAACCTACGAGGGCCGAAAGCAAGCTTTTGAAAATATCAAGAAATTGGCCATTGATGCGCTTGTCGTTATCGGTGGTGACGGTACATTTACCGGTGCCTCAAAATTCATTGAGGAATTTGACATTCCCATCATTGGTATCCCCGGCACCATTGACAATGATCTTGCGGGAACGGATTTTACGATCGGTTACGATACAGCGATCAACACCGTTGTTGACGCCGTGGACAAAATACGTGACACCGCGGAATCACACGACAGACTCTTTGTTGTTGAGGTGATGGGGCGCGATTCGGGATTGATAGCACTACGCTCGGGTATCAGTACGGGAGCCGAAGCGGTCTTGATTCCAGAGCTGCAGGTCGACTATGATGCGATTATGAAGCGCTTGGACAAAACACGCAAGAACAAATCGTCCCGTATCATTATCGTAGCCGAAGGCGATAAAGAAGGTGGGTTTGTCGTGGCTGAGCGTATACAGGAAAACTTCCCGCATTACGACGTTCGCCTATCGATTTTAGGCCACATCCAACGTGGTGGCAAGCCAACGTGCATGGACCGTGTGCTGGCAAGCCGCTTGGGTGTCGCATCGGTCGAGGCGCTTATCGAGGGACGTCGCGGAGAAATGGCAGGACTGATCTGTGGCCAGGTTCAGTTTACACCGTTCAGCAAAGCCATCAAGCACATTGATAAGATCAACGAAAATCTGACCAGAATCGTAGAGATCCTATCCCTGTAAAACAGTAGGAGTAAAAGTTAAAAAAGCCGGCCATCTTTAAAAGATGTCCGGCTTTTTTTTAAGTTGAAAGTTCTTATTTCAGTACCTCTTGTAGTTTTTCTTCCAACGCAGGTCCACGGAGGTTAGAACCAACAATCTTTCCTTCAGGATCGATTAGGTAATTTTGTGGAATTCCTTTGATCGCATAAAGCTCGACCACGGGAGACTGCCAAAACTGTAGATCGGACACATGTGGCCATTGGCTAAGTTCGTCGTCCGCTATTGCTTTCATCCAATCATCTTTCTTGCCAGGACGATCAAGCGACACGCCCAAAACCGTAAAATTCTTATCCTTAAACTTATTGAATGCAGCGACAACATTTGGATTTTCGTGACGGCATGGACCACACCAGCTAGCCCAAAAATCGATCAACACATATTTTCCACGTAAAGACGATAACGCTAGATTGGTGCCGGTTGTATCAGGCAAGGTAAAATCTGGAGCCAAGGCTCCTACCGACAATTTCTCCATAGACGCAATCTTATCCCCCAAACGTTTGCCCAATGAGGTCGTTTTCAAATTAGCGGCCAAACCTTCGAAAGCAGGTTTCACAAACGAGGTCACATTATCCGGCGAGGCCAGCTCATCAAGAATGGTCAATGCCACATAACTATTGGGATTTGCTTTGACAAACTCCTGATTCAAGGCTTCCTGCTTCTCATAAATAACAGATGCTTTATCTTGCAACGTTTGGATAAAAGCTTCATCTTGCTTTTTATCATCTGGAGCAGCCTCATATTCGGCGTTTAAAGCCTCAAATCCTTGTTCAATCTCCTTAATAGAGGTACGATATCGCGCGAAGTCATCATTGATGGCATTGCCTTTTGCTACGGCCGATTCAAATTCTGCACCCTCTAATTTGATTGCGCCTTTAGAAAGGTAAACCGTATTCATCGGCGGACGCTCGCCACTCCCACGCAACTGCGACATCGTCTTCCCATCTGCAGAAAGGAATAGGCGCGCCTGTGTGGGTTCTGCCACCGTTCCTTGGTACTTGAAAGCACCGTCCGTAATTACAGCCGAATCGATCACGCCCTGCCCATTATTTTGGTATTGGATAAATACTTTCGCTCCTGCTGCTGTCTTCCCTATTTTTCCATTCAAGGTAAACTCTTCCTGTGCAAAAAGCAAAGCAGGGAGCATGCCCAAAGACATTAATATTCCTTTTTTCATTGTATATTTTATTATATGATTGACTTGTGTAAAACCTATGTTATTGCTTCCATGTGTTACCATCGGCCACTTGCGCCGCCACCGCCGAAGCCACCACCGCCGAAGCCACCAAAACCTCCTCCACTGCCGCCGCCAAAGCCGCCGCCACCGAAACCACCGCCACCATTTCCACCACCTCCCCTCCCGAGGCTATTCAATAGCGTCCACCAGAAGAGATCCGAAGAGCCTCTACCGGTAAGAACACGCCCTCCGCGATTTCCTCCACCGCCATTTCTAGAGATCAGGGAGATGATGACAATGACAATAATAATGATGACCACTATCGGAACACCACTATTTTCACGCTCTTTACGTTCTCTTCTCGGATCAGCCTTATATTCGCCTTTGGTATAAGAAATTAAGGCATCCGTGGCTTTATCTAGTCCGCCATAGTAGTCTTGTCGACGAAATGCGGGCTTAATTTCATTTTGAATAATACGATGTGCAATAACATCCGGTACGGCTCCTTCCATGCCGTAACCTGTCTGAATGGTAACTGTGCGATCGTCCAAGGCCGCCAATAATAGTATACCGTTATTGTCCTTTTTCCCCCCGACACCCCATTTCTGAGCCAGTCTAACGGCATAGTCAGCCACATCATAGCCTCCCGTCGAGCGCAGCACTACAACGGCAATCTGGGTAGATGTTGTATCTTCAAATGCCAGCAGCTTTCGCTCCAGTGCCTGCACATCCGCAGCACGCAACGTACCGGTATAATCATTGACCAGTTGCGTGGGTTTGGCGGGAAGCTCTTGTGCCTGCCCAACGAGCGAGCAGATCAGCATAAATAGTACTAATAGAGCGGTATTCTTTAGGTCTGCACGTCGACCAGCTATTATTCGCATGAGATTCTTAATTTTTTCCAAAATGAATATCGTCAGGCAGTTCGTTGACATCGTCCACTCCGCGAGGGAAAAAATGCTGCAGCTGTTCGCCGGCATGCTCAATCCCCACAACCAAGCCCTCGACCAACTCGCCATTTTTGAAAAAAGCAGCCATCTGCTCTTTTGTTTCATCCCAAAAGTTGGCTTTCACCTGCCGGTTGATTCCTTGATCACCAATGATCGCGAATTCGTGGTCTTCCGTGGCCAAGTAGATCAATACACCGTTTTTAAGGCGTGTTTTATGCATATCCAGCTTCCTAAAATAGTAGATGGCCGCCTCGGCCACTGATTTGCCTGCCAGCTTACGATCCACTACCAGACGAATCTCGCCAGAGGTCTTACCTTCGGCCACACTAATGGCCTGCACGATCCTATCTTGATCGGATGTTGAAAATATCTCCATTATTGTGCATCAAATTGAGTGGCTGCCCTGCCCTTCATGTTACAGGTACGTTCCGCCGGCATGAACGAAAAAACCAATTCGGTTTTAGAAAGATACGGTTGGCGCTTTGTCCGACCCTTCTGCCGCTTTGAACGTACCTTTTGCTTGGAAGCCAAACATACTTGCCATAATATTATTTGGGAAGCTACGAACAGTCGTATTGTAATCCTGAACAGCATCATTATAGGCCTTACGTTCTACCGAAATACGGTTCTCCGTTCCCTCCAACTGCACCTGCAGCTCCTGGAAGTTGGCATTAGCCTTTAAGTCCGGATAAGCTTCAACGCTCACTAATAGTCGTCCTATAGATTGCGAAAGTGCATCTTGCGTTTGTTGAAAATTGGCTATTGCCTCGTCCGAGAGGTTCGATGGGTCTACCGTGACCGACGTCGCTTTAGCACGAGCCTCCACTACGGCCGTTAATGTTCCCTCTTCATGCTGTGCCGCTCCTTTGACGGTAGCCACCAGATTAGGAATAAGATCCGCTCGGCGCTGGTAAGCATTCTCTACTTGTGCCCATTTTCCTTTCACGTTTTCATCTTTGGAAACCATGGTATTGTATCCACAGGAACTAAAAGAAAGCGCGGTAAACAATCCAACCAAAACTATTAGTAATCTTTTCATGTACGATGTTTTAATCTATTTTCTATAAAAATAATAAAAATGTTTAACAGTAGAAAGCACTAATCAAAGGCTATACCAAGCTTTTAAAAATGGTACACTTTGGCAGACATTGCGTAACTTTGCACTGTTTTGGGATAAAAACCCAGCCCTAATGTATGCAAAAAGAAATAGAAATTGCCATTGCGCCCGAGTTCATTCACGATACGGAACACATAATTAACATCGGAAGTAAACAGCTAAAGGTAAGCAAAGAGCGTATTCAGGCCCATCATATTCGTAAACGATCGATCGACGCACGCGGACGCCAGGTGCTGTATCGCCTACGTGTTATTTTTTTTATAGATGAGCCCTATGCCCCCGAGATATTCGCGACAAGCATTAAAAAGGTTGATCATGCGCCGCTTGTCATTATCATCGGTGCCGGTCCTGCGGGGCTGTTCGCTGCCTATCGATGTTTGGAGCGGGGCTTCAAGCCCATCGTCATCGAGCGAGGCAAGGCGGTCCAGGAAAGGCGACGTGACTTGGCGCGGCTCAACCGGGAGGGCGTCGTCAATCCAGAGTCCAACTATTGTTTTGGCGAGGGCGGTGCAGGCACCTATTCGGATGGCAAGCTGTACACCCGATCGAACAAGCGTGGCGACGTACAGAAGGTGCTGCAGATCTTCGTGCAACATGGTGCGACGGAAGACATCCTGATCGATGCTCGCCCACATATTGGCACCAATAAGCTACCACACATTATCGAGGATATGCGCAATTGCATTGTTTCGCAGGGCGGGGAAATAAGATTTGACACGCGTGTGGATGATATACTGGAATCTTTTGGGCAGGTACGCGGCGTGCGCACCTCAAGCGGTGAAACGATCCATGCCGACCATGTTATCGTGGCTACCGGCCACTCTGCTCGTGATATGTTTGAGCTCTTTCGCCGCAAAAGCTGGCTCGTTGAGGCCAAAGCTTTTGCTTTGGGGGTAAGGATCGAACACCCGCAGACGGTTATTGACCAAGCACAATACCATTGCAGTACACGCCACGAAAATCTGCCTGCAGCTTATTACAGTTTAGTTGAACAGGTACAAGACCGAGGTGTATTTTCATTTTGTATGTGTCCGGGAGGTATCATAGCGCCTTGCGCCACAGCAGCGGACGAAATTGTGGTCAATGGTTGGTCGCCATCAAAACGCAACAATCCACACGCCAATTCGGGCACAGTTATACAGATCAATCTAGAGGATGTCCCTGCATCGGCTTCCGATCCCTTTGCACTATTAGCCTTCCAGCAGAAAATTGAACAACAGGCATTCCGTTCAGGAGGGGGGCAGCTTGTAGCTCCAGCGCAACGCATGGTTGATTTTGTAGAGAACCGTATATCGAGTAATTTGCCGGAAAACTCCTACAAACCGGGCACACGAAGTGCGGATCTCAACGAAATATTACCCGACTTTGTACACCAGGCGTTAAGAGGTGCATTACCCTTATTTGGAAAGAAGATGAAAGGTTACTACACCAACGAAGCCATCTTGGTGGGAGTTGAATCTAGAACTTCTTCACCGGTACGCATCCCGCGTGACAGGGACAGTTTACAGCACCCCCACGTGAAGGGCATCTACCCTTGCGGCGAAGGCGCTGGCTATGCAGGAGGCATTGTGTCTGCGGCGATTGATGGTATGAACTGTGTGGATGCGATCAGACTGTAGCTCGCTCCATTTGTTACTGGAACAAGAGCTTGATGCGTGGTATCGCGCAGATCAAAAATAAAAAAAAAGCTATTGACAGATAAATATCAAATCACTACCTTTGTACCACAATCAGCGAAAGTAGCTCAGTTGGTAGAGCACAACCTTGCCAAGGTTGGGGTCGCGAGTTCGAATCTCGTCTTTCGCTCCAAAAGCCTTCCATAAATGGAAGGCTTTTTCTATGTATTTCCCCTCCCTTAAACCTCATTAGAACAGGTTTTAATAGAATCGAGACGACCTAGCTTTAGTAAAAATGTTACGCAACATCTGGCTGTCTTCATTGAAATTATTCTTTTCAGAAGCTTCAAACGTTGTTGTATACTGTTTGCTTCTTTTTCTAAGATGCTTTTAATTGCTTCGAGAGACAACAATATTCTTTTGAGCAGTTATCCGCTTTCATGGAAGGATGACTCCTTTGCATCTTCAGCTGCATTAGGTATGCATTTTCACATCGATAGATCGCTAGCGATTACCGCGTAAAGCTACGACTGTATATTGCCCGTGAGCGATACGCATCTGCCTGTTGCGTGTATCTCAAAACAACGCGCTGACAACATTCTGATCGTAAAAAGATGTTTCATATAGGTTAATTAAGATGGCGTAAAATGAATATCCCATAGCATTCGTTCACAAAAGATCTGCGGACTCGTGCAATTAGAGAAGCTTGCTTTGGTGAAACAAAACCGTCACACAGTGATCATCGGCGACTTAAATCTGACAACCACTTTGTAATCCTGGAAAGGCTACTTATCAATGGCTAGTCCTGTCTTTCCGATATAGCACCGTATTTTATATTCCTCTACTAGCGGTACAGCGTAGGGTTACAAAAAGGCAGGCTGATCATTGAGACCGAACTCCAATAGCTTGCCTTCAGCATCATGTATTGCACAAAAAAAAGCGTTCGGATGTCCGAACGCTTTTTTTACGATTTTTAAAAATTGACTTTACTTGCTTTCTAAGCCGGCAGCGACTAAATTTTCCACATACCTGCGTACAATTTCATTGGAAAAACGAGAGGTTACATCAAAAGCAAATGCGTGTACCAACAAGATACGAGCAGATTCCTCACCGATACCGCGCGCGCGCAGATAAAAGAGCGCTTCATCATCGAACTGCCCCATAGTACAGCCGTGCGAACATTTCACATCATCTGCAAAGATCTCCAACTGAGGTTTGGTATAGACGGTAGACTTATCACCGATCAGCATGTTATTGTTTTGCTGGAAGGCATTAGTCTTCTGTGCATCCTCGCGCACGAAAATCTTTCCATTAAAAACTGCCGTAGACTCATCTTGGGGAATATTTTTGTACCACTCATAAGACTCGCAGTGTGGCTGCATATGATCCACGATGGTATGGTTGTCCACGAACTGCTTGCCCGACGTTAGGTTGATGCCATACAGGTGAGATTCCACATTTTCAGCGTCCAAACGAACGTTGATATTATGACGGACAAAAGATGCTCCTGGCAAGTTACAGTTGTAATTATTATACAAACTATGTCGCTCTTGGTAGATCTCCGTATGGTTGATATAGTTACTTACGGCTTCGGAAACCTGTAGGTAATAGTGCTGCATCTTAGCATTTTCCTCCAAGACGATCTCTGTCACCTTGTTATTCAGATTTTTGGCCGTTCCATCGAGTGTAATAAAAGATTCTACAATTTCTACTTCGGCATGTTGTTCCAACACGATCAAGTTTCGTGTTTGGGCGAAGAAAGAATTGTCGCCACTAGCCACATGTACGATATGAATGGGCTTACTAACCACCTTATTTTTGGCAACAGCAATGTAGACACCAGCTGTTTGCAAGGCCGTGTTGAGCTGTACCAGTACATTATCGGATTTATCCGCGTGCTGCGCATAGTGCTTTTGAAAGTTCGACTCGGCATGGGCTTCCTCGATTGGCTTAACCACCAATCCGATTTCATCTTCCAAGCTCGAAAAGGCCAGCACATACTGTCCATTGACTAAAACGATGCGATGTGCATCGAGGTCAGGAATATCTGCTTTGCTCGTATCGATATCATCAATGGCCACATCGGTGTTCAGCACATAACTTGTATTGGTCAAGCTATGTAAGTTGGTGTATTTCCATTCTTCGTTCTTTACGGTAGGGAAACCTTCTTGTTGAAAACGCTCAAAAGCAGCTCGACGTATTGCCGTCAGGTTGGCGGGCTCGGGAATCGCTTCTAACTCTTTAAATGAGGTAACGACCTGTTGATATAATGAATCTGCAACTATTGTACTCATGTTATTTTTTATCAATCCGCTGTTTAAATTATCCATAGATAAATCAAATTAGGCGGTTTGCGTATCGTATTCTTTTAACCAGTCGTAACCTTTTTCTTCCAATTCCAAGGCCAACTCTTTGGAGCCTGTTTTTACAATGCGACCATTGTAAAGTACGTGAACAAAATCAGGAACGATATAATCCAACAAACGTTGGTAGTGCGTAATCACGACGAAGGCGTTGTCTTTCGAACGGAGCTGGTTGACACCATTCGCTACAATGCGTAGCGCATCGATATCCAACCCGGAATCAGTTTCGTCCAAGATGGACAATTTGGGATTGAGCATAGCCAATTGAAAAATCTCATTCCGTTTCTTTTCACCACCGGAGAACCCCTCGTTCAGGGAGCGGTTAGCTAGATTCGCGGAAAACTCCACCAATTTTTGCTTTTCTTTCACTGTTTGTAAAAATTCTTTGGCTTCCATAGGTGGTAAGCCTCTATAAGCACGGATATCGTTTACAGCAGTCTTTAAAAAGTTAATATTGGAAACGCCAGGAATTTCGACGGGATACTGAAATGCAAGAAACAAACCCTCGCGAGCTCGATCTTCAGGAGCAAGATCCAACAAATCAATGCCATCCAACAAGGCGGCACCAGCCGTCACTTCGTAGGAATCGCGGCCAGCCAATACATTACCCAAGGTACTCTTTCCAGCTCCATTAGGCCCCATAATGGCGTGAACTTCGCCGGCTTTGACTTCTAAATTTAATCCTTTTAATATTTGTTTGTCTTCAACAGACGCGTGTAAATTCTTAATTGATAACATCTTATTCTTTATTGCTTACTAACCCTAGCCACTTTCGAGGTAGCAGGGTCAACGATTAATTTTTATCCTACTGACCCTTCCAAGGAGATCGCCAACAATTTCTGTGCTTCGACAGCAAATTCCATCGGCAATTGATTCAAAACCTCTTTTGCATAACCATTCACGATCAGTCCTACGGCTTTCTCCGAATCAATTCCGCGTTGGTTTAGGTAAAAAACCTGATCCTCACCAATCTTGGATGTTGTAGCCTCATGCTCCAACTTGGCACTGCGATTTTTATTTTCGATGTAAGGAAAGGTGTGTGCACCACAACGATCACCAATCAACAGGGAGTCACATTGCGTAAAATTACGCGCTTTGTCAGCGTTCGGTCCAATCTTCACCAACCCACGATAGCTGTTGTGACTAAGTCCTGCAGAAATCCCTTTTGACACGATTTTCGAACGGGTATTTTTCCCTAAGTGAATCATCTTCGTTCCAGTATCAGCGACCTGCTTGTTACGGGTCATGGCCACCGAATAGAATTCGCCAACGGAATTGTCACCTTTCAAGATAACGCCTGGGTATTTCCAGGTAATTGCCGAACCGGTCTCCACCTGCGTCCAAGATATTTTAGCATTATCGCCTTTGCAAATGCCTCGTTTGGTCACAAAGTTATAGATACCGCCCTTACCATCTTTATCTCCTGGATACCAGTTTTGCACGGTTGAATATTTGATTTCAGCATCGCGTTCCGCAATCAATTCCACTACTGCGGCGTGTAATTGATTTTCGTCACGCATCGGTGCCGTACAGCCTTCCAAGTAGGAAACATACGATCCTTCGTCTGCCACGATCAATGTACGCTCAAATTGTCCCGTATTTTGGGCATTAATCCGAAAGTAGGTCGACAACTCCATAGGGCAACGAACGCCCTTTGGAATATAAACGAAAGAGCCATCGGAAAACACAGCCGAATTTAGTGCCGCATAGATATTGTCGGTTTGAGGCACCACTGTTCCCAAATATTTTTTAATGAGATCTGGGTATTCCTGCACTGCTTCCCCGAAAGAGCAGAAAATAACGCCTTGTTCTTTCAGTTTCTCGCGGAAGGTAGTCTTCACCGATACCGAGTCGAACACAGCATCTACAGCAACCACGCCCGCTAAAATTTTTTGTTCATCCAAAGGAATGCCCAGCTTCTCGAAGGTCGCCAGCAATTCAGGATCTACTTCGTCCATACTCTCCAACTGTTTCTTGGCCTTCGGCGCTGCATAGTAGGATAAGTCCTGAAAGTCTATTTCTGGATTTTCGAAGTTTTGCCAGGTCGGCATCTTCATGCTCAAAAAATGACGGAAGGCTTTCAAGCGCCATTCCAACAACCACTCGGGTTCATTCTTTTTTGCAGAAATTAGGCGTACAGTGTCCTCATTGAGCCCTTTAGGGGCAATTTCCATTTCGATATCGGTCGTAAAGCCGTATTTATATTCTTCGAGTTCTAACTCTTTTAGTAATTCGTCGTCTTTGGTACTCATTTCTCTTCCCCTTTAATTTATCGGCGATTCCTACCTTATTTTGGACTACAAAGATACGATTTAATAAACAATTACCTCTATGCTAGCGTGGCATAAAGCTGACTTGTCCCAAAAAAAAATGACAAATCTCATTTTTGCGCATTTTAAAGCCCTCTGGATTAAGTGTTTTTTACACTAGCATGATAACCAATAAGATCGATCAATAAACATATTCGCTTAACATAAATTTTATCTATAATATTTCCGCAGGTCAAATCCTTTAAATCCGAAATAAAATTTCGTATGTTTACTGATTATAAAATATAATATTCACTGAAAGCGAATACGAAAAATGCCCTACCAACCAGATAAAACAGATCTAAAGATCCTGAAATTATTGCAGGAAAATGGCAGAATCACCAATTTACAATTGGCTTCTAACATCGGTTTGTCCCCCGCGCCCACGCTTGAACGCGTGCGCAAGCTGGAGAATTCAGGGTTTATCAAGAGCTATCATGCTTTTGTCGATGAAGAAAAATTGGGCTTAGGCATCAAATCGTTCATACAGATTTCATTGGATTTCCACACCCACAATGCTATTCCCGAGTTTGTGGAAGCTGTTAAGGCTATCCCGGAGGTTACGGAATGCCACCACGTGACGGGCAACTGCGATTTTATACTCAAGGTGTACGTGAAAGACATCAAGGCCTATGAGGGCGTTATTATGGAAAAGATATCCAAGATTCCGTTTGTCAAGACCTTCCAAACGATGATGATCATGTCTACGAGCAAGAAAGAACCTATTGTCCCTTTGGCGTATTAATCCCTCATCTATGCAATCAAACCATACAGATTACGAGGATCTGGCTCTCATTTTAACTTGGCCGGATGCCACGATAAGGGGCGACGAGAAGTGGATGATGTTTTTCAAAAAAATAGGTATTGTAAAAAATCTAAATTTCAAGGTTGGACATACGGGTATTGTGATCATCAAGCGTAGTAGCGGGGAGATGCTCTTCTACGATTTTGGACGTTACATCGCTCCACGCGGTTACGGCCGAGCTCGTTCCAAGTTTTCCGATCCTCGGGTAGAGATAAAATTCAAGGCTAAATTCAAGGATAGCGAAATCAGCAATTTGGAAGACATTATCACACAGCTCGAGCTGCTCAAGCCTGCGATGTATGGGGAAGGCATTCTCTATTTTTCCATCGCGCGAGGCATAAACTTCGAACAAGCCAAAGCATATGGGGATGATTGTGTGCATCAAGGAACCTATCCTTACGGGGCGGTCGCAAAAAATAACAATAACTGTTCGCGTTTTATTACGCGGATGCTTATGCGTTCCTCCAAAACCTACCGTTGGAATCACAGTATCAATTTTCCGGAAACGATTAAAGCAAGTCCCATCAGTAACGTGGTAAACGCGGTATCCGACCGGATGGTATACTCATTTACGGCAGAAGAAGGTTTGAAATACTTTAAGATGAACCGCTGGCAATCTTTTGGCTTTCTCTTGCAAAAGCTAGGCGATAACGTAAATCGCAGAAAAGCGGCGCTGTTACCGAACGACTTGATCATCGGCTATATGGATTTTGCATCCAAACCCATCTCGGTTCCCGTAGATGCCCAATATTTGGGCGGTGTGGGCGATGGCGCTTGGTTTTCTGTGCAGCAAGCTCCAGAAGAAAAAGTGCTTATCAAACGTTTCACCTCGAAAGGCGAGTTGGAATATGTGGTCTTGGGTGAGCCCATGGAACCCATTGACTTGACGGAAGCGTTCGAGATCACCTATGATAGCCATCTCTTATTCACGCACATCCGCCAACTGGGCCGGAAGATCAGGATCAACCACATTCAAAAGCTGGCGTTGGAGACCTATCAGTACAAGGATCTGCAAGAACGTTACGCTTAGCGGATTTGCCAGTCTATAGGCCCTTTTTTGTATGCTAGCAGGTAGTCATTAGCCTTAGAGAAATGCTTACAGCCGAAAAATCCCCTGTAAACGGATAAGGGTGATGGGTGTACAGACTTCAATATCAGATGCCGTGTATGGTCAATCAGCACCGATTTCTTTTGTGCATAGCTCCCCCACAAAACAAAGACGACATTGTCCCGTTTTTGGGAAATCGCCTGTATAAGCTTATCGGTAAATTCTTCCCATCCTCTTTTTTGGTGTGATGCCGCCTGATGGGCGCGCACAGTCAACGTTGCGTTCAACAGCAGTACGCCCTGCGTGGCCCAATAGGAAAGATCTCCACTTGTGGGGCTGATGAACCCAGGTATATCGGTCGTTAGTTCTGCGAAGATGTTCTTCAGCGAAGGCGGAAGCGCCATACCCTTTGGCACAGAGAAAGACAGGCCATGTGCCTGCCCATCATTGTGGTAGGGATCCTGTCCCAGTATAACGACTTTGACCTCATCAAACGGGGTCAGCTTCAGGGCATTGAACACCAAATCTTCGGGCGGAAAAACAAGCGTCGTTTTTCGCTCCTGCTGCACGAAAGCCGACAGATTTCGCATAAACTCCTGTTTCAGCAAAGGCTTTAAGATGGGCTCCCAACTTGGGTGATAACGATCCGACATAATACAAATGTACAATTTTACAATTTTATAGGACAAACAAGTTGTATAAGCTCTAAAATAACCGGATATTTGTGCCAATATTCATCAGTAACGAAAATTTTATGTCAAATATAGTTCGCATCATTCTAGCCAGCGTGTTACTTATCGGAACGGTGGTGCTCTTTTGGTTTGGACACTGGGGTTTTGGTATTCTAGGTATCCTCATCAGCATCCTTGCCTGGGTAACGGTATTCTTCAATGAAAACATGCTGTTGGCGCAATGGTTTCTGCGCAAAGAAAACATGACAAAGGCAGAGCAATGGCTTCGTAAGATTACAAATTATGAAAAGCAGTTGATTTCCGCCCAACATGGTTACTACCACATGTTGCTCGGTATTGTTGAGTCGCAGCGCGCACCGCTTCAATCGGAGAAGTTTTTTAAGAAAGCCCTTTCCCTGGGTTTACATATGGACCATAATATTGCCTTGGCAAAATTGAGTCTTGCTGGCGTTGCAATGGCGAAACGGAACAAGCGAGAAGCTGAAAAATTATTATCGGAAGCCAAGAAAGCGGATAAAAACAAATTACTGGCTGATCAGATCAAGATGATGAAAGATCAAATGTCCGTGATGGATAAGCAGCAGTTCCGTTACTCCAGATAAGCGGACTAATTCATAATTCGCGCGGCGATTGCCATTAATTTACCATTCAGAAATAACACAAGAGGTTGATCTATAGATCAACCTCTTGTGTTATGAACTTACCTTCTTCTGTGCTATCTTCAAATACAAGTAGAAGCTTCTTGGGTCTTTCCTGTTTCCAATGCGCATACTTGATGATTAGCGGTACGGGTACATTTTCTTCAAACAGATAGTGCAAGTAATTTTGTCTATCCTTGATATGAATCAGTATCCTTCCCATTTTTAACGAGGTAAAAAGGTGCTGTTTCCCATTCACGTCGAGCACTTGGGTGGCATAGGTATTCAGCTTAAATTCCCTTTGATCCATGTGGTAGGAAATCAAAAACAGATCGATCGTTAGGGTATCGTTATCAGGATCAAGATGTACCGCCTTGACATCTACTTGAATATCATCCAACACATTGCCCTTAACCTCTTCCTGTGCATGTAATAGGCCACATGACAGCCATACAAACATGGCAAACAATAAGCAAATTCTCTTCATCGCCACTATCTTAATCGATCTGCCGACTTAATTAATTTATCATCCTTGCGGATACCACTAATGGCCATCGCAAGAAAAATTATAGCTGCCGGCAAAAGAAAGAAGCCTACGCCAATATTTCCGGCCTGCAGTCTTTGTGAGATCGCGTCAAGCACGGTATTTGCCGACATGAACATCCATAGTCCCAACAAGATAACTAGCAGGATCTCCACCCCGACAAAAAGCAACTGTCTCTTTCTATTTTTAAACAAGAAGATGATCAGCAGGGGGAAGACGGCGACGATTCCCGCTAAGATTGCCTGCGGAATGGCCGTGCTCTCGCGACTCATTTCGTTATTAACGGAAGAGTATATACCGGTAACGAATATTTGCTTGCCAAGGCCAACCAAATCGATGAAACTGACATATGGAAAAATAAATAAGCCGAGCAATGTTACTGTTGCCGCCAATAGCCAAAGGGTCTGTACGCGTTGAATCATAGTGCTTTTTTAAACTGAAGAACAAATATACTATAAACAATAAAATAACCAATTTGATTGCATCCAAACAATAATTAAAGATTCGGACGGCATGCTGCAGGAAGCCATGTGGTAATGGAATTGTTAGATTCTTTATTAAGCCACGGAGCTTAAGGTACTTTTAGCTACCTTTGCTCCGTGGAAAATATCATGCAGCGTTATTTTTTGGAAATCGCCTACGACGGCACCTCATATCATGGTTGGCAGGTGCAGAACAATGCGGTTTCCGTGCAACAGCGCATCAATGAGGCCTTGGCCAAAATTTTGCGCATCGCGGTGGAAACCGTAGGTGCTGGGCGTACAGACACGGGGGTACATGCCAAACAGCTGTATGTGCATTTTGATGTGGAAGTAGGGCATATCCCCAATCCAGAACGTTTTTTGCACGCCCTGAATGCGCTGCTACCCTACGACATTGCCGGCCGTCGTCTGCTGCCGGTGCACCACGATGCACATACCCGTTTTGATGCCGTGGAGCGCTCCTATGAATACCATATACACTTCGGCAAGGATCCTTTTTCAATCAACAAATCGTGGCAGTTGCGCGACTATCCAAATGTACAACGCATGAACGAGGCTGCAGCACACCTGTTGGGCAAACAAGATTTCGGTTGTTTTTCCAAGAGCAATACGCAAGTGTTCACCAATATCTGCACAGTAACACGTGCAGAATGGGTCGACGTTCAAGGACGATTGATCTTCCACGTGACAGCAGATCGTTTTCTGCGCAACATGGTGCGTGCTATTGTCGGCACCCTATTGGATATCGGAATGAAGAATAAAGAGGCATCTTCCATTCTTGCCGTTATCGAGAGCCAAGACCGTGCAAAAGCAGGTACATCTGTGCCGGCACATGGTCTTTATTTAACAAGAGTTGTTTATCCTTACATTACCATTGAATCTTGAGCGAGCAAAAAATATCCGGTAAAACCTACGACAGCAAATTGCTGAAACGCATGTCCCAGTATATGCGTCCCTACCAGGGCATATTTTGGGCCTCAGTCATCTTAACGATCCTTTTGGCCGCCGTAGCGCCGGCCCTACCCCTGCTAATCGAATACACATTGGACAACTACATATTAAAATCCGATGCCTCGGGTTTGGGCATGATGCTGATCGCGATGATGGTTTTGTTGGTGGGTCAGACCGTTATACGTTACTACCATACCTTAGCCACAAACGTGCTGGGGCAAAATGTGATTCGCGATATCCGCATCCAAGTGTTTAACCATATCACCCAGCTCCGGTTGAAATATTTCGACAATACACCTTTGGGTAAATTGATCACGCGTACTATCTCGGATTTGGAGACGATATCTAATATCTTCTCGCAAGGGCTTATACAGATCATCGGCGATCTACTGCAGCTTGTGGTTATCTTGGCCGTGATGTTTTACACCGACTGGACATTGACTTTAATCGTATTGGTTCCCATGCCCTTGATGATCTGGGCAACCTACATCTTTAAAGAGTCGATGAAATCGGCATTTGTCGATGTGCGCACTTGGGTGTCCAATCTGAACACCTTTCTACAGGAGCACATCAGCGGGATGGCTATCATCCAGTATTTTTCTCGCGAGCGGCAGGAAATGCGGAAATTCGATAACATCAACCAAAAACACCGAGATGCACATATCCGCGCGAACTGGTATTTTTCTATTTTTTTCCCCGTTTTGGAAATTATCCTCGCTATTGCTACCGGACTATTAGTTTGGTATGGATCAAAGCAGATTCTGGCCAATACAATATCGCCGGGTGTGGTGGTCGCCTTCCTGATGTATATCAACATGATTTTCAGGCCTATTCGCGAGCTGATCGATAAATTCAACACCTTGCAAATGGGTATGGTATCTGCCGAGCGCATTTTCGATGTGCTGGATACGCATGAATTTACACCCAACGAAGGAACCTATAGTCCGAAACACATACAGGGACGTATTGCATTTCAGAATGTTTGGTTTGCCTACAACGACGAAAAATGGGTACTTAAAGATGTGAACTTTGTTGTACAGCCCGGCGAAACACTGGCACTGGTAGGGGCTACTGGAGCCGGAAAATCATCCACCATTAATATCTTGAGCCGCTTTTATGAAATCCAAAAAGGTAGCATCCTCTTGGACGACAGCGATATTCGTAGCTATGAACTGAGCTACCTCAGAAATCATATCGCCACGGTACTGCAAGATGTCTTTTTGTTTGCCGACAGCATCTTCAACAATATCACTTTGCACAATCCATCGATAAGCCGCGAAGAGGTGGTCGAAGCCGCCAAAAAAGTGGGTGCCTACGACTTTATCATGCGTTTACCTGGAGGCTTAGACTATCAAGTGCAGGAACGTGGCGCTACCCTTTCTTCGGGGCAAGCGCAGCTTATCTCTTTTATCCGTGCACTGGTGCACGATCCCACTATATTGATCCTTGATGAGGCCACTTCGTCTATCGATACCGAAACCGAGTTATTGATTCAAACGGCTATTGATAATATGATGCAGGGCCGTACGGCCATTGTTATTGCTCACCGACTGTCTACCATTCAAAAAGCCGATAAGATTATCGTGTTTGATAAGGGCGAAATAAAAGAAATGGGCACGCATAGTGAACTACTAGCCATAGATGGATACTACAAAAAATTATACGATCTCCAGTTTAACTCGCTAAGCATATAAAAACACATGACGCAGCGCCGCATTATTTCAAATAAGCGATCTGCGTCATGTGTTTCAATTTGTGCCTAGCTAACCTATCGATTATCGGGAAACTATTACAGGTTACTAGGACTTGATATCGTTAATTTGGATGAATCATTTCGTGAATCTGTCGCATATAGAATCCTTCGTTCATGGATTTCGTGAAATCGATCCATTCGTCATGCGTGAACGTGAAGACAATTTCCTTTACTGGAGTATTTAAAACCACTCTTGCTACACCGTCCGGAAAACGGAAGTATTCCTCGACACCCATTTTCTCTTTGATAACTTCCCAAAAACTCCGGTATTGCTCGGCATCAAATGTCAACAGGAAAGTTTGATGCCAGATGTAGCAATTTCTACAGTGCTGGCAGTAGCTCACTGTAGTTGTTCCGTTCGCACTCAAAATGATGGATTGACACATTGCTATTTTTATTTAGAACAAATATAAATAACATTGGTTAATTCGCAAACTTTATCATAAAAAAAGGCTACACTTTTTGGTGTAGCCTGTGTTGTTTAAGCTTTTTTAATTCAATCCGCGTTTTTTCATCAAGTATTCTGGATTGGGATCTTTACCACGGAAGGCGCGATACATCTCAGCTGGATTACCCGTCCCTCCCTTTTCCAATACGTTACGACGGAAGGAGCTTGCCGTACCTTGATCATATAACGACTTCTCCTTGAAGGCTGCAAATGCATCCGAATCCAATACTTCGGACCAGATATATGCGTAGTAACCTGCTGAGTAGCCTCCCGAAAAGATATGCTGAAAATAGGTGCTGCGGTAGCGTGGGATAATAGCGTCAATTAAACCTATCTTCTTCATCGCCCCCGCTTCGAACGCATTGGCATCCGCTGGAATAGGTGTCGTTGCTGCATGGTAATCCAGATCCAACAGGGATGCTGCCACATATTCCACGGTAGCAAAACCTTGATCAAAAGTTCCCGCTTTCTCCATCTTAGCAATTAGGGAATCCGGGATCGCCTCCTTCGTTTTGTAATGGCGCGCGTAAGACTTTAATACTTCAGGATCGGCCGCCCAATTTTCCATAATCTGTGAAGGAAGCTCCACGAAGTCGCGAGGAACAGATGTTCCTGCCAAGCTTTTGTATTTTACATTGGAAAGTAGACCATGCAAGGCATGGCCGAACTCGTGAAACAAAGTCGTCGCTTCATCAAAAGTCAACAATGCGGGTTCGTCACCAACCGGCTTGGTGAAGTTGCACACGATAGAAATCACCGGCGCGACGCGCTTTCCGTCTTTGGTTCCCTGCGAACGGAAGGATGTCATCCAAGCGCCGCCACGTTTAGATTCCCGCGGGAAGAAATCTGCATACAACAGTCCCAAGTGCGAACCATCTTTATCTTTCACCTCGTAAACTTCCACTTCAGGATGATAGGTCGGCACATTGTTCAGCGCGATGAAAGTAAGACCATAGAGTTTGTTAGCTGTAGAGAAAGCTCCCTCGCGCACGGCCCCAAGACTAAAGTAAGGTTTGATTTGCGCCTCATCTAACGCGAATCTAGATTTACGGATCTTCTCTTGGTAATAACGCCAGTCGTAAGGTGCAACGGAAAATGTATCTTTGGCGGCAATGATCTCCTTCTGAATATCGGCAGACTCTGCTTTTGCTTTAGCCAAAGCAGGTGTCCAAATCTTGTTTAGTAACGCATATACATTGGCTGGATTTTCGGCCATAGATTCCTCCAAGACATAGTCCGCGTGTGATGAATATCCTAGCAATTTCGCTTTTTCCAAACGCAAGTTTGCAATAGCGACAAGCGCTTTCTTGTTATCATTTTTGTTGCCATTGTTGCCTCTTTTTTGGTAGGCTTCCCATATCTTCTTACGCAAATCGCGGTTGTCGGCATATTGCAAAAAGGGCATCACCGAAGGGTTTTGCAAGGTGAACAACCATTTTCCTTCTTTTCCTTTCGCTTTAGCTGCATCGGCAGCAGCAGTTTTTAAATCTGCCGGTAAACCTGCAAGATCGGCTTCTTTCTCTACGACGAGCTCGAAAGCATTGGTTTCAGCCAATAAATTCTGGCTATATTCAGTAGTCAAGACGGAAAGCTCCGCATTTATTTTTTTAAGCTTCTCTTTATTCTTCGCAGAAAGGTTGGCTCCCGAACGGATAAACCCTTTATAGGTTTCTTCCAAAAGCTTGGCGCTCTCGGCATCCAAATTCCATGTAGCTTTCTTATCGAATACAGTCTTCACCTTGGCAAAGAGTTTTTCATTGAGCGATATCTCGTCGGCATGCGCCGCAAAGACCGGTGCCAAATCCTTATCAATAGCCTGTATGGAATCGTTGGTATGCGCACTGTTGAGGTTACGAAAAACCGTAGACACGTTGTTCAGTAAGCTACCCGCATTTTCCAAAGCCACAATCGTATTTTCAAAAGTGGGTTCTTCTGTATTGTTCACGATGGAATCAATCTCCAAATTGTGCTGCTCCAGTGCTATTTTGAAAGCAGGACGGAAATGTTCGTTCTTTATCTTGTCAAAAGGCGGCACTTGAAATGGTGTGTCGTAAGCTAATAACAATGGATTATCTGTTTGCTGGGTTTTATCCTGATCTTGGCAGCCCACTACAATCGTTGCCAGCACCAAACAATAAGGTAAGAATCGCTTTCTACTCATTACTTTTATTTAAAATTTCTTGCAAAGATAAGAATTAATGGGCTGTAATAACAAAACTTGCCGAGATTCTACAGAACCGTTACAGGGAAAGTGCCTGCAACGGGAGCTTGGCGCTATTTTTGAATACCCTTTATGCAGAACATCTGCTAAAGGCATGTGGTTAATACATTAAATTAAAGAGATATGATCGGAATAGTAGGAGGTGTCGGTGCACTTGCTGGACTCGACATCGCAAAGAAAATAATAGAGGAAACGAAAGTGAACTCGGAACGGGAACATCTGCCCTTGCTCTTACGTGCAGAAGCGCAGCGCATCAGCGATCCTGTCAGTTACTTGATAGGTCAGGAAAACGAAAATCCGGCTCCGGCCATTGCGCAAATTATACGTGAACTGGAAACGGCGGGAGCAACTGTTGTGGCTGTGCCTTCCCATGCTGTTCACGCGGCGCGTATCTTTGACCTGATAAAAGAGGAGCTTCAACGTTATGATAGCCAAGTGAAACTTCTACACATGATTGAAGAGACAGCCCTGTATATCCAGCGTAAATATGGACATCAGGCGGTAGCAGTGCTTAGTAGCCTAGGCACCAAAAACAATGGCCTTTACCAGCATATGTTAAAGCAGCATGCCCTACAAGCGTTAGAACCCGACGAAACACTACAGGAAAAGATTCAGGAAGCTATCTACGATCCTACCTATGGTATTCACGCCGTATCGTCGCCGGTCAGTAACCGGGCTCGTGGGGAAATTATCAAGGTAATCGCTGAGCTTAGGAAGAAAGGTGCCCAATCTATCGTGTTTGGCGATGCTGCTCTCGCTCTTGCTATCCCAGAAAAGGAGAGCGATGGTCTCCCCATCATCGATCCGACTAGGGTGCTGGCACGGGCGCTAATTTCTGCCTATGACGAGTCGAAACTACGCCCCGAAGAGTCGGTAGCCAGTCTAATTTAGGATCGCAAAGGGGTGCGCTATCGGGAGAAAAGGCTTTTCCACCAAGGTTTTGGAATCCCGACATATAGGCGTCCATCTTCTTCCTTAAGTGGATAGATTGGAATAAAGTTCCCTTGCCCTGCGTCTCCTTTTCCTGTTTGTAAGTCAAACTTATGGCGATGGAAAGGACAAATGATTTTATTCCCTTCACACCAACCTTGAGAAAGATCGGCTCCTGCATGTGGGCAACGGTTGCCTAAAGCCTGCAATTTGCCTTGGAAATGCACAAGGCAGATTGTCTTTCCAGCAACCTTGATCTTTTTTATTTCTGCGTCGGAACTTGGCACCATGGTAACGAGGTGCCATTCAAGCTTATCCATGACTAAAGATAAGGAGATTCCAGGAGACTGAACCACACTTTAAAACAGAAACGGGCTTTCGAAAAATCGAAAGCCCGTTTTATCTATCTTGGTGCCTTTATTCTTTATTGGAATTTCTTTGCATTGATTTTTCTATCCCCTTCAGAAAGGTAAATCTTACGCAAACGCATAGACTGCGGCGTTACTTCAATATACTCATCTGCTTGGATATACTCCATACATTCTTCCAACGAAAACTTGATTGCTGGTGCAATACGTGTGTTATCATCAGATCCTGAAGCACGCATATTTGTTAACTGCTTGCCTTTGGTAATGTTGATAGTTAAGTCGTTATCACGGATGTGCTCACCCAAGATCTGTCCTTCATAGATATCCACACCTGGATCAACGAAGAAACGACCACGGTCCTGTAATTTATCAATCGAATAAGCTGTCGTAGAACCTGTGTCCAAAGAAATCAATACACCCGCCAAACGACCAGGGATAGTACCTTTCCAAGGCTCGTAACCTTTCAAACGGTGTGCCATAACGGCTTCACCTGCAGTCGCCGTCAACACGTTGTTACGCAAACCAATGATACCACGCGATGGGATAGAGAACTCCAAGTGTTGCATTTCACCTTTTGATTCCATGATCAACAACTCCCCTTTACGCTGGGTTACCAATTCGATCACTTTACCCGATACCTCACCTGGTACATCAACTACCAACTCTTCTATAGGCTCACATTTCACGCCATCGATTTCTTTCACGATTACCTGCGGCTGGCCTACTTGTAGCTCGTAACCTTCACGACGCATCGTCTCAATCAATACGGACAAGTGAAGAATACCACGACCATATACCAACCAAGCATCCGGAGACTCCGTAGGAACCACGCGTAGGGCTAGGTTTTTCTCCAATTCTTTCTGCAAGCGGTCGTAGATATGGCGAGACGTCACAAATTTACCTTCTTTACCGAAGAACGGCGAGTTGTTGATGGTGAACAACATGTTCATGGTAGGCTCATCGATGTGCATCACCTCCAGTTGCTCCGGGTTTTCAAAATCGGCGATGGTATCACCAATTTCGAAGCCGTCAATACCAACTACGGCGCAAATATCACCAGCATGTACTTCGGATACTTTGATACGACCTAAACCTTCGAAAACCTGAAGTTCCTTCACACGAGATTTAACGATCTTACCGTCACGCTTCACCAAAGAAACAGGTTGGTTTTCTTTGATTACACCACGTGCAACACGACCGATAGCGATACGACCAACGAAAGTAGAATAATCTAGTGAAGTTACCTGCATTTGTAAAGTACCTTCGGATATTTGAGGAGCAGGGATATGCTCAAGAATTGCATCTAATAAATCGGTGAAGTCAGTCGTCGGTTTTTTCCAATCTGTCGACATCCATCCTTGCTTTGATGAACCGTACAAAACGGGGAAATCCAACTGCTCTTCCGTAGCGCCAAGGTTGAAGAAAAGATCAAAAACATTTTCGTAAACTTCTTCAGGGCGACAGTTCTCTTTATCCACCTTATTGACAACAACGATAGGTTTGATCCCTAACCCTAAGGCCTTACCCGTTACGAAGCGAGTCTGCGGCATTGGACCTTCAAAAGCATCCACCAAAAGAACCACCCCATCGGCCATCTTCAATACGCGCTCTACCTCACCTCCAAAATCGGCGTGACCAGGAGTGTCAATGATATTGATTTTGACATCCTTGTATTTTACCGATACGTTTTTGGATACGATGGTGATACCACGCTCACGCTCCAAGTCGTTATTATCTAAAATAAGCTCACCCGCATTCTCGTTTTCACGGAACTGATTGGTGAAATATAAAATCTTATCAACGAGGGTAGTTTTACCGTGGTCAACGTGTGCGATAATCGCAATATTTCTGATGTTTTGCATTGAGCGATACTGTATTATAAAAAATTCGAGGTGCAAAGATAATTATTTTGCACCTCAATTTTTTATTTTTTATATTATTATTTTATTACGTTTAATTCCTTCCCGACTTTCGTAAAGGCGGCGATGGCCTTATCGAGATGTTCACGTTCATGTCCTGCGGATATCTGCACCCGTATTCGGGCTTTACCCTGAGGCACAACAGGATAGTAAAATCCGATCACATAAATTCCTTCATCAAGCATTTTAGCAGCAAATTCCTGTGCCAATTTCGCATCGTAAAGCATGACGGGAACGATAGGGTGAAAACCAGGCTTTATATCAAATCCCGCTTCTGTCATTTTATCGCGGAAATATGTTGTGTTGGTTTCCAGTTTATCACGAAGTGTCGTGGTTTCGCTCAACATATCCAATACGGCCACAGAGGCTCCTGCAATGGCCGGTGCCAGCGTGTTAGAGAACAAATAGGGACGTGAGCGCTGACGAAGCATGTCGATAATCTCCTTGCGTCCAGACGTAAACCCACCAGATGCGCCCCCTAAAGCTTTGCCCAAGGTTCCGGTGATAATGTCGACACGATCGATCACGTCAAACAACTCGTGTGTTCCGCGCCCTGTTTTACCGATAAACCCCGAGCAATGCGACTCATCAATCATTACCAATGCTTCGTACTTGTCGGCAAGATCACAAATCTTGTCTAAAGGCGCTACAGAACCATCCATGGAGAAAGCCCCATCCGTTACAATAATTCTATGACGCGCTCCCGCTGCTGCTTTCAGTTGTTCTTCCAGATCAGCCATATCGCAATTCTTATAACGGAAGCGTTGCGCTTTACAAAGGCGTACTCCGTCTATGATGGAGGCATGGTTGAGTTCATCCGAGATAATAGCGTCTTCAGCGCCTAACAGTGGCTCAAAAACACCACCATTGGCATCAAAAGCTGCCGCATAAAGAATGGTATCTTCGGTACCCAAGAAGCTAGAAATCTTTGCTTCCAACTCTTTGTGTACATCTTGGGTGCCGCAAATAAAGCGTACGGATGACATGCCATAGCCGTGGCTATCGATTGCCTTCTTCGCTGCTTCCACTACTGTAGGATGCGAGGATAGACCCAAATAGTTGTTGGCGCAAAAGTTAATAACCTCTTGCCCAGAGTCTACTTTAATATCTGCCCCCTGCGGCGTCACGATAATACGCTCTTGCTTGTACAAACCTGCTTCTTTAATGGCCGCAAGTTCTTTTTCTAATGCCGGTTTTAACGTTTTAAACATGATAATTCAAAAGTAAAAAGTAAAAATTCAAAAGTAAAAAGTACAACAGCATTTACCGAATCCATGTGGTCTATCAAAATTTTTATTCAAGACCCCTGCTGTTTGCACAGCGATCTACCTGCAATCAGCTAAGCATTTAGATCTTACTCTCCGCGAAGATAAGGCAATATTTTAAATCTACACTAAGAAATCGATTGCACAAATTTACTCATAACGCAGCGCTTCGACCGGATCGAGCTTAGAGGCCTTGGACGCTGGATAATAACCGGAAAGTATACCAACGATTACACAGACGGAAATGCCAAGTCCCATCCACTGCCAAGGGATGATAAAATCAGCACCCAGGGCGAGTGCCAGCAGATTGCCGATGGACATGCCCAGTATGATGCCCGCCAGCCCCCCCAACAAACAGATCACAATGGCTTCCATCAAAAACTGTTTGCGAATAACATTCGGTGTAGCACCTATAGCCTTTCGCACACCTATCTCCCGTGTACGTTCCGTCACGGATACGAGCATGATGTTCATCAAACCGATCGACGCCCCCAGTAGCGTGATAAATGCGATGATAATCGCACCCATGGTCACGTAGCTTAGGTTCTGCATGAGGATTTGTGCTACCGCATCGGATTTTATGATTTCAAAATCGTTCGTCTGCTTCGCATTCAACCCTCTGATCTTACGAAATGTTGCGATAGCCTCGCCTTCAGCTGCATCCATCTTAAATGGATCGCTGGACATCACGGTAATAACAAAAGAAGGGTTGCCCCGCGCCATCATGGCGCGTCCGCGCGACAAAGGTACAAAGCAAGCCTTATCTGCACCGAAACCAGCACTGGAGCCTTTACTCTCTAATATGCCTATGACTGTAAACCGGTCTCCTCCCAAGGTAATGTATTCACCCAATGGATTTTTATTGTTCTTGAAGAGCCTATCTTTCACCTCTTTACCAATAATGACTACACCATTGGCATTTTCCACATCCTGCGTGGTTAAGTTACGGCCATCTTCCAGTTTATAACCTGATGTTTGGAGGTAGTTCTCATCTGTGCCAAGCACGCCTATATTTGGATTCGTTTTTTCTGTTTTATATTTGGCCGTTGCCCCCCAAGTAACGTTGACATTGACGGAAACCAAAGCGCCAAAATCAAAATTCCGCTTAAAATCCAGCGCGTCTTGATAGGTAATGGAGGGAAACACCTTCGCCTGACTTCCCGAGTCGCCGATGCGTACATTAACTCCACGGTTACGAATATTAAAGGAATTGGACCCCATAGAGGAGAAGGAGTTGGTCAGTGAACTCTGGATGGCATCGATGGAGGTAAGAACACCAATTAAGGCCGTTATACCAATGGCGATAATCAAAGCCGTGAGAAATGTACGCAATTTGTTGCTTACAATAGATTGTAAGGCCAACTTCACGTTTTCCCGATAAGACATGTTAACCGACATGGCAAGTTCTTTCTACCAAAATACGGGAAAAAGTTAACATGGAGAAGGCCAAAGGAAAAATTTAGGGCCACCGTTGGAAAACCTGTGGCCCATTACATTTTATCTTGCTAGCTAATCGATACGCTTCCAGGTTTCGGTTCTTCCCAACAGGGAAACCCCCATGTAGCCACGGATATCCAACTTATCTTTTCCCTTTATCGTCATTTTACAACTGTAGGTTTTACCGGACTTGGGATCATAAATCTGGCCACCTTCATAGGTATCGCCATCCTTACTGAAGTTCGTCAAGATCTCCAATCCTTGGATTTTACGGCTTCGGAGGCTTGCATCTGGATTTTTTTCATCTTTTTTATTGGCATCCTTGATCCAATAAAGCTTGCCGAAATACTTGTTGCCTTTCTTATAGATTTCTATCTTCCCTTCACCACTCGGATTTTGCCATTTACCAATGATGGGATCATTCGCCTGCGCGAAGACAAAGAACGTCAACAATACAGCAAAACATGTTAATGCAATCTTTTTCATACGTTTAAAGTGTCATGTGTGTGAACAAATGGAACGTGCTTTACAGCCGTGCGTGTGTAGGCACGTTCTTTCTTATCGTTTATAATCTTGATTAAAGATACACATTTTTTTATATGCAAGCATAGCAAGTTACTCGCTAAATTATGTTAAAAATTTAGCAAGTCGCTGATGCAGCTTAAAACAAAAGCCTATTCTGGAATTTAGCATCCGATATTTTGGCATTTTTTTTGACTTGATAGCCTAGTATTAAATGTAAAAATCTAAAGCTATGCGGTTTATTATCAGTCTTTTGCTAACGGGCGCCATTGTCGCCGTAGCGGCGTATATTGTTCCAGGAGCACATGTGGAAGGGTTTGGCTGGGCCATTATAACGGGACTCGTGATCGGCTTGGTAAATGCCGTTGTTGGCGGTATCTTACGCCTTTTCACCTTCCCACTCAATTGGTTGACCTTTGGTTTGGTATCCTTCATTATCACTGTTTTGATGATCATGTTGAGTGACAATCTGATGGGCAGCAAATTTGATGTAGACGGATTTTGGACAGCAGCATTGTTTGCTATCGTGGTGGCGGTTATCGAAATGTTATTGGGTAAAGCATCTAGTGACAGACGCTCCTAGCACATCCCTATTTCGCTGGGCGGCATGATCCGCTCAGCATTTATTTTAAGACAGAGATTTAGCAAGGAGTATACGGAAGACCTCGTAGCGCTCTTCTCCTATTTTCTTTCGCAGGCGTTGTTTAGCCTTCTTAATCGCATCATTGGTGATACCTAATAGATTGCTGATTTCAGCTGCACTCAAATCAAGCTTCCAAAGCAGGACGATCCGGAGGTTACTTTCCGATAGTTCGGGAAAATTATCTTTCAGCTCGCGATAGAAATCGGGATACTCCTGCACGAATGATCGTTTAAACTGCATCCAATTTTCTTCAGTGAGGAGATGCGAAGTCAGCAATTTGGACGACGGCAATTCATTTTGTACTGCTGAAGCGGATATATCATTTACTGCTGCTTTCTGTAGCTCTTTTATTAAATGGTCTTTTTGCTCTGCGGACCGATGGTATCCGGCGATGGCCTCCTCCGCATCCGAAAGTTTATGATCCAATACTTTTGTCTCTTTTTCAAAATGCAAAAGAAGTGCCCGCTGTTCCAACCGCTCTTGCTGCCGATTACGGTACAGGATCAGGCCTACGATGGCGGCAGACAATAGTAACAAGCCGCCAACAGTAAGTAGGTAACTGAGTTTCTGCTTCTCGAAGGCATATTTCTTGTCCGCATCCAACAGACGTTCTGTGATTTTCTTTTGATCAGCCAACCAGCGCGTCTGTTTGGTCACGTTCTCCCCATCGAAGAGGTTCAAGCTATCCTGCATGGCATATAGTCTACGTCGTTGGGCAACTTCCGTTTCTTCGTCCTTTTCCATGACGGCAATGTCCAAGAGCAGTTGATGCAGGGTATTTCGGTGCACGATCAAGTTTTCATGTGTCTCTGCAAAGGCGCGAACTTGTGCGATGTAGGCTTTTGCCTCCTTGAGATGGCCTTCATCTAGCAGTAGCCGCGCCAAAAGGTTGACAGCATATAGTCTGTTGAGTTCAGTCCCCTTCCCTTTCGATAGCTGGAGATCGCGTTCGAAATGTGCTATTGCGAGCGGCCTATTGTTGCGTCCCCATTCCAACAAAGCCATATTTCCGTAGATCTTTGCTTGCCGGATGATATCATTTTCGGCCTGGGCGAGCTGCATGGCTTCCGCAAAATGCTTCTCTGCCCGAGTGGTATCTTTTAAACGCAAGGCGTACAGCCCGCGGTTGTCGAGCAACGTCGCGCGTTCCGATCGGCTTCCCGCATTTATCGCCGCTAGAGAGCGGCATAGAAAGATATCAGCTTGCTCGTAGTCGCCGATAGTTCCTAAAAAATAGCCAATTTGTTTATATACTTCTGCAGAAAAAGGAGGAGCGATTTTACGGTTACGATCGACAAGAAATACAGCCTCCAGCATGCTTGGCATGGCTAGAGATATGCGTCTGATCCGGTAGTAATAATAACCACGCTGGGCCAAAACGAAAGCCAGTAAATCTTGGTCGCCAAGCAACCTTGCTTTCTTTAGCGCCTCCGCGTATAGCTGCTCACTTTTTTCGTTTTCTCCATCAAATTTATCCACGTAAAACTGCGCCAAGGTGATGGCGTAGGCAACTTGGTCTACATCATCCTTTACTGTAACAACTTCGGGATTTAGTTGCTGGGAATCTTTAAAATGATGGTAATACCGATTATAATCTTCGATAAAGGAGGCACGAATATCTTGGCTTTCCAAAACAGTAGCAACTGCCGTGTTACAGCACAACAGGAGGCTAAGGCAAACAAGCCCGTGCCACAAGCGTAATGTCCCGATTTTGGATTTCCTCATAAATTTGGTTACGTTCCCCCCGCATCAAATTTTAAGGAGCAAATTTAGGGATAAAAATAACGCCTATTTTAAATATCGAAAAAAAAATCTATTCGCCCCCCTTCTATTCAATTTTTTCGAGACTACTTTAACTCAGGAATAATCGACGCAGTGGACACGCCTTGAATACTTATTTGAGTATTTAAATTCGCTGATCGATTCGACATGTTAAAATTTTTAGTTTACGGATCACCCGTAAACTAGGTTAGGCAAAACTCACAGTTTTACCTAACCTTTAAGTTAATAGCAAAAGCTACTATTAGTAAGCTCCTAAATAAAAACTACCCGATTGATTCTTTAACTTGGCTCCTTTTGCAATCTGTTTTGTTTTCCAGTTTATCAAGTAGAGGTTTCCATCAATACCGTTTGGTGTCATCGGCACATAAGCATAGTCACCGGCCACGCCAATATTTTGGTACTGGCCAAACGTCCCGGTAATGGCTGTGATTCCTTGCGCAACATTTGCTGAACGTCCCGAATAGCCGATATGCGTTTGATTCTCTGTTTGCAGTTTTGTAGCTGTTTTTGCTACTACATCTACAAGTGCGATGTATCCGCCATCAACACCGGTCTCTGTATACAACACTACGGCAATACCATCTCTAATGTATCTCCAAGCACGGATAGCAACATTGTTGGTCGTATTCAACGCTGTTTTTAAATCAAAATTATAACTGTTGTCGTATTCATTTGTTGAACCACTGATCCTCAAAATTTGAGATCCCGAAGTTGCTGTTGCTTGGTAAACGTGGCCGTCGGTTCCTACAAATTGTGTCATTGTACGATAAGAGTGGTTATTGACTCTGCTGATTGCGGGATCCACATAGATTAACTTTGGATTGGACAATGAAGGGTAATCCACGACTAATGTGGCCGTTCCAAGCTCCCGCACACCATTACTCCATGTTTGGCTGCCGCTGTTGTTCACGCCAGATTTTTTGGTCACATCGGTTCTTGTTAGGTTGCAACCGATAAACACCTTATTTTTTGCGGCGTTCAATACTGGAACGTCAATACGACCAATCTGATAGCCCGATTTTGTTTGTTCAGCAGTAAACGGTATAACAAACTCGGTTTGACGAGTGATTTGGGGATTATCCAAATCCAAAATTGCAATTTTTGCCGTACTTTTCACGTCGATGAAATCTGCATTTGCACCTTCTGCGGACGCTGTAATCTCGGCGGAAGCGTAAACACCAATACCTACGCCTTCTGCAGCAACGACCCAGCGCGGCGCGGTCCCTAGAATAGGCTCTGTATTTACTTCCTCTCTAGTATCTTCAAAATCCTTTCCTCCTCGCACGCGATATTTATTGAATATACCGCCATCTGTACCGGTGTACTGTATGTTATAAAGAAAGTTTCCATTAACGGAACCTTGCACACGCGCTGTACGTTGTGATCTCAAACCATATCCTGCACTAAACACATTCACCTCGAAATTGGGATCTTTAGCTTGGTCAAGCGAAATGGAATAGCCCATCGTTCCCCCATTGCCTGCGGTACCTTCCGCATCTGGAAAAGCGGCTGTCAATGTTATTAAACTTCTGTCCCATGTGTCTGCTCCAGATACTTCATCTCCTACTGACGGTGTATCTTTTTTACAGCCAGCTAATGTAGCAATCGCTACAGCTGAGCTCAATGTCATTGTTCTAAATAGACTAGTTCTCATACTACGATTTATTAAAATTATTAATGGTGTAATTTAACTTGATATAAAAGGCTCTTCCTGGTTTTTGAACGCCAAAATTATCATAGATTTCTGCATTGAATAAGTTCTTCCCATCCAAACTAATCACCAACCTGCGATTGGGGAATCCATAGCTGGCGCCAAAGTCATGCGAAAACTGAGCCGGTGTTGTAAACCACTCTGACTCTATCCAAATCGTGCTAAATGGTGCGACATAGCCCGTGTTATAAAAAAGATTTAGAATAGATTTTTTTTGGATAATATTGTTCAACCTATATTGTACATTTCCGTTGATGGTAAAGAATGGTTCGTTTGGAACCTGTAGATTATATAAGCTATGTGGGTTTCCATTCTCATCATTCTCTACTTTAAAAAGGGAGTTAAACCTAGAAAAATTTAGCATAGCATTTAGCTTATTATCAAATATATAATTGATCTCTGCCTCGAAACCGACAGACTGTGTTCGAGCCAAATTCACAAACTGTGTAACCTGGATATCTTCTACTTGATTTTCTCGGCCCTCGACAACAGGGTCGGTCCTAGTTTGCTGGATGATCTTGTCATAACCGTTTCTCCAAAACGCATTTCCGTACAACGATAACCGATGTCGTTCGCTATTAGCAATACCATATCGACCGCCTAAATTATAGTTAATCGCAATTTCTGGCAAAATGTCTGGATTAGGGAGCAGGTTGTTTTCTGGTTCGCCATAAACATGTCTGTCTGTGGGCATGACAAAAGACTTCTCAGCGGATAGCAGCAAAAAACCATCGCGTACAACTTGATAAGAGAATGCTCCACCAAAACCTTGATTGTCTCTTGTTCCTGTATTTCTCGCATAGTTAATAATACCCCCTACTTCATTTTCAGGAATCAATTGTGTTGTTTTTACAACAGAGTGCTTACCGAATATATTGCTTCTCAACTTACCATTCAGCCATTCTGATTCATAATTTAACGTCCAAATATTGGTCATAATTTGGTTATCCGTGATCCAACGACTTCGCTCGGGTCTTAAAAGATCCTGATCATCGCGTCCGGAATTTTCGAATTTATGATCTAATGATATACGATGGTTTCTGATGATATCATAAGATAGATTCGATCGCACGTTAGTTATCGTCCGATCAATATTCGTGATCACCGCTTCACCTTGTTGGCCTCGACCAGGGACATGGGGAAAAGGTCTTGAAACACCAGTTTCATTAGGTGGCGCCATAAGCACCGTTCCATCCCAATTATAGGGCTGGCTAACCGTATCTTGCAGATAAGTAGAACGCATGCTGTGGACGGCGTTTACATTTAATCGCATTCCCTTTAGAAGAAAGTCCCGCTTTACATAGTTAAGGCTTAAGACATGCGCTTGATACTCATTGAACCTCCCGAAGTAGGGCCTCGTCATCGTAATCCCATGCGGTATCTCTTTGTAGGAATCGGAGACGTTGTACCCAATAAAGAACTGGTCAGCCCATTTCACGTCTGTAAAACCAAATTCAAAGCGCCCTCCTATCGTTTCAAACTTATCGTTCGGCCTCCTTATTCTGTAGTTTCGGGTCACTCGTTGGGACGGCAAAGTATATTTTGAGAATTTACCCCACATCTCGTAGTTGTTGTCAGAATGACTGAAAAAACCAGAAACGCGTGCGGTAAATCCATTTTTTTGATTCCTATATAAACCGCCAATATCTGCCCGGTAAGTATTAAAAGATCCATAAGACACAGCAGCATTTATGTTATTTGCCGATGCATCCTTTTTCATGACAACGTTGATGGCCCCACCGATGTAATTACCGCTGAGATGTGCAGGAAGAACCCCCTTGTACACCTCTATGCGTTCAATCATGGCGGGCGGTATATTATTCAAATTGAAAGAAGAACCATAAGTCGATATTTCTATTCCATCCAAAAATAAGCCTATGGTACTGCCAGACATACCGTTGAGATTATATTCGATAGGAGCCCCTTCACCACCATTCTGTCGGACGCGTACACCTACAGCCCTATCTAGCAACTCATTTGTCGTTAGGTTTCTCAGCGACGCTTCCTTGGTTTCGATAACCGCTACCGCAAAACCACCCACTTCCATATCTCGCTTTTCGGTGTTGCGGGTAACACTCACTTCTTCGATACCAACAGAACCTTTGTCGTTCACCGTCATGTTAAAATGCTGATTCGCTTGATGGATTCGTACTTTGAAGCGCTGGTGCTCTACCTCGACAGAGGTCACTTCAAATTGCTGCTCACCAAAGGGCACGCTTCGCAGTTCATAGTGTCCCTGCACATCGGTCATCCCGGCAATCGTACTACCTAATAGCTTAATTGAAGCACCTCCTACCGGTTTCCCATCTTTCGTTTTAACATGTCCGCGAAGCGTGGCCAGCTGAGCAAAGGCGTGGAAGAAAAGAGATGTCAAGAGGAGCGCTAAAAAAAGCTTTTTCATTATTCAAGATTAATATATTATATTTGGGCAGTCTTTAGAACAAGTCTAAATTAACCGTTGCAAAAATAGAATTAATCTAAATAGCAAAATGACAACATTGGAAAATAAACATTTAGATTCCGAAAAATATAGTCCGGCGCTACCGCTGCAATCCTTCAACAAGTTACAACTGATGATGCAATATGTCATTTGGGAAGAGACGAAGGAAATCGACGTATTGTTCCCATCCAATGGCTATCTTAATATTCTTTGCATTCCGGAAACGAGCACTTTCACCTATTCCATAGATGAAGAATTACTGCAATTCAAATCCTCTCAAAACATTATACAGCATGTTAAAGTGGGACAGCGCTTACGTATTGGCGGGCAACGCAGGAAAGACCAAGCGATCATTATCTTTATCCCGGAATCATCGTTATCCAACATGTTTTCACGAGGCGTTACCCAAATTACAGAGGTCTCAGACAGTAGCCGACTTAGCCTTCTAAAGTCCAGGGTATTAGACATGCATTCATCAGCTCATATTGCCAAGACACTCCGCATACAGAGCTTATTGTTGGACGCTTTGGCATTACAGCTGGAGATGCTGAATGCGCGGAACGAATCCACTATCCATACCGTTCTTTTGGAAAAGATTGTGCAGGCACAGCAACTTATCGAGAAAGATCTGACCAAGAGCTATACCATTAGCGAGTTGGCGAAAGCCGTGGGGACGAACGAGCAGTACCTAAAAAAATACTTTAAGCAACATCTGGGCAAAACGATCATGCATTATGCTCTGGAAGCAAAAATGCTGCATGCCAAAAGGTTAATTATGAGTGGCGACTTTAGGATAGCCGATGTGGCTCGCATGACGGGGTACAAGCACGCTACCCATTTTAGTATGAGCTTCAAAAAGTTCTTTGGTATCCTTCCTACTTCCTTACGCTATTGTTTATTATTCTTTCAAGGAGCTAGCGTCGAGCTTGCTGAATTCGAACTGTTGACATGTATCGAGTCGAGCAACGTCCTGAGTTGGTGTATCGTTTAACAACAGAATAAGTTAAAACGAAAAAAAGCCCACCGAAGTGAGCTTTCCCATAATATTTTGCCAATTATTCATCGAACTTCCAGCGTACGAAAGCTTCAATAGCTTCGTAATCCGCCAAGCCCAATTTATGATAAAGCTCGGCTGTTTCGCTAGTACGATCTTCCGCACGCACCCAAAACTCACGTGGATCGTCTCCTGGGAATACCGGCACATCCTTCTGCGATTGGTGCTTGAAGATAGCTAAGCGTTTACGTTTCACTTCTTGCGGAGAAAGCGGCACCGCCATCTCGATCTCGTGGATAGGATACTCGTGCCAAGCGCCACGGTACAACCATAACCAACAATCCTTCGTCCACTCATCCGTCTTAGACAAACGTTTGAGAGCCTCGAATAAAATATCGAAACATACCTTGTGTGTACCATGTGGATCTGCAAAATCGCCAGCGGCGAAAACCTGATGCGGCTTCACCTGGCGTAGTAATTCCATGGTTTGGATGATATCATCTTCATTGGACACCTCTTTGGAGAATTTTCCACGGTCGTAGAAAGGCAGATCTTGAAAATGTATATTCTCGTCAGGTAAACCTACAAAACGTGCACCAGCAATTGCTTCACCTTTACGGATCAAGGCCTTGATAGAGCGAATGATCTCCGGATCTACCTGATTAGGCTGTTTCGTTTTGAAAAACTCCCGAGCTTCCTTATAAATCTTCGTTGTTACACCGTTGTCATCATCCACGGCAACCGCAAAATCCTGAACAAACTCCAGGTAACGCAATACATCGTCATCCCACACTGCCGTGTTTCCGGAAGTTTGGTAGGCGACATGCACATTGTGTCCCTGATCGGCCAATCGGATAAATGTACCGCCCATAGAGATCACATCGTCGTCCGGATGTGGCGAGAATAGGATTACATTTTTACGTGCTGGCTCGGCGCGTTCTGGGCGACTCGAGTCATCCACACCGGGCTTACCGCCTGGCCAACCTGTAATGGTACGTTGCAGCTCGTTAAAAATCTTGATATTGATATTGTATGCCGGTCCTTGCTCGGTAACCAACTGTGCCATACCATTGTTGTTGTAATCTTCGTCGGTAAGCTTCAATATTGCTTTGTTCAACTTCAAGGAAAGCCAAACGACCGCTTTTTTAATCATGGAATCGTCCCAAACAACTTCATGCGCCAACCAAGGCAAGTAGAAACGCGTGAGCTGCGAAGCAGCATCCTCATCTAAAATGAATTCTACCCTGTCGGACAACTGCAGGAAAGTTGCCGGAATATCCGCGGATATCTCCCCTTCCACAGCTTTCTTAACAATTTCTGCTTTCTTTTCATTCCAAGCCATCAGGATAATCTCTTTGGCTTTGAAAATTGTCCCTACACCCATGGTGATCGCCTTTGTGGGCACATTTTCCTTCCCTCCGAAATCGCGCGATGCATCTCGGCGGGTCAGGTCGTCCAAGATAACCAGTCGGGTACCAGAATTCGGCGCTGAGCCGGGCTCATTGAAACCGATGTGTCCGGTACGTCCGATACCGAGAATCTGAACATCCAATCCTCCCAAGGACGATATTTTATGCTCGTATGCTTCACAAAAAGCTTGAATAGCGTCCTGCGGCAATGTACCATCCGGAATATTGATATTATCTTTTGGAATATCGATGTGGTCAAACAAGTTTTTATTCATGAATGTCACATAACTCTGATCTGCATCCGGCTTCATCGGATAGTACTCGTCCAAGTTGAAAGTCACAACATTGCTGAAGGACAATCCCTCTTCCTTGTGGAGGCGAACCAATTCTTTGTACACGCGAACTGGGGTCGCTCCAGTTGCTAATCCTAAAACTGCCGTTTCACCTTTTTCTTGTTTTTGTTTGATGATGGTAGCAATGCGGTTTGCGACATCTACAGAGGCTTCGTTCTGACCCGGGTACACCTTCACCGGTACGCGCTCGAAACGTGTTTCCTCTAATAAGTTTAATCTTGCCATTAATAAGGAGAATTTATATTGTTAACAACCTGAATAACAAATTTAAAAAATAAAACCATTCAAAATCTAAAAAATCAGGCGAAATCCTGCAAAAAAATGCAGAAACAGCAAGACAATCGTTTGTTATCACACCTTTTGAAGCAAATCAATCGCTTTAGCGAGACTATCGGTATCTTTAGCGAAGCACAATCGAAGCAAACTTTGTTCGCAGGGCTCACTATAAAAAGCGGCCACAGGCACCGTTGCTACACCATGATTGATAGTTAAGTGATGTGCAAACTCCATCTCGTGACGGTCACTGATAGCATGATAATCCACCAGCAGAAAGTAAGTTCCTTCACTTGGTTGCACCACAAAGCGGGAACTGCGCAAGCCCTCCGTCAGGAAGTCACGCTTTTCCTGAAAAAAAGAAGAAAGTTCTCGGTAGCGGCTGCTGTCTTTTAAATAGGTGGCGATGGCCATCTGCATGGGTGTATTCGCACTAAAAACGTTAAACTGATGTACTTTTCGAAATTCTTTACTAAGCTCTGGTGGCGCAATGACATAACCCAGCTTCCAGCCGGTGGTGTGCAACAGCTTTCCAAAGGAGGCAACGACAAAGCTACGTTCGCGCAACGCGGGATAAGACATTGCGGATTGATGTTTCCGTCCATCGAACACAAGGTGCTCATAAACCTCATCACTGAGCAGGAAGATAGCGGTATTGCGCAAGATCGTCTCCAATTGCGTAAGATCATCCCTATCCAGCACTTTCGCGGCAGGGTTGCTGGGATTGTTTACAATGATCAGCTTGGTTTTGTCCGTAATGGCTGCCTGCACCTGTTGCCAATCGATACTGAAGTCGGGTGCCAATAAACGGATCGGCACCACCTTTCCTCCAAACAACTCGACGGTAGGTCGGTAAGAATCATAGGCTGGTTCAAAAATAATTACCTCGTCGCCTGGTCTTACCAAAGTAGCAATAACTGTAAATAGCGCCTGCGTACCTCCTGCCGTTATCGTAATGTCGGTTTCTGGATCGACGGCGAGTCCGTAAACATCACTCACCTTTTCGGCAATCTGTTCGCGCAAGGGCATACATCCCGGCATAGGGGCGTATTGGTTAAAACCTTTTTCCATGTATCGGTTAACCAGCGCAATCAACTCCGCTGAAGCGGGGTAATTCGGAAATCCTTGGGACAGGTTAAGTGCTTGGTGTTGTTCCGCAAGCGCAGACATTTGTGAAAATACACTCACGGAGGTTGCCGGAAGCTTGGAGTCCAAAAAAGGGCTTTGAAAGGATTTTGTCATTTTAGCAAAGAGTTATCCTACTAAATTAATAGATTATTTATATTTGTCGGGTTATACATGAACAAAATAACGGCATTTATGAAAAAATTAATATTGTTTGCCTTTTTCGCACTCCCTTTTTTAGTACTGGCGCAAAGCAAAGAGGAGCTGATCAAGCAGGTCAAAGCAAATCCAAAAAATGTAGAGAGCCTAAAAACGATACAACGCGTAGGCGGCTACTACCCCGAATACAAAGAACTGCGTGCTTTGTATGACAGCTTGGACAAATCGGTTCGTAAATCCAAGGATGGGCAAGCGTTCAATTATTATTTAAAAAGATTGGAAAACAGTTCGGTTGGCAAAAAGGCACCGGGCATTACACAATTGACACCCGAAGGGGAACCATTTTCCTTGACCGACCTACGGGGTAAGTATGTGCTGATCGACTTTTGGGCTGCCTGGTGTCCCGACTGTCGCAAGGAGAATCCTAACTTGGTAAAGACCTATGCCGAATTTAAGGACAAAAATTTCGAGATCTTGGGCGTATCTTTCGACCGCAAGCTGGAAGATTGGGTGAAAGCAATCAAAGACGACAACTTAACATGGAAGCACATATCCGATTTACAATCTTGGCAAAATGCTGCAGGCACGCTTTATGGCGTACGCTCCATCCCACAAAATATCCTCGTTGACACCGAAGGTATTATTGTTGCCCGCAACCTACACGGTGAAGACCTCAACGTAAAACTACGAGAATTGCTGAGATAGCGAGTACAGCGGAGGCACGAGCTATCGACTCAAGCTTATAGCTCGTGCCTCCAAAATCAAGAATGCTAAAAGTTGAGCCGATCATCTTTAGCCAAACAACGCACGAAATAGATCTTCGAGTGTTGCCAATGGACGGATGGCGATATCATATTTTTTTGCATCTAGCCCTTTCGTGTTGTATTTTGAGATGAAGATCCCCTCAAAGCCCAACTTCTCCGCTTCGGCAATACGTTGTTCGATTCTGTTGACAGCACGAATCTCGCCAGACAGGCCAACCTCGCCAGCGAAGGTCAGTTGGGAAGAAAGCGGAATATCCTGTTGCGAGGAAATCAGTGCGGCGACAACAGCAAGGTCAATCGCCGGGTCCTCCACCCGCAGGCCACCAGCTATGTTCAGAAATACATCTTGCGCACTTAGGCGGAAGCCAAATCTCTTTTCTAATACTGCTAACAGCATGCTTAGTCTTTTGGTATCAAAGCCTGTACTAGTCCGTTGCGGCGTTCCGAAGGCGGAATTGCTTACCAATGCCTGCACTTCAATCATGATAGGGCGCATGCCTTCGAGCATAGCAGCAATTGCCACGCCACTGACGGGCTCTTCACGTTGGGACAGCATAATCTCGGAAGGATTCGAGACCTCCCGTAGTCCCGAGCCTTGCATTTCATAGATCCCGAGTTCCGAAGAGGATCCGAAGCGATTCTTTACGGCGCGCAAAATGCGGTAGACGTGATGGCGATCGCCCTCAAACTGCAAAACCGTATCGACCATATGTTCGAGCACTTTTGGGCCGGCAATCGAGCCATCTTTTGTAATATGACCTACGATAAAAACCGGCGTACTTGTTTCCTTCGCAAAACGCAAGAGCTCAGCGGTACATTCGCGTACTTGAGAAACTGATCCCGGAGCCGATTCAATCTGCGAAGAGTGTAAGGTTTGGATAGAGTCGATTACCACAATATCCGGCTGCACCACCTCCACCTGCTTAAAGATATTTTGGGTAGAGGTTTCCGTTAGGATATAACAATTGGCTTTCGAATTTTGCATCAAGCGCTCGGCACGCATCTTGATCTGCTGCTCACTTTCCTCGCCCGAGATATAAAGTGTCTTCACCTGGGGGATACTCAAAGCCAGCTGCAGCATCAGGGTAGATTTTCCAATGCCCGGCTCGCCTCCAATCAGCACCAACGATCCCGGGACAATCCCTCCTCCCAGAACACGGTTAAATTCGCGATCGGGTGTTGCTAGCCGCTGTTCATCTTTATACACAATTTCGTTGATCACCGCAGCCTTATTGACTCGTTTACCGGATGAGGGTGCTGCTGTACTGCGCCATTCGGGAACTTTGGAATTTCCTTTCTCCACAAGCTCCTCTACGAAACTGTTCCACTGCTTGCATGAGGGACATTGTCCCAGCCATTTGGCAGACTCGTAACCACAATGTTGGCAGAAATATGTTGATTTTGTTTTAGCCATTCTACGAAAATAACAAAATCGACGCTAAATATTTTTCAAAATATTCTTCTGCGTTGTAACATCTTCTGCTTACTTTCGACTTATAGCCCATATGAACAAAAATCTTGAAATAGACTTTGTCAATCTTTTAGAGGAGAACCAAAACATCCTCCATAAGATCTGTAGGCTTTATGCCGAAGATCTCGAAGCACACAAAGATTTGTTTCAGGAAATGGTTATTCAGCTTTGGCACTCTTATCCAAAGTTTAAGGGAGAATCGAAGTTCTCCACTTGGGCCTATCGTGTGGCGCTCAATACCGCCATTTCGTTATACCGAACAAAAAAGAGGCGCATTGCTACCGTGGAGCTCGATAATTCTTTACAAAACATACATTACGAAGAGTACAATGATGTACAAGAAGAACAGCTACGTTTTCTATATAATGCTGTCCGAAAACTCAATGACATCGAAAAAGCATTGGTGTACATGTATCTAGAAGACAAGGATTACCAAGAGATTGCCGAAACCTTGGGTATCAGCGAGGTGAACGCACGGGTAAAGATGAACCGCATCAAAACAAAATTAAAAAACATGTTAAATCAGCAAGGAGGCATATAATGGACGGATTGGATTTACTGAAACTGCATTGGAACAAAGACGACAACTTTCCTAAAATAGATAAGGAACAAATCAAACGCATGTTGTATAAAAGTTCCAAATCGATCGTCAAGTGGATATTCATTATCAGCGTTATCGAGTTGGCACTCGGTATCATTTTGAGCTTCACCATTACGATGGAAAAGGAACACCATTCCAACATTTATGAGGTTTTCTACACCGGTTTCGAGATCATGTTCTATGTGGTGATTCTTTATTTTATGTATAATTTCTTTGCGAGCTATCGAAGTATTAAGAACACGACCAATACCAAGTTGCTTTTGGAGACCATTCTGAACACTCGTAAGCATGTCAACAATTACATTAAATTCAACATCTACTGCATTATATTTCAGTTTTCGTTGGTGTCCATCGAAAAGATTGTTCAGGAAGTGCAGAGCAAACAGTTAGGTGAAGCCATCTTTTTCTCGATTTTTATGATTTTGTTCATCTCTCTTTTCTGCTGGTTATTTCTTTTGGTCGTGCGCTTCTACTACAGAATCCTGTATCGAAGACTGGTTCGGAAACTGGACAACAACTATGAAGAGCTGATTAAGATAGACGAGTAGATCTAGTTTTCATTTTCTTTTAATATCCTTAGAAAATTGAGTCCCATAATTTTGGCAACATCTTGCTTACTGTACCCTCTTTTGAGCAAAGCTTCAGTCAGTACTGGAAATTTGGAAACATCCTCTAATCCCTGTGGGGGAGATTCTATCCCGTCGAAGTCAGATCCTATGGCAACATGGTCTATCCCAACTTTTTTCACGAGGTAATCAATATGGTCGAGGAGCAAGGATAGCGGGGCATCTGCTTTGCGTCGCAACACTAAAGGAAGCCGTTCATATTGACGAGTCGCCGAGAGGCTGTAGTTTCCTTTGTCGCCAAAATGCTGTTTGTAAAGCCGCTTAGATCGCGCGGCAAAATTAGGGTCTAAGAACCCCGAATAAAAGTTAACACCAACCACACCTCCATTTTTGCGCAACGCTTCAAGCTGGGCGTCTTTCAAGTTTCGGTAATGCGGCATTAAACTATAGGCGTTGCTATGGGATACCAAGACCGGCTTAGTGGTTACGGACAACACATCATAGAAAGTATTTTCGCCGACATGCGAGAGATCAACCATCATGCCTAGCGAATTCATTCGCTTGATCAGAGTTTTGCCAAAAGCAGAAAGCCCTTTTCCTTCATCGCCTTTTGTCGTAGACTCAATTGCCGCCGCGCTTGCCCACGGCAAATTGTAGTTCCAGGTTAGCGTAAGGTAGCGCGCGCCGCGTTTACAAAGCGCCTCCAAGTTATCTAATGACTCCTCAATCATGTTACCACCTTCCACACCGATCAGGGCTGCGATTTTTCCTTGCTTTAATATCCGGTCTATATCCGCACTACTCTTTGCCAACGCGATATCTGAAGCATTGGCTTTCAACATCTTTTCTAGCGCATCAATCTGGTCATTGGCATGTCTGAAGGCCTTTCCTTTCCCAAATTTCTTATCGTCCGACCATACGGCAAACACCTGCACATCTACACCTCCTTTTTTCAATCGCGGAATATCCGTATGCCCAACCGACAGCTGCTTACTCAGATCCCGCCCTTTGAGCAACGACTCGTAGATCACGTCATTGTGTCCATCTACTACAATAATTTTTTTATGGAAATCAAGATATTCCTGCGCCGTCGCACCGTTGCTAGCGTACAGTGCGATGGCAAAAAAGAACAGGATATTTTTCATACCGCTACTTGGCTTGGTGTATACTTTCATAAATGGCATCTTGTATACGGCTTCGAATATTGAGGTCGTATAATTTATTGCTTACCTGAGGATGAACACGATTGGAGAGGAAGATATATACCAACTGATTCTGGGGATCTATCCAAATGCAGGTTCCGGTATAGCCCGTATGTCCATACACGGATGGATTGGCTAACTTGGAAGGATATCCTTTCTTTGCATCCGGATCATACCGATCAAAACCGAGCCCCCGCCGGCTGGTCTTCGACTGTCGAGAAGTAAAGAGGTCCACGGTCTCTTGGCGAAAGTAACGCACCCCACCATATGTCCCTCTGTTGAGCAGTAGCTGACCGTAAATTGCCAGGTCATTTGCGGACGAAAACAAACCAGCGTGCCCAGCCACACCTCCCGCCATCGCCGCACCTTGATCGTGCACATATCCCTGCAACAATACTTTCCGAAAGGAGGTATCCTTTTCGGTCGGCACCATGCGCTCCTTTACGAAGCGCTCCCGCGGATTATACCCCGCAGTCTTCATGCCTATCGGGCGATAAAGGAGCTTTTGCACATATTGATTCATGGGTTCTGCGGTTTCATGCTCAGCAATTTCCTTCATGACATACATGCTGATATCGCTATACACATAATTTCCCGGAGGTTTGACCGCGGACTTCAACATCTCAGGCCACATGATATCTCGGTAATAATTATTGAGCAGGTAGGCGCTATCAGCGACGGTTACCTCATGCTTGGGATCTTTGAACCGCTGCAGATCGCCAGGCTTCAAATTTTTATAGAAGGGGATGAAGGGAGTAAATCCCGCTTCGTGCAACAACACCGTGCGCAGGGTGATATCCTTTTTATTGGATTGCTTCGCCTGCCCCAAATAATGTCCCATCGTACTATCCAAAAGAATGATTCCTCGCTCTTGCAGGTTCATCACGACGGGTGTAGTACCCATGATCTTGCTGACCGACGCTAAATCGAAGATGTCGTCGATCTTCGTTGGTTGCGTTTGGGCGTAGGTATGGCTCCCATATGCTTTTTCGAAAATAACCTGTCCATTTTTCACGGCCATCACCACCATGCCCGGTGTTGCCCTTTGCTGTATCGCCTCTGCGGCAATTGCATCAATCTTGGTGGTCATCTTAGCGATGTCCACGCCTGATCCTCTACCATCTACATACTGAATTCTTGTCTGCTCCGTTTTCAGCTTTCCCTCCGTAATGGCCATACCTCCGAAAATTGACATCGCGGCATACTCTTGTGCCGGCTTATCAAATTCAGGGTAGCGCATTTCGGAAAGCCCTCCTGCCTTTAAGTTGCCTGTCCACGACTGCTGCGCTGCTGCCGTGCCGAAGCGCACTAAGATGACCTGCTTTTTATTGACAATGGATTGCCGCAATTTTAGGAGAAGATCACTGCGTAGATCTGCATCCGTCCCCGCCACAATGATTGTATTGAAGTACTTGGTTTGCTCATCGTAATGATTAAAATCAAACGTCTTCACATCGGCATATCGGCCTACCATATCAATAAAAGCGTCATATTTTGATGATGATGGCGTAATTACGGCGATTTTGATATCGTCCAAGCGTTTCAATGGCACTAATTTCTCTGCGTTTTGTAGCAAGATCGCACGATTGGGAATCGTCTGCTTAAATTGTGCAAAAAGTGGCGATAAGTTGATAAAAACGATCAAAAAACTGAATAAAGACAAATTTTTTCTTTTCATGGGATGGGCAAATTGCGATTTCAAGTCTAGTATTGTTACGTAAATTTATAAATAAAACGCAAAAATAGGCAGCTTTGGAGGAACAATTTCATCGAAGGGACTCATCTGCGTACAGCAGCCAGTAAATGAGTCCATATTGTATATCCACCTAAATTTAGCTAAGTTTGATTTATGCCGGAAGTTTTAGCAAGCAAAACCATATTCTCTTTGTTAGAGGTGTCGCGTAGCGTACAGAAAACGATTGCCGATCGGTATAAGAGCCTGTATTGGATCAAAGCCGAGATGAACAAGCTAAACCATTACACCCATTCCGGCCATTGCTACCCAGAGCTCGTCGAAAAGAAAGACGGCAAAATCGTTGCAGAAATGAGATCCACACTATGGAAAGCAGATTTCCAGCGTATCAATCAGCTTTTTATCAAACAGTTGGGCGAACCCCTTCGTGAGGGCATTACGATGCTCTTCCAAGCGGCAATAAGCTACGACCCGCTCTATGGCTTCAGCTTAAAAATTGTGGATATTGACCCCACTTTTGTGCTGGGTGAGCTAGAAAAAGAAAAGCGAGACAGCATCAACAAATTGCAGGAAGAAGGACTCTTTGATGCGAACCGTCGCCTTCGCTTTCCTATGATCGCCAAACGCTTAGCCATTATATCTGTAGAAACAAGCAAAGGGTTGTCAGATTTTTTCAAGATCATCAAACAGAATCCTTGGGGCTATCGCTTCGAATATGCGTTGTTTCCAGCCTTGCTACAAGGTGATAAATCTATACCCTCCATCATACGGCAACTGGCCGTGATTGCCGAACGCATCCATGAATTCGATGCGGTAGCCATTATCCGAGGCGGTGGAGGCGAAGTAGGTCTTTCCTCGTACAACAATTATCTATTGGCGAAAGCCATTGCGCTCTTTCCCCTCCCTGTACTGACCGGCATAGGGCACTCGACCAATGAGACCGTTAGTGAAATGGTGGCATATAAAAATGCCATTACGCCAAGCGAACTCGCCGACTTTTTAATACAGAAGTTCCACCAGTTTGCTATTCCCGTGGATGAGTCGTTACGTCGTATTATCGAAGCCACCAAAAGCCGCTTTAAACAGGAGCAACGTCATTTGGACGAGCTTTCCCGTTCCATTTCCTGGAGTAGCAAAGCTCGCCTGGCGAATCAATCGAACGAACTGAAGACCGCGACCTTTCATCTGCAGTTATTTAGTCGGCAATTGCTACGCGAACGTGCATCCGAACAGCACAGCATCGATAGATTATTACGTTTGGCCGATCCTAAACAGTTGTTAAAGCGTGGCTTCAGCATCACCCGCATCAACGGACGTGCCATTACCGATGCCGCAAGCTTAGCTCCTGGGGACGAGATAGAAACCTCCTTTTTTGCGGGATCAAGCTATAGTAAAGTATTAAAAAAGTAACATCAAAAAACATGACAGCAGACTACACCTATGAAGAAGCCTTCCAAGAGCTGCAACTGATCGTTTCGGATATCGAATCGGGTCAAATCAATATCGATGAGCTCACCACGAAAATCCAACGTGCCGCCGCCTTGATCGCCGTGTGCAAAGCCAAACTCAGTGCCTCCGAAGTGGAAGTTGAAAAATTATTGGCCAAGCTACATGCCGAAGACGAAAGTGGAACAAATCCCAGCAGCGAAGAAGAATAAAGAATAAGGAGGATCAAGCATGTCCATCAACGCGCTAAACGACAATACACAAGTCGTTTCGACATCACTTTTATAATTATCAGCGGATCGCCACAAAAGCGGCAAAACCGATTGTCAACCTCTTGAATGCGAACGAAAATCTCAGAAATTCGTTACCTTTGCAACGTATGTCAAATAAATCGGAACAAAACGCAAAATCCTATATCCAAATAAAGGGGGCGCGGGTCAACAACCTGAAAAATATCGATGTCAACATTCCAAAAAACAAGCTGATCGTTATTACGGGCATGTCGGGTTCGGGCAAGTCATCCCTTGCATTCGATACGCTTTATGCGGAAGGGCAACGTCGCTACGTCGAGAGTTTATCCTCTTATGCTCGGCAATTTATGGGACGTATGAACAAGCCTGAAGTAGATTACATCAAAGGCATTGCACCGGCCATTGCGATCGAGCAGCGGGTGATCACGTCAAACCCACGTTCTACAGTGGGTACCTCAACAGAGATTTATGATTACCTGAAGTTGCTCTATGCGCGGATCGGAAAAACGATCTCACCGATATCGGGACAAGAGGTGACGAAAGATACGGTGTCCTCGATTATAGACGAGCTGATGGGTTACTCCGAAGACACTGCGATCACCATCTTCGCGACCTTATATCCGGTTAATAAAAGAAAATTAAAAGAGGAGCTCTCATTGCTCCTACAGAAGGGCTTCGTGCGAATTCTCTTTGAAGATAAAATACAAAAGATCGAAAGCATTATCGACGACAAGGGAGTAAAAAACCGTGATTTTAAGCCGGATGAGCTACAGATTGTTGTTGATCGCGTACGATTAGACAAACAGGACGATACCTATAGTCGAATAGCCGATTCGTTGCAAACCGCATTTTTTGAGGGTAAGGGTGAATGCTACGTCGATATCGATGGGCAAAAAAAGCATTACTCCGATCGGTTTGAACTGGATGGTATCACCTTCGAGGAGCCTACGCCCAACTTCTTCAGTTTTAATAATCCATACGGTGCCTGTAAGCGTTGCGAAGGCTATGGTAAGGTGATCGGCATTGATGCAGACCTGGTCGTTCCAGACAAAAGCAAATCCGTGTACGATGGAGCCATCGCTCCTTGGCGCGGCGAGAAGATGGGCGAATGGTTGGATCGACTGGTGCGCAACGCATTAAAATTCGATTTTCCCATCCACCGCTCCTACGGCGACCTCACCAAGGCGCAGCAGGAAGTACTGTGGACAGGCAACAAATATTTTTCCGGTTTGAATCAGTTCTTTGAAGAACTTGAAGCGCAGACCTATAAGATACAGTATCGCGTGATGCTTTCGCGCTACCGTGGTAAAACAGACTGTCCGGAATGTAAAGGGTCACGCCTGCGGAAAGATGCTACCTACGTCAAAGTGGACGGAAGATCCATCACGGATATCGTTCTGCTTCCTTTGGATGAAGCGTTGCAGTTCTTCACGACGCTGTCACTCACGAAAAACGAACAAACTATTGCAAAACGCCTACTGGCAGAAATCGTAAACAGATTACAATTCTTGTGCGATGTGGGATTAAGCTATTTAACCCTCAACCGGCTTAGCAACAGTCTCTCCGGGGGCGAGTCGCAGCGTATAAATTTGGCGACGTCATTGGGCAGTTCCCTCGTAGGATCCATCTATGTACTGGATGAGCCCAGCATCGGTCTGCATCCCCGCGATACGCAGCGTCTTATTGGCGTATTGAAATCGCTGCGTGATGTAGGCAATACTGTTATTGTGGTGGAGCACGAGCAGGAAATGATGGAAGCAGCAGATTATCTGGTAGACATTGGTCCAGAGGCAGGCATCAACGGAGGCAATCTGGTGTTTGCTGGCACCTATGACGAGATATTGACCGACAAGCAGAGCCTGACAGGCCGCTATCTAAATGGGGAACTCACTATTGCCACACCAGCAAAACGCCGAAAGTGGAGCGATTCTATTTTAGTGAAAGGCGCTCGTGAGAACAACCTACAAGGTGTCAGCGTTACTTTTCCGTTAAATGTGTTTACGGTCGTAACCGGCGTATCCGGATCGGGAAAAACATCATTGGTCAAACGGATTCTTTACCCGGCCCTGCAAAAGGCAATTGGCAACTACTCCGGCGAGCAAACTGGGACATTTGATGTGCTCGAGGGCGACATAGAGCGTGTTGAGCAGATTGAAATGATCGACCAGAATCCTATAGGACGCTCGTCGCGTTCCAACCCGGTTACCTACGTCAAAGGCTGGGATGAGGTTAGAGCTGTCTATTCGGCGCTTCCGGCCGCGAAGGCAGCAGGTCTCAAGCCGGCGGCTTTTTCGTTCAATGTCGAAGGAGGCCGCTGTGATGTTTGCCAAGGAGATGGCGAGGTGAAGATCGAGATGCAGTTTATGGCCGACATCGTGTTGCCTTGTGAAGCCTGCGGAGGCAAGCGGTTCAAGCAGCATGTGCTCGATGTAACCTACAAAGAAAAATCGGTTTCTGATGTGCTGGATTTGAGTGTAGACGAAGCCATTGAATTTTTTGAAGATCAACCAAAGATTTTGGCGAAGATCAAGCCTTTGCAAGATGTTGGCCTCGGCTACGTGAAGCTTGGCCAACCATCTAGTACACTTTCTGGAGGAGAAGCACAGCGCATCAAACTGGCCTCGTTCCTAATAAAAGGAAATAACAGCAAGAAGACCTTATTTATTTTTGATGAACCGACAACAGGGCTTCACTTTCATGACATCCAGAAGCTAATTCGGGCGTTTGACGCATTGATCGCACTGGGCAACAGCATCTTGGTGATCGAGCATAACATGGAAATGATAAAAACCGCCGATTGGGTTATTGATATTGGTCCGGAGGGCGGAAACAAGGGCGGTAAAGTTGTATTCGAGGGAACACCAGAGGGACTGGCAGCATGTAACGAATCTTATACAGGAAAGTTTCTGAAAAATCACCTACTTTAGTCGCTCGTTCTAAAAACTCAACGTAGTATGTGGAAATCATTCTTTACAGGCATCTTAAGTGTGGTCTTGGCCGTTCCAAGCATGGCACAGCCAGCACGTCCGAAGTTAGTCGTAGGCCTTATGGTCGACCAAATGCGATGGGACTATCTATACCGTTTTGCTGATCGCTATGGCAATGATGGATTTAAGCGGCTATTAAACGATGGCTTTTCTTGCGAAAACACCATCATCAACTACATTCCAACCTATACGGCCATTGGCCACAGTTCGGTGTATACTGGTTCCGTGCCGTCCATTCATGGCATTGCGGGCAATGACTGGATTATCCAGGCTACTGGCGAATCTATGTATTGCACGCAAGACAACAACGTACAGGGCGTCGGCACGACAGAAAAAGAAGGGCAACAGTCGCCGCGTAACCTTTTGGCCTCCACGGTAACCGACCAGCTCAAATTGGCCACGAATTTCCAATCCAAGGTGGTGGGCGTTGCGATTAAAGATCGTGGTGGTATCCTTCCTGCAGGACATTTTGCAGATGCAGCTTACTGGTTTGAAAGTAAATCCGGCGACTGGATAACGAGCAGTTTTTATATGAAAAGCCTACCTTCATGGGTAAGCAAATTCAACAAGCAGAAGCTGGCAGAAAAATATTTAAAACAAGATTGGAATACGCTATACCCGATCGAGACCTACTCGACCAACAGCATCGCCGACAACAATCCTTACGAAGGAAAATGGGCCGGTGAAGAATCGCCTACCTTTCCACGTAAAACATCGCTCTTGATGAAGGATGCGGGCTATGAGTTGATCAAAACTACGCCACAGGGCAATACATTTACATTGGATTTTGCGAAGGCTGCCATAGAAAACGAACAGCTAGGCAATAACCCCAGCAAAAGTACCGATTTTCTTTGCGTCAGTCTTTCTGCAACCGATTATGTCGGCCACCGTTATTCCCTATCGGCTGTAGAAATTGAAGATACCTATCTGCGTTTGGATCGAGACATAGCCGATTTCCTCGCTTATCTCGATAAGACCGTAGGAAAAGACAATTACACACTTTTCCTCACGGCAGACCATGCGGCATCCTACAACCCGATGTATTATACTGACCAGAAAGGCAATGGTGGCTATCTATTCGATCGACAGATCCGTAGAAATCTTAACGAGGCGTTATCCGCAGAATTTGGCACCGACAAGTTGGTGCGCAGCTTGACAAATTATCAGGTACATCTCAATTATCCGTTGATCGACTCGTTATCGTTAGACTTGGAAAAAGTCAAAAAATCCATTATCAAAACGTTGAAAAAAGAAGAAGGCATTGCGTATGTCGTGGATATGGAAGGTGATCAAAATATGTTTATCCCCGCGCCGCTACGCGAGAAAATCATCAACGGATACAACCGCAAAAACAGCGGAGCGATACAGATCATCGCGGAGCCACAATGGTATTCCGGCTCGCCACGTGGCACGGGTACGACGCATGGGGTATGGACGGCTTACGATTCACATATCCCGCTGGTATTTATGGGTTGGGGGATCAAGCACGGCGTGAGCAACAAAGAGGTGCATATCGTAGATATCGCACCAACAATCTCTTCCTTGCTGCATATTATGGAGCCCAACGGCAATATTGGCAAACCTATAGTAGAGGTCTTGGGGCAATAGTTTCAGGAGCGAACTAATTTCCGTAACTTTGCATACAGAATTACTCGATTAAAGGAGAACATATGCTTTCTAAGAAAACAAAGTACGCCATCAAGGCACTAATGGTTCTAGGACGAAACTATGGAAAAGAGCCCATGCAAATCGTAAAAATTGCAGAGGAGGAGCGCATTCCGAAAAAGTTTCTGGAACAAATTCTATTGGAAATGCGTAATGCAGGCATTCTCTATTCTAAAAAGGGCGCTGGTGGGGGCTACAGCCTGAATAAGGCTCCTGAAGACATATTTCTATCACAGGTAATGCGTTTGATCGATGGCCCTATTGCTTTGCTTCCTTGTGTCAGTCTTAATTTTTACCGATCCTGCGAAGAATGTGTGGAAGAACATGCCTGTGGTATTCGCGACACCTTTGTAGAAGTCAGGAATGCGATGCTGCAGATATTAAACGATACTAGTGTAGCCCAGCTGATCAATAAAGAAAAGCAACTGTCTTTTGATATAGACGAAGAGTCATAAACGAAAAAGAGGTGCAAATTGCACCTCTTTTTCGTTTATAGGCATTCCATTAACTTTTCGAATGCCATCCCACGCGAGGCCTTCAAAAGGATGGTGCTGTCTTTTATCGGTTGATCGAGGAGCGCTTGTCGAGCTTCTTCCGTTGTCTTATAAAATTCAGCGGTTTCGTGCTGATGTTCAGCAAAGGCCTTTCCCACAAAAATAGTGCGTTGCACAGGAATGCTATTTGCCATCTCCACCAACTTCTGGTGCTCGGCGAAGCTTTCTTCCCCCATTTCGAACATATCACCCAAGATAATTGCCTTCTGCGGGGCTTCAATAAAAGCAATATTATCCAAAGCGGCGGCCATGCTGCTGGCATTGGCATTGTAGTAGTCGGCAATTACCGTATTGTGCGCTGTCCTTGTTATTTGCGATCGATTATTTGTTGGGGTATAGTCACTAATTCCACGATTTATCTCGTCGTCCGTCACACCAAGAAAGGCCCCTACCGCTGCTGCAGCTAATATATTTTCCGCATTATAGGATCCCGTTAGTTGCGTATCGACGGTATAACGAGGTCCTTCGTTCCGTTGCCATGTTATTTTTAAGAATGGATTGGCCAGTTCCAATGTGCCGACAATAGCATTTGATTGAGAAAACCCGTAGCACACCACCTTATCCATATTTCGCTGACGCTCCATCTCTGTCAGATGCACGTTGTCCCCCTGTATAAAGAGCACGCCAGCATGGAATTTTAGGTAATCGTAGAGCTCTCCTTTTGTTTTTTTAACCCCCTCGAAGGAGCCAAATCCTTCAAGATGTGCTTTCCCCACATTAGTTATCAAGCCATGTGTAGGAGCGGCTATTTCGGAGAGGAAAGCAATTTCCCCTTGGTGGTTTGCGCCCATCTCAATGACCGCTACTTCAACGCTATCGTCGATCGCCAGCAGCGACAGCGGAACACCGATATGATTATTTAAATTCCCTTTCGTGGCAAAGGTCTTATAGTGTTGTGATAAAACGGCGAACAACAGTTCCTTTGTCGTCGTTTTGCCATTCGTGCCAGTGATTCCAATCACCGGAATATGTAATTGCTTGCGATGGTGACGCGCAAGATCTTGTAAGGTCTGCAGCACATCCCCCATCAAGATAAAGCGATCGTCCGTCACGTACTTTTCCTCATCGACCACCGCCAAGCTAGCCCCAGCGGCAAGCGCATCGGCGGCAAACTCATTCGCGTTGAATTTTTCACCTTTTAACGCAAAGAATATACTCCCTTCAAGAATATTGCGTGTGTCGGTAGCAATCAATCGGTTTTTAATATAATGTTGATACAACTGCTCTATGGTCATGGTCGTTCGTTTTCAACAAAGGTAAGCATCGTCCGCCTAAAAATGAGGTTGCTTTTGCTTCAATTTGCATCATTCCCATTTTGAGTAGCTGGACATGTAAAAACATATGGGCGGCAACCGTTCATCCTGTTGCCGCCCACGGTTCCATATCGCATCTCTCGTGTGTATCTTTAATTTAGCTTGTACGCTTTGACGCTGTTATTGTTAAAGGTTGGGATAAAAATGGTATTAGATTGCGGGTGATATCCTAAATCTGCCGTATTCATCTTTCCGCGTACATCCAAAAGCTTATCAAAGGAACCATCTGCTTTGACATGGTAAATCAGTCCACCCCAACAGGTGACCAAAAACTCCTCGTTACCGATGGGCTCCAGACCATCTCCGCCGAGCTCAAAGTCTTTCGCGACGATGGAACTCTTCTTATTGGCATCAATTTTCCAAAGTTCCGGACCGACCAATGCATAAAGATGTCCGTTGGAGTATTTCAGCCCATTGACCGAGGGTGTATTTTCCAAGTAAACAGCGGGCCTATTATTACGCATTTGATATATCTTTCCCGATCGTGTATCCGAAACGTAAACCACACCATTATCGTCAATAGTGACATCATTTAGCATCACGGCGCCCGGAAATTCAATTTGGTTGACCACATTACCGGTGATCACATCGATCACCCAAACCGAGGTAACGTCGGCCACGTACAACAAATCTTTGTACAGTGCCAAGCCTTTAGGAGCATCCATCTCCGTAATCCAGTCTTTTTGTTTGATGGATCCATCCAAATTAAGAATGGCGACGCCACCTTTGCCATCCTTAGTCATGGCATCACCGTCAATGAGCGAAACATAGAGCAAATCGTTTTTGGCCGAATAAAGCACAGACTCGGGCGTTGGAAGATCCTTGGTTTCCCAAAGCTCGGTAAGTTGTCTTTGAGCAAATGTTGTCGTTGACAGACAGGCTCCTAAGGCTATAAAGAATAATTTTTTCATGTATATCTGTTTTTCTAGGTGATCTATTCGTATAAAGATTTGCTCTATCCACATATCCTAATCTTTCGACGAGATATAGCTTTTTTGCAGATTATTCCAGCAGTTCATCCCTTCATAGTAAACGAATATGTCGCCGCATTGTTTAGATATCATCTTTTTTGATCCATTTAGGAACGGTCGTAGGTTCGTAACTTTCCATCTTTTCCAACAACTCCTCGATGGTATCCGCCACCAACAGCATCGACCTATTTTCAGGTCTCAGCAAGCCTTCGGCAACCATATGATCGACAAAATTGATCAAATGCTGGTAGAAGTTATTGGTATTAAGCAACCCTACAGGCTTTTTGTGTAGCCCAAGCTGTGCCCAAGTAATCATCTCAAAAAGCTCTTCGAGTGTTCCAAATCCCCCTGGCAAAGCAATGACCCCTTCTGCATAATCGTTCATAATACGCTTCCTATCGTGCATGGTATCCACGGTAATCAGCGTTGTGATGCCGGTATGCTCACGCTCTTTAGAATTCAGAAAGTGCGGAATTACGCCGACCACATTTCCACCAGCCTCCAGCGCCGAATTGGCCACCGCTCCCATCAACCCTACTTTACCTCCGCCATACACCAACTGGATATGACGCTCTGCCAACACGCGCCCTACATGTACTGCCTGCTCTTTATAGACTTCTGTGTGGCCAAAACTCGATGCGCAAAAAACAACGATACTTTTTAATTTCATACACAAGTATAAACAAAAAGCCGCAGGTTTTAATATCCTGCAGCCTCGGTGTATTCTTTCAGCTTTTTATTAATTGCTATCCTAAAGCGCTCTATTTTTTTCTTCGGAATCTGTTGAGGTGCGTTTCGTTTGCTGTTTAAGGTTTCCGAACTTATAGGTGTAGGTTAGTCGGATCACTCGATTATCGTTATACTGACTAAATTGGCTATCAAACTCCGCAAAATTTGTAGAAACATTATTTTTTTGCGTGCGAAAAATGTCGCTTGCGGCCAGTTTCAAGGAGCTTCGTTGATCCTTAAAGTTATAGTTCACACCTATATCCGTTCCCCAACGTGTATGGATCTTATACACATTGTATAAAAACGGACTATTGTAGTTGACGGATAGTTCGGCACCAAATCCTTTCCCTAACTTGAAATTGTTGGTACTTCTGCCTTGGAAAAAGAAAGAGCCAAGATTAGCAAAACTTCCTGCAATTTCGCCTTTGAAATGCATGTGTATCCCCGTCAAGTTATTGTTCATCGTCCAGAATTTGCCAATCTGTGCTGGAGCATTGACGTTAAGATAAGATGTTACCGTCTTTGCCAAGTTTTGTTGTTGAATCCACGATTCACCAGTTTCTGCATTTTGCCCTAAGCTTTCCACCATGGCGTCGTTTGTAATATCAGTCCCCAACGTAAAGTTGAACATCTTCATCAACGTATAGTTCAGGGTAAATCCATCCGTATACTGCGGTCTGAGGTATGGATTACCTAGCATAAAAGTAAATTTATCGATGTAGTAAGGCATGGGGTTTAAAAACCGATAGTTTGGTCTTGATATTTTGCGCGCGTAGCTCAGCGACAGGATATTATTTTCATTAAAGGAATACGAACTGCTTACAGAAGGAAAGAGATCGAGGTAGCTCCGCTTATTGATGGTATCCGTTGTGATCGAATGTGCATTGGATTGCGTATGCTCAGCACGAAGCCCCAATTTGATGCTTGCCTTCCCAAATTCACGACTATAATCTAAGTAGCCTGCGGCGATCTGCTCCGTATAGACAAAGTGGTTTTGCCGCCGTGGAAACCGCTGCCATGTTTCGTCAACAAATTCTTCGAAAGCAAGGTTGTTATCCGATTTCACCCGGCTGTATTTTAGCCCCGATTCGAATTTTCCCTTCCCGATATTTTTCACAAAATCCAACTTACCCACGTAGATGTTTATATTCACGGGCATAGCCGTGCGCCAGTACTCTGGATCTCGCACCAATACGCCATTCGGAAAAAAAGTCTGATAATCATAGGCAATATCCGATCGGTTACGGAATGCTGTCCAATCGAAATCCAAGGTTAATTTTCCGCCGAGGGTGTCAATCTTCAGTTCGTTGTTAAAGTTGATCGAGTAGCGATTAAAAGGCGTCCTACTATCGGTAACTGTATTCAATGTCGAGTCTACCGATGCCACTTGCGGTCCTATTTGGGTATGGCTCCTATTGACAGACTGCTCGTCATCATTATCCCCTGAAAACTGCAACAACATCGTATTCCTCTCCGATGTACGCTGCTCGACACCGATTTTATAATTATGTGTTTTATTGGTTTCTACCAAGCTCGCCTCTTGATCAAATACCCTCGTTAATTCCTCGGAAGAGATCGTACGCATCAGATCCAAATCAAACAGACGTTTATTGCGGGTAAAGCCATAGTTACCAAACAGGGTAGTGTTGTTCTTCTTATAGTTTAACGTTAAGGAGGAGTTTCCACGAAAATGCTGTCCCTGTGCCGCGCTGGCTAGAACTGTTCCGTTGAAACCTTCTAGTCGGTTCTTTTTTAAGGTGATGTTGATCGTCCCGACGGAACCTTCCGCATCATCCTTTGCGCTTCGACCGGTTGTCACCTCGATACTTTTTATTTGATCGCCGTTCATGGACTTTAGAAAGGTAGCGAGCTGTTCGCCGCTCATAAAGGTCTGCCGTCCATCAATGGTCACGTTCACCCCTTGTTGGCCCATGAGCTGCAGGTTTTCATCTTTATCTACGCTAACACCCGGTGCACGTTGCAACACTTCTAAGGCGTTGTTTCCCGCCGCTAAGGTTGAATTCTCTACGTTTAGGATAAGCTTGCCATCCCGCTGTTGCACTAGGGGCACCCGTCCTTCGACTGCTACGGCATCTATGGCCTGTGCTTGGACGAGCAACTGGACATCATCCATAACGAGCGTGTTGCCATCTATCTGGAAGATGTTCGACTTGAACTCTTCAAAGCCCACGGAGGTAGCCTGCAATACGAATTCGCCCTTAGGCACATTGTTGATCTGGTAGCTTCCCTCCTCGTTCGTGATGCCCGTTTTTATCACGGCTCCCGCTTTTGCCGTAAGCAGATAAATCGAGACATTTGCCAAGGGTAATTTTTCGGGCGAGATCACCTTACCTTTTAGCGTCCCTTTTGGCAGTTGCTGTGCCTGAAGGGAGAGCGCGGTGAACAAGAAAAGGTTAATCAATAACAATAAGTAGGTATAGTTTTTCTTCATAAGTCGATCAATACCTTGCTTAGCTATAGCCTTGACAGGTCGCTAAGCAAGGTGGTAAGTAATAGGATATGTAGTTTTTAGCAGGCTCTATTTGTCCGCTTTTTTCTCTTTTATTTTCACGCTTTTGTCTTTCACTTCAATCGTCACATTGGATCCATCGATGGTGATAACAGAATCTTTTTTATTATCGGTCACATCTGTAGACGATTCCATCTGCACGTGTGCGACTTCCTCATCGCTATCGTCTTCGTCATCACCCTCTTTTGGTGCCTCCTGTGCACAGACTAATCCTGTCGGGGACATAGTCCATTCGGTATATTTCTGATGATCTTGATCGGCATAGTTATTTAGACATTCCCAGTAGGATACGCCACGAAGCTTATTGCCCATCTCGCGATCCAGTATCACTTTTGCTCCACGGGGCAAGTACACCGTTACACCGACATATTGGTCTCGATCCAATGCATTTTTCCGCAATAGGAAATGGCTAGGGAACAAGGTGGTCTCTCCATCCTGCACCGCTTCATATACTATATTTTTGGCCCGTTCGGCCGCCAGCTGGTAGGTTTTTCCTTTGGCCGAATAGTTATATTGTATATAGGGCTGTGCCAATGAATCAATACTTTCAAAAGTAATACCGATATCATCGTGCAAGTAGTTTCGTAAATCTTGTCCATCGATCTGAATATTAAATTTCGATCGTAAAGAGTCTTTTTCGCTAGCATCCAAAATACGTATGTCCTTTTCGGTAAAATGATACACTTTTCGCGCTGTTATATTGCGTTGCACATTGATCGTACTCTGCTCACGAAAGTCTTGTGCAGCATACACACAGTAGTAGATGACGCCAACGATGGATACGATCCATGCGGCGAACATCGTCAGTGATAAATAATTATTGATTTTATCTGTTTTAAAGAGTACCCTCACCAACCACAGAAAAAGCGCTAAAAACGGAATGGTCATGGCCATAAAACCGAAAGATAAGGCTATTACCGCATCGTCGGTCGATAAGACGGCGAGTGGCGGAAACAAGATCGGATTTTCAAGGCCAAAGAGGTTCATCATGTTGAAGACATAGAAGATAAACAGACCTAAAATATTCAATCCCGTAAAGATCAACATCAGCCACGCAATCATCTTCCCAATAATGCCCAAACATCCGCCCAAGGCGTTTCCTGCCGTGCGCGCACCACGACTAATGTGCTCTCCAGCTCCGGCAAATTCGGAAGAGAACGTTTTTACTTCTTCATCAAAGGATTTTTTAAAGTTCTGCAAATTGGGCACTTCGCCGCGCATAGACATCTTATCCGCACGCGTTTCTGCTACGGGCATCACCATCCAAAGAATGATGTACACCAAGAACCCAGATCCGCCAATCAACACAAAAAGCACCAACAGCACGCGTAGCCAACGTGGTTCCATACCAAAGTAATGAGCCAAACCGCTGCACACACCACCCAATACCTTGTCGTCTGGATCGCGCATAAGCTTACGTCCCGTCTGGCGAGGATCTTTATGAAGCGGTGGTTGCTCGTCGTTTTGCTCTTCGCCAGCCTCTTCGCTCTGCTCAAAGTCACTTACACGACCCATACGCGTGATAACCTGCTGCACATCTTCTAAGTTGATGACCTCCTTACGTCCCGTTTGGATACGTTCGTTGAACATTTCGGCAATTCGGTTTTCGATATCTTCTAAAATTTCCTTACTCTCGGCACTGTTCCCAAAATGCTTCTTGATATCGATCATATAGGAGCGGAGCGTCTCGTAGGCATCTTCCTCAATGTGAAAAACGATGCTATTTATGTTTATGATGATTGTCTTATTCATGACCTTGTTTAATAGTTAAGATTAATATTGTGGTTAATTTCTGCCTTGCAATGACGTTTCCACGGCAAACAAAAGCTCTTTCCAAGTAACATCTAGTTTGGTCAGCACATCGCGACCTTCGCTCGTGATTTCGTAATATTTCCGCGGAGGACCTGATGTGGACTCTTGCCAATTATAACTCAACAGCCCATTATTCTTCAACCTCGTCAAGAGCGGGTACAATGTTCCTTCGACGACCAGCAACTGTGCCCTTTTAAGTTCCCCGATAATATCTGATGCATAGATCTCCCCTCGGGAAATTATAGAAAGGATACAGTATTCCAGTATCCCCTTCCGCATTTGGGTTTGTGTATTTTCCGCTATCATAACAATACAAAGATATATGCTTTATATTGTACTATGCAATACATAGTACTATAAATATCACAATAATAACACAACAATCTGATAATCAGTATATAAATTTTGTTTTTTATTTGGAGCAAATTTGTAAAACGATGGTTTTCAACGAATTTTCATCTTGAATATTTGAAAGTTGCATAATAAACACGACTTTTATAGGCAATGCTGAGATTCCTATACAATTACTCTTTATCCATCATTTGGGGAATATTAATGTTGCTCTTGATGGGGCTTCCTTCAGATGACCTGCCCAACACCAACTATTTTGAGGGTTTTGACAAGTTGGCGCATTGCGGCTTCTTCTTCGTTTTTACCACGCTTCTCCTACGTGGTTTTATTTTGCAGTGGAAAGGTAGGGGATCGAAAATAAAAACTTTCGTTGTCGTTTTTTTTATAACAAGCTTCTTGGCTTTCGGAACGGAAGCTATTCAGTTGTATTTTTCTTTTGGGCGCATGGCAGACTGGTGGGATATTTTTGCGGATTATATGGGCATTGGGATGGCCTTGATGGCCTACCTGCTTCTACACCAAAGAAAGCAAGGTTATTAGGCTTATGAAGAAACGATCTATTTTTCTGGTAGCACTTTTATTATTGCTAAGCATAGCAAGCCTACAATCATGCGCAGTATTCAAGAAAGATTGTGGCTGCCCTTCAGCCCTAGGCGGCAAGCAGCGCTAGACAACCCTACGCTATGGCGAGCACGGCGATAAAGACGCGACAGCCTTGTTTAGCTAGGGTACGTGCGGCCGACGCAATAGTAGCAGCCGTGGTGAGCACATCGTCAACCAAAAGAATATTTTTACCCGCTAACGAACTGGTATCCAAACAGGCAAAAACATCATCTACATTCTCATAACGATCCATTCTCCCCATCGTTGTCTGGCTAGGACTATTTACCAATCGGACGAGACTCGTCGTATCTATATCAAGCTTAAGAAGCTCCGCAAGCCCCTGTGCAATATATTCGCTTTGGTTATAACCACGTGCTTTCTTTTTTTTATGATGGAGAGGTACCGGAACAATAAGATCCAATTGACGAAAAAAAGGAGATACAAGCAGTTGTTGGCCAAACTGCCTGCCCAAATAGATGCCTATATCGAACGCTTTTCCATACTTTAACTTATGGATCATAGTCTGTACCAGCGAGGACTTTGAGAAGGATAGGAAGGCTGCAGCCATTTCAATAGGCGCTTTGAACTGTAGCCGACGCATAACTTCATTGTCCAGGAAAAGATAATGATCGTTGATGGGCAGGTGAAACTGGCAGTAGCTGCACAGTAATTCTTCCTGATTCAGCAGTACATTCTCGCAGGATGCGCATAGCGGAGGAAATAAGATAGCAATAAAGCTATCCCAGTAGCGTCTGACTTGCATAGGCCCGATATTGGTATATGCAAATGTACTGTATTTTTTAATTCGCTACTAAATCGCTATCTTTTTCTTTGATAGCCAATTGCCCACAGGCAGCATCAATATCTTTACCTCGGCTACGGCGAACATTGGTAATCACCCCCTGGCTACGTAGGTATTCCGCAAATTGATCGATCTTATCTGCCTCTGCATTGACAAAGTCCGCCAAGGCTATGGGGTTGTATTCGATGATATTGACCTTGCAGGGCACATGTTTACAGAACTTAGCGAGTTCTTTGGCATCCTGTAACTCGTCGTTGAAATTATGGAAAACAATATATTCGAAGGTTACCGAGTTTTTTGTCTTGGCATAATAATACTTCAGCGCTTCAGCCAGTGCCTGCAACGAGTTCTGTTCGTTGATCGGCATAATTTCATTCCGTTTTTGGTCATTTGCGGCATGTAGGGAAAGCGCCAAGTTGAATCGCACTTCGTCGTCGCCAAGCTTCTTGATCATCTTGGCAATTCCAGCCGTAGAGACCGTTATTCGCTTAGCCGCCATATTTAAGCCATCGGGTGCGGTGATTCGCTCCACAGATTTCATCATGCCGCTATAGTTCAAGAGCGGTTCGCCCATGCCCATATAAACGATATTGGTCAAAGGCTGCTGATACTTCTCCTCAGCTTGTTTGGCAATTAATACGACCTGATCATAGATTTCGTCAGCCTGTAGGTTACGTTTTCTATCCATATAGCCCGTAGCACAGAACTTACAGGTTAAGCTGCAGCCTACTTGAGAACTCACACAGGCCGTCATACGATCCGGTGTCGGGATCAACACACCCTCGATCACGTTGCCATCGTACAGGGTGAAACTACTTTTAATGGTTCTGTCGGCACTGATCTGTGATTGTCGAACGTTTACAGCGCGAATCTCAAAGTTAGCTTTCAAGGTCTCCCGTAATGGTTTGCTGAGGTTGCTCATTTGATCAAAGTCGGTGCATGATTTTACCCACAACCACTCGTAGATTTGTTTTGCGCGAAAACCTTGCTCCCCCATTGCGGTGAGCTTGTCTTTCAAATCCGACAAACTTAAACTTCTGATATCGATCAATTTACTCTGCTTTTCCACGTTGCAAAGATAGGCAAAAAATAATGAAGGCCATATGAGCTTTAGGTAGTCCTTTTGTAATAAAGTGACAAACCGAGAGTCAATTACGGCTTCCACTAGCCTACGGAAGCCGTAATCAGCTATTTTTTTCTTCTTTTGTAGCGTCGCCAAACGAATAGAGCCAGACCTGCCAACAGTAGAAACGGCCATAAACGCAGTACAAAAAGAAATACCTCTCCGACGAACAACCAACCGTCTGCGAAAGCTTCTTTCAACTGTATCCAAAAATTTTGACTACCATTCGGCAGATTCGCTTGGTATTCAAACAGCTGAATACTCAAACTGCTGTAAGCAATCTGATCTTTCAGGCTACGCATAACAGATTCTTGGCTATCGATTTCTTCTTGCAATTGGCGAATTTGTTCTTGGATTTCCAGCAGATCCTTCACGCTTTTTGCCTGCCCCACCATCTGCTGGTAACGCTCAAGATAGGCCCTTTTGCTTTTCAATCTAGATTCCGAATCAAAATACTGGAGTGAGACATCCTCACTACGCAAAGATCGCTCGGTGAGTTTATCGCCCCCCTTTTCAATAGCCTTCAGAAATTGGTCAAGATGTGCTGCTGGAATGCGCGCAATTAAGGAATAATTGCTGTAACTGCCAGAGCTTGACAAGGTCTCCTGTTCGTAATAACCGCCATAACGCTTTAACAAGGCATCCATGGCCTGCTTACTTTTGCCGATCGCTTTCGACTCCACCGCGATACTGCCGCTGCGGATAATCTTCTTGTTTTGGGAAGTTGTTGTGGTTAAAGGCGCCTTGGGGTCGACATCAGCTTGCACATTGGCTAACGCATGCATTTCTGCCTGCGGAGCGGATTCTTCCATCACGTCCAACGCGATAGCTTGCTCTTCTACCGCCTTAGCGGTAGTCGCAACCTCTGCTTTGTTACAGCCTGCGAAGAGGCTTAAAGCAAAAAATAGAGAAAAACAATATCCTTTCATAACATCTGTTTTTTTGTTAGGTAGGATGCATTGTTTTCCTCTATTCCATAAATGGTCTCAAATTTTATTCTGCTTTTTTCAACGCTTCTTTGACTTTCGGAATGATTTGTGTGCCATACAGCTCAATGGACTTCATCATATCTGTATGGTCTGGGCTACCCACATCCATGTGTGCAGAAAACCGCGTCAAGCCGAACATTTCGATGGTATGTAGGATCTGTTCAACAGCCTGATTAACATCCCCAACAATAAGATGTCCGTGAATAGAACGTCCGAAATCGTACTGCGAACGTTGATACGGAGGCCAACCACGGGAAGCCCCAATGCGATTCATCTGTCCTGCGTAGATGGGATAATATTTATCAGCTACAGTCTTTGCGTTTTCGCCGAAAAATGCGTGCATATGTACCCCTACCTGAAAGTCTTTCATATCATGACCATTGTCTACCCAAGCTTGCTGGTACATTTCAAAGAGCGGCTTAAAGTTTTCTGGCGCACCACCAATGATGGCAAACATCACGGGCAATCCGAGACGAGCTGCACGAACGACCGACGAGGTCGTTCCGCCAACAGCCACCCAAATGGGCAACGAGTTGTTCACCGGACGTGGGAAAATCTGCTGGTTAATTAACGGCTTTCTAAACTTTCCTGACCATGTAATGGTATCTTGTTTATTCAAGCGTGTCAAAAGCTCCAATTTTTCGTCAAACAGATCGGCATAGTCCTTCAAGTCGTAGCCGAACAGCGGGAACGATTCAATGAAAGAACCACGGCCAGCCATCAATTCCGCCCGACCATTTGACAAGAGGTCAACGGTTGCGAAATCCTGAAAAAGCTTTACCGGATCTGCAGAGCTTAATACAGATACGGCGCTGCCCAACTTGATATTTTTGGTGATTGTCGCCGCTGCCGCAAGAATTATTTCTGGTGAAGCTACCGCATAGTCTTCTCGGTGGTGTTCACCGATTCCGAAGAAATCGACACCGACTTCATCCATCAATTTTACTTCTGTGACGATCTGCTGCATACGTTCTGCAGCGGGCTGTATTTTTCCTGTTGTGGGATCGATCTGTACGTCCCCGAACATGCCTATTCCTAATTCAATCATGTTTTTCTTCCTTTCTTATACAAAAGTAAGTTCATTTTTTGTTGGGTACATTGACCTACATCAAGAAATACCTATCCGTGGATATACTCTTTGGTGCCGTAACTCTGAATCAATTCCCCTTCGAAGGTTAACCATTCCTGCCACCTCTTGTCGACGTCTACATCCACCGAATATTTACGTGCGAAGTTGAGGAAAGTTGTATAATGGTTGGCTTCAGAGACCATCAAGTCGTGGTAAAAAGTCGCTAGGGCTTCATCTTTGATATTTTTGGAGAGCACACGAAAACGTTCGCAGCTACGTGCTTCGATCATGGCAGCAAACAACAGCCTGTCGATAAAAGCTTGATTACGAGAACCATCCTTCTTCGCGAATTTAAGTAAGCGCCCCACATAGTCGTCTTTACGTTCTCGACCTAGGCTGTACCCCCTTTCCTTGATGATGTCAATCACCATCTGGAAATGTTGCATCTCCTCAATAGCGATAGCAGTGAGTTCGTGCACCAAGTCTTCATATTCTGGATTCTGCGTAATCAGCATGATGGCGTTGGAAGCCGCCTTTTGCTCACACCAGGCATGGTCAGTCAGGATTTCATGGAGGTTTGACTCTGCAATATTTGCCCAGCGGGGATCTGTCAATAATTTTAAACCTAGCATATCAGTCGCGTATCATTTGGATCAAAGATACGAAAAATAAGCCTGTGCCATTTATTCATCGGCACAGGCTGTTCAGGTTTCTAGCCAAAAAAAGCTTCCGTATCAAAGCCATAGCTTTTGAGTACGTCAGCTGGCACGCCATTCCACACCCCTGGTCGATTTCCGGCGTAGCCAATGTCTTTGACGCCAATTTCGCTGGTAAAAAAGCCCGATGCCGTCAGATTGCGCATCAATGAAAAGAAAGCCACACCTTGTTGCATTTCAGGCTTTGCCGTTTCCGGATACGCAATTTCGTCAATCAACGCAATCTGTTGTTCCTTTTTGCTTTTGATAAAGGCATTTCCAAAACGCTTTTGGCATTGTACGTCGAGCCATTTCAGTCCACCACGCATCGGAATTTTATTATCCGGCAGGTCTTTCACCATAAATTCGATAAAATCGGGCACGCCCGCTTCCGAAGCACTCCCCGAAGTTTCATCCTTCGGAATGATAATATCGGCAAGCACGGTTATCGTCGCCATCTCATGGTCGGTAAAAAATTTCTCTGCTTGGAGCTGCTTATTCCGTTCGTGCTCGAAATCCTGCACGCCCGGCAGCTTGTCCGCATCAGCTCCCGCTGCAACTTCCGTAGTTTTTTCTTGCTGGCAAGAACTGGCAGCCAATACGCCAGAACCCGCTGCGATAAGGCCAAGTGCCTTTAATGATTCTCTTCTGTTCATGATCTAGGGTTAGCCGTTCAACTTTTTCTTTTCTTCCAAGATATATTCTGCCGTGCGCATGGATAGCGCTAAGATTGTCCATGTAAGGTTTTTATCCCCTTGTTGCACAAATGGTCCTGCATCGACGACATATAGGTTTTTACAGTCGTGCGCTTGCCCCCATTTGTTTAGCACGGAAGATTTCGGATCGTTGCCCATACGTGTGGTACCGCCTTCGTGGATAATTTTACCAGGGGCTTCCAACCCGTACAAGGTATCTGCACCGGGAATATCGGAGGTGATGATCGCGCCCATTTCGTGCATGATCGATTGGAACGTTTCCTGCATGTGTTTGGCTTGTGCCACTTCTTCATTCGCCCATTTATAATTGAATCGCAGTACAGGGATACCAAATTTATCTACACGTGAAGGGTCGATCTCGCAATAGTTATCCTTTCTTGCCAAAGCCGTTCCACGGCCAGCCATACCGACGTTCGCGCCATAAAAGCGGCGATAGTCCTCCTTCAGATCCTTACCATATCCGCCAGAGGCTTTCTTCTCACCATTTTTTCCAGCAATCTTTCCATTGACACTCGGTACCCAATTGGTGAAACCGTAAGAAGGCATCCGCAGACCGCCACCATATTCAATATGGTATCCGCGTGGGAATGTAAGTTTGGAGTTGTCTTCCCACCAAGGCGAGTAAATATGCACACTACCAACACCGTCTTCGTTATATCGTTTACGATCGAGCAACTGCGGAAGAAATCCAGAGAGACTTGCGCCAGTGGAATCGTGCAAATATCGGCCTACAAGTCCACTACTATTGCCCACACCGCCCGGATGTGCTTTGGATTTAGAATTGAGCATGATACGTGCACTTTCACACGCACTAGCACCTAAAATTACCGTTTTGCCTTTTACAGCATATTCTTGCATATCTGTTGTGCTCACGTAGGAAACACCGATAGCGACTCCTTCATCGTTGGTCAATACTTCGCGCACCATAGCATTATCAATCACCTTAAGATTTCCGGTTTTCATGGCAGGCATCACCAAGCAGGAAGATGAAGAAAAATCGCCATACACCTTACAGGAACGACCACATTGTCCGCAGTAAAAGCAAGTACCTCGCCCTTTAATTTCTGGAGAAGCCTCCGTCAGCACCGATCCCCGGCCAGGAATAACCGGTACGCCCGCCTTTTTCGCTCCTTTGGCGATAAAAAGTTCGTTTAAGCGCGGTTTTGGGGGCTTCATAAAAATCCCATCGGGTTCATTCCGAATCCCTTCGACCGTTCCATAGATTCCGATCATGCGATCCACGCGATCGTAAAAAGGTTTCACCTCGTCATAGGTTATTGGCCAAGCTTCGGTTTCGCCATCTGTAGGTTGAAAATCGTCGGGCCCCATACGCAAGGATATACGGCCCCAGTGATTTGTTCTGCCACCAAGCATGCGAGCGCGAAACCATTCAAATTCTGTTCCGGCGACAGTCGTATAGGGCTCGCCCTCCAACTGCCAACCTCCGAATGCGGCATCAAAATCACCAAATGGACGTGTGGTCGAGGCCCCTCTACGTGGTGACTCCCATGGCCAGCGCAACTGTAAGGCATCCTTCGCGGGATCAAAGAATGGCCCAGCTTCCAACATCAATACCTTTAGCCCCGCGTGGGCCAAGATATAACCAGCCATGCCGCCGCCCGCACCCGAGCCCACCACAATGGCATCATACACTTCTGCATTTTCTTTTATTTGATAATCGGTCATAATCTCTTCTCAATGATTAAACGATAACGGTTTAAATGGCGCGTAATAGTTGACACTAATACCATTTAGCTGGCTAAATATAGAAAAAACATTTTAAGCATCAGGTATTTGGACGCGTATCTTTTTTGATACCCGTAGAAAATACCTACTATTTTTCGTTTGCCTAACCTACCATGCTAAACGCAGAATGTCGAGCAGAATCTTAAATAATTACACGCTCTGGAGAGACAACAAATGGCTTAATTTTGTTGCTCAAGTTTATTCTTGGTTTCGATCCACAGAGACATGTATTTACTGCTGTTCAGCTGCTGGCTATGTAAAATCTCACCGATAAAATTGGCTTGTCTATGGCTCGATAAGAGTCGGCGAACCTCGTTTACTCGTGCAAGAAAGACTGCGGTGAAGTTCGATCGGTCGTAGTTTGCACGTAGCAACTCCGCACCGACACGCTGCGCAGAATCCCACACCTCTTTATCTCGGTACAAGAGCATGGCCTTCTCTACAAAATCGGTAATATCATCCGTTACAAAACCGTTCCAGCGATTGTCGCTTGTCATCGATTCGGCTGCTATAACACTGCATATGGAAGGTGTGCCAGACTGCATTGCGTCCACTAGTTTACCTTTAGCGCCCGCGCCAAACGCAATAGGAGCTAATAAAGCACGGTAGTTCTGCATGGTCAGCCGTGCATCTGCCGCGCGATCTTTTATAAAAAAGCGCTCTTTAGGTTGGTGCAACTGGTATACTTTTTCACTGGCATAGGCGCCGTAGATGTGCATTTCTGCTTCGGGAACCTTATTCTTCAGCAATGGCCAAACCTCCTTTTTCAATATTTGCACGGTATGCCAATTCGGCTCGTGCAGAAAATTGCCGATGAACATAAAGTCTTTACGCGTTGCGAAAGAGGGCCAACCTTCGTCCTTCAGCCCAGCAAATACGTGCTCTAGAAATGGCAAATAAAAGAGTAATGCCTTTGGGATATTGAATTTCTCCTGTAAAATGATCATTTCCTCTTTGGAGATAATCAAGGAAAGGTCGCTACGCAGGATGGATGCTATTTCTCGCTTGGCCGTATTATTATAAAGATCTACAGGATGTTTTCTTTTCGTTGCCTCCTGTCGTGCCGCACGCAGGAAATGCAAATCTTCGGTATCAAGAATGGTCAATGCTTGCGGTGCAGATTGGCGCACGCGCCATCCATATTGCTCTTCGATCATGAAGCGGTCAAAAACCACCATATCGGGTTTGAGCTCTGCAATAAAGTCATCGAAGCTGCTGTCATTGAGCTTAATTTCGATTTCCGCAATGCCCATCTCGTGCAAGGGATGGCTATACATGGTCTTGCCCGCTGCCGAAGCAAACAGCAACCGATGGCCCGCTTCGGAAAAAAGCTCCAGCAGCTGCACGATGCGTGTGCCCGCCGCCGATGATTTCGGTTCGGGCCACACTAATCCGATAAACAATACCGTTTGCATGAAGCGAATATACGTATTTGCGATGGGCGGGACAAAGCGATCAACGAAACTGTTCCCTCGGCTTCAAAAAAATAGGGTGCACTAGCGCGCACCCTTTCCCATTATTTAAGTTGTATATAAAATTATCTTCTTCTGAAAACGATGGTTGTGCGTATACTCCCTTCCGTATTGACGAGCGTCAAGCGAGTCACCGTTTGTATAATGCTTTCCTGCACTTCGTAGGTTCTGCCATCGAAAACCATTCTTTTGTTTGTCTCCAAGTTGTATGGAAATGACCGTGTCTGTCCTGCTCCGGCGAATACGTAAGCAAAATTATCCGATTTAAACTCTAGATTCTCACCATCGCCGACGAGTGTTTCGCTCACATCAGCCTGACCAGATACGCTAACGGTGCGCACCACATCGAACCATTTGTTTGCGCGAATAATATTGAGCGCTGTATCGCGCTCGATATTGTCTACCGTTTCCTCGCTACAGGAAAGTAGCGCGAAACAAACCATTCCAAAAATCAAAAACATCCAACTTCTGGAGAACGACATAAATCCTCTCATAAATCTATATTCAAATTGTCTGCTTATCGCTAACCAAGTATAGTGCCAAAAATCTACTGTATAGAATCTAGAGCATACTTAAGTGCTTTTTTGTAGGCAGACTACTGTTCCTCGCTACAGCTGCACAGTCAACAACTTTTATCAAAAAAAAAGCAAAAATACTTTTTGTTACGATTTTTTCGTATATCTTTGATTCATTCAGACTTAATGATATGAAAGCTATTACACCCATTAAACTAACCTTAATAGGATTATTACTAACTGCCAGCGCGAGCGCTCAAGAGGCACAAAAAGCAATTGCCAAGGTGCATTACGTTTTCACCCATGTGAACGACACCACACAACGCGAGAAGTTTCTACGGGATGAAGTTGTTACCTATCTTGGGTCGGAGGGCAGCTATTACACCAGCTATTCCAAGACAAGGGCTAACGAAGAAATAGAAAAACAAATGAAAGACCCTGGATTTGACGGAAACCTGACCATCACGCGAAGCACATCTGGAATACCACAGTCGTATTTGTTCGAAGAAGAGAAACTCTTAGAAGTCGTTACCATTGCAGGAGACAACTTTGTTCTGGAAAATGAATACCCCACTCTTGATTGGACCATCGGCGAAGAGACAAAAACCATTGGCGGCTACAGTTGTCAAATAGCGACCACGTCATTCAAAGGCCGAGCGTACAGTGCGTGGTTTACGAGCGAGCTTCCCTTTTCTGCAGGCCCTTGGAAACTTCGTGGTTTGCCGGGATTAATATTAGAAGCGAGCGATGGAAAGAAAGAGATCCAATGGGCATACTCGGGTTTTGACAAACTAGAAAGCAGTGCGATAGCCATTGCAGCCCCCGAAAACTCCAAACCGACCAACCAAAAGGAAATCAACAAGTTACAAGAAGCCTTTAAAGCAAATCCACAGGCATACATGGAGGCGAAAGGTAGGATCATCAGTTCGGGTGTTCCTGCTTCTTCTGCGGGGGGCAGCGCTAGGGCTACCATTTCGGTACAAGGGACGAGTGCTGCTGGGGGCGGAGGCTCTGCGCCAGCCATGGATGCCAGCCGCATTAAGTCTGTCAATATCAAAAATGCCGATAATTATGCGCCCTCCAGGAATACGAATAATCCAATCGAATTAATTCCATAGACTGTTGCGTTTCCATCTGATCATTTTCTGGACGTTCTGCTGTGCCATCAGTTTTGCACAGCAAGATGTCGTTTCCGGCAGGCTGGTGGACGGAAAAACAGGTCGCGCTATTCCTTCGGCAAGCATCAGCATCAAATCGGCGGACAAAAAAATTATTGCTTTCAAAAGTACGGATGCCCAAGGGTCTTTTCATATTCCTTTTGCCAAAGACCGCGCTATCCACACCCTGGAAGTGAACCATCTTGGTTATAAAAAATACAGCATTTCATTGCAAGATGTGGTAGGAGACTTCGTGATTAGCCTAGAGGAACAAGCTATATTATTGGAAGATGTGGAAGTAAAGAGCAAGCCTATGATACGTCGCTTGGGCGATACGTTGGCCTATGACGTGGGGCAGTTTGCGCAAGAAGAGGATCGAAGTATAGGCGACGTTATAAAAAGGCTTCCGGGTATGGAAGTATCCGAATCAGGTCGTATAAAATATCAGGGGAAGGAGATTTCAAATTTCTACATCGATGGCGATGACCTTTTAGATGATCGCTATGCCTTGGGTACACGCACCATTCCGCACAGAATGGTGAAGGACATACAGGTACTCAATAATCACGAGCACCTCAAGGTACTCAAAAACAAACGATTTACCGATCAGGTAGCCCTCAACTTGGTGATCAAAGACGATGCTAAGCTGAAACTTACGGCAGAAGCGAAAATTGGTGTAGGACTTCCCAAACAATACGACAGCGAACTGAACAACATATTGTTCAACAAGAAGTATAAAATGCTGAATGTATTAAGTGGCAACAACAGTGGCACCGACCTCAGTAATGAGCTGATCGGCTATAGCAGGGAGAATACGCTGGCACGCCTCGGCACGATGCCCATCAACAACCTGCTCTCTCTGGGTACGGTGGGCGCTCCTCCTTTGGCCAAGCAGCACTATTTTTTTAACAATAGCGGTGCCATCAATACCAACAACCTCTTCAACCTCAAGCGGAATTGGCAACTGAAATCCAATGTACAGGCTCTTTACAACAAGAGCAACCAAAACTTCAGCGGGCAAACTGATTTTATCACGCCAACGGAAACCGTTTCCTTTTATGAAACACAGCAAAGCAAATTGGAGGAGTTTCTCGCAGCCATTCGTCTGTCTGCGAATAAAAATGTAGACAACAAATTTATCAGCAACGCCTTGTCCTTGGAATATGAGAAAGAAATCGATTGGGCGTCGATATACAACAACGAAAAGGAAATTGGCGTCAAACGCCAGCACCAAATCCGTGGCATATCCAACCAACTGGAGTATGTACCAGCGTTAGCAAATGGAAAAGTCATACAGCTAAACTGGTTTTTCAACTACGGATCAAAACCACAATCTCTACATTTACAGCCTGGAATATTCCCTCATCTATTGCATAATGGCCAAGCCTACCAAAAAACCATTCAAAGGCTGGATGTCCCCAACTTTTTCACGCAGATTTCTTCTGGCTACCGCTTACCGCAGGGTAAAATAAGCCAATATTATGGGTTCAACGTCAGCTTGGAAAACCAACAGCTGAGCTCAAGCATCGAGATCGGCCAAGCTGGTATCATCAGTCTGGCAGCGCTCGACTCCAGCATCAACAACATGAGCTGGCAACGAGGGCAATATATGGGCAACGCCGAATATGGATGGAAAAACAAGCGCCTAGAGACCTCGCTTTTGCTCCCATTGGGATTCCAACGCACGTCATACAGGGACGCTAATTACAGGCTGGAGGAAACGCAAAACCGCTGGCTTTTTCTGCCCAACTTTCGTATGAAATACCGCGCTTGGCGTGAGGATGAACTGGACTTCAGCTACAATTTCTCGAACAACTTCGGAAATATCCAAGATGTGTATCGTGGAGTCATTATCCGTAACTACCGTTCGCTATCGCAGAACACCGCGGAAATCAATGAAAGCAATACGCATACATTAGCTTTTAATTATCGGCTAAACCGAACCTTCGACATGTTCTTTTCGAACATCGGATTGAATTACAGCAGGCAACGAAGGGAAGCCATGTTGTCTCAGGTCATCAGTAATGACGTCTCGCAGACTGTTTTACTTCCAATGTCCAACAATGTGCATACGATCAGCGCACAGTTGGGGGCCGACAAGTATGTAATGCCGCTCTCGGGAACCGTCAAACTGAAGACAAACTGGGCCTACACGGAATTTCAACAACTTTTTAATGGCGCATTGCTTCCTTTCCAGAACATCAGCTATGGCTTGGATCCGCAAATGACCATCAAGCTATGGAAACGCATTGACTTTGCCTATCAGGGGAGTCTGCAATGGTCGGCGTCGAAGCAACGTGACTTCCCGGGTTTTGAAAACAGCATATTTTCGGCTACGCAGCACATCAGCATTCCTTTTTATCCGTTTAAGGGCGCTCATGTCCGTATCAGTGGAAGGCACCTCTACACGCGTCAATCTGTCCAAAGCGACCTCAATTACTTCTTCATGGATGCCTTTGCACGCTACCGCATCTTAAATTGGAAAACAGATGTCGAGCTGCAGCTCAGCAACTTGGGCAATATCAAAACATTCCAAACATACAGTATATCCTCCAACCAACAAGCGCAAAACAACTATGAGTTGCGCGGGAGAATGGCTATTCTAAAGGTTATTTTTGCCCTTTAAATTTAAACATGTAGGGATCCTCGAAATCCCCGGGCGCCATAGTAGGAATCGGCTCCGTTGTGATAGGTGAACACGTGATCATAACGACGATCACAGAAAATAGCCCCGCCGTGTTTTCTGATTTCTGGGGGAGTTGCGACCCAACTGGAGGTCTTCAAATCAAAATGCCCAAGTTTTTGTAGGCTTTTGTATTCTTCCTCCGTCAATATATCTACGCCAATTTCCTTGGCCATGTCCAAAGCGCAATTTTCCGGCTTATTGGCTTTTCTAGCGTCTAGCGCTTTGCGGTCATAGCAAATGCTCCGACGTCCTTTCGGGCTCTCTGGCGAGCAATCATAGAAAATAAAAGCACCGCTTGCCGGATCAAATGCAACAACATCAGGCTCACCTTCGGTACGCTCCATTTCCGACAACACCGCAAGCTTGTCCGGATGCGCCTCCAACCGCTTCTTGACGTCCTCCCAATGGAGATCTGCATGGCGTGGCATATTTTTATGGAAACGATCGGCCAAAACTGTTAAAAGTTCCTCCGTTTCTTTTGGGCCAAGTTCTACATTACTGTTTTTCATGTTGTCCTCGTTTAACTACTGTACTGGAAATTATTCTATTTATGATGGTGCTGTTGCTCAGCATAACAAAAGTAAATATTCTCCTCTTATTTTCGAACAGCTCAGGCTTCCTAAATGTTTACCAATTCTTGTCTTCCATTTGTACCATCAACACGACACCCGATGACCACACAAAGACTATATTTCACCCTGCTACTCATCATCTTTACGACACTCTATGCCGAAGCCCAAATAAGTCCTCCAGGACTTGGCGACGCCCGCACCGCCTCTTGGTTTGCCATTGGGGCAAGGCAAGACTTAAACCGCCAACAAACGTGGCAATCCATGAGCTACTTGGGGTTTGGGAGAAAAAGCAACCCAGATAACACGAACCTACTTTTCAAACCAGCTATTTACGTGCTCAACCAAGAGTTCTACCATTCTTTCCTACAGCACTGGCAAACGTCATTTGCGCTGAGCTATAGAAGGCAACCGGAATACGAGGAAACATACCCTTTCGCGCCTACGGAACCATCCCTCCAGCAGGAATTCCGCTTGTACGCAAGGCTCTCCCGTTCCATCAAGATGAAGCGACTAACACTGACCCCCACAATACGACAGGAAATGCGGCGTTTCTTTCAGCCTGATTTCAGCAATACAACCCAGCCGCTTCAATTCCGTTCCCGCATGAGGGTGCAACTATCGGCAACGATCGACGCGGAAAAGGAGCACAAGCTCATGCTGAGTTCGGAACAGTTATTTTCCGTCCAACAAGCGAACGATAACAAGGCATGGTCTAGCTTCGGCTACAACGAAAGCCGATTTATGCTCTACTACAGCTATTCTCCAAAACACGCGAATCTGATATTTGATGTAGGATATATGCACAATCTTATCGGTCAACATGCGCCATCTAGCGTGCATTATTTCGCCATCGATGTGGTCTTGAAGAACCCTTTTCATACTTTTAAAGAGCATGGGGCAGGATAAAGATGACGAATGAGCCTATTCAAGAATCAGAATCGGAACCTACGTTGATCGCACAAAATAGTAACGTTGTTTTTGCCCATTATTTTCTACCATCAGCGTTAAGTTCATGGCATCCAGCGTGAGAATCTGGCACAGGAAATGACGATCGGCAATGGTCACCTCGGCATGCTTCCCATCGGAGGATAGCATGTAACTGCCCCGTTCGTTAACCGGAACATGAATCGTTTCCCGGTCAGCCGTGATCTCCACGCGGTAATTATACGATAAGAGCACACCGCCGATTTCAAACGTCCATTTTTCGCCATTTTGAGCATCATAACGTGTGCTCTCGCCCGATTCTTCTAGCTCATAATAACGAAGCGTCCAACTCCCAAGAAGCTGGTTTTGTACTATTTGCTCTCCATTTTCGTCTTTCGAACAGGCACTCGTTAAAAAGATGACGAATAAGGAAAAAATAGGGGCTAATTTGAGCATAAAATCGTTAATTTCACATTTGATAATTCATCAAATTTAGTAAAAATCGCATGCATCTCCGTGTTAAGTTATTTACAAAAATGAAAAATCTGGCGTTTCTATCGGTTACGCTTTTATTGATCATATCTTGTGTGGCTCCTGTACGACGTCATGAAGGCATATTATTGGATTCTCCTCATGTAGAGCCGAATCGACCGGACAGTGTCCTTTTCAGCAGCAGCCGTATACGCATCTTCAAAATAGACTCTGCAAGCTATTTTCAAGGTAGCGGGACGCGAACGCAATCGCAAGACAGCTTTGCTTACTTAGAAAATTTTAATGAAGTGAAGCAACGTTTAAAGGGACGCGTCATATTCGGTACATCCCGCTACCTCAACGGACTGAGCAGCGTCGATACCACTGCCGATGGGACGAGCCTCTACTCGGTACGTTTTCTTAACGGCGACTCATTGACATTCCGTGAAAAACCTGAATTTATGGAGATTGGATTCGTGCGCTATTATCCAACCGAGGAAATTCTTGTTTTTGAAGGGGGCCATGCTTCCGATTATGCCGTGGATCTCCGCAATGGCTTGGTCGGACCAGAGCTTGTCGGCAATCCTAGTTACATCGTCAACTCGCCCAGCAAGAAATTTCGTTTGAACGGTTGGTTTCCTGGGCAGGAATGTTCGAGCTACTTTATTCAACGAAAGATCAAAACCGACTATCAGAAATACGAAGATATTCCCCTTCACCTAACGGAGGAGAATTTCGAACTGTGTACCATTATTGATAGCAGATGGTCTTCCGACAGCACACTTTTCTTCAGAAATACCTATTTTGATGGGTTTAAGGATCCGCGATCCGGCTTTTTCAAATTAGTCATTCTTGACAGTGAAGACCATCCAAAGTAGCTCCTCTTACGCAGCTGATATAGATCTCGCTTGCACTCGAACCAAATGTGCAGCTCTCCAAGGTTCTGAAGAGTCGGTCTATCCCTGTGGACGTGATTCGATAAAACGCTACGCTAGGCGGGAGCTATGAAGTTTGCATACCACTGACCAGAAGACTTCACGATACGTTTTTGCGTTTCGAAATCGACATGCACCAATCCGAATCTCGGGTAGTAACCCTCCGCCCATTCGAAGTTGTCCAAGAACGTCCAAACAAAGTACCCGCGGACATCGACGCCGTCTTGCTTTGCACGGAGCACCTGCGCTAGGGCTTCCTGTAGATACTGCTGTCTTTTCATATCTTCTACCCTTCCGTCGACGACCTGATCGGTAAAAGCCGCGCCATTTTCGGTGATGATTAGCGGTGGAATATTGGGATACGCACTGAACTTCTGCAAAATATAGTAGATGGATTCTGGATACACCTCCCAGTTCATAGCCGTCATAGTCACTTTCCGCTCTTTAGCGCTTACTATTTTTGCCTGTAAAAAAGGGACAAACAGCGCATACCTGATAACCTCACGCGTGTAGTTTTGTAATCCAATAAAATCCATATCAAACTTGAGGTCGGCTTCATCATGTTGCTTCACATGTTTCTCGATTCTTCGCAGTACCTTGATCTCGCTTGTCGGATAGCCCATTCCTAAGAGCGGCTCAATAAAAAGTCTATTTAGTAACACATCGGCTTTTTTTGCCGCGATGATATCACGTTCGCGATTGCTGAAAGGCTCTACATGTGAACAAGAAAAGGTTGTTCCGACCATACTATCCTGCTGTAGCGATTTAATAATACGCGCTCCGTGGGCCTGCGACAGAGCCGCATGATGCGCCACGGCCAAAAAGTTATCCAATCCCTTTTTACCAGGTGCATGAACACCGAAGAAGTAGCCCGCTGCGCTAAATACCGTAGGCTCATTGAGCACCATCCAATGCTTTACACGATCGCCAAAATATTTGACGCAAAGACCTACATAGTCTCCAAACCAGTCTTTGACCTCTCTATTCACCCAGCCTCCGCGCAACTCGAGAGCATGTGGTAAATCCCAATGGTAGAGCGTGAGCCAAGGTTGAATACCGAGCTCCAATACAAGATCAATAAGACGATTATAGAAATCGACACCTTCCTGATTGATGGTTCCTGTACCTAATGGCATAATTCGGCTCCAGGATATGGAAAAGCGGTAATGCCGAATATGCATCCGATGCATTAATCGAAGATCTTCAATATAACGGTTGTAGAAATCACAGGCGATATCTCCCGTATGATTTTGGAATATTTTATTCTTTTTCTGCACGAACACATCCCATATAGAATGTCCTTTACCATCGTGCTCATGAGCTCCTTCTATTTGATAGGCAGCCGTAGAAACGCCCCAGACAAATGTATTGCCGAAGGCTTCCTTAGTTAAATGCATGAATCGTTTTGGATTTATTGATTCGTATCTTTAACAAGAATCCGTATTTCACATTCCCCATCTATTTATTACGCAGGCTTGATTTTTTGAGATCTAAGCGGAGAATAAAAAGAGGAAAACTGGTTTAAAAACAAACGGAAAACAATGCGCTGGAAGAAGTACGTTATCTTTTTCATCATCTATATTGTTTTACTGAACCATACTTAATTTACACTTACCAAGTTACGCATAAAAAACATAAACACCACATAAACAAAACATTAAGTTTATATTAACAATACTCCTATATAAAACGTTCCCAATCAAGCGCAACGCACCTACTCGTGCTATTCTTATCGAGCCAATAACAACTCCATAAACGACAATATTTTTCCACCAAAGTTAATTAGCCCTTTGGAACATTTGGTTAACTGGCACACAAATTAATAAAAATTTAACAGTGAACATAGCTATTGTTTCTCCATTATCTTGGGATCGCCGGAAAATTTCGAAACATTATCAACTACTTCAACGTGTCAAATTAAGCATCTTAATCATGAAATATTTATTGAAAAGAACACATCCCCTAGACGTATAAAAATATGTTTTACAAACAAAGTAATAACCTAAGCGAACTTCCTTATTGGATACCGATAAAAAACAACCTATATTAGCAAACAAATCATACCGTACAGGGCTGGCGGTTTTCTTTCCCAAGCGAATCTCTCGGCTCCATGGCACTATATTATAAACTGATCAGACTGTCCACAGATTATGGCGAAACTACCGGACATGGAAAAGAATCTCCTATGTGCAATCGCAGATGGAGACGAGCAAGCTTTCGAGCTTCTATATAGCCGATATTTCCAATCGATATACCGTTTCGTAATTGGCTACGTCAAATCGCCCAATCTTACGGAAGATATCGTTCAGGAGATTTTTGTCAAAGTGTGGGAGAAGCGCGAGATACTACCTTCGGTTTCTTTATTTCAACCCTATCTCTATACCATGGCAAAAAACCAAACACTGAACCAACTCCGTAGCATAAGTCGCTCAAGAGCTTCGCAGCAGGAGCTGCTAAAGCACTACGTGGTTGCAGAAACTAGCACCGAAGATCTGATTCAAAACAAAGAATACCAAGCCTTTATAGAAAAGGCCTTTCAACAGTTATCTCCTGTTGCTCAGCGCGTATTTTCTCTGTGTAGGGAAGAGCAGATGAGTTATGATGAGGTTGCAAAAGAAATGGGATTCAGCCGACATGCGGTGAAGAAGTACATGGTACAAGCGATGAAAAAATTTCGCCATATCCTTTCTGGCTCTATGGATATCCACTATATGGTATTTTTCACCTTCATCAATTTGTGGATAAAAAAGTAAAAATCAGGTACCCTAATTCACCCAAGCGGTGTCTAGATAACAAATGAGAGGTCATAGCGTCCTCCGATAAGCTAATCATGGGCAAACAAACACGATTTTACAAACACCTGATTCGTCGGTACAGAAGCGGCGAGGCTTCTGAAAAAGAGGTGACCTTGTTTATGGAACTGCTCCGCCAAGATAAACATAGAGCCGAAATAGAACATCTTATGGACGAAGAATTGGGTATACAGACAGAACCTATCGAACGCAAATCTTCATATCCGTTTTTGCGATACGCAGCTGCAATTGTTCTTCTCGCTTTAGCAGCATCGACGATCTCTTACTTTTCACGTACCACAACAACCCGGGAAGTAAGGGCAATGGAAGCAACCGCCCCGGCGAGCCATAAAGCAACATTACGTTTGGCCAATGGAAGAGAGGTATTATTGGACAGTAGTTCGGGACAATTGTTTTTAGACACAGATTTGGTAAAGAACGAAAATGGCGAAGTACTCCACCAAGAACAGAAACCAGAGGCCTATTACGAAATCAGTGTTCCAAAAGGTGGCACCTACCAGCTTTCCTTAAGTGACGGCTCAAAGGTATGGCTTAATTCGGAAAGTAGTCTTCGTTTTCCCCAGCAATTTGCCGCAGAGAGCCGAAACATAGAGCTTAAAGGCGAAGCTTTTTTCGAGGTTAAGAAACAAACCGATGCGAAAGGCAACCGCATTCCGTTTATCGTACAAACACCAAAACAATACGTTGAAGTACTGGGTACACAGTTCAACGTGACGGCCTACGCGAATGAAAACAGGGAAATGGCCGCACTTGTCGAAGGGAGCGTTCGCGTAAAGGATAAAAGCCGGACCGTTGAGAAGCTTCTCCGTCCTGGCTTCCGCAGTATTTTGGAAGCCGATGGAAGCATACTGGTTGGTAAGGCCGACTTGGAAGAAATCTGCGGATGGAAGTCAGGAGAATTTATTTTTAATGAAACAGCCATAAAAGATATTGTAAAACAGTTGGCTCGCTGGTACGATGTCGACATTGTCTATAAGGGCGAAAGCGACTTCGCTCTCAATGGATATATGCAACGAAACATCACGCTAGGAGAAGCACTTAGTACGTTAAAAAATACGGGAGAATTGGATTATAGTTTTCATCAGGGAAGAGTGATCATCAAACAAATAAAAAGGCCTATGTAAAAGAAGAGATAAAAAATAAAAAACGGTGAAGTTCCAGCAACACCGCTTTTAAGTCAAATTAAGTTGATTAAAAGACAATTATACGCTATCCATTAACAAACAAAATTTACTAAATGTATGAATTTAATTCTTATGTTCAAAACACCGTTTAGGTGTCGGCAATCAAACAAACGTCAGCAAACGGATTGGTCGCCGAAGATGAATACAGTTAAAGGAGCATCCATCGATACCTTCTTATATCGAAAATCAAGGCGGTTAAGCTGTAGAAAGCTCATGATTCGACTAAACCTCGTTGCACTATTGCTTAGCATTATTTTTTTCGAAGTATCAGGCAAAGCCTATTCGCAGGAAATCACCCTCGCTTATCGCAATGAAAAACTTGATATCGTTTTAAAATCCATTGGCAGACAAAGTGGCTATCAACTCCTATATAATAGCGATTTGTTAAAGGATTCCAGACCAGTAACGATCCAAGTAACGAACATACCTGTAAAAAACGCGTTAGATTTAGTTTTTAAGACACAGCCGTTGACCTACGAGCTAAATGGTAAATCTGTCGTTATCCGCGCTAGCTCTGCAAAAAAAGATCCTGCTCCACAACCCGTGCCCGTTGTCAAACAAGAAATAATAAGCGGATCCGTGTTAGACAGCTTGGGAAAACCACTCGCTGGCGTTAACGTCAGGATCAAAGGTACGAATATCGCGACATCGACAGATGTCGCTGGTCAATTCAAGCTTACCGGTCCTTCAGAAGGTACACGCACGCTCGTATTTTCCCTGATTGGCTACCGCAGTAGTGAGCAGACCTATCGGGATGCTCCATTACGGATTACGTTGGTTCAAGAACCTGCCGGCTTAGAGGAGGTCGTTGTCGTCGGCTATGGTTCGGTCAGAAAATCGGATCTAACCGGTGCGGTTGCGACAGTAAACGCAGAACAGATACGACAGGTCAATGGCATCTCCAATGTGGCACAAGCACTGCAGGGACAGGCGCCTGGGGTCCAAGTCAACCAAGCATCGGGCCAACCAGGGGAAGGCATGAAAATCCAAATTCGTGGACTTAACTCCATTGGTGCTAGTAACGATCCGCTATACGTCGTGGACGGCATGCCTTTAGATGCCTTATCTGCCCAACTTAACCCAGAAGACATTGAAAACATTTCTATTTTAAAAGACGCTTCTTCAACAGCGATCTATGGGTCTCGGGGCGCCAATGGTGTCATTATGATTACCACAAAAAGAGGATTAAGTGGTAAAACAAAAGTTGGTTATAGTGGCTACCTTGGCTCGCAGCAACTACGGAAGCGCATCGATGTCATTGATGCCACACAATTTGCCCATTTACAAAATGAAGTAGCGACCAACGACGGAAATCCATTGCCTTGGTCACAGGAACAGATTCAGGCACTTGGTGCAGGCACCGATTGGCAAGGTTTAGTCTATCAAACGGCTATGCTTCAAAATCATGATGCCCATATTAGTGGTGGAAATGACAACACCAAGTACTTTACTTCGTTTGGTTACTTTGACCAAGATGGTATCATTCGTAATTCAGGATTTCAACGACTATCTTTCCGCACCAACATCGAGCACAAGCTTTCCAATAAGCTGACATTCGCTACCAATCTTTCTTTACAAAATTCAAAATATAACCGCGCACAATATCAAAGTGCCGATGGCGGCGGGGGCATTCCTTGGGCATCTACTGTGTTGCCACCAACACTGTCCGTATATGATGAGAATGGCAATTATACACGCTTTACAGGAGTATCGTGGGGCGAGACCAACCCTGTTGGGATATCTGACAACTGGCACAGCGTCTCCAACAACTTAAGGATTATCGGTAACACAAACCTTGCCTATGAAATCGTAACGGGACTAAAAATTCGATTGAGTGCTGGCATTGACCATGGGTATACAAAATTTGATCAATATTTCCCTGGCAACATTAGTTTGGGGCAACGCAGGGATCCTGACGGCAATCCAATTTTTGGAGTGGCCAATAAAGATTATCGCAGCACCTCTACATTCGTCAATGAAAACACCCTCGAATACCAAAAGACATTTGATCTCCATAAGCTTGATGTAGTAGCGGGCTTTACCTACCAAACTAGCAAAGAAGATCAACTAAATAGTGGTAACGGAATTGGCTTTTTAAGTGACATCTACGAAACCAGTAACATGGGGTCTGCAATCATCAAAGCCTTACCTACAAGTACCTTCTTAGACAACCAACTTATCTCGTATCTTGGGCGTGTAAACTACAATTATGATGATCGGTATCTACTGACACTGACGGGTCGATATGACGGTTCTTCGCGTTTCGGAGCAAACAACAAATTCGCTTTCTTTCCTTCGGCCGCCGTGGCCTGGAACATCAATCAGGAAGAATTCTTAAAAGACAATGAAACGATATCCCTATTAAAGATCCGTAGCTCTTTCGGACGCTCGGGCAACCAAGCGATAACAAACTATAGAACACTAGCCAATCTTGTGAGTTCAGATGTGGTTCTCGACAATGAAATCAATACCGGCTTCATCCTCAGCGCGCTGGAAAATCCGAATCTCAAATGGGAAACTACGCAACAGCTAGATATTGGTTTTGAATTGGGTCTATTCCAAAATCAGATTCAGTTCGAAGCAGATTACTACCACAAACGTACTTCCGATCTCCTCCTCAATGTTACATTACCCGGATCCGGGGGATTTCCGTCCGTTTTGCAAAATGTCGGCGCGGTTCAGAACCGTGGATTTGAGTTTCAGCTATCTGCACAGCCCAACCTTGGTGAAAAACTACAGTGGACCAGCACCCTAAATCTTTCTGCAAACAGAACAAAAGTACTAGATCTGGGAAGAGACGCCCATGGCAATCCAATAACATTTCAGGAAATAAACACCGGAGGAAATTGGTTTCCAACGATAGTTGGACAATCCATGATGCAGCTATATGGCTTCACGGTTGAGGGTATCTACCAAACAGATCAAGAGGCTATTGATAACGGCGAGCCCTCAAAAAGAGCGGGAGACTATCGTTTCAAAAACTGGGACGGCGAAGGCGTTATCAATGATACCGAAGATCGCACGGTATTGACACGCTTAGAGCCGAAGTTCACGTTCGGTTTCAATAATAAATTCCAATATAAAAATTTTGATTTGTCCTTTCTTATCGTGGGAAGTTACGGCAACGACATCGTTAACGAATTTAGAAAATACAACATGTCGTTGAACGGAAGGTGGGCTCCCACACGAGAAGCTTACGAAAACCGATGGACAGGTCCCGGAAGCCAAGGACAATTTGATCGCCCCAGTACAAATAGCGGTAGTTCAATTCGCGATTATGCAAATTCTCTTTGGGTAGAGAACGGTTCATATTTACGCCTTCGAGATGTGACCATAGGCTACACTTTACCAAAAGCTTGGACAAGCGAATTACACCTCTCCCGTGTGCGGGTGTATTGTAGTGCCCAAAACTACCTAACATTCACTAACTACAGCGGCTTTGATCCTGAAGTCTCCTGGGCGTCAGCTTCGGTAAACGGATGGGATCGCGGAAACTATCCATCATCCAAATCAATAACAGCAGGATTAAGAGTTGACTTCTAACATCGAAAAGTATGAACACAAGATATATAATATACCTGATGGCGCTTCTTGCCCTTGTTATGCAAAGCTGCGAAAAGATGCTGCAAGAGGAGCCCAAAATCATTTTGAGTCCCGATCAATTCTTTCAAAACCCCGGCAGTTACGAAGCTTCGGTTCGAGGAATATACAACGGACTACCTTTATATGTACCTTTTACACATGAAATGATAACCGACTTGTATGCCGCTCCATCGGCGGCAGCCGAGCAAGCATTACCGATCTACAACAACCAGCCAACCCCATTTTATTATAATGCACGGAATGCATGGAATGCCCCCTATGCGATCATAAAAAATGCGAATTTCATATTGAGATACCTTCCTGATGCCCCGCTAGAAGACGTTCAAAAAAATCAATTAATGGGTGAAGCCCGTTTTCTGAGAGGGTATGCCTTTTTTAATCTAGTGCAGTTATTTGGCGATATTCCTATGCCGTTGGCCATCGCAGAGGATTACAACAACTTACGACTTCCACGCACACCACAGGCATCCGTGTATGAACAAATCCTGCAAGATCTGCTTTTTGCGGAAAACAATTTACCCGATCAAGCGCAACAAGTTGGTCGAGTTTACAGCTTGGCGGCTACAGCCCTTCTAGCCAGAGTATATCTCACCATGGCTGGAAACCCACTTAACCAAACAGCATATTTCAGCAACGCCCTGGAAAAATCCCGGCAAGTGATTAATTCGCAACGATTTTCCTTAATGGATGACTATGCTTCCGCATTCCATAATCTTGGATACAGCTCCGAGTCGATCTGGGAAAAGCAGTACGTTGCCGGCCGCGGGGGCAACCCACTACATAATGCCTCCTCAACAGCCGAGGGCTACGTTCCTACACTGATACCTTCCAACAATTTTATCAATAGCTTCCCTCTTGGTGACCGGCGTTTGGAATGGGGTATCTTGCGCAATTACCCCTCGCCACAAGGACCGCTGCAACGTCCTTTTTTCCATAAGTTTGTAGATGAATCCTTAATTGACCAATCAGTGCTTCCTTCCGGTGCCTTTGTCTCGTTCAGTATACCTTTGTTACGCTATGCCGAGATGTTTTTGATTGCCGCAGAGGCAGAAAATGCAATTAATGGTCCTGCACAGGCATACAACTACATCAATCAGATTCGCAGACGAGCTCGTATAGACCGAAATAACAGGATGCACGTCCCCGATTTACAGGGATTAACACAAGCCCAATTTCAGGAGGCCGTTTGGAGAGAATGGGACTGGGAAATGCACCAAGAGGGATTAGGCTGGATGATTATGAAGCGAACAAATACATTCCAGCGTATTCAGATGCAAAGGGGTAGTTCCTTAACGATTCCAGTAGGCATTTACAACCAAACATGGCCCATACCAATCGAGGAAATTACGAACAACAGTATTCCACAAAACCCATTATATCAATAAAATCATGAGATTCATTTCTGCTATTACTCGACGGGCTTATCCTCTGCTGCTGCTCAGCAGTTGTTCAACATTTTGCTTTACCCAAGCTTCGGCGCAGTCTACGAAACCGCAACAAATCTTTGTAGCACAAACCGGAAAGGATAGCCATCCCGGCACCTCTTCGCGCCCCTATGCTAGCCCTCAGGCAGCGTTGAAGCGGGTCACGAAGCTGAAAGAAGACGGCTACAAAGGCGCCGTTGAACTCATCCTTCGTGAAGGAACCTACTATTTAGACGAGGCGCTGTTGATTACGCCCGCCGAATCTGGTAGCGAAAAAGCACCATTAACGATTAAGGCAGCAAAGGGCCAACGCGTGACACTCAGCGGCGCCGTGCCTTTGCACTTGAAATGGACAATAGATCAAGCTGGCATCTGGAAGGCAGCCGTTCCCGATGCCCTCGTTTTTCAGGAACTGTATGCGAATGGCAAAAGGCTACACAGGGCGAGGTATCCTAATTATGACGCCACAGTACTTCCCTTTCAGGGCTATGCTGCCGATGCCTTAAGTACAGCGCGCGTGCAACGCTGGAAAGATCCGACGACCGCTTATGTCCATGCGTTGCATATCGGTCGGTGGGGAGGATTCCATTATCGCATCAGCGGTAAGGAGCAAGATGGTAAGTTGACCTTCACCGGAGGCGAGCAAAACAACCGGCCTAGCAAGATGCACGAGACCTACCGCTATGTGGAAAATATAGTTGAAGAGCTCGATGTGGCCAACGAATGGTTCTTGGACGAAAAGACCAACACGCTCTATTACTACCCCGAGAAAGGTATCGACCCGAACACCGAACAGTTCGAAGCACCACTGCTAGAAAATATCATCACGATACAAGGGAGCTTAACACAACCTGTGCACGATATCCGAGTGGAAGGAATACGCTTCACCCATACCGCCCCTACATTTATGAAGACTGCCGAGCCGCTGTTGCGAAGTGATTGGACAATCTACCGACAAGGGGCTGTGAAAATAGAAGGCGCAGAACGCTGCGAGGTAACAGGCTCAGACTTTGTTGATCTAGGTGGAAACGCAATCTTCATCAGCAATTACAACCGTGATATCCTGATTGCCAACAATCTCATCGAACGGTTAGGCGCTGGAGCCATCAACTTTGTCGGTAGTCCCGATGCAGTGCGGTCTCCAGCTTTTCGTTATGAAGAATCCGTCCCAATTGGAGAGATGGACACCCTCATTGGTCCCAAATCGGATGATTTCCCGAAAGACTGTGAAGCCAGCAACAACCTCATTCGAGACATCGGCTTGATCGAAAAACAGGTTGCGGGTGTCCAGATTTCCATGGCCTCCGCTATCCGTGTTGTGCACAACAGCATCTACCGTGTGCCACGTGCCGGCATTAACATTGGCGATGGCACCTGGGGCGGTCACGATATTGCCTACAACGACGTCTTCCAAACCGTCCTCGAGACGAGTGACCATGGCGCCTTTAACTCTTGGGGGAGAGATCGATTTTGGCAGGCCAACCGGGGCGAAATGAATAAGGTCACGGCACAGCATCCAAACTGGGTGTTGCTAGATGCCATACAGCCCACACAGATCCGCAATAACAGGTTTCAGTGTGATCATGGATGGGACATTGACCTGGATGACGGATCAACGAACTACCAGATTTACAACAATCTTTGTCTCAGTGGCGGGCTAAAACTTCGGGAAGGGTTCTATCGTACGGTGTACAACAATATCATGGTAAATAACGGTTTCCATCCGCACGTATGGTTCAAAGACAGCCACGATGTCTTTAGAAACAATGTGGTGATGCGTAGCCATGCTGATATTCAAGTAAAATTTTGGGGAGACACCGTGGACTATAACTACTACGCATCGGCGGATGACCTTGCAAAAGATCAGAAAAAAGGAATAGATGCACATAGCGAGGTCATTGATATGCAGTTTAAAGATGCCGCAAAAGGCGATTTTCAGCTAGTAGGAAATCTTCCCAAAGGATTTAAAAATTTCGATATGCATTCTTTTGGCGTAGAGCATCCTCGTCTTAAGAAATTAGCAGAAACGGCACCTATCCCCACGCTGTCCACACAAAAAGCATCCACTCATGGCTCCGTCTTATCTTGGAAAGGGGCGCAGTTCAAATCCATCACATCTTTGGGCGAGCAATCTGCGGCAGGTCTCCCAAGCATGGCGGGCGCACTGGTGGCACAGCTGGAAGAAAACAGTCCGCTCTATCTTAGTGGCCTACGTGTGAGCGACGTTATAGTGGAATGTCAGCAGGAGACGATCGACAACAGTGCCGATCTCGAGCGTATCGTTAAGCTCGATCAATTCAGAGACCAATTAACCGTGGTTATCTACAGAAATCAAAGTAAGCAAACCTTGCTTTTGAAACTATAAGCATTTCAAGGCAGGTTCCGCGACGGCTTGAGCGTAAGCCGCAATTTCTTGAAATGCAGGAACACGAATTATGTCTGGAATGTAAAGGAAATGGCCAACAGTAGACATCCTACTGTTGGCCATTTCTTTAACAAAGATCGCTATTTGTGTCTGCTCTTCACTACTGCACCCACCACGGTTTACTGCGGATGTTGTCGTTTCCGCTAAACTGGGTCTGTATGGCCGCTGAAACATTTGCACCATTAATATTGTATTCCTCCTGTGGATACATCCAGCGGTAAGCCGTTTGTACATTGGCCGATTTGCGTAATGTTGGATACCCGGTGCGTAGATGATCAAAATACGCCGAATATCCTCCCTGATGAAAGGACCGCAGATATTTCTGCATCATGATTCGCGCAATCTTTTCTTCATTGCTACTCACGGCGTCCAAGCGTACGTTGGTCTGTTGCAAATAGGCATCAACCTTTGCTGCACCCACAAAGCTGGACAGCCCTTTTGCATAGGTCTCATAGAATTTAAAAGCCGAACGAACGCCTTCATTGTACACCGCATTGGCGTCGCCACCTATCCAACCGCGTACAATAGCTTCCGCCAAGATAAACTGCTGCTCGGCATGGCTGATCAACTGCAAGGGTTCTGTGGTGGCATCTTGCGTATACCTTTCGAGCACTTTTGACAACTTACCGCGTACCGCTTTGGCATTTACCTGTGCATACGGAGCAATAGGATCTCCTCCTTCATAAGCTGCAAAATTGTCCAAAGCCAATCCCTGCTCCTCTGCCTCGCGCGTGCGCGTGGCCAGCATGAACAAGCGTGGATCTTGATGGTCCTGTAATCTTTTGATAAATGTGGAGTCCATATACATTCCTGAACCATAGCCGCTGGAGTTAAACTCTGGGTAGCGGTTTCCATCTTGGTTCAAAAACTGCAGCTGTGCATCATCGCCTTCACCGATAAGCGGTTCGTTTTGGTAGATTGAAGCGAACTGGCTTTTGATATGGAGGCTGGCATCGTTTTCTTTCATCGACAATGTCATCAACACCTTCAAGCGAAAGGCGTTCACCGCTTTGACCCATTGCGAAGCTTGCTCACCGTAGATGATATCCCCTTTGATAATTCCTCCTTCTTGCTCTTGCAGGATATCGTTAGCCTCTTCGAGTTCTTTCAGAATTCCCACGAAAACATCTTTTTGGCTGTCATATTTTGGTGTGTAAACCTGTGATGTTTCCCCTTGCAAAGCTTCCGAATACGGGATATCGCCGAAGGTTAGAGTCAGGTTATAGAAGTAATAGGCCCGGAAGAACTTTGCCAATGCCAAGTAAGTAGGATCTGCTACGCGGACAGCTTCCTCTTCCATCTTGATGACATTACGTAGCTGGCTGTAGGGATCAAAACTTCCCCTCTGCCAGTTATAGATCTGGTTGGCATTCTCGCCATCGGTCTGCACGATCATCTTCAAGGTATACAGCGGCGAGGTACCACGCCAAGCGCGGAAAGCGTCCCACTCCACCTTAGGAAGCAGAGCCTGCGGATGCGCGCTGGCAGCAGAATTCGGGTTCTCGTTGATATCGGTTAGCTTTTGGCAGGAAAATAGCACCGAAACGGCTGCAGTGGCCAAAAAAAGCTTTGTTATTTTTTGTGTCATTTTCATCTTCATTCTTTTCTAAAACAGCTGGTTGGCCTTGTTAAAACTTAAAATTCAAGGATACACCAAGGTATCGCGTCGACGGGTCCTGTAAGTTTGCGTCGTTACCAATACCAAAATCAGGATCAACATAAGGGACGTTTTTCCACATCAACAAATTATATCCAAACACCGAAGCATCAAGACCGCTAAGGGCTTTGGACTTAATAATTTTGTTGACATCGTAGCTTACTGCCAAGCGTCTTAGTTTAACGAAAGAGCGATCGAACACATTGGCAAACAGTTCGCTCTCCTCTTCTGTCACGCGCGCCTGGTAAGGGTAATTTTGGCTCCACGACTGCCAGCTTACCGTGCCGGTAAATGGCGAGTAGGTACGCGTATCGGAAGTAACATTCCCATTGGTATCACGGATCAATTCACCCCCGGTCACGATAACCCCTGTAGGTTGATAGGCATTCTGTCCCGTTTCATATTCCTGATCCCTGTAGAGCGTTGATGATGGATGTTTACCGCCCCACCACATCTTCTCGATGGTCTGCGAGTTCATCACACCGCCGATCGAACCATCGATATCCAAATTGATGGTAAAGTCTTTAACCTTGAAGGTATTCATAAAGCCAAATTGCCAATCGGGATTGAAATGCCCCAACATGGTTGGATAAGGATCGCGGATAGGCATACCCGTATTTTGGTTCAGAATTAAATCGCCATTGGCAGATTTCTGCCAAGTCGTTGCATAGTAGGCATCAGCACGATCACCAACCTTCCGATTTTCCAATACATTCACCCCTGGGTAGATACTTTCGATCTTGCGCACCGAGGTGCTCCAGTTCACGGTTGTATTCCAAGCAAAATTATCCTGCTTGATGATTCCTGCCGTGAGCATTACTTCGAAACCTTGTGTACGGTTTTTAAATCCGTTTACCTTGCGCGAGTTGAATCCCGATGCCTGCGAGGCCGGAACATTCAAGATGGTGTTGTCGTCAATAATATTATAATAGGTCAAGTCAAGCGACAAGCGATTTTTGAAGAACCCGAAAGCCGTACCGAGCTCGTAAGATTGTGTGTTTTGCGGCATGATACTCGCATTGGCCAATACGTTAGGGTATACTACGGAAGGTGTAGTTCCATAATTGAAATCCTTTTCGTAGAATGCCTGCAGACTATAAGGCGTCAAATCATCGGAAGCAGAAGCCCATGAACCATACAGCTTCCAGTAATCCACCTGTGGCGAAATCTTGAAGTAATCCGAAAGGATAGAGCTCACCGATACAGACGGGTAGTTGTATGAACGATTGCTCTCCGGAAGCGTAGACGACCAGTCGTTCCGTAACGAGAAGTTCATGTAAGTTGATCGGAACACATCCACGTTCAAGGAAGCGTAGGCACTACGGATTACCTTCTCTCGGATGTAGCTATTCGATTTATCATCTCCAGAGATCAATGTTTTGATAGGTCCTTGGCTATTGCCGATGTTGTAGATAAAAGGGGCAACTAAACCATCGGTAGAAATAAATGCATTACGGATATCGCGTTTAAATGTCGAACCACCGGCGTTTAAGGTCAAACCAAAATTTTCGGAAAACTGCTCCGTATAGGTCGCCAACACATCGGCATCGAAGTTCACCTGCTTGTTGTCCCAAGTCTTGTAATCTCCGTTTCGGGAGTCGCCATAATTCATATAGGACTTAGGCACCTGCATGTCTTCGAATAAGGTCTTCTGTCTAGCAGAGACGCGCCCTTGTACCATGAATTTGGAAGAAACCTTCCAGTTGAGGGTACTCTGCCCGTGCAACACATCCAGGTCGTGCATTTGGTTCAGCTCGTTTGCTGCGAAGTAAGGATTGTTGTACCATGCATAGTTATAGTTTGCCTGACGAAATCCTTCCTGTCCCGGTATGTAGTAATGCTCGGACAACTCCTTCCCGTTCACATCATTTCCCATCCATAGCAAGATGGTATACATGTGATTTTTTGGTCCGTAGCCATAACGCGGATAGTTAGGCGATTTCACCTTGTTGTAAGACAAATTGAGATCAAACTGCAAGTTGGGGGTGAAGCGATAGGAGGAGTTGATGTTTGCTCCGCCCGTTGTCAGCTGTGAATTGGGCACCTGACCTTTCTGAAAAGCATATTTCCCAGAGGCAAAGATGCTTAGCTTGTCATTCTTATAAGCTATTGTCGCATTGTTTTCCGTCACGAATCCCGTTCCTAGGAAATCCCGCAAGTTGTCGTGTGCCCCCCAATCGATCGGCACCCGCTCGTAGCGCGACTTATCATCATACATTGTTCCACTGACATCTCCCCACCAGGGAATGACCTCTCCCGTTTGCTTATCGCGGATGGGGCTGTTCCACTGCGGCACCTGAATACCACTGTTCAATTTCGGTCCCCAAGCCATATCACCATCGGAGATACCACCATCGGCACCGTCCCAAAACTCATACTTGCCGTTGGAACCGCTGCCATATTCCATTTGGGATTCCGGAAACACCGTAAAACCAGCTGAAAACATGTTGGTGCTCCCGACTGTAAATTGCAACTTATCGGCTTTTGCCTGTTTGGTGGTGATCAAGATCGCTCCTTCTTTACCGCGCGCTCCATATAGAGAGGAAGCGGTCACCCCCTTCAGGACGTTGATGTTTTCAATATTTTGACTCGGTATATCGTAGAAGTTTGTTTCTACAGGAATACCATCCACCACGATCAACAGGTTGGTCTTTCCACGCAGGTTAAACGACGGTGCTTGAAAGATTCCCGTGGGATTGTTGACGATCAAACCAGCCACTTGCCCCGTCAAGGCGTTACCAATGTTCATGGTCTTCGACTGTTGCAGGACTTCCGTATTCACCTCCTGCGTAGCATAGCCGACTTTCTTCTTCTGCTTTTTGATACCTATAGCGGTAACAACCACTTCTTCAATAGCCGATTCCTCCTTGATCAATGCAACCGCTAGGCTGTTGCCGCTGTAGCTTTGCTGCAGTACTTTATAGCCCATCGCTTTGATTTCCAACACGTCTCCTCGCTGTGCTTCGATGACAAATTTACCATTGAAGTCGCTAGAGGTCATCTGCTGGGTGCGCAGGTTTGTTACCGTAGCACCGAGCAAAGCTTCTCCGCTCTCGCTGGCGATCTGTCCACTCGCAGTCCCTTGAAAGACCGCGGAAAGTGCTGCAGACGTCTCATCCGTGTTTAGCTTTGGAGTAGACCAAGCCCCTTGCATGGACAATGCCATAGAGAGGCCTAAAGCAATTGCCAATTTTGTCATTGGCTTTGCTGACCGAAAGTTTAATTCATTCATTTCTTTTTCGTGGAATTAATAATCGATCTATGTTTTAGATCGATGCAAAGCAAGAAAAATGCTGTTAAGCCACTGTTATCGAAAAAAGAAATGTCAAAGAAAAAAGAAGGGATTGTTTTAAATGATTATTAAGACAGTTATCCGTTTGAGCATGAACTTACGCTATCCATTTGCCTCCGCGCGCTTAACCGTATATCCTAATCAAGCGATCGATCTCATAAAGTTGCGGTTAACGCTTCGATTGTCGAGTGTGATAATATCAGCATCATCCGCCGCTATGCGGATATTCATAAATTTTCTGATAGATTTTCGTGTGGGCTACGCTGATAAAGACTGCGGCCAGCCAGCAGAAAAATAACAAGAGGCTAAAAGCGTATTATGTATTTTGGCAACGACATTGTATTCTCCGCTTCGATAACAAAGGGGACATGTTAATTCTTTGTTAAATCGTTATAGCAAGTGTTGCAATCTGCAGAAATAGCCTTACCTTTGGGTATTCATAATTAGGTTTATAATTGGTTAGTTAGTTAAAAAATCCTAGAGCTCCCCGCTTTAGGATTTTTTTTGATATAAACAGCAACTCGACACCATAGCCTTTCTACTTGCTAATATCACATTTCTACAAAAATCATTCGATCTTCCAAGTATCCTTTTCTTCCCTACTTAGCCACATACCGACCAATTGTATTATGCCTTAGCGATTCTATATATAGCACGCGATCTGCAGTGAGCCATCGATTTTCTATCTTAAGCACCCGGGCCACTGCGCTATCGGCCAAGAAAATAGTATCTCTTCGGAGCCTCGTTCGAGATTGGCGAAAGTCAAGCATATCACCTATCGTAAATCCATCACTATACTTCCAAAATCGAGTATCGGAAACAGCTTCGTTACTGCCTGAACAGGCACAGCACACGAGAATAAGCATCGATATGGCTTTTTGCAGAGATATACGCACGATGGAGATCCACATTTTTTTTATTGGCTTGATCAAAAATTCCAATAAAAACGCTGCTTTAACAGGGGAACCACCAATGAATGTAATAGAGGCGTCCATCTTTCAAGTACAAGCGCACTTGCCCATCGGACTGTCCATCTATCGATTCGGCCAGTTGTAGAACGAATAAGTCACCCTCTTTCTCCACGGACAAACGTTGGGCTTGACTGGCGGCACGAGGAAAGAGCTTTTGGAGATCCGCAAGCGAGGTCTGTTCGTTAAGCAGGATTCCTCCATAGTGTATAAAGTTTGTTTTGGTAAACCGAAATTCATCAACGGCAACTTTTTCTTGACTTTTCTCGAATCGAGAGCCATCTTTGTAGAGATAAACGTCATCAGCATGTTTGCTCCCATCTTCTTCTTCGAAAATATAGCTACATGGCTGTAGATCCATCAATAGGTGCACGCTATCTGCTTTTCCAAAAGCAGCTTGAAATGCATCATACGTAAAGAAACGCTTCAGCCTCCCGTTGAATAGCGCGACTTCGACATCGAAAAATTCTGTTTCAAGATCTTCTTGCGCATGGACGACTGCTGTTGAGCAAAGTAGCATCATCCCGATAAAAAATATGTATTTTCCTGTCATCATGATAAATGTTGCAATGTAAGGATGTTTGTTGTTAACCGCTATCCGCAATTAGTTTTTCAAAACGCATCGCCAAACATGGCATTCCACACGTAGCGCGTTCCAAGATTCATCTTACGGGCTAGGAACTCCGGAAATCTCTTCCGGATATCCCTCACCCGAAATGTGAACACGATATACATAGACCTTATTACTCCTTCGTTGGAAGCGATCGTCATGTTGCTTTGTCACCCCAACTCCGGAACACTTCTCTTCATTACCTTTACTTTTCTAGCTTCTACTCTTCAGTGGCCTGCAGCCCTACGCGGTTAAAATACTCCTTTTGTACTTGCAGGGTCTTGTCCGCTTGCGCAGTAAGCAGCATATTTTTGAGGTTAATTTCTTCCCTGATTCTATTCTTTTCTAAGCTATCCCGCGCTTCCACATAGCGCACAAACAACGGACCATATTGATCTTTTACGACCAGCATATACTCGCCAACCTGCTTGTGAAAGTCCTGGGCTTCCTCACTGGGCTTCAGCTCCTCCAGCAACACCTTCATCTCCGCACTGTATTTGGCGATCCGCTGCGCCTTCTTGAAACGCGCTTCATAATCAAAACTATCCGCGTTGTTGCCATCAAAAGCTCCGTTCTGCAACTCCTCAAAACGTTCATCTACGACATTCATCGTCTTCAAGAAAAGGTCGGCCGTTTTCTCATTATAGGCATATTCCTTTCTTCCATTACAGGCTTGCAACAGCAGGGCACAAATGGAGAGTACAACTAGTTTTTTCATCTGCTTCTGTTTTTAACTAGGTGAAAGAACACATTTTTAGTTAAAGGATCCTCATTCGTTTACAATGTGCCGGGCATACATTTATGATTCGCCAAAGGCTGAATTTCTTTTTTTGGAAACGATTTTAAGCCATGTACGAATCGGTTACACATATGTGAGCGGAATATGCAACAGCACCTGTTTTCCTCCTTCCGAACGATCGGAGGTGGTTATCATCGCTTTCTTTCCGAGCAAGTTGATGCGCTCTTGGCTTATCGCCCCTGATAGTGATTTGTGCGGGTGCGTGCTCGATACCGGCTCTATCTTTCCACTGTCGATGATACGCACAACGAGTAGATCCTGTTCCTGAAAACGGAAATCGATCTCGATCTTCCCTGTGCCACTATCCAAATCAATGCCATGGAGAATGGCGTTTTCGACATAGGGCTGTATCAGCATCGGCGGCAAGAGCACAGCCGTCAGATCTTGCCCATTGGGCTTGTCTATCGTATACAGGAAGGCATCCTCACAGCGCATCTGTTGCAAGGACAAATAGTTTTCCAAGGTGTCGATTTCCTCGCTCAACGGCACCAGGTGTTCCCTGCTAAGCTCCAGGCTGCTGCGCAGCAACCTACTGAACCGGTTTAGATATTTTATGGCCTGTTCTTTTTTGTCCAGCCGCACGAAACTCTGCACGGCGGCGAGGGTGTTGAAGATAAAGTGAGGTTCCATTTGCGTGCGCAAAAGCTGTTGCTGTAGCATCATCTGCTCTTTTTCTTGGCGCAAACGTCGTTGTCGAAAGCCGTAATACAAGAAGAAAATAGATAATGCCAAGAGCACGGCAAACAACAGAACAATAGCTAGCCACAGGCGGTTTTGCTGCAGCTGAAGCTGATTGATCTTGATGCTCTCGTTTAGCGTTTGGATAGAGCGGTCCTTGGTTTGCAGCTGGTAGAGCGCATTCATCTCCGCGATAGCCTGGGTATTTTCCGTTTGGTATATTCCTTTTTGGAGCTCTGCCACCAGCCGCAACAATTTGATCGCTTCGTTGGGTCTTCCGGTCAACTGTTCGTAGGACGCCAAATTTTGGTAGTAAATCAGCATATTGTCCGCGTGGATAACCTCGGACTTGTCCTTGAGCAGCGCTTGCGCCCGAGCAATACAGGCAAGTGCTTTGTCGGCCTGCTTACGCTCAACATAAACGGCCACGATATTGCAATAATCTACAAACAAATTATTGAGCTGCACATTCGTGGGATTCCCTAACTCGGCCAAGGTCTCATCCAGCTTTGCCTTTTCCAATTGGTAATGCAAAACGGAATCCGTTTGTTCCTTCAGCTCGAAGTATTGTATTTTGGCATCATACAGATAGCTTTTATTATAGCGCCCCGGATAGGCGCTATGCAAGGCCTCCAACTGGGTTAGATAGGTTGCGATACTATCTACCGGCCGTTGTCGGACATAGAGCACCTGAATCATCTGCACCAGCACGCGCTGCTTGTTGATATGTCCCTCTGGCAACGAATCTGATAACGATAGTGCGGCACGATTCATCTTCTCGCAGAGATCGTACTGAAACATATTGTGGTTGCTTTGTGCCGCCGACAGCAGGAACACCGATCGCGCTTCCGGCGAAAGTCCTGTCGAGGAATCGGACAGCACAATAGCCGCAGCTTTATTATAGTAGTATCCCGCTTCGTTGGCTTTGGCGTCTTGGTTCCTGATGTTCCCCATCCCGTTGTACACAAGCGCTTTCAGCCGCATATTGCCCGTGCTAGGCTCAATCAAATCGACAGCCTGTTCAATGAAGATACGCGCCGAATCGTTACCTTCCATAGCATACAAACGCGCCATACGATATTTAGCATCCACGCGCAATGCTGTATCATTTTTTAGTAAAGGGTGATCGTGGTAGTGCTTCCATTGGGCAAGCAAACTGTCACGGTTTTCCGGCGAAACATCCAGCTTTTCCAGGGCTTTCATTTCTTGGGCAAGTTTATCCCGTTCGCTCGTAGCGATTGTAGCCTTTTTACAGGCCTGTAGGGCCATAATGCCGCCGAAGATGGCTATGATGAGACTTCTTTTCATTTGTTCGGAAAGAGCAGATTGAGGATCGAGTTTTTTCTTCGCGTCGAAATTGGTATCTCTTCGTTATTTCTTAAGATGATGTATTCCGATCGGCTGACGCCGGATACATACTTCTTATTCACCAAATACGATTGATGGGTACGCAGAAAGTGAGGTGCTGGCAGCAACTCTTCATAATATTTAAGTGGCTTAGAAATCAGTTGCTGGGAACCGTCGTTTAGGAAAAAGAAGGTGTAGGGTCCATCTCCTTTGCAATACACGATATCATCGACAGCAACGATCCTGGAATTATTGAGCGTATTCAGTACGATATGTTCCGGCAGAGTACCCTGATCCATGGACTGCTGTGTCAGTGCCAGCTGCTGCATCCATTGTGGATTGTTTTCACTTTTACGCCGATAACGACCCAGCGCCTCATTCAGCTCACTTTGGTCTATGGGTTTCAAGAGGTAGTCCAAAGCTCCAAACTTGATGGCCTTGATTGCAAAATGGTTGTAGGCCGTGATAAAGATAATATGTTGCGGAATAGGTTCCAGTTTAGCTAACAGATCGAATGCCGTACCATCCTTCAGCTGTATATCCATCAAGATAACATCGGGCGCTTTCTCGGCTATCAACTTGCGCGCGGTGCGCACCGTATCGGCCCAACCGATTAGCTCCACATCACTTTCCTGTTCCACCAAATAGGTGATTTCCCGCCGTACGGCAGGCTCGTCTTCTATGATTGCCAAGGTCATCATTGTTGCTTTTTGCGTTTATCGTAAAGATAACATAATACACGCTCTATAGATGAGGTTTATTTACAATCCGCGGTGGGCATTTATGAATTGCCGGCGGCACCTTTGCCCCAAGTCAAGAGCCTTATCGAATCTTATATACACGAGACTCCACTACTTTATACACCAAACTGTCCGACAGTGAACAGTTCTTCGTCCGATAACGGACAAAGAGCCTTATCAAAACAAAAACACAAAATACTATAATACAAACTGTTAACAGTTTTGGCAACGGTCTTGCCTATTTCTTGGCATGCAGAACAAGAAGCTTTCCATGACATCAAGAAATCACAAAACTGTTTACCGAATAGATACCGGTATTCACCGAGAAAGAAAGAGCGTTGGTCTAATTGCTCTGCCAACGGACCTCGACGGTCACTACTTTTGAGACATCAAACAAGCAATTAAAAATTTAAAAACATACAACACCCACGACCATGAAAAAGACATTAACAACCATCGCCACAGCACTGATTATGATCAGTTCATTTTGTTCCTTTGCCGCAGACAAGAACAATCCGCTCCGAAATTTGGAATCTACCAAGATCATCACCACCTATCTCGAAGCGACAACCCTTGGCAGCATAGACCTGAACAAATACCTTTTTGCTGACGATTTTCAGTATCGCAACAGCGTGAACAAGGATAGCTACAATAAGAAACAATACCTCGAATTCTTAAAGGCACACAAAGGGGTGACATTCAACTGCAAAACTAGCTATGAAATCCTGGACCAAAGTGGCAAAGCATGCGTAGCCAAAGCCAAGATGGTGTTCAAACACTTCACACGCGTAGATTACATCACACTCAACCAAGATGAAGATGGCTGGAAGGTAAGTAAGGTCGTTACCACATACCCATAAACCACCCCTATATCAAACATTTCATTTCTAATATAAAGAACATGCAAACGAGATCTTTGCCTGTTTTTTATTGAATACTTAAATTACAGCATGTTCTGAATTGCAAAATGCTACCTACTGAAAAAAAGCTTATACAATATGATACGGCATTTGCTCGTCGTGCATCAGCTCCTATACATCCAGGTATATCCATATCGTAAAAAAAGCAGCCCAATAAGGCCGAACGACACATGGAGATAGTTGACATCTCGAAGCATAATCATTTGCACGACAATCCAACCAACAAGAACAATGCCCTGAAGGAGAAGCGCAGGACTAGCCATCGGCTTTTTCCACAGCAAAAGTATTACAGTAGCTAAGCTCAACAGACCGTTGCAGGTGAACAAAATGATTCCTGGTATCAAAAAATCCTCGAAGGGGCTGAATCGTAACATCGCGGCATCCATACCGAGGCTGCTTCCGTTCGGATACCGCATAAAGCCATATCCGGCTGTTAATGCGCCAACTGCATTTACCGCCAATAAAAGGATGATCAAGATTTTTTGCCAGCTGTTGCCCATCTATTAAAAACTGGTTGATTACTAACTCCACTATTACTCCTTGCTCACTACTCCCCATTTTTTAAAAATTAGGGACGCCGTCCCCAAATCCAGCGCATCCATTCCCACTAGTTTCAGCGTTTTAACCATCTTCAGAGTACTATTTTTATATTTTAAAAAATGGGCTGTCTTCAAATGAGATTGATAAGCCAGTTCGTCTTTGTAAATCTCCAGTATCCGAAGCTGCGTAGAATCCGTTTGCTGGAACATGGGAAAGATAGCGATCACCCCTTTTTCCAATCGCAGGGAGGCTTCAGCTTCCTCCTGAAGAATAGCCTTGTATGCCTCTAAGTACTCGGGAAAAAGGGTAATTTCGGCGATACGCACCTTAACACCTGCTTCTTGTGCCTTACTGTTGTGGACTAGACACAGCGCGCAAACAACGACGAAAAATAAACGAAATAAACGGTTTAAGCGAAAGAGATACTGCATCGGGTATTTCAACATATGATCGTAGTATTTATCTTGTATTATTGAGGTCATGACCGATGGATGAGACATGTCCTTTATTATCCATAGCTAAGTTAGTAAATAACCTGTTAACAAACTGTTAAATAGTGATAAGAATTCCAGTTTGGCACAGGATTTGAAGGCATGTTAGTATTCATAATTTAGGTTAATAATTGGTTAGTTAGTAAAAATCCTGAAGCTCCCCGCTTCAGGATTTTTTTTGCCTCGTCTATCTCGTTTTCACATGTTCAAGAATATCAGGCCAATAATTAAAGGTGTTCTCATGGTTATCCGTGTTTATAGTCTTTTCAACATTTTTGCAGGTAGCCCACCCACAAGTGTATTATCGGGAACGTCTTTTGTCACGACAGCACCAGCGGCCACTATCGCATTTGCACCGATCGTGACGCCCGACAGGATAGTCGCATTAGCGCCAATCCATGCATTCTTTTTGATATGAATTGGAGCCACCTGCAAAGCATGGCGGTCCTTGGCCGAGATCGGATGCCCCTCGGTCAACAAACTAACCCGAGGCCCCAACAGCACATCATCTTCGATAATGATTCCTCCTAGATCCAAGAAAATACAATCGAAGTTGATGAATACATTTTTTCCAATGCGGGTATTTTTCCCATAATTAATAGAAAAGGGTGTGAATACCGTCGTCCCTTCATGGATCTGCTCACCCGTGATCTGTCCTAAAAGTCTTCGAATGCTGCCAACGTCGGCCACGCTGTTCATCTCCAGTAGCCTAGCCTTAGTTTGGCGACATGCCTCAGCTATCAAATTATATTCGGGATCGCTCGGCGGTAAGCTTTCCCCTTTTCTCAATCGACTAAAAATATCCACCGTCTTTTTCTGTACTTCCATGCCAATAAAAATTTATGATCATCCAAAATTAGGGTTTCTATAGTAGGAATATTTTGCTAACAAGCTCAATATTAGATTGCTGAAAAGCTCAAACCCCTGCTCAAAAAGCCCAACCGTAATAATGGTAGCATAAGCGGTAAAACGGGCACCTATTCCCAACATTTTATACCGGAACTTTGTCGTGATAGCAAGGATTACGACAATAGTCGGCGTCAACATGGTCGTGTGAGCAGGCTCGCCGCTCAAACGACCGGCTTTCAACGATCAGAAAGAAAAACAAAAAACATTGGAGAGGAAATTGAATATGGAAAAGAGAACACTTGGAAAAAGCGGACTAGAAGTATCCGCTTTAGGCTTGGGCTGTATGGGACTGAGCTTTGGATACGGGCCTGCCACAGATAAAAACGATGCTGTCTATTTGATTCAAAAAGCATTTACCTCAGGTATTACCTTTTTCGACACCGCCGAATGCTATGGCCCATTTACCAATGAGGCCTTGTTGGGCGAAGCGCTACGTCCCTTTCGCCACGAGGTCGTTATCGCGAGCAAGTTTGGTTTTGAAGATGGCGATTCCAAGAAGGGTTTGGACAGCCGTCCGGAAAGAATAAAAATCGTGGTGGAGCAATCGTTGCAACGGTTGCGTACAGATCGTATCGATCTCTTTTACCAACACCGCACCGACCCTAGCGTTCCGATTGAAGAAGTCGCGGGAACCCTTGGCGAACTTATCCGCGAAGGGAAGATCTTGCACTGGGGACTTTCTGAAGCGGGGCCGGAAACCATTCGTCGTGCACACGCCGAACAACCGATCGCTGCACTGCAGAGCGAATACTCCCTATTCTATCGCGAGCCCGAAACGTCCATCATCCCGCTTTTGGAGGAGCTCGGCATCGGATTTGTGCCCTTTAGCCCTTTGGGCAAAGGCTTCCTGACCGGCGCAATCAACGACAAAACAAGCTTCGATGCCACGGATTTCAGAAATGTCGTACCGCGGTTTTCCGAAGAAAACCGCAAAGCAAACCAAGCCTTAGTGGCCTATCTACAGACCATCGCCGCTGAAAAAGAGGCTTCGCCCGCGCAGGTTGCTTTAGCTTGGCTCTTAGCCCAAAAGCCATGGATAGTGCCCATTCCCGGAACAACGAAACAGCATCGCTTAGCCGAGAACATCGGCGCCCTTGGCCTAAGCCTATCGCCGCAAGAACTCCAACAGATTGATAAGGCCGCCGCCGCGATCCCCATTCATGGGGCTCGTTATCCCGAAGCATTACAAAACAGAGTAGGAAAGTAAATCATCGAACATGAGGAAGATAGGCAATGCATCCCTTATCAGCATCGGCTGTATGCTGGTAGCAGCGCTGTCGCTACAAGCGCAGCACAAGAACAAGCCTTTGCACATTGCCCAGCAGGGTAGCTTTGCCGTGGGCGGCACCATGCTACGCGAAGCTGGCGACTTTGACTTAGCACAAGCGTTGAAACCAACGGGACAAACGTATCATGGCGACCATGCTTACGTTTTCTATCAAGTGCCTGCCAAAGCACGCAGTTACCCCTTGATATTTCTCCACGGTGCTGGTCAATCCAAAAAAACCTGGGAAAGCACGGCCGATGGACGGGAAGGGTTTCAGAACATCTTTTTACGGCGTCGCTTCCCCGTCTATCTGCTTGATCAACCACGCCGCGGCGAAGCGGGAAAAAGTATGGAGGAGGGCAGTCTAAAGCCCACTGCCGACGAACAGTTTTGGTTCACCCAATTCCGCATCGGTAACTACCCAGACTATTTCCCCCATGTACAATTCCCCAAAGATAGCGCTTCGCTAACGCAATTCTATAGGCAAATGACACCCAACACAGGCGCCTTCGATGCGCAGGTCGTTACCGCTGCCGTCTCCAGCTTGTTCGATAAAATCGGTACGGGTATCTTGGTCACACATTCCCAAGGCGGAGGTCCCGGTTGGCTTACGGCAATCGCCAACAACAAGGTGCGGGCCGTAGTAGCCTACGAGCCCTATAGCGGATTTGTATTTCCGGAAGGCGAAGTACCTGCACCCATTGCCTCGTCAGGTCTGTTTGGCGCGCTGCGTGGCACGGCCATCCCCTTGGCCGACTTTATGAAGCTGACCAAAATTCCTATCGTGATTTACTACGGAGATAACATTGCCAAAGAACCAACCACCGTATGGAACAAAGACCATTGGCGTTCCGGTCTAGAAATGGCCAGACAGTGGGCCGCCCTGCTCAACAAGTATGGTGGTGATGCACAGGTCGTACACCTGCCCGAGGCGGGCATTTCAGGGAATACACACTTTCCCTTTTCCGACCTCAACAATGTGCAGGTTGCGGACGAATTGTCCCGTTGGCTTAAGCAAAAAGGCTTGGATAAGTAATCATGGTAGCCATACCCGTAATCCATATACCCTTGAAAAGAAAATGTTTAGGGACATTTGTATAGTATGATGACAAGGATAAAAAAGACAACAATGGAACAGCTAAAATACATTATAGTAGCCCTTTTTATGGCAAGCGGCATGACCGCCGCCGCGCAGGACAAATCCAAAAATACGTGGGGACTGGTATATGGTGACGCTATTACAAAAAATAGCGAGGGACAAGTACAGATACACCCCGTGCATTACGAGCTAAATGGCATCCGCATTGCGGCCAATGTATATACGCCGGCCAACTACGATCCGACCAAACGCTACCCCGCTGTAGTGGTTGCGCATCCTAACGGCGGCGTCAAGGAACAGACTGCCGGCCTATATGCCCAACGGTTGGCAGCGGCCGGATATATTACCATCGCTGCCGATGCCGCCTATCAGGGCGCTAGCGCTGGCACACCTCGCCATACCGACAAACCACAATTCCGTACGGAAGACATCCATGGCATGGCAGATTACATCACGCAATATGCCGGTGTCGATGCGCATCGGGTAGCAGCATTGGGGATATGTGGTGGCGGCGGCTACACCCTAAAGGCCGCCCAATCGGATAAACGCTTTGCTGCCGTGGCGACTTTAAGCATGTTCAACTCGGGCGAGGTGAGACGCAATGGTTTCCAAAATTCGCAGTTAAACAGCATCCAAGAGCGCTTGCAGCAGGCTTCAGACGCCCGCGCAACGGAGGTCGCCGGCGGGGAAATTAAATATGCCGGCGTGGCGAGCATCAGCGATGAGGAAATTGCCAACACATCGACCGATCTTTATCGCGAGGGATTCACCTACTACTACCGATCCCATGCACACCCCAACTCGACCTTCCTCTATACCACAAGCAGCCTCTTGGATTTGATGACCTGGGATGCAACCAGCGGAATCGAGCTGCTTAACCAACCGCTTTTAATGATCGCGGGCGATCGAGCCGACACGAAATACATGAGCGATGAGGCTTTCGAAAAGGCGATCAACGCCAAAACAAAGGAATTGTTTCTATTAAAGGGCGCCTCCCATATCGACACCTACTGGAAACCCGCCTATGTTGACCAGACCGTGCAGAAACTCGTTGATTTTTTTGGCAACAACTTGAAGTAAAAAGGCGAGCTCCGCACATCCACAGGAATGCGGTTCAAGAAGCTCACCATTTCGAAAAATAACCGTTAAAAAAATGAAAACAGCAACAATCCTTGTTTTGAGCCTTATCTTCGGTATATTCGACTTGAGGGCGCAGCAGTCACCGGCCGATCAGGAAATCATCCGCTTGTCCAAAAACAAGTGGCGGTGGATGGCCGACAAAAATATTACCGAATTAGACAGCCTCTTCCATGCGCAGTCCGTGTTTGTGCACATGGGTGGATCCTGGGGCAAGCAACGCGAGTTAGAGGTCATACAGACAGGTAACATTTGGTACAAAAAAGCGGATATTCACGAAGTGTCGGTCCAAATTATCGAGGGCACGGCCATCCTGCTAAACAGGATTGATCTGTTGGCCGTCGTTGCCGGTCGTGAAGTTAGCAACCCGTTTATGGTCACCGAAGTATACATTAAAAAAGACGGTCGCTGGCAGCTAGGATCCCTATCGTTTAGTCGATTGCTGACGCCGACATCATCTTAAAAACATGCATTTATCCATCAATAAAGTGACGTATGAAACACAAAAAGCTATCCCTCCTATGGATTGTCCTCTTTAGTACATTGGCTTCCATGCTCCAAGCGCAGCACCGTGCGAATGAAGACAATTTGCTCAGCGCCAAACAGAAAAGCCTGATTGCCATTGCCGCTGTTGCCGCCAAAGGCGACTTGCCCAAACTAGCGACCGTACTGCAGACCGGATTGGATGCCGGGCTCAGCATCAACGAAGGCAAGGAAGCGCTCGTACATCTCTACGCCTATGCGGGCTTTCCTCGCAGCATCCGCGGCCTACAGACTTTTATGCGCGTCTTGGACGAGCGAAAGGAAAAGGGAATACGCGATAGCCTCGGTGCAACAGCTTCGGCCATCGACCAAACGGCAGACAAGTACCACCGTGGCAAGCGGGTGCTGGAAGAGCTAATCGGTGCGCCCGAGAACGGTCGTTCGATAGGCTACGGTGCTTTCGCGCCGGCTATTGATGTGTTTCTCAAGGAACACCTCTTTGCGGATATCTTCGAGCGAGACGTGTTGAACTATGCCGAGCGGGAGCTGGTCACGGTATCCGTACTGAGCAGTTTGGGCGGTTTGGAGCCGATGTTAGCATCGCATTTAAAGATCTGTTTCAATGTGGGGCTTAACGAGACACAGCTCCACCAATTTATTAAAGAGATCCGCGAGAGCATCGGTGAACAAGAAGCCGACGCAGCCCAAAGGGTACTGGATGCCATTCTCGCAGAGCAGATACCATCCCAATAGAAACGCTTAATATATTACATATGAAAACTTATCTCAACAGCATAAGCCTTTGCCTTTTCGGACTTAGCCTTTTTATGGCTACGGCTTGTCAGCTAGACAGCCGGTCGCAAGAAGATGTCGAAAACAGGAGTGCACAGCGTAGCTTTCCTCGGGGAGAAAAGGTTACCAACAACAATTTCACGGGCGATGTATGGCTCAACTACCTCGTCGAGACAGATAGCATCCACAATGTCAACATCGGCGCGGTGACATTTGCTCCAGGAGCACGAACCAATTGGCACTACCACCAAGGCGGGCAGATCCTGTTGGTCACTGAAGGCCGCGGGCTCTACCAAGAAAAGGGCAAACCCATTACTGTCATTGAAAAAGGCGCTGTCGTTAAATGTCCTCCAGATATTGAGCATTGGCACGGTGCTACAGCAACCGACTCCATGACCCATGTTGCCATCGGCACCAATACCAACGTTGGCGGCGCTATATGGCTGGCGCCCGTCACGGATGAAGAATATCGCCAACACGAATTGTAAACTTGCCCTAGCGGATTGTAAACGAACGATCTGGATCATCTTTATATTCTTGATATTTAACCGATAATACAGCGGTATGCAGTGTATTCCCGGGGAGATATAGGTACGCAGTACGATCTTGCGGCAAGCGAAAATTGCAGCAGGTCGTACTGCGTCAACAAGAAAAAAAGCAAGACTATGATACAGCTACTAAAACAATCGCGCTTGGCAGCCTTCGGATCGGCTGTTGTGCTATGCTTTTCCTGCAATAGCGAGTCCGTGGATCTCGCAAAGGCCTTGGCCTCCAGTTATGATTACCACGACAAGGAAGTAACCTTGACCGGAGAATTTGATTCGCCTTTTTTTATGTTCCGTTCGCAAAATTCGACCACAATACCCATGGCCTTTGCCGTGAAATCACATGCTTTCAGTTCGGAGAAGGTAAGCGTCTCCAATGTGATTCTTCCCATGGGAGCCGATAAAAATAGCGTGGTCTTGGAAATGGCTCCCGACCAGAAGCAATATGCCCTCAAAGATTTCAACATCTATGATGAAAATGGCGAAAAACACAATTTAGATACCCATCCATCCTTCAGGATCAGCGGAACGGTTCATTACAGCGAAATGGATAAGCCTGAGACGGAGCGCAGTCCTGATAACTTTGCCTACGAAATCAAGGATGTACATATTGTAAAAGATTAAGTAACAAGCACTCAAAACTAAAGAAAACGCCTATGACCATTCAACTAGGTGATGCTTCGGCATTTGGGTACTTTATTTTGGCTATTGCCGTTATCATGGCCGTAGGAATTTACTTCTCCTACCGCAAATCGGGATTCCTGAAATGGAAATACGTGCTGGCGGTGATTATTATGCTCGTCGTCGGGGTAAAATGGCTGATCGAAAATTAAGTCTTTCTGATTGCTCGTATTAAGCTTTCGGTAATGCTTAATGCTATCTCCATTTATCTAGAGATCGGTTTCCATTTTCCTTTTTTAAAGTACATGTTATTAAATTTCGTGGAATAAAATACCAAATAATAACCCCATGCACTTCGATATGTTGTTGGGTTGCCAGCCATAATGTGTGAGGTGGGTTGATCCATCTGAACGATAAGCCGCTCAGAATCGTATGGCTTTGCCGTTGTAATTGTTCCTTGGAATATTTTGCTAATCTTTTCTTCCTCCGTCACATATAGATAAATGGAGTCATTTTCCCTGATTTCAAACCTAAAATGATTGTATTGCCAGTCGGCCTGTTGACCAGGGAAATATTCCCGGTCAATGATGTATTCCCCGTAATAGTCCTCTTTCTCCAGTTGCGTTTTAGCCGTCAGCCACTGTATGCTCAACGATAGTAGCACGATACCGAGCACTCCAAGCCACGTAAACCCAATCAATCGGCCAACTATTTCCTTTCTCACCAATAGCCAGATCACCGCGAGGATTGCGGTCAGAGGCAAGAGGATAAAAGCGAAAAATAAATTAAAACCGAATCCCATTTTATTATTTGTTATTGGCGTTAAGCTTTTCTCGTAAACACCTGTTTATAAAAAATTTTCATAATCTATCAGTCCGCCAAAATCTCTGTCTGTTCGATTAATCGTTTAAAAATAGTCGTTGTAGAATCGCTACTAAATTCACTGATAGACTGTCCCATCCAAATATTTACGAATTCCGACAGCTTGTTCAAGCGGGCTACTTTCCTTAATTCGGCTGTTAGTTTGTTTTGATAAGGGTAGGGCAAAATAAGCCCGCTGGCTTCGCTCTCGTCGACAAATATATTTTTTATGCCGCGCGCAAAGCGTCCGGAAAAGCTTTTCGTTAGCACAATATCGGACTCCTTGGCTCTTCTCAATCTATCCTTTTCAAAATCATGCAGCGCACTTTCTGCGGAGCCCAATAATAAGCTCCCTATTTGAAATCCGTTTGCCCCCAGCGCACGAGCAGCCAATAGGGTCTTTGCATTATAAATACCTCCGGCATAGAGAAGGGGCACTTTTACAGCTTCGCTTACCTGCGCCAGTAAAGACAGTCCGCCAATCGCTGGAATATCCTCCGTCGCAAACGTCCCACGATGCCCACCGGCCTCAATCCCTTGTACACAGATTATATCAATATCCGCTTGCGCCAGTAGTTCCGCCTCTTTCACCGAGGTGCAGGTTCCAATTAAAACGGTGCCCCTACTTTTTAAGCGCGCGATACTTTGCGGATCAAGGTTGCCGAATGTGAAGCTCACAATTTTGCAGTTCTCGTCCATAATCGCCTCGATTTGCTCCGCATAATTATGCATGGCCAAGTCATCGATCGCGGGAAGCTCCACCGCCAAATTGTATCGTTGGGCAAGCTGCTCCATCCATACCTTCGCTTCGGCGTAGTCCGCTCGCAAACGGTCATCTATTCCTGGGATATGATGTACAAAAAGATTCACCGCAAAGGGCCGCTGTGTAAGCATTCGCGTCTTGTGGATCGCGTCTCTGCATTGCTCCGCATCGAGGTCGGCCAACGCCAATGAGCCTAAACACCCGGCAGTGCCGGCCGCAGCCACCATTGCAGGCGTAGTAACACCAAACATTGGCGCCTGCACAATCGGGAAGTCGATGCCCAATAGTCGTGTGATATCATTTGTCCATTTCATCGTCAATTGTTTCTACAAATTTAAGGCTGTTGCTCGCTTAAATTTCTCAATAAGCATCCATTTTACTTTCGGATCGCTGTTGAATTGTAGTTTGGTTGCGCCGCACAATCCACAAACGAAAACCGGGAATTTAAATGGCTTTCTCAATTGGTACTTGGTTTTGATTACTGGTGTATTAAAATTTCCACAGCTTCGACAAAAACATTGATCCCGTTCTTCCTGCGGGATTTCCAACAGCTCCATTTGAACAAAGATTGTGAATCCTTCCAAGATAAACTCATTAGCATTTTTTAACGTTAATTCACCATTGAAGATTGTTGTGTCTTGATACGTTAAACAATCTATGTCTTCTGCAATTTCATAGAAAGCACTATATCTACGATCATAGCCGCTAGCGGACACAACTTTTCTCATTTGAGCAAAAGCATATTCAATCCCAATTTCTTTTCTGACTACCTTATTTGCAATCATCAACCCATAGCATTTCAAAAGTTCGTCCTTATTGAATTCTACATCAAGCTCTAGGTCAGCTACACATCTAGAAAAATAACATTCCCTCTCTTCAGTAGTCTCATAGTCCAATCCGGCCAAAATAAATAAGTTTTCACTTTCATAACCAATCTCTATTACCTTAACAGCCCAATTGACGAGCTCCTTAGTGTCAAAAATGGTCATCGTCCTTTCGGCTAAAAGTTCAATAGTTAATTGCTCTAGTGTGCTTTTCTCCACGGTTATTCTTCAAGATACTGTAAAATTCTATTGGTCAAATATTTCCGCTCAACTGCAGTGGCGTCGTTATCCATGTTATTGTGGTTGATATCCGTAAACTCGATCCGCACAGCATATATCTTTACCTCCAGGTCAGTCGGCAAAACCTGTTCATCTGCTGGATGATCGTTGGAGCGCAAGGTATAAATCTTAGGTTTTTCTGTCCTTGGAAGCGGCATCCTGCGATTATCCATCGTTATCACTTTACCTACAAGTTCTGGGTGTAAATGCACAAACAATGCCGTCATATCGCCTCCATTGGAGTGACCAATAAGCACTAATTTGCTGTAGCTAAGCTTTGGATATTTCGTTTTAATTTCATGAAGTACGTAGAAGATATTTTGAGATCCTCGTTCCCAATTGGGCATGCGGGTTTCTTTTAAAACACCGGTCATAGCCAAAAGATCGTCGTTGGGTAATTCATGTTGAACACTGACCAACGTATAGCCTTTGGAGGCCAAATATTCTGTGAGATAGGTATAGGCATATAAGTAGTCTCCACCTTTATTTTCTCCATAGCCATGACTGAATATTATCGGAATTCCGTTTCTTTTACCTTCGTCTTTTTGTTGGTAGATAGCGATGGGAATAGCGCGATTCCTAAGGAAATCATTTAACGTTAATGTATCAAGCGTAAAATCTACATGACTGTAATTAGCAACGGTGCTACGTTCGCGTTTCGTTGCACATTGGGTAAATAACAAAGCGATAAAGACGAACAATATTTTTCCCATCGTTGGCAATCAGGTATAATAATCTATATCATCGAATATATACATAATCCTACGAAGCCCAATACGCTGCCCTAAAGAATACTTTGTTTTCTTTCTCTTATGCAGAGAGGGAACCGCTGCCAACCTAAGCATCCGTGTAAACTGTTCAACAGCGAACAGCCAACTGTCCGTTATCGTACAATAGCAAGACCTAGACAAATAATCAAGAATCTAATAAACAGCCAATTATCATTTTTGGCAAGGGCGTTGCATATTGTTTATCAGCAACGATCTCGACGGATAGCGGCAAAAAAGACAAGGTCATCACATTAAAATGTTTACCGAGCAAAATGCCCCGTTCACCGAGAAACAAGGGGGTTCGGTCTAATTGTTATTCGATAAACAGCTGCTCCGTTCTACCTTTGAAGTATCAAATAAGAAAAAACAATTAAAAAATAAAACAGTAAAAAACACAGCCATGAAAAAGACATTAGCAACCATCGCCACCGCCGTCATCATGATCAGTTCATTCGCTTCATTCGCCGCGGAAAAAACCAATCCATTAAAAGATGCTGCATCAGCAAAGATCATCAGCACCTATTTGGAGAGCAGCACCATCGGTAGCGTTGAGCTGAACAAGTACCTTTTCGCCGAGGATTTTCAGTACAGCAACAGCGCCAACAATGATACATTCAATAAGAAAGAATATACTGCATTTTTGAAAGCCCACAAAGGCGTCAACTACGACTGCAAAACCAGCTACGAGATTTTGGACGAGAGCGGACAAGCATGTATAGCTAAAGCAACCATGGTTTTCGAAAACTTTACCCGTGTAGACTATATCACCCTTAACCAAGAGCAAGATGGCTGGAAGGTTAGCAAAGTGGTAACTACATACAAATAATAGCCTTATAGATTTTTGTTTCAATATCGCCATGTCGCGAGACATTGCATTGTTTAGTTTAGTTAATAAAGTCTGCAGCCATGCAGACTTTGTTTTTTTCTATTGGGCCAGTTCTTGATCCGTTGTCTCCATGTCTTTTGAAACTTGCGCTTTTAAAATTAATCCTGATTTTTGCATTTGCCGATCCAAACACGGATATTGACAAGCATGAAGCAGCCTGAAAATCGGAGACGCCCACCCTACACCCACTATCCACTTCTAGCCGATGAGCGTGTCAGCCTGCGGGAAATTGTAAATGAAGATTTGCATGCCCTTATCGAAATCAGCTATTACGACGGGCGGCAGGCACAAAACGTTGTCGAAGCGGAGGAGATGCTCGACCGCATCCGTTTAGATTACCAACGGGGCGACTCCCTACATTGGGCAATCGTCGACACGAATAGCGGGAAGATTGTGGGCACCTGCGGTTACTACCGCGGCTTTGCCGGCGACGCCGGCGAATTGGGTTGTATCTTGTTAGCGCCATACCGAGGTCAAGGCTATATGTCGACGGCACTGTCTTTAGCGATAACCTTTGGGCGACAAAGCATGCAGCTAAAGCGCATATGGGCCGCCACCGACCGCAACAATGCTGCCGCCCGGGCTCTGCTTGAGCGCCTTCACTTCGTGCAGGGAAAATCGATGGACAGCGGGGATGAATTATTGTACGAATATCGGGGCTGAGCAGCCAAATCTTAATCAAAAAAAACCTACTCGTTGACAACTTTATTTATACAGCATAGCCTAAAGAAAAAGCGATTCATTAGTCGCTTTTTCCTTGCTCTTTTTATTACAAGATCTACTCGCTGTAAAGGCGAGCAAATCGTTAACAGAAGCTGGTTAAATCGGTTCCTAACGTGTCAAACACCAAAAATGTTTGGGTTTTATTCTCCAAGGAACTATTTCTACCCCAGTTATCCTTTGTATTGATTGGCGACCATTCTGTAGTATTTTGTTTTCTTTGCATCGCCCTGCAATGCCTGATAAGCCGGAAGAAATTTTTCAAATTCCCGATAGTTATATAACTGATAGAAAAGGAAAAAGGTGGAAACAGGGCTATCCTCGAATTGTTTAATTTTTGCTTGAATCTGTTTATCCAACATCTCATCCTTCAAAACGTTATTTTTGATATCCTCCATTTCTAGAAAGGCATCTTTTCCCTTTTGTAGATCTGAAGCGTTGATGTGCGCATAGTATACATTCTTGACACTATCCAGCAATCGTTGTTTTCGGGTAAAAAAGGCACTAAACAATTGCCAGTATTCATCGGCCAAATCGCAATCCTTACAATTCACATTTTTGAACTTCATAATTTCTGCGCCCTCGGTCTCGATTTCATCACGATTCACCTCATTTTCTACGACAATGGTATAGCTCTTCCTCTGTTCACCATATAAAAATAAAGGCTTGGTGAACTCGAATATGTCTTCGTCGTTCTGTTTATCAAAAAGTTTACTCTTATACACCTGGTGTGATACCATGGTTCGCGGCCATGACAACACGGCGATATACATATCCTCTTCGAGTGCAGGCATCTCTATGGGCGTTGCCAACGAAATGAGCGGCAAGCTAAAAACTTCTTTGCCCGTTATGATATGGTGCACCCTAAAGGAAACGCTATCAACAGGGAAGTTTCGAAAAACTAATCGCAGGGGCTCTATCTTTTCCTGATCTGTTTGAACGCCATGGCAACCGACCAGAAACATTGCTGTCAGTATCAAAAACAAAACTTTTAATTTCATATACAACGATAAAAGAGGTCTGGCCAATACATAACGACCAGACCCCACTAAACAAATGGAACAAATTATAATAGGTTGTTGTAGCTTGCTTTGACGATGACTTTACCGTCTTTATCGTAGGCCTCAAACTCCATTTTCACATTATTTCCCGATCGCGTTTCGCCTTTATACACCAGATAATGCGTCTTTATTTTCGTTCCTAGCGCAATAACAGACTGATTGGTTCCCGTATTGTAAGGAATAGGATACATCGATATAGCATTCTGCCCCATCGTCACGGTTGTATTGACGTTGTTTGTTACACCTCCGGTTACAATAAAGTAGTTCATCGGCTTAAATCCACCCGTACCGATGTTATACGAAACGGAAAACGGATCGCGTATACGATATACGGTCGGATCCGACCAGCTCCAAAAACGCCATGGATGCGTTTCCGTAATACCTGTATTGACGTATTCAAACGTCATCTCACCCACCGCGGCATTTACGTTCTGCGTAAACGTTGGGGAAGTCCAGTCAAATTGCAATGGGTCATCCGCCCAGGTCCACGAATCGGGCCGCTTGAACATCTTATAGATTACGCCTCCTTCTTTTGCATATACCTTACCGCTTCTATAACATTGTATAGCAACCGTATCTGCTGATACACCAACAATGTTATACATATGATCGGTAATATCGGAAGCTTGAACTCCAATTCGGTATAAGGTTGACATAATCGAACCCGTGGTGAAAATCAGTTGTGGAGCGCCCGTTCCCGTGGTGATACGGAAGTATGATTCCGTATCTGCGGTAACGCCATACACGGTTTTTACATATACACGGTTTGTCAAGGTGTCAAAGCGCAACACAATCGGAGTGTATACATCCGCATTTAATCCTGTTTTTACCATCATCACCCAGCCTTTTTCTGCGGAGGCCAACATTTTTCTTGCTTCCTGCGCAACTTTCTCTTGTCGTCCGCTATTATCTTCGAAATATGCGTTCGTGATATTATCCTTTTCACAGGAACTGAACAAGAGCACATTTAGAAATAAATAAAGTAGACTATATAGTATCTTTCTCATTGTAATCATTTTTAGTAATTTACCTGATAGACAACCGAGTCTACAACGCTATGTAGCTCGTGTAAATTAACGCCCATGTCCAAATACATTTGATGGACCATTTTGTATTTGGTATCCAAGTCCAAACTTTGACTTGTTGCAATCAACTGCTTGATCGTTGACTCGGGGTAGCGCACCATATGCTCCACACCGGTTGCAAAGTCTTCCTCAGGAGCATATCCGCCATACGCTCGCCAAAAGCCGTCACGCTGCGCTTGTGCTTCGGATCTAGAGCTGTAACCGGCCAGGCCGTAGTACTTGCCCTGCGAGACGCGATCAAACAAATAACCACGTCCATATTTGTGGTCTATTTGATGGGCATGTTCATGGTAAAGGGTCACGATGTGACCGTACAGCCATGACTTCGAAGTCGAGAAGTTATTGACGCCACCCATACCCAGTCTGTAGAACTGTGCATTTAAGCCGGCTCCGGCGGCCGTAGCTGTTAGTGTCGGATCGTTGAAATGAATAAATCCTCCGGCCAGAATAAACTCTATAGGTGTTTCACCGTTGAAAAAAACCGGAAATTTTTCCTTTAAAGGCTTCAGCCAGATCTTGTTCAGCATGATACGCGTGTAGGGAAGCGCCTTATCATATTGCGGAGGCATAAAAAATGTTGTGCCGGCAATAATACGCGGCGTATATTCATAGATGATCTCTACACCGTAAGCCTTCTGAATAGAATCACAGAGGTAATCCAGCTCGTTCCATGCTGACTTGGGCTTAACTTCCCGTTTCGAGAAGTAGTCTACGTTTTCGTCTACTTCACCTAACGGATAATTTTCCTTTTTACAAGCCGTAAGGAAGAAAATAGATAACATTATATATAGAAACTTTTTCATGGTCTTATCTGGGGTTTAATTGATTCTCTAACAAAGGATTGCCTAAACGTGCCTGAATAGGGATCTGTATGGCGGTGCGCTTATCATTTGGCAGGAGAATATTTGCCGTTTTGGGATCGGTACGAATCATGCGGTGTTCGACCTGAATACCCATCCTTTTGATGTCATACCAGCGGAAACCTTGCCCTATCAGTTCCAGTTTTCGTTCACGGAGTACTAACTCTAGCGCCTCATTTGCATTGGCTGGAGTTGCTAGCACCCGATAATTGGCAGCACTAAACCGCTCCTTCCGAATAGCTTCTATATCGGCCATCGCCCGACCTACATCAGGGTTTGCTTTCCGGAGATTTGCTTCGGCCCTATTTAACAAAACCTCCTCCATGGTAAAACAGTCGTACCTCGCCTGCGCTGCATTGGGATTATTGGGCTGGTTGGCATATTTCACCACGAGTGCAACACTATCGATGACCGTCCCGCCCGAACTAAATTGGTGCGATCGGTAATCCGAATTGGGCGTGGTGTAAAACATGTTATGCGCTAAGTAGAAGCCGCCTAAACGATAACCAAACGGGCGACACAGAAATAAATTTGTCTGGTTAACCAATAAGAGGTTCGGGTGGATCGTAGGGTTCATAATTTCCTGCGCCCAGAAGGCTTCCGTAGATGACGATTTACGAACTACATCCTCACTCATCCTCCGCACGGTGACGCCTCTATCGGCCACCACCAGATCCGCGTAGCGGACAACCTCTTCCCAGTTCCCTTTGTAAAGATTAATCCGCGCCATGAAGGCGTGCACACTGCTCAATGAAAATCGGTAGGGCGTCTTTGGAACGAAGGAAATACCTTTCTTCATCAGGGCCAGCCCTTCGGAAAGATCCCCATCAATTTGGCTATACACCTCCCCCACCGTTGCGCGGTTGTACAACTCGCGATTTCCTTTGGGCACTTCAAGCACTAAGGGCACGCCTAAATTCGTGGCATTTGTTGACTCATTATAGTGCATACCGAAGAGGTTGACCAAGCTGAAATAATTGTACGCGCGCAAGATCAAAGCCTCACCGAGCAGGGCATCTTTTTGGTTGGATGATGCAGCGATTGCCTGTAATTGTTCGATGGCAAGATTTGCTTCATATACCTTTTTATAATAATGTCCGTAGGCGTGTGTCGGCGTTGCCGTCGTGATGGCGTCGGAATATTCATCTTCCCAATTATAAATAGGGATGTAGGTTGCTCCATTACTCGCCTGCATCGTCGTGGCATAGTGATGGAAATTATCCGTTAGTATTTCGGTAAACACATCGGCCCGCATGGGATAGGCATTGGCCAGCAGAAGATTAACATCTTCCAAATCAGTTATCTCCACTCGATTATCGTAGGGAGCATCTAAAAACTTCTCGCAAGAATTAAAAAATCCGAGCAGAAAAAGCAAAACGAATGTATGTAGTATCTTTTTCATGATTATCCTCCTAAAAACCTAATGTTAAGCGTAAAGTGAATGATTTTGGATTAGGAAGCGATGTTCCACCTGACAGGTACAGGTCTGGGTCGACACCCCTCAAACGGCCGCTCGACCAATAATAAATATTGTTGGCAGAGAACATCAGGCGTGCATTCTTGATACCTGCATATCGCCTATTGAAATACTGCCCTAGATCATAGGCCAATAGTATCTCGCTGATCCGTAAATTACTGGCGTCTGCCGCGCGAAAATCGCTTCTATTATAGGCAGTTTCATCCATATTGCTCACTGTGCCCAAGTAAACGCGTTGTATACTGCTCAGTAAACCGGGAATATTGGTGTGGTTTTCGTCACCTATGGTTTGCCATCTGTAGTTTAAATCGCCAGATTTAGAACCCGAGTCATCATACGTGCGGGTGGCAACCGGCTGGGTAAATACCTTATGTCCGTAAGAATAGGTAAGGAAAATGCGTAGCTCTGCACCCTTGTATTGAAAAGAGTTTGCTATGGAGCCTGTTCCCAGCGGCTGGCGACTGCCCAGATAGCTGACCAGCGAGCGGTCTCTTGATGCGGCGACGATACCGTTCGTTTCGCCGTTCTCCCCGCGAAAAATAGGGCGTCCTTCCGAATTTAGCCTTGCATAATTAAAACCGAACAAGCCTTCGAGCGGATAGCCTTCCAGGGCATAGCCAATAGGATTCGTAATTTGCGAAAGCAAAGCCGACTGCAGCTCTCCATCTTCCAACCTATTTTTAACATATCCGTAGATCAGGTTCACGTCCCAGTTAAACGTTTGCTTATTCAACAGGTTCCGATATCCGAGCGTGATATCAAAACCTTTATTTGTCATCGTTCCAAAGTTGATTCTTTTTGATTCGAAACCATCTTCTTGCGCTACGTTAAAGGGCACTACCAGATCCTTGTTTTTCCGCGTATAGTATTCGGCTGTTAGCGTTAACCTATTGTAGAGCGACACATCAAATGCCACATTGGTTGTATAGTCTTTCTCCCATGCCAGGTTATAGAGCTCCGGTTCAAGGACACTGATTCCTTTCGATGAATTGCCTCTATCCAATCGAGCAATATTGATAACATTTGCATTTAGCATGGGTGAAGTTTCGAAACTATTGCCCCGCAGCGCATGGCTGACACGCAATTTTAAGTAATCTATACTTCCAGCGGCATTCCATCGCTTAAAGAATTCTTCACGCTCGACATTCCATGCGAAACCAAGGCCGTAGTTTGGCAGGAATTTCGAACGCTGCATCCGGCCGAACATATTACTGCCGTCCTGACGTCCGCTGAGATCAAAGTTATACCTATCCATAAACGAGTATTGCAGGTTGGCGTAGAAACCGGCCTGGCGTCTATCCTGAAAGGTTTCCACGTAGGTTCTATCATCCCTGTTCAACGCGTATACCATGGCTAAAGGGGATGGAGAGGCGATCTTACCACCATAATATAGGTAACCGTAAGCCTTGGAATAGGTGCGATCTACATAGGTACGCTCGATTTCCATTCCGGCGAGTACATTTAATTTATGCTGTCCGAAAGTCTCGTCAAATGCCAGTTGGTTCCTGACGCTCCAAAAGGACTGCCAATTGTTCCATAGATAGCGAAAACCACCCTCTGGCAAGATACTTTCCCTGTAGGCATTTGGTGCACCGGGATCCACATACAGCAGGGAATTCTGGTTACGCAAGACATCGTTATAATCTACTCGGTAGGCATTTGCCATATTGGAGCGCTCGGTAACGATATGACTGATTTGACTGTTGTTTCTCCGTATAGCAAATGTACCATCATACCGAAGATTATTCAATATCTTGTAGGAAGGTTTCACCATCAAGCGCACCTCCTGGGCTTTGATATCATTAAAGTTTTCTTTAAGCTCTTCCAAAATATTGAAGGGAGCCAAGTTTTCAAGGTAGTACTTATAGGAGCCGTCCTGCCGATAGGGATACATGGCCCTACTGGTATTCATCGCATATAAAAACGGATTGATCTCAAAATCACGCGTCACCTCGAAATAATTGCTCGTAGCAAGGGTTTTGGATTCGTTAGTGCCCGGTGTGGACTGATTGCGCACATTCCAGTTCAGGTTAATGTCCAGGTCCAGCTTTGGCGTGATGTTAAATAAGGTCCGAAGATCCGTGGTGTAGCGTTGCGTGCCAAAACCGACGGCCTGTCCATTATCATCAGCCATACTTCCCGACACGTAATAGGTATGCTTCTCGCCACCGCCCGAAAAAGAAAGGCTGTGTTCCTGGATCAGGTTGTTGCGAAACAGGACGTCAAACCAATTGGTGTTCGCTTTTGCCGAAGTGTTCAACTCGGCATAGGCCTCATCGAGCGTGTAATTTCGAAGAGCCAATTGCCGATAGGTCTCGGTAAATGCCCCGGTAAAATTTGGCCAGTTTGCATTCGACAGATATCCCCTATCGTACATTTCCTTATACAGCTTCATCTCCTGGTTGGAGTTCATTAAATTGAAATCGCCAATATTTGGTTTCACACCGAGCGAGAAAGCGGTACTCAGGTTTACATTTTTCGAGTTGTAAGAACCTCGTTTCGTGGTGATGGAAATGACACCATTGGCGGCTCTTGTTCCATACAACGCTGTTGCCGCTCCATCTTTTAGGATCTGGATATCTTCGATATCCTGCGCATTCAATCCGGCAATTGCCGATCCTAGAACCGATGCCGGATCGCCGCTATACAACTGGTTTACGGCAACATTGGCAGGTGATGTTATAGGCACGCCGTTTATCACATAGAGCGGCTCCTGATTGGCACTGATTGACGAATTTCCACGTATCCGAATTTTTGGTGTGGCGCCAAAGGTTCCCGATGTATTCTGCACCGAAACACCGGCAGCAGCCCCCTGCAACATCCTGGAGACATCCAACGAGCCTGAGCGGTCGATATTCTTCTTATCCACCTGGCTAACGGATCCTGTAAACTTACTTTTGTCGATCTTTTGAAAACCCGTCACAACCACTTCGTCTATATTCCTATCTTCTGCCTGTAGACGTACCACCATATTCGCCGTCGCAGGCTTTTCGACCGGTACAAACCCGATCGACGAAAATCGAAGTACGGCACCATCTTTCGTCAGATTGATCGCAAAGCGCCCCTGGTCATTAGAATTTGTAGAGTTGGTGGTGCCGATCTCCACGATTGTCACGCCAGCAATACCTCGTCCTTCGCCATCCAACACGCGTCCAACCAATTGCTGTTGTATACCATTTTCCTCGCGGACGGACTCCGGATTTATCGTGATGATCTTATCGGAGATAATGTATTTAAACGGTTGCTTGGTAAAAATTTTATCCAAGACAGCCTCCAATGGTTCGTTTATTGCTACGATTGATACAGGGTTTGCATGTTCTAGGTAATTTGAGTTGATCAGAAAACTGAAACCCGTTTGCTGTTTCAGCTCATTCAGCACAACGTCGAGACGTTGATTTTTCATGTTCAGCTTCACGTTTTGTCCGAAACTATTTGCTGAAACCTGAACTAAAAAAGACAACATGATTACTACGGTTAGTTTCATTGCCAGTAAGGTTTGGGCGTTTACCACAAGTCGCGCCTTTGTATTATGGTTACATCCATACAGAAAGCACAAGAACTTTTTTTTATTCATAATTGTTTGTTAAGCACAGCTATAAGCATGGGTGGCAAATCCACCAGAATACTTATATTTGTACTGGTTAGAAAAATTTATTAACACCAACGAATTTTAAAACCACATCGCTGGGGGTGCTCGAACACCTCCAGTTCTGTTTTGTTCGGTAAGATGATTTTTTTAATGTTTATCTACGATAACCCTCCTTCCTTCTATTTTAAATGTATAATCGGTATTCATCTCCAGCACTTTCAAAAGTGCCGACAACTTCACTCTGCGGGATACCGAACCTGAGAGCTTTACATTTTCCACGTTTCTGTCTGCAAACACCATTTTTACGTTGTACCAATTTTCGATCTCCTGCAGCGTTTCATACAAGGTGCTATTATCAAACACGAATTCTTCGTTTTTCCAAGCTATGCTTTCCGCAACCTTTGCCTGTTTTATCTGAACAGTCTCCGTTACGGTTGCCTCTTCTCCCGGTTTAAGCAGGTAGTTTTTATCACCGATAATTAACTTGACACTTCCTTCCAACAGGGTAGTTTTTGCGTAGTTGGGCTGTGAGACAATATTAAACGAGGTGCCCAGTACCTCGACGGTCTGTTTATTAGAATGCACCTTAAAAGGCTTTGATCGATCGTGCGCCACTTCGAAAAAAGCTTCGCCTTCCACGAATACTTCCCGCAATGTATCCGAAAAAATTACCGGATAGCGGACGGAAGACGCGGCATTGAGGCCAATCAGTGTGCCATCGGCAAGCTTAACTTTGCTGGTTCCTCCTTTTGGGGTATTGACGGTCAGAAAAACCGGTTTCTCTCCGGTGTGAGCGATGCCGCTGTAGACAATCTCCCCCTTTTCGTCCTTAAATATCTGTACACCATCTTTTTCATAAACCAACCCCACGACACCTGAATCAACTTGGATGATATCTCCATTGTCGAGTGTTATAGTTGCCAAAGAGCGGGCCGGTTCGAGATCTAACGCAATAAGCTCGTCTTGTTTGGATGCGGATTTTTGGAAATAATAACCAAAAGTTACGACAAGCAAGATTGCAGCAGCGGCAAACAGTCTCCACAAATGCCGGTGGCTTGTGGCTTTTTTAATTTCCGGGATTTCAGGAGAAAGATCATAAAAATGTTGGTCTTCCAGCAATCTATCCAGTGCATGTTGCAGCCGACGCTCCATATTTTCTGCCGGCACTGCTAGATCATCTTGCAGTGGAGTATCAACTTCAGAAAGTAACTTATGTAGTTCCTTATCAGAAATGGAATTCAATCTTTCGTCAAGTTCCAACCTTTCACTCTCGTCAAGCGAATCATCAAAATATTTGACTAACAATACCTTTATTCTTTCGAAATTCATAATAATAGGTGTGGATTATCACCTCATCTATTAGTATTACGAATGAAAACAATAAAATCACTAAGGGAAGCAATAAAAAAATCAAATATTTTCAAAAAAAGATAAAAGGAAAAACATTTTAAATTCCTTATCGTACTGAGATGTGAATAGGCGGATCTGTTTCATTGCTAACACAAGGTGGTTACTGATTGTCGCCGGCGAGATTTGTAGCATTTGACTAACCTCTGCATAGGTTCGTCCTTCTATTTTACAGAGTGTAAAAATCAATTTTCGTTGAGGAGGCAATAGGTTGACCGCTTTCTCCAATATTTTCCATTCCTCTTTATGGACAAACGAATCTTCTACGGAGTCAGTGAGATTATCTTCTCTTCGAGATAGTTGGTCGTAGACAACCTGACTGTGAATATTCCTTCGTAGCAAGTCGATAGCCATAGAATCAGCAATCCGCATGAGGTAGTTCGCAACATTCCTGTTGACGTCTACAATAGCACGGTTAGTCCAAAACTTAACAAACACATTTTGCAACAATTCCTCCGCGTCATCTTCATTCTTCAACACATACAAAAGACGTTTAAATACTTGTTCAGAATAGGATCTATAAACCTGCTCAAAAGCTTTTTTATCGCCCAAAATAAAGAGAGAGAGCAACTTTTTATCCATTTCTTTACGTGATGACCAGTTAATACGGTTAATTTAACGCTTGTAAATGTATAAAAATTGATTTCGATAATCAAAAAAACAAAATATTTTATATTTGCAGATCATTTTCCCAAAAAGACACTTATCAAACAGCATCTATCTTCAAAAACCCGCCTCCAATCCGCAGGAATAACTTAAATCTATTCCCGCTGATGGATCGCCAGCTTCACCGGCTCCAATAGGCCGCCACTATGCAGCTTGCTCGTGGCATTATAGAGGTTGACGATGGTCCATCGTTTTTGCGCAGATGGTACCAACTGCTGATCACCGATGAGGCTGTTCACCCACGTATTGTCTAAGTAGCAGCGCGGAGACTACTGGCAATAGAGGAGATCGCCGGTATGAAATTTTCCGATGAGCTCCTTGCTGTATTTAGCATCGATGATGTAGAGCAGGCCTTTGTAGTGCGGTCGCTTTTCGCCTCCTTCCAATGTCTTGTTTTCCTTGTCGATAATGATATTCATAGTGCTTTTTTCATCATCAAATAGTGGCACATACTTAATCTGGCGATCGTCCAAGGTCCAGGTGTATACAGCAAACGGCTCCATAAACTCGCCCTCCGTCTTTACGGCCTGCCCATATTGTTTGTTTAGTGCTTCGATAAACCGTTCACTTTCCTGCTCCTCAACCTCCCCTACAAGGCCGTTCACCAACATAATTTCGCCGTTCAGCGTTGTCGCCATGTTCAGGCTGTTGCATATCAACTTTCCGAAGCTGGCCAATTCGTCGGTACTGCGGTAGTGAAACTGCCGATACTCTATCCAAATAGGCTTCCGATCTTCCGAAAATTCGTCGTCGTACACCGTAAATTTCTGTAACGACATGTTCTTGACGTTGAACACATCGGGATAGGTTTCATCCTTGGTGTTTTCGGGCAGCAGTGTTGTGATTTTGGTATCAAAATCGAAGTTATCCAGCTTCAACACTTCCTTTGTTAAGGGCTTAGTCTGTCCGCTACAGACGCTGATAATCGCCAACAAAGCCAGTAAGGCCAGTAAATTTCTACGTTTAAATATGATCATGGTTACTATTACATCAATTATCGAGGCATCGCTTCGGGGAATGGCCCATCAAGAGGCATCTCGCTTGTATAAACAATTTTTCGGCAGCTAGGTTTTTCTGCGGATCAAATACAGGTGTTTCCCGTCGGGCGCATAGAGTGCAAAGCCCAAAGGCGATTGGTAAAAGTGCATGTTGAGGTGCTGCACCCCCGATCGCGGTTCCAACACTTGGTATACGCGCGTTTGGTAGCCGTCGTGGCGCTCCTTCTCCACTACCAAGTGGGGCATACGAAAGCGGAAGCTGCTATCCGCAATTGTGGTGTTAAAAAAGCCTGTTCCCCGCCAGCCAACCACTGCTGTCCCTCCTGCACCACCACCGATAATGTGGAAGTATTTTATTTTCTCCTGCGGATGAACATGCTCCAACGTGACATCTGCCGGCAGATAAGGCTCGGGTTCGCCACTGCGATACAACTCCTGCTCATAGCGCACGGCACTTTCTGCATCCGTCTCAGATTGGTATTCTCGATGTCTCTTCCACAACACATGCCAGCGATCATCGATACAGTAGTAGCAGGCCGAGCTGAAGGTTCCTTCCTGCACGTAGGTGCGCACAAAGTAGTATTGACTGTTTTCTTTTGCCTCCTGTAGCGCCGCCTCCAGCTCTGCCGCCGGCATCGCAAAATCTGCATTGTGTACCTGCACCGGCTGTCGCGTGGTATCGCCATTCTGTGGCCAGGTACGATAGTGGGCATCCTCCTCCTTTGTGGACAACAAAAAATCATCGACGAGCACGGTCCAATAGCCATTATAGCTTACATAGAGCGAGTCGACAAGCTGTCCTTCCTTACCGATCTTGTAGTAGCGTGTATCACCTTTGGTCTCTTCATCTCGTCGGGCGTCGCAGTCGATAACTAACTGCTGGTTGACCGACTGGTATACACGGATAGGGTTGGGAGATGCCGATGGGTTCACCTCGGCAATACAGACCTGTATCACCGAAAAACCATCCACCTGATAAGCGGTATCGATGGGCGGATACATCGCGTAAGCCGCGGGCTCGGCCTCTTCGTTGCGTTCATAAACTCCCGTATCGTTGCTTTTGACATACCAAAAAGCCGCTAGCGCCACAGCTCCAATCAATAAAAGATAAAGCATTTTTTTCATTTGCAGTTTTAGTTGGTAAGCATCTCTCGGAATGCCTTTTCGAACCGCGATGCTGTCATACGGCTCAGTGCAAACATAAGTAAAATATGCTTTCACATAAAGAATACAAGTCTATTACGTATATTCGCGGAAGCCGACGAAAGCCACCTTTGGCCAGTAATCGAAGCGCCACTAACGTAGATATGAATTGTACACACTGCACCACCGAGGTTAACCAAAATTACTGCCCGAGCTGTGGACGGGCTTTAAAACTGAAACGTATCAATGGTCACTATATCGTTCACGAAATCGAACATATCCTGCATTTCGAGAAAGGCATCTTATACACCATTCGCGAACTGCTGACGCGCCCTGGGAAGAATATCCGGCAGTTTATTACCGCTGATCGCAGTCGGCTGGTGAAACCGGTGATCTTCATTATTATTTCCTCTTTAATCTATTCCCTGATCAATGGCTTTTTCCATATCGAGGATACCTACATGAAGTATGATGGTGCGGCAGACAGCAGCATGGTGTCTATCTTCGCATGGATACAAAGCCATTATGGCTATGCTAATATCATTATGGGCACCTTTATCGCGCTATGCTTGAAGATGTTTTTCCGGAAGTATCCTTACAATTTTTTCGAAATCCTTATCCTACTTTGTTTCGTGATGGGTGTCGGGATGTTGATATTCGCCGTCTTCGCACTTCTCCAAGGCATCCTGCATTATGAGTTGATGGGACCCGCCGGCATGCTGGGCATCATCTATTGTACTTGGTCCATCGGTCAGTTTTTTGATGAGAGAAAGCCGGCAAGCTATGCCAAGGCATTGGCCGCTTACCTCTTGGGTGCCCTCTTCTTTATGTTTGCAGCCATTATCCTGGGTATCAGCATTGATGCTTTTATCAAGCGTTAGTACACGTGGAATTGATAACATCGTTCTTTTACTCGACAATAAAAAGCAAGGTATCCATCTGCACACCATGAGATCATCAGACTCTATGGAAGTAGATTTCTCCAAACCGCTAGCTGAAAAAGTCGTCATACAGCTGTTAGCTGATGCTGATTTAAGAAACGACTTTATCATGCATTATCCACATTTCAATAGTGATGGTAACAGAGATATTTTGGTGCAGTGGATACATGCGCATCTAGCAACACGAAACAATAATCTGCTGGAAGATATTTTTGACTTAGCATCCAACATTAACCTGTACGAGCTGAGCTTGCTCGCCAAAGCCGAAGAAGTATTGCGAAATAGATTTTTCGAGCTTACGAAGCTCGCGGCAGTGGACTGGATGTTAGTAATGCGCCACAAGGTCGATCCTGCAGTATTTTCTAGGCTCAACCTTATTGCTTACCAGCATACAACACAGCGATTAGTTAAACTACAAGCAGCGATCAATCTCAGCCTGCAACACAATAGCTACATCAGTAAAGTCAGCGATATCTTAAAGAATGAGTGCTATCCTACAGCATTCTACCGTCTAGTTAGCAACCTTGAGTGGTTAGATGATAGGCAACGCGGCTTGTTTATCACGCTAGTGGAACAACTTCTCTACACTAAAGCATTTCAAGAGGGTGTTTTGTCAGATTTACGAGTGCGACTAAGATCTCTAATTAAATAGTCCAAAGGTTATCTCAGCATATTTGCGACTCATCTACATCCATCAGGTTCATTCCTTCACGTGAAGATGCGACATCTACATCCATCAGGTTCATTTCTTCATGTGAAGATGCAACACATTCATCCATCACGTCCATTCCTTCACGTGAAGATGCGACGCATTCATCCATCATGTTCATTTCTTCACGTGAAGACGCGACGCATTCATCCATCAAGTTCATTTCTTCATGTGAAGATGTGACACTTTCATCCGTCAAGTTCATTTCTTCATGTGAAGATGTGACACTTTCATCCGTCAAGTTCATTTTTTCACATGAAGATGCAACACATTCATCCATCAAGTTCATTTTTTCATGTGAAGATGCGACACTTTCATCCGCCGATGCCACGTTGATATCCCTCAAAATGGAAGTTTCCTTTGCCGGAGAGCCGCCGATCCATGTGGCATGGATGCTAAACAAGAGATCTCCGGCATACCCTCAATTTAAGGAGCTTCTAAATTCCAAGGGAGTCATGTCGGTTTTTTTACGGAAAAGCTTGTTGAAGGACTTCGGATATTCGAAGCCCAGTTTGTAGGCAATCTCGGCGACGGAAAAGTCGCCAGCAGGGAGATATTCCTTGGCCTTCTCGATCACCTTTTCATGGATGTGCTGCTGGGCATTAAGACCCGTGTATGCGCGTAGCATATCGCTGAGGTAATGGGTAGATAGGTTGAGCTGCTGCGCAATATATTCCACCGATGGCAGTCCCTTTTGCAGGGCTTCTTCTGCATCAAAAACTGGTTGAGCAAGGTCTCTAGATCGCTCAGCAAATCGTTGTTCTTTGTTTTACGGGTGATAAACTGCCGCTCGTAAAAGCGGTTGCTATAATGCAACAACTCCCCAATTTTCGAGAGTATAATAGGCTGTGTGTGTCGGTCTATATGTTCGTATTTTGCTTCGATCTTCTTGAAAATATCGAGGATACCCGCCTCCTCTTTTTCCGAAAGGTGCAAAGCCTCGTTCACCGCATAGGAGTAAAAGCCATAATTCCGAATTTCCTGCGCCAGCGTATCGCCTGCTAGAAAATCGGGATGCAGCAATAGCATCCACCCCTCACCGCATTCCTGCACAAATTGGCGGGTCGTCTCAATATCGAACGACTGGATCTGCTTGGGCGAAAAGTAGTTCATCACCCCTTTATCAAAATCATAGCTCTGCCGCCCGTAGCGCACCTTGGCTTGTATATTTTTCTTGATAGAGATGCTGTAAAAATCTACCGTAAACTGCTCCCATATACTATTCTCCTGCAGCTGCATATGGGTCACATCGATGATGCTGATCAGCGGATGCAATGGCTCGCGGAGCCCCAGCAGGCGATGAAATTCGGATATAGAGCGGATGATGTGCATAACCTTACTAAAATATAAATGTACAAAAAATGGCAACCACAGCCCTCCTGCAGTTGCCTTTACTTTTTTTACTGACTGACAAAAAGCTTACCAACCTCGTTGTGGTTGGCCTCGCGGCCGATTTCCTGCAGACGATTAAAAAACGCCTGCGCATCCTGTCCTGCAACGTAGCGCAGTTGACTCTTACCATCTGTTGCCGCTTCGTAGACAACTTCCGCAATTTGCTCTGCTGTGGAGGCCGTCTTCATCATCTCCTCAAAGCTAGCCCACAGCTTCCCCTCGATTGATGCATAGTCCGGATGACTGTTCATATCGATGGATCTGCTGGCAAAGTCGGTAAAAATACCACCCGGTGCCACCGTTTTTATACCGATGTTGAAGGTTGACAGCTCAAAGGCCATGCTCTCTGTCCATCCTTCGAGCGCCCATTTGGTAGCGTGGTAGGACGAGCCCAAGGGAAAGCCGATCAAGCCGCCAATGGAAGTGGTCGTGATAAATAGGCCGCCCTGTCGCTCGCGGAAATGTGGAATAAAAGCCTTCGTCACGCGGATCACGCCCAACAGGTTGGTATTGATCTGCCGCTGCAACCGCTCATCGCTCACAGATTCCAAGCTGCCCATCAGGCCATAGCCGGCATTGTTAAACACAACGTCCACAGGCTGCGATTCCGTTACCTGCTGCACCACAGCGTTAATCTGCTGCGGATTGGTGACATCCAACGCCCATAGCGTGACGTTCTCCAGCAGGTTCAGTTCCGTTTCTTTTTCGGGGTTGCGCATGGTAGCAATCACCTTCCAGCCGCGACTTTGAAATAGCTTCGCGGTGCTCTTACCTAATCCGGTAGAAGCATCGGTAATAAAAATTGTCTTTTGCATATTGTCTCCTTTTAACATTTGGATACCACAAAGTTCCGTTAGCAGCAGTTGGATGATGTTTCCAAAATGGATCATGTTGTGTTCAAAATGCGGAAGTAGCGTCACCATCGGCTTAATGGCCTTTATATTCGATCCATTCATCGATCTGATCAAATCCTTTAGTCCTCTGCAGGTGCTGCTTTTGAGCGCGAGCTTTCTCCTTCCCTATCCCATTGTTCCGCAGCGCTATAACAACCTTTTTCATTTGAATCCCCCTACTTGGTCGCTTTTTTGGGAGTATATCGCCAATATTATTTATGCTTTATATCTCGTAAGAGCGCCTAAAAAGGTATTGTGGCTATTGCCTTGACTTTGGTATTTTTTATTCCCTATTCCGAAATCATCAGCCCTATAGTCGATCCTATCCTTGTTATTTTCTACTTCCCATTAAATCCCTTCCAGCACCTTTCGTATCCAGGCCACGGCCTTGTTTAATGGTTCACGATTACTGGTGAAGGCCGTATTATGCCCGAGTTCTGGAAACAAATAGTAGGTATAAGGCTTTTTCAATGCGATGTGTTTCTCGAGCTGTTCGATGGACAAGCCTACAGGAGCCTGCACATCCTTTCCTCCGAAAATCCATAGGCCGGGAGTGGAAAGCTGCTGCAGGATAGCATTGGGATCTGTATCCACGAATGCATACCTATCTGGGTCGTTCGCAATATGCATGCGGACTTCAGCTTCAGTATGATTGGCCCAAAAATTGGGCTTACCTTCCGTAAAGAACTGAAAGCGCAACTGCTCCAATGCCGTAACCAGCGCACCACTAAAGATCACCATAAAATTGACCTTCGAGTTCTCCTTGACGGCAATTGGAATAATCCAGCCTGCTTGGCTACCGCCGATGAGCCCCAATTTTAGATGCTGCTGACCCAAATAAGCAGACAGGTGGTTGATGGCCGCGCTGGCATCATCTGCCAATAGCTGTAAATTTGCCGCATCCACATTGTTGGTTCCCACTTCTGGCCCCGCATATATGCCCTCGGACTCGCCCACGCCGCGCTTGTCATAGGTGAGTACACAAAAGCCTTCGCTGGCCAAGGTCTTTGCAAAATTGACCATCCTTTTTTCCTGTCCCGATCCATGCACAATAACCAAGGCCGCCTGTGGCTGCGGTGGCGAATAGATGCTCCCCGACAGCTTGACGTTGTGGCTCAAAAAATGCGTGTGCTCCGAGGTATAGGACACCTCCTGTGCGAAAAGCTTACAAGACAGTAAGGCACCAACGAAAATAGGGACAAACTTATGTAGTGAAAACATGCTGTATGTGTTTTTAATTGAACCGCTGGCGGCATAGCCAACGGGCGTGCATCCGGTTAAACATCAGGGGCGAATTTAGCTCGAAATTACGACCTCCAAAGGAAAACTAGGTGAAGACAGGGATACACTCGGCAGATGTAGGAATTGGCTAGGTAAATAGCTTTGGATAGCGATCTGTCATTGCCTTTTTAATGAACAGCAGTGAGCAGGTCGAACGAATATATTTTTTATATGTTTATAGAATTATTCTTTTGTAACCTGCGGGATTAATAACTTTGTGCTATGCATAAATTTTTCCTACTGTTGTGCGCCACCTTGTTGGCGCAGGTACTGCATGCCCAAGAGGCTCAACTCGGCCAGCAGCGCGAGATCGCCCTGTACAAAGCCGTGGTGAAGTGCACGCGCGAAACTGTAACCGGCATATTGCAACAGGTAACGCCCGAGGCTGTGACCATTCAAACCTACGACAGTTCAAGAACGATTCCATCTACATCCATAAAATCGGTCAAAGTGAAGTTTGACAAGAAGAAAAACGTGCCTATCTTTCGGAATCTTGCGCAGGGAGGATTAGACGCCATCGTGGATCCCGCCTATACTTCGAGTAGGCAAAATTTAAAGCTGAACCCCTACGGGCAGCCAATGATCCATGAAGATGGCGAAGAAGATACGCCCTTGGCAGACCGCATACTGCTCGGCGGCGCCATGGTTGCTGGAGCCGTGTTGGGAAATGAGGTTGCCAAAATAATTCCTGCCGCAACTATTGAGACCTTCCGCATTCGCTATTCCAAAGAGCGCTACCAAGGCTTATATGAAGAGCTTTCCATGTATTCTGTTTTTCTACAATCCTCCGCCGATTATGAACGGATTCTGAAAGAGAAGCTCAAACGCGCCATGGAGGCCAATAAGCTGCAGATTTGATAGACAGTATGCTTGCCTGCCTCCAAATAGTTACATAATGAGTTCTCGCTACCCCTAACTCGTCTTAAATCGCTCGAAGGATTGCCAATATTTGTCCTTATACAAATCGTACTCGACCCGCAGCTGATCTGAATAGGCCTTCGTTTGCTCATACAACACTTTCGATGGTTTTCTAAAATCTTTGCAAGCAAAGTAAATTTCCCTCATGTTGTCGGCCGTTTGCCTACCGATATTTAAATAACCATCCACGTCTTTCAACTTAAGCATAAGCTCATCCTCAAATTCGTTGAGTAATTCATACGCCTCATTGTCGGGCAAGCCGTTGCTCTGACTACCATCATACGGAATTCTTACCTCCAAAATCCAGGGATGTGATGCTTTACCATCCCATTCCAGTAGTGTGGCATCAACAATTGCAAAGAGTGGCAAACCATTATTTAACTCTGCTGTTAAACTCGAGTAGTTATCGTTTGTCGTATCATAACGCAGTTCTTCATACTTCTCCACAAACTCTTTCTGGCGCCACATCAAAAAGTCTTTAAGTTTTGCTATCGGGACAAGTTCTTTCTCCGCATCAGCTCTGCTAATAACTTTAATACTATCTATGTTTTCGAGACAGCCTAGTTCGCCCAAATAATTATCTATGAAAATGTAGACTCCTTTTATGATCTGTTCTTCATTTTCCTCGGTCAACTCGTCGTGGATAATCGAAATATCAATTTCGTCAGGATAATCAGGATAGTCATTTGAATAAAAGAAAAGATTAGCATCATGAAATTGGTATCCTCCCATATTTATGCCCACATGTTTAATGTCCTCCGCAGGCTTAAGTGCGGTGAACTTCCACCCTTCGATCTTTGGTGCTTGCGCCACAATCTCCTCGATGAAAACAATGTTTTTCGTGCAACCATCAGCGGTCAATATGAGTTCAGCGGTAGCTTGGTCATACATCCCGGTCACGAAAAATAAATCGCGGTGTAACTCTTCAAGTTTTGGCGAAAGCTTGTCAAAAAAGTCACTTTCAATGTTATCGCCATTTTGCACAACATGAAAAAATGTCTTTTCATTTTTTTGAAACCAATCCCAAAAATCCGCGTAACTTAATTCTGATCCTTCATTTTCACTTGACATTCCTTTCGATATATTCATGCTATTATGCAACAAAATTGATTCACGGCAATAATACTTATTTGTGTTAAGATAATGAAATAGGAATAATGGCACCGTTTGTTTTTGCATGTGAGATGCCTGTCACGACGCTTATGCTGCACAATTGTTCGCTCATGAACATACTTTTGTCCATTATCGTACAGCTAGAATTCCGAGCAAAAACCATAAAACACTCTATATCTTATACTTAAATTTTTTGGCAGCGCTGTTGCATCTCTATTTACAGATGGACAGGCCAACAAAAGGAAAGCATCTTTGCCGGGTAAAGGTTTCACCGAACAAAGTCCTGCATTTACCGAGAAACAGCCGTGATCCATCTAATAGATCTACAGGAGCGAGCTTTGTCGCCGTACTTTTGGGATATCAAATAGGAAATAATAACATAAAAATATTAAAAGACATTAAAAACACAGCACCATGAAAAAGACATTAACAACCATCGCAACAGCCATCATTATGATCAGCACATGCTCTTCATTCGCCGCAGAGAAAACAAATCCTTTGAAAGATGTAGCATCCGCAAAAATCATTACCACCTACTTGGAAGCGACCACGTTGGGCAGCGTAGCATTGAACAACTACCTTTTTGCAGCCGATTTCCAGTATAGCAACAGCGCCAACAAGGATACATTCAACAAGCGCGAATACACCGATTTCCTAAAAGCACATAAAGGGGTAAACTTTGATTGCAAAACGAGTTACGAGATCTTGGATCAGACAGGAAAGGCCTGCATGGCGAAAGCAACCATGGTATTCGACAACTTTACCCGCGTAGATTACATCACCTTGAGCCAAGAACAGGACGGCTGGAAAGTGAGCAAGGTGGTCACGACATACAAATAAGAGCCTCATAGATTTTTGTTTCCATATCGCCATGTCGCTAGACATGGCATGGTTTAGTTTAGTTAGTTATAAAGTCTGCAGCCTTGCAGACTTTGTTGTTTGTTTGCCATAGCGATTCCGCGCCGTCATGCCTACTACTCTCCAGAAAAAACAAGACTCTATGCGACCACAGCGGTATCATATGACGAGACTTGATGATCGGAATTGTGGATCCATGGGATGGAGGAGACGATGTTAAAAAATGTAAAATATTCGAATAGCTTGTTCAATGGCACATTATTTGGTTGTTTACTAGTATTCATAATTTAGGTTAATAATTGGTTAGTTAGTAAAAATCCTGAAGCTCCCCGCTTCAGGATTTTTTGTTTACAAATATGGGTATGCATGAAGCAGACCGGTTTCGAATCAAAAAAAGTTGATACAATATGTATATTTTTTGAATGGAAACGGCTACCGGCACGAAAACGTTCCTGCTTATATTTGCTAAGTAAACCTAATTTGAAGTCAACATGATACATTTCGCAGTCCTTTTGGGCCTTTTGTCGTCCGTACCCCACAGTTGGTCTGGCGCACCACGAAAGGCTTCTCCGGTCAACACATCAAGTTACAGCATAACCCGGGAGATGAGCTCGGCGCGTTTGCAGCAAACTACGGTATTGACGGGAACAGTAACTGATCTAAACGGGAAGCCCATTGAAGGCGTCTCCGTCACGGAAAAAGGGACGAACAGCGCAGTGGTCACCGCTGCGAATGGAAGTTATTCCATCACGGTACAGGGCGATGCCGCTACCCTTATTTTCTCTTATGTCGGCTACAGGAGCCTAGAGGTGTCGTCAGCGGGCAAACAAACGCTGGATGTCGTCCTGCAAACGGATGCTTCGGACCTCGATGAGGTTGTCGTGATCGGCTACCAGTCTATACGAAAAAAAGACCTCACGGGTGCGGCATCGGTGGTATCGGTAAGAAATACCGAAGCGAAGGTGGCGCGTTCATTACCCGAAGCGTTGCAGGGTCAATCTTCCGGCCTGGTGGTCAGAAACTCGGGAGGCCCAGGCCAGGGGGCAGTGGTCAACATCCGTGGGCTCAGCACCTTATACGGTAACGCCAGCCCCCTGTATGTTATCGACGGCATGCTTTCCGACCCGAATGTCACGATCAATACCAATGACATAGAAAGCATACAGGTATTGAAAGATGCCTCCGCCGCCGCAATCTATGGCGCACGCTCGGCGAACGGCGTTATCATTATCACGACGAAAAAGGGGAAAACAGGGCCCATGCAGGTCAATGCCTCTGCCCGCTATAGCGTAACGAACCTGCCGAAAATGTATGACATGATGAATGGTCCCGAATATATTGCGATGAACAGCCAAGCCTATGAAAATGCGGGGTACACTCCCCAGGCATCTGTGGCCAACTATGACGGAACCGATGTAAACTGGGCGGAAGAGCTTTTTCGCACCGGCGGTATCCAAGACTACAATGTGTCCATAGCAGGGGGCGGTGAAACATCGAAATACTACATGTCGGGTTCTTATTTCAAAGACATCGGCACGATGATCGAGCGGAAATTTGACCGCGCGGCGTTCCGTATCAACACCGAAGGTACGCGCGGACGTGTGCGCGTAGGCGAAAACATATTGATCTCCTCATCCTATGGGCAATCTCCTTTTTCAGGTGGTGCATTCGGTGGGAACCCGTTCTATGATGCCTTTAATATGTTGCCCATTATTCCTATCCGAGGTCAGGAATTTACCAGCGAAGCAAATCCCGGCGGTTGGGGTATAGGCTCCAACAATGCAAGGACATATTCCAGAAATCAGGTTGCGCAGGCCTACATCACCAACTCTTCCTACAATTATGTGAAGATCATGGGAAATCTATACGGCGAAGTGGACATAATGGATTGGCTCTCTTATCGCTTGAATGCAGGCTTGGAGACCAGTTTCGATAAAAATACGGCATTGCGCGGCAAAGGTATTTGGTATTGGAACCAAATTGATCCACCAACACGGATCGATGAAGAGCGGTCACAGTTTTTAAGCTACCTCTTCGAGCACACCTTAAATTTCAATAAAACCATCGACAGGCACCAACTTAACGGTGTGGTGGGCTACACCCAACAAACCATAGGAAGAACGGGCATTGGTGCAGGGAAAACCAATCTGCTGGCTTCTGCCGACGAATATTTCACGACGATCAATTCGGCAACAGGCGAAAGCATCGCTTCCGGTAGCCGGGGCAGAAATTTTATAGACTCCTGGTTGGGACGATTGAACTATACCTATGACGATCGCTACCTTGCAACCTTTACATTCCGATCGGATAAAGATTCACGGTTTGGCAAAGCATACCGCAACGGCTTCTTTCCATCTGGAGCGCTGGCTTGGCGATTAAGTAACGAAGATTTTTATAAGGTGAGCTGGATGCCTGACTTCAAGCTACGAGGTTCTTACGGTGTCTTAGGGGCGGTGAACTTGTCGAACTACCAATATGTAGGCTTTATCAACCAAGCGCCACGGGCCGTGTTTGGCTCCGGTGCGCAAGAAACGCAGGTAGGTGGTGCACAGGTAACCCTTGTCGATCCAAACCTGCGGTGGGAGGAAAAAGCCACCCTAAACCTTGGCTTTGATGCGGCCTTGTTCAACTCCCAGTTTACCCTCTCTGTTGATGCATTTCGTGCCGTCACGTCCGATGTATTGCTGTTTCTTCCTATTCCCGGCTACTTGGGCAGTGTGGGCAGTCCCGGGCTAATGACCAATATCGGGTCTATCGAAAATAAAGGTTTGGAGTTTGAGCTAGGCTACCGCCCTACGCCCACCCGTGAAGATGGATTTCGTTGGGATATATCCGGAAACCTGAGTTTTATCCGTAACAAAGTGCTTTCATTAGGTAACTTGGGAATTGATCCTGTTACAGGCCTACCAAAAAACTACCTTCAGTCGGGCAACACCAGAACCCAGGTAGGCCGTTCTATCGGTGAATACTACCTGATATTAACGGACGGCCTTTTTCAAAATCAGGCCGAAATCGATGCACACCGCGCGCAGGCTGGTATTGCTAAACCGGGCGATGTGCGGTACGTAAACTTGCTGGACAGAGGCACAAACAACGATATTACGCCCGACGACCGAACCTTTGCGGGCTCACCATGGCCTGCCTTTACCTCTGGCGTTATCTGGAATGCCTATTATAAAAACTTTACCTTCAACATGCAGCTGTATGGGGTACTGGGCACCAGACTGTACAACGATTTGCGTCGCGATTTTGATGGTATGGGCTACTCAAACTACCGACGGGGCATCGTTCCCTGGACGGCCGAAAATCCGACGGACTTTCCACGTTTGGGCGTATCCTACACCAGTAATACCCCTGGCGATCCGAGCGTAGACCAAGGAATAATCTCAAACGTTCGTGGCGATACCGACCGCTGGTTGGAGAATGGCTCCTACCTTCGGTTAAGCAATGTGCAGTTGGGATACAATATGCCACAAAGCATTTTGAAACGCTTACACATCCCCTCCTTACAGGTGTATGTGAGTGGCCAAAACCTCTTTACCGTCACGAACTACTCCGGGCTGGATCCGGATGTGGTAGGGGCCAATGCCAATCTGGAGCCCGGCGTGGATGTAGGAGCATGGCCCCCTAACAGAATAATTTCCTTTGGCATATCATTAGGGCTTTAATCAATCGAACAGAAAAAGAATGTTACCATGAAAAGATCAATCATATTCATATTTACCGCATTATGCATCCTAGGCACGGGCTGTCAACGGGATTTTGACGAACCAAACCCCGATATGCTGACTACAGAATCGTTTTGGAGAGACGAGAGCGATGCCGTTAAAGGAATAAACTCCGTTTACAGCGCGCTGAATAGAGGAAGTTCTTACTATAACCGGGGGATGCACTTCCTGTATCTGCTACGGTCTGACGAAGGCTTTGGCTCGGGGGGTGATATAGGCCTTAACAATAATATGGCCTTTGCATTTACCAGCAATAATACCAGTAGCGACGCGTGGAATGCCATTTTCCATGCAAACTTCCGCGCAAATCAGGTCATCCTCAACGTACCCCAGATTGCCATGAACGAGACGGTGAAGAAACGCGTTATTGCCGAAGCTAAATTCTTGCGCGCCCTCAACTATTTTAACCTTGTTGTATTTTGGGGCAGACCGCCACTGGTTCTAACCCCCTTGACAGCGGCCGATTATCCAGCCAATGCGACACCGGATCAGGTCTATGCGCAGATCGTAAAAGACCTCACCGAAGCAGCCGCTGATTTGCCGGTTTCCTACGCGGGCGTAGATATAGGCCGCGTTACCAAGGGAGCCGCACATGGTTTATTGGCAAAGGCTTACCTACAGCAAGGCAGGTTTAGCGAAGCAAAAACAGCGATGGACTGGCTGGTTACGGGCGAGGGCGCCGGCAACTATGCCTTAATGGAAAATTATGCAGACAATTTCAAACAAACTTCCGAAAACAACAGGGAGTCGGTATACGAAATACAATACAAGGAAAACACGGCTGAAAATGGCGATGACGATACCAACCCGGGCATCAGCTTGAATACGGGAGCTTCCGCTCCTAAATTCCTAGCCCCACCAAACCCGGGCCCGGGCTACGCCGATGGAGGTGCCAGACGATGGGTGGTCGATCGCTTTGATGAAGAGCGAACCATCGACAACCGCAGGGATCCACGCGCCGCAGTAAGTTTCCTGTACGACAACGCGGATGAGCGCGGGCCTGCTTTTACGATGGTATACGGTCAGGTGTGGCAAGCCATTTATGGTGGAAACGATAAACGCGTATGGTTTCGCAAGCTCTTGAATGATGACTCGAAAAACGGCGAAAGCTTTAGCTCGCCCAACAATTACCGGATGATCCGGTATGCGGATATCTTATTGATGTATGCCGAATGCCTGAATGAATTGGGACAAACAGCAACGGCCTACCCCTATGTCGATCGTGTTCGTTCGCGCGTCAATATGCGGACCCTTACCGTGGCCAAACCGGGCTTGGATCAGTCGGCATTTCGCCAGCAGATCAAGAAGGAACGGCAATTGGAGCTGGCAGGCGAAGGCTGGCGCTATTTCGATATGGTGCGCTGGGGCGAGTTGGCGAACAATTTAAGTACTTTACGTCAACGCGATCCTGACTTTAACAATTTTGTGCCGGGCAAGCACGAGTGGTATCCTATCCCACAATCGGATATTGACAACAGCACAAATCTAACACAAAACCCTGGCTATTAATACCATGATCAAAAACGAAATGATGAAAAACCTATATTATATCATCGCCATCAGCTTGCTGTTTATCCTCAGCGGCTGCGAGCGCCAAGAGGAAATCCCATCGAGTACGCTTCCGCCAATCATCACCCTATCGGCCGACAGCGTAGCGATAGCTTCCGGCAAATTCGTGTTGCGCGCGGAAGGGCAAAGCGCCTACGGCGGGCCGCAGCTTCAACACGTGGAATTCTATAAAAACGGCGAAAAAATTGGTGAGAAAGCGGTCGCTCCCTACACCTTCGAGTATGACGTTCAAGAAAATGTGCCTGACCAACAGCTCGCTTTCCACGCCGTGTTGATCGACCGCGCGGGCAATGCAATAAAGAGTAATGAGGTGCGTGCACGAATTAGGGTGCTTCCTATCCGTATTGAAGCGGAAAATGCGACCCTACGCGGTTTAGCGCGCGTGGCAAACGACCAAGAAACAAGGCAGACATCCTCTAACCAGGCCAAGGTGGGAGCCATCGACAACGCCTCCAGCGGCATCGATGCCACCATACAGATCCTCGCCGCCGGCGATTATCTCATCCGCATAGCAGCAGGAACCGGCTTTAACGGCACTTCCCATAAAGTCTTTATAGACGACAAGGAGTCCACCGCACAGGTATATGCTATCCCGAACCGAGGTTGGAACGTATGGCAGACTTTTGACCTGGTTTTCCCACTCGAAGCAGGCCCGCACAAGATTAGTATCCGCCACCAGTCGATGTATGGCGAGCTAGATTATTTCGAATACTCCAAACTTTAACGTAATGATTATGAAACAGATGCTTTATATCAGCTTTATCCTATTTGCTCTTGCCTGCGATAAGCGAGGTGCTGGCCCTTACTTGCCCACCCCAAAAGCGCCCGAAGCCACAGGCCCCGCAAAATTCCAAAACCCGCTGCTTAATACCGCGCCAGACCCGTGGGTAGCGCAGCGCGGCGATTTTTACTACTACCTGCAAACGCTTGGCAACCGCATCGAAATCCGGAAAACAGCAAAAATGAGCGAGCTGTCCTCCGCAGCAAGCAAAGTGGTTTTCACGGCGCCAAGTGCCGGACCAAACAGCCGGGATGTATGGGCGCCGGAATTATTCTTTTTGCAAGGAAAATGGTATATCTACTACACCGCCAGTAACGGCCAAGATGTTAACCACCGGATGTTTGTGCTGGAAAATGCGCATGAAGATCCGACTACAGACAACTGGGTAGATAAAGGTCAGTTGATCACACAGCCTACGGATCAATGGGCCATCGACGGCAGCATCTTTGAACATGGAAACGAGCTGTTCTTCATCTGGTCCGGGCGGCCCGGCGCACGCTCGGGCGATCTTACCCAAAATATCTATATCTCCAAGATGTCAAACCCATTTACGTTGACCGGCGAGACGGTGATGATAGCACAGCCGGAGCATGCTTGGGAGCGGCGAGGCTTTCGCGTGAATGAAGGCCCCGAGATCTTGAAAAACAAAACGGGCGATACGTTCTTGATCTATAGTGCCAGCTATTGTGGCACTGACGACTACGCGCTCGGCATGATGAAGCTGACCAATGGCGCAAACCCATTGCTCATGGCCTCTTGGACCAAGCACCCCACTCCTGTATTTACGCAGGCTCCAACAGCCTACGGCGCCGGACATAACGGATTTTTCAAATCGAAGGACGGCAGCGAGGACTGGATCATCTACCATGCGAATATGGAGTCGCACCCGAACAATGATGGCTGCGGAAACGTAAGAAGCACGCGTATGCAAAAGTTTAGCTGGAATGCGGACGGCACGCCAAATTTTGGCGCTCCCGTAGCGGTGGGCGCTTTCTTGGATGTACCTTCCGGCGAGTAAGGGCCTTGTCATAAAATGGAAAATATCCGCCTACAAGGGTTAAATTCCAACGACGGCCAACACCATATCTAGGTATTGGTAAAGGGAAGTATGCCGAAACCCTGCGGTAAACAATAATCGCAGCCTGCTGTGAGGTGCAACATCTCGCAGCAGGCTGGATATGTCCAATATCCTATACAAACGAGCCAGCAAAACAAATCGCTGGCTCGTTTTGTAAGAAGTACGGCGGGCAAAGGAAATCCAGGGTGCCAATAGGCTACAACCTACCTCCCTGCGGCTTATCGTTGAATTTGCATCACCTCAAAATAGGTGTTTTCGTCGCAATCCTCCAAGTTGTATAGCTTGCCTTTTTCGAATTTGCTCCAAGTGGTCTTCGGCTTGTTTTCTTCATCTTCAAACATATTGCCGCCGCTGGTTTCGCTCTTTTTCCCGACGGAAAAATTGATGCTGGTCGCGGAGCTTTCGCCAGATGCACGATGAAACTCCTGATGGTCAAACCCGATCAGCTCAAAACGACCGTGCTGATAGCGAAAAGTATACAACGCGCTATTGGTATACCAAGATCCGCAGCTGAGCCAGTAATTAAAGTCTATCTTGAGCAGGCCCTTTTCCAAACTGATCCCTCCATTTTCCAACAAAGGGTCGGCTAGGCATGGGCTATCTTGGTCATTTTGCGGCGGGATGAAGTCTTGCTCATTTTTAGCGACAAGCTGGTAACCGTTTGCTGTTTTGAAGCAGACCAGCAAACTTCTCCTGTTCAGGTTAAGGGTATCCAGGCCCAGGCCGTCATTTAGTTTCCTGTTCTCCGGGTTGGTATCTTCGATCACGAGCACATGATCGTCCAGACCATCTTTGTTCAAGTCGCCCTGCTCATGCAAGATAACGCGCCATGTGGCCGGCACAAAATCTTCCAACAGGGGCTTTACGCTTCCCTTTTCCAAGGATTGCGCTTTTAACATGCCTGCGGTGCTTAGCAAGAGGCTTAACAGTATGCCGGTTTTTTTTCTCATGTTTATGCTTTATCAAATGTACGCCCTAATCTTTTAACCCTTGCTGCTGTTTTATGATTTGGTATAGCCGATTTACGATTCGCAGTTGACTCGACCGCTCCCTGCGTCAACAACAAAGATAAGGTCAAGCAAGGTATAAATAAATCCAAGTCATCAGACATTGTTTTAAAAGTATCTGATCTTACGGATGGTTTGGACTGCGTGTAAGCTAAAGCATCTTATACCTCGTCCATTACTTCGCTTGGTATGCACAAAGCATTTGACCTTACGGACAAATTCGATTACATGCCCGATGAATCGGCCTATATATCGGCCAATATAACCTTGCTGTACGCCAAGTCTTCGTCCCCCCTCCACACATCGTCGTTAAAGTCAGATGGTCTATCCGAGCCTATAGTTGATGTATCCGACTAGTCATGGAAGTTCATCCGACAGTAAGATACTCTTTATTTTACGTCAGATAATCTTCATTTTACGTCAGACAAAGACATTTTACGGTAGGATACTTACACTTTCCTGTCAGATGCTCTATGTTTTACGTCAGATGAGGTGACTTTTCCGTCAGATACTGTATATGTTACGTCAGCTATACTTCATTTACCGTCAGACAGACATCAACGTCCGTAGGTTGCTATACATTTTAGGTAGGATAAAGCATCTATTACGTCAGATTGTTTAAAAGACTTGTCGGAAATGGCGGCTATTTTCTGTTTTAGCACGCTAATATCCATTCCTGCCAAGTGGTTTTTTGCTGATTATGCTGTTGAAATCCATCTAACTTAATCAGCCCATGCCATATCGCTACAAATTTAAACCTCTCGGAACGGATTGTAATTGAATTCTTATTTTACAAAAAAGCGCGCTAATATTGTAGGGAACAATCTATAAGGATGAAAAAGATATTGGTTTACACGGCGTTGGTATTTTTGCTGGTCACCATCCTATTTACGGTTTGGTTCATCTGGGTATTTGGCCTCGGTAGACATATCGGTATCGCGACGCTGCGTAATATTGTTATTGATCGGGCGATCTTAATCAGTATCCCCGTGTCCCTAGCTTATTTTGCAATCCACACATTGATCATTAAGGTGAAGAACAAATGGCTTTTGACGCTGCTGACGATGATGATTTTAGCGCTTCTATATGTTGTCGTCGCCTATTTCTATCTGTTCCATATTATTATCGTCAGCCTCTTGCAAGATCCGTTTGTCGACTGACAAACAACCGATTTTTATACAATAGCAGTACCATAATCTAGATAAAATCACCCATTCAACAACGTAAAGCTAGGCATATGCGCATTCTATATCTTATCGTGTTAAGCACAGTACTGCTTTCCCTCTCTTGCCAACAGGCGACGAACAGCAATCCTGCTAAAATAAGTATGACAGCGCAACAAGCTGTTTTGGATACCTTAGGCAAAAATATGAAAGCCTCTATCACTGATCTAAGTGAAGCCAAACGGCTACCAACCAATAATTTACTCCTCAAAAGCTACTACCCGCTATCGGCTCAAGAGCTTGAGGGCCTGCAAATAGCGGAACAGCAAGAGGGTAGCTTCGCCTCCGATATTGCCGATCAGATCCGTTGCCGCTTGCTTAGCGCCGACCTTAAAAATGAAAAAAATGAAGAGGTGATATTGGAGGACGTGGAACTAAACCCACTGTACCTACAGCGCTTTGGCTTGTGGGACTACCATCATATGTTGTGCCAAAATGTGGGTATCTCACTGGCTACGGCATCTGCCTTTTCAACACTTAAGGGAGCTATAAGCCTCGAGCTGCAGTGGGGCGAACGTGCGAAGAAACAGATCGACATTCCGGTAGCTATAAGCATTGAAGATAACTTGATGGATTAAGGTTTTCGATATGGCCCATCAATTGCGTTTTACGGCTGCAGTTGAAAAGTGCTCACCATCTTACGATAGTCAAAACCATCTATCCAAGAGATCTTCCATTTATCGCCTTCCTTCACCGCCTTGGTTGCGACGTTGACGTCGTTGCCCATGTTCCATTGATAGGCATAGGAAGCCCCATCTGCTTTTACATGCCTAATGCGGAGCTGATCTTGGTAATCGTCGGGCCGATCTTGGCAGTTGCACCAAGGGCTGGCTCCGTCTCCAAACGGCGGCAGTTCACCTTCGTTCCAAACCAGCTTGTTCTCCAGCATCTTTTGGTTGATCTGCTTAGCTATTTGATTATAGTTATCGATGAAGCTTGCCGAAAATAATTGTGTCGCTCGAAGTTCGTCCAATCTTTCTTTATGCTTTTCCATATCAAGCTGCCTGTAGCTGCTATCGCCGCTTTTCAGATCAACAGGAACAAAATCACTCCCCTGCTGCTCCTCTTCGGCCCATTGTACCATGCGCTTTGTAAGCTGCAACAGCGCAATACTATCTGCAGAAGCCGTGTCAACATCCTTGGAACTGTCGGCCAGCAGAGATTCCGTGCTTGTTTCTTTATTTGAGCCAACAGACGTGCAGGATGCTGCAGTAAAGAGCAACATTGTAGATAGCATGATGCCCGTACGCAAGGCGCATTTTTTATGGTATGTTTTCATATAGTGTTCTTCAGAAATCCCCTTGTTTCTTAGTTTCCTATGTAGATCCGCTAATGTCATGTTAATCAAGTGTTACCTGACCAACTAGTAGGAGAACAATCTCTTCTCCATCTTTTCCTATCAATGTACCTTGAACATTCACAGCGTAATATTGCTGAAGTGGTTTAAACGCGTCTTTCTCATATATTGGTCTAAGTGCTATTAGGTCACTTTTCAATCTGTTCCATTTTATCGGTTTTGTCAATTCGACTAATAGTCTTTTTCCACCACGGTCAGACAAAATTGTCCCAAATAGGTTTTTATCCCAACCCCGAGGTTCGCTTACCATTATTCTAACTGTTTGTCCTTGTAAACCCATTATTATGGTGATGCCTTCCCGCTATCTGTAGTAATAAAACCAATTGCCTTCGTAATTATGGTCGAAATTCTCCTTGCTGTCGAGATTAATGTTGAATTCCTCACGTTTGAAATAACCGAATTCGTTATATGCTTCCAAAAGCTCAAAATACTTGTCAGCCCATAATTTTTTTACATCACTGTGCTCAAATTGTTTGACCTGATGGTCGGTATAGAGAAAAAATGTTATCTGCGAAAAACACTTCGATATTTCCCAAAGATCTTTGTCGTTAAGTTCTTTTTTTAGTTCCATGATCTTGTCTTGGGAAACTTTCTCATTCGCTTAGATTTTTGCTATTGGCTCGAATGCACTATAACAAACCCAAATATTGTCTACTTTGTACTTTTTTTTCTCCCTCAGTGCTTCCCTAAACTTGTCTGCTATAGTTTTCTGCTTTTCCTTGTCGAAATTGCCAAGTCCATCGTTTTTTTTGAAAATTTGTTCCTCGTGTTCGAATTCAAAGCAGATGTTCAATCGTGGCCGTTTTCCATCATCCATCGTATCGTAAATGATATTGATGGTCTTAACGCCAAATGTTTGATCTATAAAGTTCGCAAGATTGATGAAGTCCGGGTTCATCGTTGCCTCGCCAAGCATTATCCGCTTGGTCGCCTTATATTCTTTGTCGGATTGCATAATCATTTTTTCAGAAGCATCTTATAATGGCACATCAAATCCAAGGATCGGGAAGCGACAATTTTCATCGCCTATCAGCCCAAGTCGAACAGTCCAAATTTACAAAAATTTATAGATCGAAACCATGTGTTTCGCTTGCGACAGCCCGATACATATCGCGTTTTCGCCCTAGCCTTTTAATGTAAGGTTACACAGGGTGTCACGCTGTATTATTTTTCTATATAATTTTTATTTACTAATATTTTTAGTATATTTACATCGTATTTGTTGCTGTTCGCTTCAGCACTTAGTATTTACAACTTGGAGGCTGTCTAAAATTTAACGAGACAGCCTCTTTTTTGTCTGTTTCTTTATGAAACATCCTGTCGTGTTTCCATCAATCTGTGAATTCTGTTAAAAAATGCTAAATCCATAGTTGACGATCTCTTTGGCATATGATTTGAATGTTTACAAGTATTCATAATTTAGGTTAATAATTGGTTAGTTAGTAAAAATCCTGAAGCTCCCCGCTTCAGGATTTTTTGTTGTACTTTATCAAGGGGTGTATGCACATGGCAAACGTCGTCCATATTTCTCGGCGCTGAATTTGGCCTTCTAGCTCTCGAAAAATGATGACGAAATATATCATTGTTGCTTCCCTATCTTCCTTTTGTTCAATGGTGAACATCTTGTTGTTCGTTATCGAACGGCTAAATGAATACGCAAAAACATAATCCACTCATAATCTATAACTTAACATTTTTTTGGCAAAGCGGTTGTATCCTTCTTTACAGATGGCAAGCGGCGAATAGTGTGGTTAAGCCCATCGGTAAAGATTTCACCGATCAAAGCTCCGCATTTACCGAGAAACAGCCGCAATCCATCTAATAGATATTCAATAGAAAGTATTAGCGCTGTACTTTTGAGGTATCAAATAGGAAATAAACACGACCATGAAAAAGACATTAACAACCATCGCAGCAGCCATCATCATGATCAGCTCATTCTCTTCTTTCGCAGCAGAGAAAAACAATCCGTTAAAGAACGTAGAATCTGCAAAGATTATCAACACCTACTTGGAAGCAACTACGCTCGGCAGTATTGAACTGAACAAGTTCCTTTTTGCTGATGATTTCCAGTACAGCAACAGTGCGAATGATGACACATTTAACAAGCGCGAATACACCGCTTTCTTGAAAGCACACAAAGGCGTAAACTTTGACTGTAAGACAAGCTATGAAATCTTGGATCAAAGTGGAAAGGCTTGTATGGCAAAAGCAACTATGGTTTTTGAGAACTTTACACGTGTAGATTACATCGCTTTGAGTCAGGATCAGGATGGTTGGAAAGTGAGCAAGGTTGTAACTACTTACCCTTAATAGCATAAAGATTTTTGTTTCAATACCGCGATGTCGCGAGACATTGCATTGTATAGTTTAGTTATATAGTCTGCAGCCTTGCAGACTTTGTTATTTTTTAAAGACGTGTACTTTTTAGTGGAGATATGATAGTAGCGAACTTTTTATCGGAGTTCAAGTAGCTCGGCTGTCTACTTTTCATATAGCTAGACTTCTCCCTTGTTTTATACAACCTCAGCCACATCGGGTTTTTAACGATGCTGCTGATCGCCTTCCCTATTTCGCTGGTCATTTCGTTTTTTCACGAGCTCGCGCACTACATCGTCTACAAACGAAACGGCGGCACGCAGCACGAGCTGGGCCTAGGGCTGCTCTACGGATTTATACCAATCTTCTATACGGCGACGGAGGATATGGTTATTTGGCATAATAAATGGACGAAGATCAAGGTAGCCTTAGCGGGCCTAGCATCTGACCTATTTTTTCTGTGCCTGGGCCTGAGCCTATATGCATTGATAAGCTCGCCCTGGATCGCTGGCATTTGTTCATTTATTTTCCTGAATTTGGTGGTCAAGATTATTTACAACTGTAATCCGTTTTCACCCGGATCTGACATGTACTTTGTGTTTCTCGACTTGTTCAACCTGGATATCTCCTTTACCAATGCGCACGAGCAGGTAAAAGCGTTACGCAAGAACAAGCACACGAAGATACATTGGGGAAGCCAGGCCTATGCATTGGCCTGCTACCTTAGTATCACGGTATACCTGTTGTCTTTTTTATTGATTTTGTCTTTCCCGATTTGGATTAATTTTTTCATTTAATATGGATACACAAAACCTAATCTTTCAGTTGAAAAATGTTGACCTTAAGATCGAGGGCACCTTCATTCTAAACGACATCAACTTGGATGTCCAGAAAAATGAGCGTGTGTTTATCCTGGGCAATAACGGATCGGGAAAGTCCTCCTTGATCGAAGTTTTTTTGGACAATATCAAAGCCAGCGGCCAGATCCTGCGTCGCATGCCGGCAAAGCGCCACATAGGTTTGCTTTTCGATCAGGTTCCTTTCTCGCCGCTCTATAAGGTCAAGGAAGTCGTACACCTATATGGACTGCTTTTCCATCTGGAACAAAATGCCTATCAACCGATCTTGGAACGATTGAACCTTCCGGCTATTATGCACAAAAAGATCGGCAAGCTCTCTACGGGCGAGCGCAAGCGGCTTGGCCTCTTTGCGGCCCTTTTCCACCATCCACAATTGCTGGTGCTGGACGAGCCGCTGAGTGGCATAGATCCCAATAGCGTGCAGCAGATCAATGAATTGATCTTTGCGCATCCACGCACGGTGATCATCGCCTCGCACGATTGGGAGAGTGCCGTCAAGTATGCCGATAAAATTGTTTTCCTGCATCAAGGAACGATCCTTGGCGGCGGCGCACGAAGCCCCACAGAATGGCTGTCTGAGGACTTCATCCCCTTTAACGAGAAGGTGGTGATTCAGGCCGACAGCGACTTGTCGCTGGATGAGCTCAGGCGCCTTGCTCCGCTGACATTCGGCTACGAAAACCAATATGTGCTTTTCGGCTTTAATGCATCGCTGCTAGACTTTCTCTCTACGGCAAAGATCACCTACGCGAGGGCGCAGAAATCATTACATGATATTTACTACTACTTAATGACTAAACATGAATTGGAAGGCATTACTCTATAACACCTACTTGGATAGCTTGGCTTTTTTCCGCGTAAAAATAGCCCTGTTTTTTTCGTTTCTTTTTCCGTTGATGCTGTTTGTGATATTCTGCACCATCTGGGGCCGTGCAAACAGTGCATACATCGAGTTTCTTCTTCCGGGGATGATCGTGCTGATGTCCATCAGTGAAGGGCTATTTTCCGTCGGCCCCGTGATCAAAGATTACTATGCCTCGGGCATGATCAAACTGATCAAATTTCTCCCGGTCGATATCGCCCTATTTTTTATCTCGTTCATCTGCAGCCGCTTGGTATTCTTCTTGCTGTCGGTGTTGCTGCTGCTCATCACGGCCAAGGTATTTTTTGACTACAGCGCCGTAGCGATATACCCACGGCTGTTGGCCGGCAGTATTTTGAGCTTGGTTACCTTTTCGTTATTGGGGCTGTGCATATCCTTTTTAAGCAAGAAAGACAACAGCCGTACCCTATCGAATATCGTGTATTTCATCCTCATTTTTATCGGCAACCTCTTCTACGCAACGGGCATACAAAGTGGTGTGTTCCGCTTCTTTCAGGATTTCCTGCCAACCAACCATCTGGTAGCTTTCATGCGCTCGGAAAACTTCAACCTGCTTGTCGTCTTCGCGTGGATCGTCGTACTGGCCATTGCTTTCCGCTTGCTGTTCCATAAAATAAGATACAGTCGGTCATGAGAAAAGTATTAGCATGCACAGCTTTTTTCTTGGCTTTAATGGCCGGTTGCCGCGACTCGACATTGACCAACAGCACCTTTGTGGGGCAAGACACGGACAGCCTATTCTTCCATACCGAAGATGAAATCGAGCAGGCCTTTGCCAGCAGTTTTGCCTTGGGCAATATGGACACCCTTGCGCGCCTCGAGAAGAGGCTGCAAGCCTTTGACGGCCCGCTCGCGGCCTACTGGCGGGGCTATATAGCCTATTTGCAGGGAATATACCTGTTTACCGAAAACAAGCGCGACTCCTCTTCGCTGTATATCGAGCAAGGCATTGAGGTGCTCAAAAGCCAAGAGCTATCCTCCGAAAGCAGCGCCCTGTTGGGCATGCTATACAACTTCTCGGTGCAGTTTAGCAGCAACGTCATGATCCCCGTAATCAGCCACAAGGCCGACAGCTATTTCCAGCAATCACTAGCGCTGGATTCCAACAACCTGCGGTGCTACTTGGGCATGGCCAACAAGGACTACTACACGCCCGAGAAATTCGGGGGAAAGAAAAATGTGAACGACCTGTTGCAGAAGGCCCTAACAAAGCCGGACCGGCTAGACGAGGATGCGCGGCTGCCCAGCTGGGGGCGCGAGCAGGCGTACGAGCTGTTGATCCGGCATAATTTTGAATCGGGAAAAGTGGCCGCTGCCAAAACATATTACAAAGAGGCCGTTGAACTGTTCCCGATGAATTATCAATTAATCCGTTTATCCTCATTATTTTTAGAATGAAAAAGAAACTGATCCCTCACCTGCTGAAAATAAGCGGGATGTTTATTGTGGCTTTGCTCTTGGTTACACCTGCACGGGCGCAAACTGGTCAAGGTGTCCTAAATGGCATCGAAAAGAAAATAGATGATGCCTTTAGCCAAGCATTCGTGACAAAGAAGCCCGATCAGCTGGAGAGCATAACGAAACTTTTGAAAGAACAGAAAAAATCGGCCCTGACAGACTATTGGCTGGCCTATGCCTACTACCTGAACAGCCTTTACTATGATAGCATAGGCGATGCCGATGAGGCCGAATCGACGCTTTCCACCGGCATTGAGCTACTGAAATCGGGCAGCCAGTCGTCCGAAAGCTATGCGCTGATGGGCACCATGCAAAACTATTCCATCAAGTTTATGAATATGCTATCGGCCAATAAGGCGGCGGAAGAAGCCACGCGTAACCTGTCCAAATCCATCAGCCTGGAGCCAAAAAACTTGCGGGGCTATTTGGGCTTGGGCCTTCAAGATTATTACACCCCCCCAGAATTTGGCGGCGCCACAAAAACGGAGGGTCTGCTGAAAAAAGCGCTGAGTATGCCCGATCAGCCGACAAAGAACCCAACGATGCCCTCTTGGGGTCGCAATGAAGCCTATATCACGCTGATCAGTTATTACATCAAAAAGAAAGATCTGGAAAAAGCAAAACAATATTATAAAGAAGCGTCAGCCAAATATCCGAATGATTATAGATTGCTCTCTCTATCTAAGAATCTTTTATAGTCTGCTCATAAGCCTTTCCCCCCTCCTTACGCTGGGACAGCAGGCTTTTGAGGGGTTGGTCGTCGATGCGAACAAGAATCCGCTTTCCTATGTCTCGGTCAGCGTTGTTGCCCATGATTCGATGAGCACCCTGACCGATAGCGCGGGCTATTTTTCGATAACAGGGCTGCCCTCCGCTACCGAAGTAGAGGTATTATTCTCTCTGTTGGGTTATCAGTCCAAACAGGCTATTCTGCGCATGGGTAGCAAAGAAAGCCATATGCTGCTTGGCGAGTCGCAGACTTTACAGACCGTGGAGGTGTGGCGCTCGGTGAAAGATCTCACGTCGATCAATCTTGGCAAGCTGGATATCTATACCAATCCCATTGCTGGGGCAGATGCACTCAACGCCCTGCAGATTTATGCCTACTCAAGCAATGTAGACGAAACGGCGAACCCCTCTTTTCGGGGGAGCGAGGCGGACCGCTCGCGGGTGTTTATCAACAGCGTACCCATCAACAGCCCGGTACGAAACTCCCAGATAAACGGTGTGGGCAATTTCAGTATCTTCAACACGGAGCTCATCCAGTCTATCGATGTCTTTCCGGGCAACCCGCCCTTGATCTACGGGAACACGGGCGCCGGTTTGATCGACATCAAAACATCCGAGTCGGTGAAAAACAGCACCCAGCTTAGCCTCTCCATCGCCAGTGTGGGTGCATTGATCAACCGCAACCTGTCTAAAGATGCCTTTATCCAGATCTATGCCAACCACCAATTTGATGGGCCGCTCCTGAAATTGAACAGCAAGGGCCTAGGCTTTCTCAAATCGTTCCGAACGACGGATGTCGGGTGGAATAGCAACTGGAAGGTCTCGGAGGCCGACAGGCTCAATTTTTATGCTTACTACATTGATGAATATGCCGAGCTGACATCGACAATAAATTTCAGCAATGGGCTGAACCAATCGGGAAAAAGGCGGGGCTTCTTTATCATGAACTACCAAAAGTCACTGTCAGACAAGCTGAACCTTGCCCTGAACAGCAGCTATGATATGGGCAAGAGCCGCATTGACTTCCTGCAGATTGATGTCGCCTCGACCTCCAGCACCCTGTTCAACTCCCTGTTGCTGAATTACCAAAAGGAAGGGCTGAACATCACGACCGGGCTGGAATACAACCTGCAGCAAAGCAGTATGCAGGGTGTGGGGCCTACATTTTACTACAGCAATCGCGATAGCTCGCAAACGCAAAGTGTGCAGGGCGACTTTGGCCTGCACATCCTCGAATCTTTCTTGCACGGCACATACAGCAGCAATAGGCTGACCTACAGCTTGGGGCTGCGCAAAAACGTGCCCTTGCAGCACGATGCCAACGGCATAAAGGGCTCGGACAGTTACTTTAGCTTTCAATCGTATATCAAATGGAAGATCAGTGCCATCCAAAACCTGATCTTCTCTGCCGGAAGATACCATAACTACACCGAGCCGAATGTCATGTACCAACGGCAGGCTCTCAATCAGACCGATCAGCTGGCGGTGGATTATGTGCTGAAACGAAAGAGCACTTCTTTTAATACTTCGCTGTATGCAAAGCGTGAGCAGGGTATGTCCAACACCAGCTACGAGTTTTTGGAAAGCATGGCTTCACAACGAGAGATCATCGGCTTGGAGCTTTCCGTCCAGCAGAATTTTTGGAAGTACTTTCGCTTGCTTTCCTCCTTCAGCTTGATGGATGCTTCTTTCGATATCGAGGGCACGCGCTACAATACGTCTAACAACATTCCCTATTTTTTCAAAAATGCATTGACCTTCAGCAAAAATAGGTTCAACATTTCATTGACTGCGCTCAACAGACCCGGCACACGGTATACCAGGGTAGTCGACGGCAACTACATCCCGGAAGCGCGGGCCTACGAACCGATCTACGAGCAGCAACTGAATGGCTCGCAACTTGGGGCCTACCATCGCTTGGATCTCAACATCAGCAAGCTGATCCCCATTAAAAACAATCTGCTGACACTTTACTTCAACGTCAACAACCTCTTGGGCGCTAAAAACCAACGCAACTTGATCTACACACCTGACTTCTCCGGATCTTCCTTTGAACATTTCAATGGCAACGTCATATTCCTTGGGGCCAACATAACTCTTTATTAGGTAAAACACTTTGCATAAGCGCTTTACGGATGGCACAATGTGATCTCCCAGCTCCCCTTAAACCCGATCCGCTCTGGATGAATAGATTTTGATTTCGAGATTCTAATGTTTGCTGCTATTGCTATTATGTCTAAAAGACATAATTTGAGAGGGCTTATCAAACACCTTTTAAAACGAAGGGATAAGAAAACCGTATACCGAGCTAAAAATGACCAATTCGACAATGAGCCTTTTAGGCAATAACATTGAGCTTCTGACGATATTCTGCTAGGCCCGATTTTAGGAACTTTGTGATTATAAAAATTTCATTATATGATTATAGTAATGACAGGCGGCACGAGTGGGATTGGCGCCGAAGCTTTAAACAAAATTCGTGAAAATGAAGACAACACGGTCTTTGTTGGTGCAAGGCATGGAAACAGGACCTTGCAAAATGGTGCAAGGGCACTAACGTTAGATCTGTCTTCCTTAGAAAGTGTCAGGGCATTCGCGGAAAATATCCAGCAAAGCATTCAGCCGCACAAAATAGATCTATTGATCATAAACGCGGGCGTGCAAGCAGGTAACAATAGCGAAGTTAATGCCGATGGCATTAATTTAACGTTCGCCATAAACCACTTATCACACTACCTGCTAATACGTTTACTCTTACCTTATATCGCCAAGGATGGTAGGATTTTGATTACGACCAGCGATGCTCATGATGCCCAAATTATTCCATTTGGACCAAAAACTATGGACATTCATAAACTGGCATTTCCTGATGAGAGTAGTCCAAAAGGAATGGCATTCTACGCAGCTACTAAACTATGCAATATATTGACTGCGGATACGCTACATCATAGCGTGCTAAGTCATGCTAACATACAAGTTATTGCTTACAATCCTGGTTTAACGGGTGACACGGGGCTGATGGGAAAGCAAACGGGGCTGCTGAAGATCGCGGTAAAAGTGGTCAGACCAATATTTCGATTTTTAAGCCTGTTTAACCCTATGTTTTATATGAACACCGCGAAAAAATCTGGTGAAATTCTAGCTGGCTTAGCCTTGGGGAATATAAAATTGCCAAAGGGAAGCATGTATGCTTCTGTAGTTCGGGGAAAAGTCACATTCCCAAGCCCAGCAGTACTGGTAAAAGACGAAAATTTAAAAAGAGATTTATGGACGAAAAGCGCTAAAATGGTAAATTTATCAGCAGAAACAGTCTTATAAACATGTCCAATCTTTTTACCTCCGCCATTGTGTATTCATTGGATACAGCTACGCAAACAGAGTACGACAACATCCTCACGGAGCATGTGATGTTATTCCAACTTTCTGGTGAAATGACATTTGAAACGTCGGAACAGAAGATTGTGGCTCAGCCCGGACAAATTTATCTTGTGAGAAAACATCAATTTGTTAAAGCCACCAAAAAACCCATGGGTGGGCAAGCCTACCATGCGTACCTATTCATTTTAAAGGACGATGTGCTTCGTCAGTATGCCCTAGAAAAAGGCATTACGGTCCCTCAGCGATCAGCGTTTGATTCGAAACACTTTCTACTTTCCAAAAGTCTAATATTTGACTCCTTGATCTCATCTTTCTCCTTCCATGCTCGATCCACACTAGAGGTTGATCATCCGCTATCGGCACTCAAGGTTCGGGAAGCTATAGAGATACTGCTCCTGACAAACCCACAGCTGGAAAACTTTCTCTTTGATTTTTCTGAACCGTTTAAAATAGATCTTGAAAAGTTTATGCTGGCAAATTATAAGTTTAATGTGAGCATGGAACATTTCGCGACCCTCACCGGAAGAAGCCTGGCCACCTTTAAGCGGGATTTTTTAAAGGTATTTGGCGAAACTCCGGGACGGTGGCTGCATCACGCTCGATTGAAAGAGGCTCATTACCAAATTCAAAAACATAATAAAAAGCCCTCAGAAATATTTTTGGAAGTTGGGTTTGAAAGTTTCGCTCACTTTTCAAATGCATTCAAAGCTAAATACGGATACACACCTAAGTCTATTGCGCCATCGGTGTAAATAACAATAGAAATGTGTAAACCTATATCAGGACGAGTCATCAGACCAGACGAGATCATATTTTCACAAATTTATACCGACAACGATCCCAAAAACGTCCGTGTTCCATTTTCCTGGAATGCGATCGACGGCTATGTGCTGCACAGCACCCACAACCATCCCAACGGCATGCCGCCATCCATACATGACATCTTTAGCATAGGCTTTAACGCAAGGGATGTGCTCAGCCATCCCAATTTAGTGGCATCACAAAAATCGGCATTCATGGCCTATTATACCGATGTTGTCGAGGCCGGAAACGGAATATTTTACGCTATCACTGTGAAAGATATGGATAAGCTGATAGCGAAGACTACTGGACAGGGAAATACGGTGTCGGCATCGATCAATAATTTAAATTTCTTTCTTGACGAATATAGAAAATTATTAGGCCCAGACGATGAAACAATAAATCACAGAATCCAATTTTTGCTGGATTATTTTGGAGATTCCTTAAATTTATACGTCGGGGAACGGGACATTCATGGCAATGTCAAAAAATTTGAAAAGCTTAATTTACACATGGGCAATAAAATTGACAAAATTTCTGTCGCCTGCGATGAATAGCATATAATAAGTATCGTATCATAATTAGTTTGACATGAGAAATATACTCTTTTTAATCATAATTTTCGCGGGGCAGTTACAGGCACAACAGCCGAAAATAGAAGATTACATGGCATTGTACCGCCCCAATCCTGATCTTTTGCTCAGCAATTTCGTCCCTTCAGAGTATTCACCGGTAAGTAATATACAAGCATTACAAGTTATAGATGATTTTTTTCTAGAACGATACGGTGAAGTTGCAAAACCGGGTTACACCGGAACAAGCACAAAATTTTACAAAAAAGGAAATGTTGTGATGTCTTGCAGCATATTCAACGATTCCATCAAGTGGCATATCCAGCATCAACTTATTCCGCAAGAACTCCAAGTACCTCCTGGAGATCCTTTCACGCCTGTTCAAGTTCAGGAACAAGAAAAATATTGGAATCCCTATCATGGATTTGACGGCACATACATGGTCGAGGTCTATCTGCGTGATGTGTTTGGGCTGAATGATCTGGACGGCAAATTATGGTCAGATATGGTTTCGGAAACCCGCTCAACGAGCAGCTTGGAGATTGCTTACGCCTACCCGACATCCGTTCCTATGCTACTCTATCCTGTCATCATTGCATTCGATAAAGATTACCGAAACAGGATCGAGATCCGGCTATACGCTACAAATGCCCATCGTGAAGAGCTCGTCAATACCATTAGATGGATCGCAGAACATATGGAGCTAAATGATAACCTTCCTGAAATGCCGGATTAACAATCGTGAGCTAGAATAGAGTATTTAGGTAAACCCTCCAAACAGCTGAAACTTGAGAAATGTACTCTTTTCGATCATGATTTTAATTGGCCAAGCCAAGTGCCAGGTGCCGCAAATAGAGGATTACAAAGCGCTCTACCGGCCGGATGCGAATACCTTCCTGAAAAACTTTGTCCCCGAGGGCTTCTCGACGGTCTCCAATATACAGGCGCTGGAAGTCATAGACCAATATTTTCTGGACGCATCGGGAAAAGTTGCTATACCTGATTACACCGAAGGAAATGTTAACTATTACCGGAAAGGGAATATTGCGATCCAAGAAGTGTGCAGTATATGGTCTGTTTAGATGGCCAAGTAGTAACGGGTACATAAAAATGTCCGCAAATTTATATGTAAATAACATGTTTTCGAATGATGTCCGACGTCTGGCGGATCCTTATTATCTTCGATGAACTCGCTACACTTGTCATATTCATCGGTATTTATGTTCGGCAATCATGAACATTCCCTCCGATATAAATTCACGGCTTTTTTATGTATTTAGGACCTTACTGCCCCTATTTGGTGCATTTCGTCATATTTTGTGCTCATCGCTGCAAAATTTTAAATAAATAGCAGCGGTTTTACTGCTGAATTTTGCGTTAGGCGTCTTGTAGAAAAGCATTATCCCAAATTCTCCAATTGAACAATTTTGTTTTTTTAAGGAAGTAGAAATGTTAAAAATTGTAAAATAATACGGTAATTTATTCAATGGCACATTATTTGATTCTCTCCTAGTATTCATAATTTAGGTTAATAATTGGTTAGTTAGTAAAAATCCTGAAGCTCCCCGCTTCAGGATTTTTTTGTGTTCATACTCCATAGATGGGTGTATATGCACATGGCAAACGTCCTCCATATTTCTCGGCGTTGAATTTGGCCATCTAGCTCTCGAAAAATGATGACGAAATATATCATTGTTGCTTCGTTATCTTCCTATTGTTCAAAGATGAACATCTTGTTGTTCGTTATCGAACAGCTAAAATAACGCCCAAAAACATAATCAACTCACAATCTATTGCTTACACATTTTGGCAAAGCTGTTGCATCCTTCATTACAGATGGCGAGCGGCCAGTAGTGTGATTAAGCTCATCGGTAAAGATTTCACCGACCAAAGCTCCGCATTTACCGAGAAACAGCTGCAACCCGTCTAATAGATATTCATCAGCAGGCATCCGCACTGTACTTTTGAGGTATCAAATAGGAAATAAAACAATTAAAAAATAAAATAGTAAAAAACATCGCCATGAAAAAGACATTAACAACCATCGCAGCAGCCATCATCATGATCAGCTCATTCTCTTCTTTCGCAGCAGAGAAAACCAATCCGTTGAAGAACGTGGAATCTACAAAGGTGATCAACACCTACTTGGAAGCAACAACGCTTGGCAGTATCGAACTGAACAAATTCCTTTTCGCTGATGACTTTCAGTACAGCAACAGTGCAAACAACGACACATTTAACAAGCGCGAATACACCACTTTCTTGAAAGCACACAAAGGCGTAAACTTTGACTGTAAGACAAGCTATGAAATCTTGGATCAAAGTGGAAAGGCTTGCATGGCAAAAGCAACGATGGTTTTTGAGAAATTTACGCGTGTGGATTACATCACCTTGAGTCAGGATCAGGATGGTTGGAAAGTGAGCAAAGTAGTGACTACCTACCCCTAATAGCATAAAGATTTTTGTTTCAATACCGCCATGTCGCGAGACATTGCATTGTTTAGTTTAGTTAGTTATAAAGTCTGCAGCCTTGCAGACTTTGTTGTTTTTAAGACCTGCACTTGTGTAGTGGAGATAGGATATGAACGGACTCTTTGTCATCGGGAGCCGTTCTTCCGTTTTGGGAAAACAACGTATTTAGTGATCGCATTTGGAACCCGGTGTTGATGGGGATTCTCCTGCACATTTAGACGCCTTTAATACGAATGGGCCCTTTGATGTGATCGATGTCAACAGGCTCTCCCTTCTGGGTGATCACAACTTTACCCTGCTTCTGCAATGCAATCGCTACTTCAACAATTTCTTGCATATGCGCACGCCAATCCTCGGGAAAAAGTTCTCTCGCGATCTCGGACGGACAGAACGTTTTTTCATCACCACGCGCCTGGGCAGTTGCTAAGATGCTTTCGATGATTGGATCCTGCTGCATACCATATAAAACATGAAAAGGCATATGGAAGTTTTTACTAGTTCGCTTTAGGTTTCGTTTCTAGGTATGGCGGCATGGTATAGGAGGTGCTCGCTTGTTTGCAAGATTAAGAACGTTCAAATGTGAATCCTTCTTTGTGCTCCCATGGTCCGCCCCTATATATCCACAGATCCATACCGGTTGCCCGAGCCGTGAAGGGCGTGAAGCTTTCACTGAGCTCTTTAAATAATTCTTTTGAGGCAGCGGCCGTGACCTTATTTTGGACGGTAATATGCGGCATAAATCGCTGCTTATCCTGTGGAATCAGATCCCTGGCAAACGCAGCACGTAACGCTTGGTGAAGGTGCTGTAAAGCATCGCTCTCGATCTGGTACGCGACTCCAGCTCCCAAATGCCGAAGACCGGTAACTTGCAGGTCGAAAGGTTCGTGGGCTATCTCACCTAACACAGCAAAAGTGTACGCACTGTCCGGCAATTTATGAAATAGCGTTAGATGGGCTCTTAAATAGTTCCGCTCGACTGGAAAGTGTTTTTTGCGAAGCGCATCAAAAAAAGCTTGACTCTCCTGATCTAGCCGAAGCGTCAATATATAGGTTATGGTGTCTTGCCTCTCTTGCATCGCTCTGAACAATATTTAACTTCATTCCAATTCTTCTCCCATTTTTTACGCCAGGTAAATGGCCTTCCACAGGCTGCGCAAATCTTCTGCGGTAGATCTTGCTTTTTAACCCCTTTCATCTTTCCATTGCTTTTTCATCGCCGCATATCGCGCATTGGCCTCGGCCTGCTTCCATCGTTTATAAAAAACGTCGGCAGCAGCGGCTTTCTCCAGATCACCGGTGCCGCGTTCCAATAGCGCATAATCATGGTCCTTATCGTACTTCTTTCCTCCTTTATAGTTCGCATAGCGCCTTGCACGCGTGTAGCCCATCTGCAAATACTTGCGCGCCATGTCTGCGCCTACAAAATCATCTGCTTTCAGATAGGCTTCAAACATCGCGAAGATCTTAGCACTACTTTCCCCGGCAATGGCTTCGGTCTTGAAGCGCCAGTGCTGGCCTATTTCCGATTTATACGGCTCACAGATCAATACGCCCTGCTCCCCCTTGCCCACACGGTATTCCCATGGGCTCGCTCGATAATCGATATCGGGCTTCCATGGATAATGCATTTTATCGAAGTTCAGGTAGCTCGGCTGTCTACTTTTCATATATCTAATCCTTTTGCTATTACCTATAAGACCCAATTTATGCAGGAAGAGTTTGGAAAGAACGACGTTGATAAAATTCAGTTCACTGTGTTAATCTGTTATACCAATCGTATGCGCCCCGTCAACAAGTCTTGCTTCTTCATTTTTATTTTGCGGCCTTTGGCTAGTTATGCTTCCAAAGCTTCGAGTTCTGCATCGATATGAGGCAGCATGGTGGCGAAAGCCGCAATCGACTATGCAAATCAGTTTAAATGACACAACAACCATGATCATCATCGATGGAAGCCCTCTTTGCTTCGTAAAAAGGGTACGCGGAGCCTGTTAGCGAAACCGAATGTCTTTGTTCGTTTAACCACTAAACCGTAAGATTACACCCGACAAATAGCGCAAGAATACTAGTTTTCGTGGATAAGACAGCTCCTAATTAATGTATAACTTGCATAGGTCAAACAACATACGCTATGAAAACACTAACTTTTCTCCTTATAGGCCTGCTATTTGTTGGCTGTTCCAAAGACGATGGTCCTGAATCAGGTATACCGTCCAACCTGATGGGAACACTATATTTTGATTGGGCAGACGAGGGCACATTATCGATCGACACGAAGACGGGCGTCAAGGCCACATTCCTACCCAGCGACTCCAAACGCAACGGATGGGACATATCCAGGGATAAGGAATGGGTTCTTACCGCGAGCAAAACCAGTATCTGGAATGACGACATCACCTTTGTGATCAGCAAAATGGCCACTGGTGAAATTGTGAACCAGTTTGATTATACCCCGCTAAACGGCGGGAGTGGATTTCACTCGGGCGTGCTGTCGCCCGATAAGACGCTGATCGCTATTGCTCCCACTTTTGAAGCGGGCTGGGTGTTGCTCAAGAATGATGGATCCCTGTTGGGACATATCGATGCCATCAACGGTGAAAAACCCGAGCGAGGATCCGCCATCGTTTGGCTACCCGGCAATTCGATTCTACTTACCCATAAATCGTCCATCATCCGGCTGGACCCACCTTATACGACTGGAAAATTGATAAAAGAGATGAACTACGAGGATTGGGGACAGGTTACAGCTAATGCTGCCGGCACGAAGATTGCCTTGGCCGTAAACAAGCATATCTACATGATGGATAGCGATGGTAACAATTTTGTGCAGGTGACCGAGAGCAATGACAAGGAGGTATACCCTGCATTTTCGCCCGATGGAAATTACCTGCTCGTAGGTACGGACTATACGCCTTCCGGAACATTCAGCGCCATCTGGCGACTAAAAATTATACCTGCAGATGGCAAGAAATACAATGTCGATCCGATTACCGAGAATAGTCCAGAAGTAATACCCGTAAAAGCTAACGGGGATGAAACAATTCAGGCTGCGAGCAATCGAGGTATGCTGTGGAGGTAGCGCAGTTGCATATGAAGTCACGATGACTGTATTGTTAATATTTGAAAGGCAGAATGGGTCCGTAATGTATAGCGCTCGTTTCATATTTATAACACAGTCTGTATTGATAAATAAAAATAGCGCTTGTAATCAGTAGTAAATATACTACCTTTATATAATAGAGTTAGCGATGTGTGTGGCGATTTAAGGCATAAATTTTCCAGACACATTAAACTAGTTTTGTTATGACAAAAAAGTGAATTCCACAGATTTTTGCGAAAGAATGGCTGGAACCATATCCGCACTAGTGGATCTCACTACATTTATGAGAAAGATGGGAGGACTTACCCCATTCCTTATCATGGTCGCAAAAAAATCATGAAGGATCTGGGGCTTACATAAGCTCCAGATTCTCATGGAAGCTTAAACGGGACAACATTATGAAAACCTTGAAAATCATCATCGAGCGCAGTGTCGATATGTTCAGTGCTTATGCGGAGAATGCCGAAGGCATCTATGGCGGGGGAGATACGGTGGAAGAAGCAAAACAGTCCATCTTGGACGCCATAGACATTACCAAAGAAGAGTTTACAGCAGAGAACATCCCAACTATACTGAAAGGGGATTATGAAATTATATATCATTTTGATGTGGAAAGTCTATTAAACTACTATAAAGGAATTTTTACTAACTCCGCTTTGGAGAAGATAACCGGTATAAACCAACGACAACTACAGCATTACTCTTCTGGACTAAAAAAGCCTCGTCAACCTCAACTGAAAAAAATCGAGGAAGGGCTTCATCGACTTGCTGCTGAGTTACAGGCGGTAGAATTGGTATAGCCTCTTACTGCGATTTCATCTTATCGCTCAAATTATCCATTTCTAACATGTTTTTTGCAATTAAACTGTTCGCTTATTATTCGCTATGGATTGATTTTGAACGTCTTTTTTGCTTCCAAAGCAACAGCAAAAACCCATAGAGCAACACGAAAATGGGGTAAGTGAAGATATACAAGAAGACATAGCCATGTTTGGCGGTATAACCTAGCACCCATTCAATGAAATCAAAGGAGAGAAAAAATTTAGCATAGAAGAGTGCTGGAACGATGAAGATGCCCAACCAAAAAATCCAAGGTCTACCGCTCGGATACCTTTTTAGCAACCGGCAATGGTAGCTAATAAATCCTGTGAGGAATAGAATCGCAATGCCAAAGGGATGCAGGAATAACACGATCTGCCCAAAAATGCTGGTCTTGTGATTGATTGTGATGTCTAGATCTCTATCAAAGGAATGCAATGTCCATTGCGCAATGTCGTTTTTGATCTTCGCTTTTCCCAGGTTGGACTTCGTGATGTCGGCAAGGCCATTCAAGCGTAAGTTGACGGTGATAGGACCGAAAGATTTCCAATACTTGGACGGATAAAGGGAGTATCTTAAACGGTAGTTTTTCAAAAAACCATAGGTGCTGAAGCCGAAGTCCGATTGATATTCAATATATACGTCGTTCTCTCCGCTGTGTAAGGGTGCATTAAAATAAATAAGATCTTCCAATTTGACGACGATGGATTCATCTTTTCTATAAGCGGCGTGGTAAAGCTGCTCCCCATTGTCGAGATTCCCTTTTGAGATAAATGGGAATTGTGCCACATTTTGTTTATTGAGCGCTTTATCTGCTATTATTTTACCATTTACCTTGATCACATGGGTGTCCGAGCGGTGTAGCGCCAAAAACAGCAGTGGAAGACCTGCATGCTCGTGAGCTTGTATTTTGTAATGGACTTTGAATACCGCGTACAGCATGTTTTCGGCAGTATCCTTTCGGATGTCAATAGCAATGGTTTCGCTGATGACGCTGTAATGTTTGTGGCCATAAATCGCGGCATTATGCGCACCCTCAAAATAAGGTTGTGCCATGTTTGCGCGAAGGCAAAATGGAAGGATCAGGCAAAGGAGAGCGATTAAAATAGTTTTCATCTGTGGCTGTTCATCTGTACATTAGAAAAAGAACGGGCTAAACGAGTTGGCCCTGTGCTTTGTGTCGAGTTGTCTATCTCGCACGACACAATAGGCCGGTGTTTTTCGATGGTAACATAAGCTGAGATCTTAAGGAACAAAAAATTGTGAGGTTGTACCGTGATTCTTATGTTCGCGATCCATCTGTTCTACAAAGTCTTTGTAGCGGTACTGCTTGTCTTTATGGTCTATTTTTTCGCTTTCATCAATATATTGACCATAAAAGCCACTGAAGTCGCCGCCCTCATAAAACCACCACCTCACGAATGCGGTGCTCTGGGAATTGAAAACCGTGAGACATGCGGTTTTTGTTTTGATACCGAATAGGTAATCTGGGTCTTTGACTCGCAAAGTATAATACCGATCTGCCTTTTTCCATATTTTGTCTCGGGCGGGGATATTATCTTCGGCATAGAAATAATGGTAATCCGTATCGCCCAGATGCTCTTCTACGGCTTTGACCAAGGCCTCGGTATGTTCTATGTCTTCCGTAAAAAGGGATATGGCAATTACACGCTCTTCCATCTTTGAAACATATAGTATTGCAGAATTATTCGCTACCTCTCGTCCATCCAATTTGGTGCCATTAAAATAAAGAAGGCGCTTATCATACGATTTATACAATTTCATGCCTCGCGCATCATCGTCATGGTAGGGCTGTGTTTCGAACGTTGAGGTAATCGAGTCTAATGGAATGGACAGGTTTGTTTTTGCCCAATCCAACCTTTTATCCTGACAGGAAAGGATGGCGGGGAAAATCAACAACAGATACAGGAATCTATTCACTTTATAACGCTCCATTTAATTTTTTTATGGTTTTGCAAGCCTTGAAACCGGAGCTACTATCATTTCGACCGCCAAACGCCCGTTTTAAAAAGCTTGGGATAACATACTATCAAAAATAAGGGGTTTGTAAACTGCGGAATAGATTGTTTACAATTCGCGAAGGCTAGTTTACAATCTGAGTTCTCAAAAAATCACATTACATACTTCTAGGGGAAGTATGTGATGAGCCGAATAAAGTTTTTAATCGGCTCACTTATTCGCTATATCTGAGCCGCTAGGAATTTCTTACGCTGCACAACTTGTGAACATTGTAAGTACCCCATTTTTCCCACAGCTACGATTGGACTTTTCTAATTTATGGTACTAATTGATTTATTTGTTGTTGTTGCCTAATATTTTTTGATAATTCCGTTGGTGTAAGATTCCCAAGACCTTCATGGGGTCTGTTGTTATTATATTCATCCATCCACGCCTGGGTATAT
>PJTT01000089.1_pt1 | contig 162177 bp, 139 predicted proteins | sample 1512261 | NCBI WGS metagenome assembly PJTT01 (sample SAMN08177685, study PRJNA422409) | Soil metagenome, whole genome shotgun sequencing project. | isolation source: Soil (2) enriched on wood chips | place: USA: Madison | collected 2015-01-15 | reverse complement strand
TGGAAATACTTCGACAGCAAATCAAAATGTAATTATCGATGATACAACTCCGCCGGATGTTCCAACTTTGGCTGATGTAACTGAGCAATGTTCTGTAACTTCTTTAACCCCGCCAACAACAACTGATAATTGTACTTCAACTGTAACCGGAACTACAAATGCAGTTTTACCAATTACAACTCAAGGAACAACTGTTGTCGTTTGGATTTTTGATGACGGCAATGGAAATACTTCAACAGCAAATCAGAATGTAATTATTGATGATACAATAGCGCCAGATGTTCCTGTTTTAACAGATATAACTGCCCAATGTTCAGTAGCTACGCCAACTGCCCCAACAACAACAGATAATTGCACAACAACTGTAACGGGAACAACAACCACAATTTTCCCAATAACAACTCAAGGAACAACAGTCGTAGTTTGGACTTTCGATGACGGAAACGGAAATACTTCAACGGCAAATCAAAATGTAATTATTGACGATACAACTCCGCCAGATGTACCAATTTTGGCCGATGTTACAGCACAATGTTCGGTAACTTCTTTGACTGCACCTACAGCAACGGATAATTGTACTTCAACTGTGACTGGAACTACAAATGCAGTTTTACCAATCACAACTCAAGGAACAACAGTCGTAGTTTGGACTTTTGATGACGGAAACGGAAATACTTCAACAGCAAATCAGAACGTAATTATTGATGATGCTACTGCTTTAATAGCTCCAATCTTGCCTGATTTAACAGGAGAATGTTCCTTAACTCCAATCGCACCAACTGTAGCCGATGCATGCGGAGGAACAATCACTGGAACAACTTCTACAACTTTTCCAATCACAACGCAAGGAACAACCATTGTAACTTGGATATTCGTAGATGGGAATGGAAACACTGTAACTGCAAATCAAAACGTTATTATTCATGACACAACAGCACCGAATATTCCAATTTTAGCTGATGTAACCGAACAATGTTCTGCAACACCAATCGCGCCAACAACTACAGATAATTGCGCAGGAACAATTAATGGAACAACTACCACAACTTTCCCAATTACAACACAGGGAACAACTGTAGTAATTTGGAGTTTTAATGATGGAAATGGAAACATTTCAACAGCTAATCAAAATGTAATTATTAATGACACAACACCTCCTACATTCACAGGAACTCTTCCTGTAAACATTAATCTTGAATGTACCGACGCAATACCATCTCCCGCTGTTTTAAATGCTACAGATAATTGCTCTAACGCAACAATTACTTACGTTGAAACTAAAATCAACGGAAATTGTTCTTCAAATTACACCCTTCAAAGAACATGGACTGCCACAGATAACAATAAAAACACAACATCATACACCCAAACAATTTCAATAAGAGACACCAAAGCTCCTGTTTTTACAGAACCTTTGCCACCAACTTCAATTGATGCAAATTGCGACAACATTCCTAATCCATCAATCATAAACGTTTCTGATGAATGTGGAAATGCTATAATTGACTTTTCAGAAACTAAAACTGACGGTGATTGCGGCGGTAAATACACTTTAAACAGAACATGGATTGCCAGTGACGATTGTGGAAATCAAAGCACTTTTACACAAACCATAAATGTTTCTTGCCTCGCAGAAGTATACAACGCATTATCGCCAAACGGAGATGGAATAAATGACACATTCGTAATTGCAGGCATAGATTGTTTTCCAAATAATACGGTAACAATATTTAATAGATACGGAACAGAAGTTTATAAAAAACTAGGCTATGATAATATCACAAATCCTTTTGAAGGAATTTCACAAGGAAAAGCAACAGTAGGAAAAGGTAATAAACTCCCATCAGGAACTTATTTTTACACCTTAGAATACGATGATAACGGAAGTAGAGTCACAAAATCAGGATACTTGTATATTTCTGACAATTAGGATTCTGATATTTTATTCATAAAAAAAAAGCGAGACCTAAATCTCGCTTTTTTAACATATTTGTATATTTCGTAAACCTTATTCTACTGTAACCGATTTTGCTAAGTTACGTGGTTGGTCAACATTACATCCTCTCATTACAGCAATGTAATAAGAAAGCAATTGCAACGGAATTGTAGTAATTAACGGTGACAATGCATCTGAAGTTTCAGGAATTTCGATTACATAATCGGCTAATTCACGAACTTGTGTATCACCTTTAGTAACAACAGCAATAATTTTTCCGCTTCGAGATTTGATCTCCTGAATGTTACTTACAATTTTATCGTAATGACCTTGTTTAGGTGCAATAACAATAACCGGCATATGCTCATCAATTAAAGCAATAGGCCCGTGTTTCATTTCAGCCGCAGGATAACCTTCAGCATGGATATATGAAATCTCTTTAAGTTTTAACGCTCCTTCTAATGCAACCGGGAAATTATAACCACGACCTAAATAAAGACAGTTTGGCGCATCTTTAAAAGCAGCAGCAATTTCTTTTGCTCTATCATTAGTCTCCAAAGCTTCAGATACTTTTTCAGGAATTAATTCTAATTCTTGTAAGTAAGCATGGAAATCAGGATTCGACAAAGTTCCTTTTGCTTTACCTAATCTCAAAGCAATCATAGTTAAAACTGTGATTTGAGTTGTAAATGCTTTTGTAGAAGCTACTCCAATTTCCGGACCCGCGTGGGTATAAGCACCTGCGTGACTTTCTCTTGAAATAGAAGAACCTACTACATTACAAACTCCAAATACAAACGCTCCGTTTTCTTTAGCCAATTTAATAGCTGCCATTGTATCAGCCGTTTCTCCAGATTGAGAAATAGCAATTACAACATCATCTTTATTAATAATTGGGTTTCTGTATCTAAATTCAGAAGCATATTCTACTTCAACCGGAATTCTTGTAAATTCTTCAAAGATATATTCAGCTACTAAACCTGCGTGCCATGAAGTACCGCAAGCTACAATAAGAATACGCTTTGCATTTAAGAATTTTTCGATGTTATCTTCAACACCAGCCATTTGAACGATTCCTTCATTTGCATGAAGTCTTCCTCTGTAAGTATCTTTAATAACACTTGGCTGTTCATAGATTTCTTTTAACATGAAATGATCATAACCTCCTTTTTCGATCTGCTCCAAATTCATTTGAAGTTCCTGAATATAAGGATCAACTAAAGAATCATCTTTAATTTTTCTAATTTTAAGAGGCTTATGCAATCTAATATTTGCCATTTCACCATCTTCTAAGTACACTGCATTAGAAGTATACTCAATAAACGGAGAAGCATCAGAAGCGATAAAATACTCACCTTCACCTACTCCAATAGCTAATGGACTTCCTAATCTGGCTGCAACAATTTCGTTTGGATTTTTTTTATCAAAAACAGCAATTGCATACGCACCTACGACTTGGTTTAAAGCTATTTGGACAGCTTTACCAAGTTTTATGTTTTCTTTTTTCTGAACTTCTTCAATCAGGTTTACCAAAACCTCAGTATCAGTATCCGATTTAAAAGTATAGCCACGCTTAATTAACTCTTCTTTAAGCGGTGCATAATTCTCGATAATTCCGTTGTGAATAATTACCAAATCTCCAGAATTTGAAAGATGCGGATGGGAGTTCACATCATTTGGAACACCGTGGGTTGCCCAGCGTGTGTGTCCAATTCCAATATTTCCGTTTACAGTAAATCCTTCTTGTGCTTTAGCTTCAAGATCTAAAACTTTTCCTTTTGTTTTACAAACTTTTATGCCCGATTCGTCATCGTACAACATAACGCCGGCACTATCATACCCTCTGTACTCAAGACGCTTTAATCCTTTTATTACAATAGGATAGGCCTCTCGGTGACCGATATATCCAACAATTCCACACATATATATTAATTAATTTGGTTTCGTGTAGTAAACCTCAAGCCTTAATCGTTTATCTTCCGGGACAGAAGATTTTCCACCATACAAAATTGTACCCAGCGGATTCATAATTGATGCTCTCGGTACTTGCGAAAAGTACTCGTTTGGCTGAAGTACAATTCTATTTTCCAGAAAATTAGAAGCAGTAATACCAATGCTCTCTGTAACAACCAGTCCTAAATCAACATTTTGAGCAGTCGTGCTTTTAATAAGACTTCTAATATATTCTGTAACTGTGATTTTATATGTCTTTCCTCTATTGTTAGCATCAAGGTTAATTAAGCCTCCAAAAACTCGTTTAGCTCCTTTAGTGTCTCCAGCCGTTAAACTTGTAGACTGATCTGCATAATAATCTGCTAAAGGAACATTATTGGTTAAATCGTATAAATAGATTCTTTTAGGCTCATCAGCACCCGTCATTTTTTCAGAATCAATATTAAAAATCAAATTTGCTTCATTAACCTTCCAGTTTTTTGCTCGAATATCATCAATTTTAGACACAAAATCGTTAAGCTTAATAACAACCGCAGATCCTTGTCCTCCTTTTAAATACAACCTCTCATCTCCTTCGGTTTTGTTAACATTAGAAGAGCTTATAGCTGCTGAATAATTAGCATCCTTAACATCCTGAAGTAAATTTGCCGTACCGCCTGAACTAGTTGGATTTACTAAATTAACAACAATCGTTCTTTCTTCTGTTGTTTCAGGTGCATCAGTAGTAATATCTGTTTTAGCTTTATAAGTAATGGTAATTTTTCCTTTAGAAAAATCCATTAAAGCCATATTTGATGGGCTTCCATCAACTGCCTTTTCTACATTAAAATATAATCCTCTGAAGTATTCCTGAAAAACGTCGGTACTTGCTAATTTAGACGATGTCGCCTTTAAGATTTTTTCCTGAAAAAAAGCAGTGTTCAAATTCAAACGCATTTCTGGAGCTGTATAAGTTGTTGTTTCCTTACCAGCATCATCTTTTGTAACTGTTTTATATTCTTCGGCACTAAAAAAGAATTGATCGTTTTGAAATGGCTTCGTTCCATCATCATTTAAACGTGCCCCAACTTTCGCCTGATCAAAAACAGAATTTTGTGCAGTGTAATAATATTGAAGTAATTCAACACCATTACTAGGATAAGAGCTTCGCATTTGATATCCAGACTCATATACACTTAACTTCAATTTTCCATTAGCAGGCCCATAAATAGAATCTAACTCATAAGTATGGCTGCCATCTGTATTATTTACAGTTACATGACTAAAATAAGGAATACTTAATACAGCACTTTCAATAACAGGATCTGCTCCAATACTTGGCGCATATGCTGCAAGCGCAACTTGTGTTACATAATTTGCTGTAGTTTCTCCAAAAACCGGATTACTGTAAATACCTAAAGCACTAGTAGGTAATCCATTTGACTGTACAGAAGTAACTTCTTGATTATAAGATATAACATCATATTTTTCAGACTCAAGCCCAAAATGATCATCCCCAATTAAATCTCCACCAATTGCATTAAAATCTTTATCGCAGGAATAGAAAAAAACAGCAGTTGCTGCTAATAGAATTTTCTTAAAAAAAGAAGTATTGTACATATTAAATAATAAAGTTAAATTTTAAAGACCAAACGTTCTGTAGAAATTTGTATACGCTTCAGCGAATGCATCTTTCGTGGCGAAAGGTAAAAAAGGTTTTCCTGAAGATTCTATAAATTTTGTTAAACTTGGCGAAACATTTGGCGATGCTATAACTACGCCATCAGAATGTAATATGCTGGCTTTTAAAATATTTTCGTAGTTTGGAGTTTCAAGATCCGAAATTGATTCGTGCGGAACACCATCAAATTTCACCTTATTAATCATCTCCATATCTAAATTCTCATCAAAAGACTGACCGTAAACTGAGGTAATAATTTTAGTATCATTAAACAAAGCTTCATTTTTATAATAATGCTTCATATAAATTGGAAGCATTGCAGCAAGCCAACCATGAACGTGAATAATATCTGGAACCCAGTTTAATTTTTTCACAGTCTCAACAACACCTTTTGCAAAAAATATGGCACGCTCATCATTATCCGGATATAAAGCACCTTCTTCATCTGCAAAAGTTGCTTTACGTTTAAAATACTCATCGTTATCAATAAAATAAACCTGAATTCTTTCTTTGGGAATTGAAGCGACTTTGATAATCAATGGCATATCTAAATCATTCACTACCAAATTCATCCCTGAAAGTCTGATTACTTCATGCAATTGATGTCTTCTCTCATTGATATTTCCATATCTTGGCATGAAAATTCTTATCTGACCGCCCTGATCATTAATCATTTTAGGAACGTCGTAAGACATTAAAGAAACCTCATTTTCAGCCAGATACGGCACGACTTCAGATGATACGTATAATATCCTCTTATCTTTCATAATAGTATTTTACTTAATTTTTGGTAATAAAAACGTCGCAAAATTACAAAATTTTATGCAGTTTATAACTAATATATTATGTTTGCACTAAATTTTAATAATACCGCCATGCATATTTTCTACAGTAAAGCAGCGCTGATAGCCTATTTAAAAACTATCAAAACCGCAAATTCGACTATAGGATTTGTCCCAACAATGGGAGCTTTACACCAAGGACATCTGGCTTTAATGCAGCGATCGCTTAAAGAAAACGACGACACTGTTGTAAGTATTTTTGTCAATCCAACCCAATTTAACAATCCTGAAGATCTTGATAAATACCCGCGGACTCTTGAAGAAGATGTAAAAAAAATGCGAGGTTTAAGCGATAAAATAATTTTATATGCTCCATCTGTCGAAGATATCTATGAAGGAAACACAGTTTCGCAGGATTTTGATTTCGACGGTTTAGAAAATCAAATGGAAGGAAAATTTCGTCCCGGACATTTTAATGGAGTTGGAACTATTGTAAAACGTTTATTTGAAATCGTAACTCCAACAAATGCTTATTTTGGAGAAAAAGATTTTCAGCAGCTTCAAATTGTTAAAAAACTGGTAGAAAAAAACAATCTGCCGGTAAATATTGTGGGCTGCCCTATTTTTAGAGAAGACAACCAGCTCGCAATGAGTTCCAGAAATGAACGTCTTTCTGCCGATGAAAGAAAAGAGGCTTCAATAATTTACAAAGTTTTAACCGAAGCCAAGGAAATATTCCAAAACAGCACACCCGAAGAAACTATAAAATTTGTTGAAGATTCATTTAAAAACAACGAAAGATTCGAACTTGAATATTTTGTAATTGCTGACGAATCTACATTATTACCAATTGATCATAAAATTAATGACAAAAAATATCGTGCCTTTATAGCGGTATTTGTTAATTCTATAAGGTTAATTGACACCATTTCATTAAATTAAATTACCTTTGCTGCATGCAAATTCAAGTTATAAAATCAAAAATTCATCGAGTAAAAGTTACTGGAGCTGATTTAAATTATATTGGCAGTATTACTATTGATGAAACCCTGCTGGAAGCCTCAAACATTATTGAAGGCGAAAAAGTATCTATTGTTAACATTAATAATGGAGAACGTTTTGAAACTTACGCCATAAAAGGAGAAAAAAATTCAGGTGAAATTACCCTGAACGGTCCTGCTGCCAGAAAAGTTCAAAAAGACGACATTATTATTATCATTTCGTATGCAACCCTTGATTTTGAAGAAGCAAAAACCTTCAAGCCATGGATCATATTTCCAAATGAAAACGATAATTCGTTAACTTAGAATCTACCCCATCTTACTTTAATTCAGGCTTTGTCAAAAACATTTTTGCACAAACAAATCTGCTTTTGTATAAATCGAAATATCTTTACGTAAGAAATCATTGCTTTTTTCAATCCCCAATAACAAAAAAGCAAATAAAGTATTATATTGCCCTCTATTTTCAATACTTTTTAATTCACTGAAATGCCACAAATCATGAAAAAAGTTTACCTACTGATTACATTAATTTCCGTATCTGTTTTTGCGCAGAAAAAATTTGACAATATTAAATCTGAAAAACTCGGAGAAGAAAGAAGAATAACCATTGGACTTCCGGCTTCTTACGATGCAAAATCAGACAGAAAATATCCGGTTTTATATTTATTAGACGGAGATTATTTGTTTGATCCGTTTTCAGGAGCAGTAAGTTATGGATCTTATTGGGATGATATTCCGGAAATGATCATTATAGGAATTCATCAAAATAAAGACGAAGAACGTTATGATGACACAACAATAGATCAAAACGAAGGACTTCCTTTTGAAAAAGGAGCCAAATTTTTTGAATTTATCGGAGCAGAACTAATTCCGTACGTTGAGAAAAAATACCGCACATCGCCTTTCAGGATTATTGCCGGACACGACGTTACAGCTAGTTTTGCCAATTTTTATTTATATAAAGAAAATCCGCTTTTTAATGCATATATCTGTTTAAGCCCGGAACTTGCCCCAAAAATGGAAGTTCGTATTGCTGAAAAATTTGCTAAAATCCAAAAACCGGTATTCTATTACCTTTCTGCCGGAGAAGGTGATATCAAAAAAATAAAAGAACCAATAGAAAAATTAAACAGCAATATTAAAATTGCTAATAATCCGTTAGTAAATTACAAATACGAGGTTTTTAAAGGTGCAACACATTACACCGAAGTTTTACATTCTATACCAAGTGCATTGTATCAAATATTTGAAGCATACAGACCTATAAATTCCGCAGAATACAACGATAAAATTGCCGTTCTTGAAACTGGTTATGCTGATTATTTAGAAAAAAAATACAATACTATGTCAGAAATCTTAGGCGTTCAGATTCCGGTAAGAATGAGTGATTTTAAAGTAATTGAAAATGTTATTTTAAAAAAGAACGCATACGATGAATTAGGAAAAATGGCCGAAATTGGAAATGTAAATTATCCAAAAGCCATGTTAGGAGAATATGAATTAGGCTTGATGTACGAAAAAATGGGCGATCCTAAACATGCTTCAAAAAAATACCAAAATGCTTCACAAATGGAGCCAATTGGAGATTTGAACAAAGATTTGATGTATGAGAAAATTGACGAAATGAATACGCTTGCTAAAAAAAGTAAATAATGTCAAAAGTTAAAACTTCCTTTTTTTGTCAAAATTGCGGAACCCAGTATTCTAAATGGCAGGGACAATGCAATGCGTGCAAAGAATGGAATACAATTGCCGAAGAAATAATTCAAAAGCAGGAAAAAGTTGCCTGGAAAAGTGAGCCAACCTCAACTAGTAAAGCGCCAAGACCTTTAAAAATTAACGAAATAGATTCGGCTCAGGAAATCCGCATGGACACTACCGACGGCGAATTAAATCGTGTTCTTGGCGGCGGCATTGTTCCGGGATCTTTAACACTTTTGGGCGGAGAACCGGGAATTGGAAAAAGTACACTTTTACTTCAAATATCATTAAAATTACCTTATAAAACTTTATATGTTTCTGGCGAAGAAAGTCAGAAGCAGATCAAAATGCGCGCCGAAAGAATAACGCCAAATAGCGATAACTGCTATATTTTAACGGAAACTAAAACGCAAAATATTTTCAAACAAATTGAAGCCATTGAACCAGAAATCGTAATTATCGATTCGATTCAAACTCTGCATACCGATTATATAGAATCTACGGCCGGAAGTATTTCTCAAATCAGAGAAACTACTGCCGAATTAATCAAATTTGCTAAAGAAACCAATATTCCAGTCATTTTAATTGGACACATTACCAAAGACGGAAATATTGCCGGACCAAAAATTCTGGAACATATGGTTGATACCGTTCTTCAGTTTGAAGGCGACAGAAATCATATTTACCGAATTTTACGTTCACTAAAAAATCGTTTTGGCTCAACATCTGAACTTGGAATTTACGAAATGCTGGGAAGCGGTCTTCGTGAAGTAAGTAATCCTTCTGAAATTTTAATTTCTCACAAAGACGAAGAATTATCAGGAACAGCAATTGCCACTACACTCGAAGGCATGCGTCCGCTTATGATCGAAATTCAGTCTTTAGTAAGTACCGCGGTTTACGGAACACCTCAAAGAAGCACAACAGGATATAATGCTAAACGTTTAAATATGATTTTGGCTGTACTTGAAAAAAGAGCCGGATTTCGTTTAGGCGCAAAAGACGTTTTCCTGAATGTAACCGGAGGAATTTCTGTTGATGATCCTGCCATTGATTTAGCCGTTGTAGCCGCAATTTTATCTTCAAACGAAGATATTCCGGTTGGAAAAGGATTTTGTTTTGCCGGCGAAGTTGGACTTTCAGGCGAAATTCGTCCTGTAAACCGCGTAGATCAACGCATTCAGGAAGCCGAAAAATTAGGCTTTGACACCATCTTTGTTTCGAAATACAACAAAATTGCTTTAAAAAATACCGGAATCAAAATTGAACTTGTTGCAAAGATTGAAGATGTTGCGAGTATTCTTTTTGGCTAATATTATTTTTGTTTGCCGCTAATTACTCGAATTTTTTGCCTCAGATTAAAAGGATTCGCGTAGATTAATTTTCATAATCATTTTAATCTGTGCCTAAAAGAAAAAAGAATTAGTAAATATTAGTGTAATTCGTGGCTAAAAAACCAACCTAAAAACATTAAAAAATATTGTAAATTCAACCTTATGAATTTTCCAAAACAAAAAATATATAAAGCATTAAAAATATTAGGAATAATAATCGTTGTGCTTTGCATTGCGCTTTATTATTTCCGAGATTCACTTTTAAATCAAGCCATTGCAAAAGTAACCCACAAAATGGCAGTAGATTACAATAGTGATTTTTCTATTAAAGAAGCCACTTTTAATGGTTTGTCAACTATAAAACTTACGGATGTTGTCTTGGTTCCAAAAAATGCTGACACACTTTTGAAAATCAACAACATTGAAACCAGTGTGAGTTTAAGCAATTTATTGATTGGCGATGTTCAGGTAGGAACTTTAAATGTAAATAAAGGTTATATTCAATTAGTTAAAAAAGGAAAAATCAAAAATTTTGATGCTTTCTTAAAAAGAAACAAAGACGACTCTGAAAAAAGTGAAAAGAGAAAATACGGTGCTTTTGCGTATCGTATTATTTCAAAACTGCTTAATCTGGTTCCAACGGATATGAATTTGGAAAACTTCCAATTCAAAATCGACGACAATGGCAAAAAAACCAATATCGCGATAAATAAGCTTGTTTTAAACAACAAACAGCTTGAAACCAACATTCACGTTGTCAGTAAAAATTTTGATCAGCGATGGAACTTAAAAGGATTTGCTGATCCAAGAAATCAAAAAGCAGATATTCGCTTTTTTAATTTAGACACCGGAGCAATCAGAGTTCCTTATCTTGATGAAAGATATAACCTAAAAGCAAGTTTTGACTCTATTCGCTTAAATGTTGAAAATATTGATAAAAGCGGCAGCGAACTTCATCTTGACGGCTTTACTTCTATTGTAAACTTAAAAATTAATCATCCAAAAATTGCCAGCAAAGACGTTGTCATTAAAAATGCCCGTTTTGATTACCGATTTTTATTAGGTGATAGTTTTATTTCGATTGACAGTACCTCAACAATGACGTTGAATAAAATCAAACTTCGTCCTTATGTTTCTTACGATACCGAAAAAGATACTGTTTATACACTCAAAGTTGACATTCCAAAAATGAAAGCGCAGGACTTTATTGTTTCACTTCCTGACGGATTATTTACTCATTTCCAGGGAATGCAGGCTACAGGAAATTTTGACTATAAACTGGATTTCAAATTCAATCAAAACAAACCTAACACTCTTGTATTTGACAGTAAACTTAATAAAGAAGATTTAAGAATTACTAAATACGGTGAGGCCGATCTTAATAAACTAAATGGCGAATTTGTATATCGTGCCATAATTCAGAATGTTTTGCAAAGACCAATCTTGGTTGGAAATGCAAATCCAAATTATACACCTTTAGACCAGATTTCTCCTTATTTAAGAAAATGTGTTCTAACAACAGAAGATCCTTCATTCTTTTCGCATCGCGGATTTATAAATGAAGCTTTCAAACAATCGATTCTAAAAAACATTCGAACTAAAAAATTCTCTCGCGGGGCCAGCACAATCAGCATGCAGTTAATTAAGAATGTCTTTTTAACTCGTGAGAAAACGCTTTCGCGAAAGCTTGAAGAAATCCTCTTAGTTTACATTTTAGAAAATAACCGAATTGTAAGTAAAGAAAGAATGCTGGAAGTTTATTTCAATATTATTGAATGGGGACCAAATGTGTATGGAATTGGTGAAGCAAGTCATTTCTATTTCCAAAAAAGTCCATCATCGCTAAATGTCGATGAATGCTTGTATTTGGCAACGATTATTCCAAAACCTAGAAAGTTCATGTACCAGTTTAATGATCAGGGAAATTTGAAGGATTATGCAATAAAAAACCAAACGTTCTTAAAAAATCTAATGTTCCGCAGAGGTCTTCTAATTCCAGAAGATACAATTGGACAATTACCGGTTTATATTTCCGGAAATGCACGTTCGTTTATAAAAATCAAAGCTCCAGATTCGACAGCGGTAAAATTAGATTCTCTCGCAACGGATGATGAATTTGATTTGTAATTGAAGTAAAGCTTAACCGCAAAGAGCGCAAAGATTTACGCAAAGTTCGCAATGTTAATTAAAAAAAATCTTTGTGTGCTTTTGCGTAAATCTTTGCGCTCTTTGCGGTTAAATACATTTTTTAAGGAGCAGGGTCCGGAATTATTGCCTGAACGGCATCAATTTCTGCAAGTATTTGTTTAGAAAGTACCACATCAATCGTATCAATATTTTCTTTTAATTGTTCCAAAGTTGTTGCGCCAATAATCGCACTTGTTAAAAATGGCTGCGACAAAACAAATCCCATTGCAAGCTGCGTTAACGTTAAACCATGTTTTTTAGCAATTTCCTGATACATCTTTGTTGCTTCGGTACATTGGTCGCTATTATAACGTTTGTATTGCGGAAAAAGATTAACTCTCGCTTTTGGATGACTTTCGCCGGTTAAGAACTTTCCGGTCAAAACGCCAAATGCTAAAGGCGAATATCCAAGCAAACCAACATTTTCATATTTTGAAACTTCTGCAGAATTAACTTCAAACAAACGATTCAATAAAGAATAAGGATTTTGAACAGTTTTTATTCTTGGCAGATTATTGTATTTACTTTCTTCAAGCAAACGCATCATTCCCCAGGCATTTTCATTTGAAACTCCAATATGCTTAATTTTTCCTTCTTTAATTAATCCGTCGAAAGTTTCAAGGATTTCTCTAAAGTTATCTTGCCAAACATCATCATGTCCATGAAAAGCACGTTGTCCAAAATTATTCGTTTTTCTTTCTGGCCAATGCATTTGGTACAAGTCGATATAATCCGTTTGCAGTCTTTTTAAACTTTGCTCAACCGCAAATTTGATGCTCGCTGGCGAAAAATCCAGTTTTTCACGCATATATCCAAAATTCGGGTTTGGACCTGCAATTTTAGAAGCTAAAATAACTTTATCTCTATTTCCTGATTTTTTAAACCAGGTTCCTATAATCTTTTCTGTACTTCCATAAGTTGCTTCACTCGCCGGAACCGAATACATTTCGGCTGTATCAAAAAAGTTTACGCCTCTTTCAAGTGCATAATCCATTTGTTCGTGTCCTTCGGCTTCCGTGTTCTGCTGTCCAAAAGTCATGGTTCCAAGGCATATTTTTGAGACTTTTATATCAGTGTTAGGTAATGTTGTGTATTTCATTTTTTTCTTTAGGTTCAAAGTTGCAAAGAGACAAAGGTACAAAGTGATTTTTCAAATAGAAATGCGGCAAGGTGAAAATATTGATAAGATGAAATCCAAAAAAAAAAGAAAAAGGCTCAAAGGTAAAAACCTTTGAGCCTTTGCAAATCTTAGCGGCTAGTCCCTCAGAACCTTAGACGCTTAGTTAATGCTATTTAACATCTCCGCAATTTCATCTAGTCTTGGAGTTAAGATAATTTCAATTCTTCTGTTTTTTGCTTTGCCTTCTGGAGTTGCGTTACTTGCAAGCGGAGAAAATTCGCTTCGGCCTGCCGCTGTTAATTTTTGTTTATTGATTTTTGGGTTTTCACTTAAAATAGCCACAATTGCTGTTGCTCTTTTAGTCGATAAATCCCAGTTATTTGCAATTGGACCAGAACCTGCATACGGATCATCATCTGTATGACCTTCAATAAGAACAGAAAGATCCGGATTGTCGCCTAAAACTTTTCCAAGTTCTACTACAGCTCTTCTCCCTTCGGTACCAACTGCCCAGCTTCCTGAATTGAAAAGTAATTTGTTCTCCATAGAAACATATACTTTTCCGTTTTTATGTTCAACTGTTAAACCTTTACCTTCAAAACCTGTTAATGCTTTAGATAAAGTTTCTTTTAGTTTACGCATTGCTTCTTCTTTAGCCGCAATCATATCTTCAAGTTCTTTTAATCGACTTGCGGTTTTGTCTAAACGAGCCTGCTCATCAGCAAGAGCTTTTCCTTTTGCCTCTAACTGTGCTAATAATTCACGGTTTTTAGCCAGGTTTTTTTCTAACGCATCGTTGCTGTTTTTCTCTAATGCATTATACGAATCCTGCAAAACTTTGTATTTCTTTTGTTCAGCGGCTAAATCAGCTTTTTGTTTTGCTAAGTCATCTTTTGTACTTGCAAGATCTTTTGTTAGTTTATCACGATCTAATTCTAACTGATTTTTTGTTTTTTTCAAATCAGCATTTTCGTCAGCGATAGAACGGTTTTCTTTTTTTAGATCTGAATATTTCGTTTCAAGATCATTGTAAATCTTTTTGGATACGCAAGAAGTTGCAGACAATGCCAGAACTACTAATCCAATGGAGGCTTTTTTAATCATGTTTCTTTTTGGTTTTTTATTTGGAGGCGATTTATAATTCCTATTCTTTCAACAAGAACAATACCAAACTTTATTCAATCTCGACTAAAACCGGACAATGGTCTGAGTGAACAGCATCTGGAAGAATAACAGCACGTTTTAGTCTATGCTCCATAGCATTGCTTACTAAATTATAATCAATACGCCATCCTTTATTATTCCCTCTTGCGCCTGCGCGGTAACTCCACCACGAATAATGATGCGGATCTTTATTAAAATGACGGAAACTATCAATAAATCCCGATTTCATAAATGCATCAAGCCAGGCACGTTCTTCCGGTAAAAACCCAGAAACCGTTTTGTTGCGAACAGGATCATGAATATCTATAGCTTCATGACAAATATTGTAATCTCCGCAAATTATTAGATTTGGAATACTAATTTTCAACTCATTAATATAAGACTGAAAATCATCCATAAACATAAATTTATGATCTAAACGCTCAATATTAGTTCCAGATGGAAGGTACAAACTCATTACCGAAAAATCTTCAAAATCGACACGAAGGTTTCGTCCTTCAAAATCCATATGATGAATTCCGGTTCCGTAAACCACTTTTTGAGGCTCAATTTTAGATAAAATAGCAACACCGCTGTATCCTTTTTTTGTTGCCGGATAATAATATTGATAAGGATAACCGGCAGCCGTTATAGCTTCTACAGGAATTTGATCCTGAGTCGCTTTAATCTCCTGAAGGCATATAACATCTGGACTCGCCGCTTGCAGCCATTCGATAAAACCTTTATTAATTGCAGCACGAATTCCGTTTACATTATAGGAAATAATTTTCATATTGGTAATTTTTTTAGGATTCCAAATGTAATAAAAAAGTGCAAAGTTTATCTTGGAAACAATGAAAAGTAGAGTTTTTTGTTATCTTTGTTCGCTGTTCTAATAAATTAAAAATAGTACATGGGTTTAGTTACCGCGAAAGAAGTTGCAAAAGCAATAAATGTTGAAAAGTACGGAGTTCTCGGTACCTTTTCTGGCTGGATTCTTATGAAGGTTCTTAAGATCTCGACCCTTAATAAAATTTACGACCGTAATAAGCATTTAGAAGATCTTGCATTTTTAAACGGAATTTTGGACGAAATGGAAATTAAGTTCGAAATACCGGAAGAAGATTTAAAACGTCTGCCAAAAGACGGCGCTTATATTACAATTTCCAATCATCCGCTTGGAGGAATTGACGGTATTTTGCTTTTGAAATTGATGCTTGAAAGAGAACCAAATTTCAAAATCATTGCCAATTTCTTATTACACAGAATTGTTCCGATGAAAAAATACATCATGCCGGTTAATCCTTTTGAAAACCATAAGGATGCAAAATCGAGCGTGATTGGTATTAAAGAAACCCTGCGTCATTTAAGTGATGGAAAACCTTTGGGAATTTTTCCTGCCGGAGAAGTTTCAACCTACAAAGATGGAAAACTAGTTGTAGATAAACCTTGGGAAGAAGGCGCTCTTAAATTAATCAGAAAGGCAAAAGTACCTGTTGTACCAATTTACTTTCATGCAAAAAACAGTAAATTATTTTACTGGCTTTCTAAAATTGATGATACTTTACGTACCGCAAAATTACCATCTGAGTTACTAACTCAAAAAGATCGCGTAATTAAAGTTCGTATTGGTAAACCAATTTCTGTAAGCGAACAAAACGAAATAGAATCTTTTGAAGAATACTCTGAATTCTTAAGAAAGAAAACCTATATGCTTGCCAATCCTTTTGAAAAAGACACCAAACTGATTGACACAGCAAGTCTTAAAATTACAAAAGCACCTAAAAAAATTGTTACTCCTGCCAACGAATCAAAAATGATTGATGAAGTTCAGGCACTGCGTAACAGTGACAGCAGATTTCTGCAGAGTAAAAACTATGAAGTGTTTTTTGCCAGAGCAAAAGAAATCCCAAACATTCTGCATGAAATAGGACGTCTTCGCGAAATTACTTTCCGAGAAGTTGGTGAAGGAACAAACGAATCTATAGACATAGACGAATACGACAAATATTATCACCATATGTTTTTATGGGATGATGAAACTAAGAAAATCGCCGGAGCGTATCGTATGGGATTAGGTTCTGAAATCTATCCGAAATATGGAATTGAAGGTTTTTATCTAACTGATCTTTTTAGATTCGAACCGGAACTTCATGATATGATGCACAAATCGATCGAAATGGGACGTGCCTTCATTACGCGCGAATATCAGCAAAAACCAATGCCGTTATTCTTGTTATGGAAAGGTATTATTCATACCACACTTCGTCATCCGGAACACAAATATCTTGTTGGCGGTGTAAGTATTAGTAATCAATTTTCTGATTTCTCTAAATCATTAATGATTGAGTTTATGAAATCAAATTATTACGATCCGTATATTGCTCAATACATTCATCCTAAAAAAGCGTATAAAGTAAAATTAAAGGATGCTGATAAAGATTTTATCTTTGATGAAGCAGAATCTGATTTGAATAAATTTGACAAAATTATTGACGAATTAGAACCAGGAAACTTACGCTTGCCGGTTTTAATTAAAAAGTATATCAAACAGAATGCCCGCGTAGTAGCTTTTAATGTTGATCCATTATTTAACAACGCAATTGACGGTTTAATGTATATTAGAATCGCCGATATACCAGAAAGCACCATGAAACCAGTTATTGAAGAATTTCAGATAGAGCTGGAAAAGAAATTATCTGAAAAAGAAGATTAACTTTTACCTATAAAAAAGAAAAACTCATAAGCTAACTTATGAGTTTTTCTTTTTTATGATATATTCTAAACAACTTCTTCTCGGTTCAAATTGAATATTTCTTCGCCAATGGCATCTAATTTATCCAATATAACTTGAGAACCAGATTCTTTCATTACCTTCCATTCTTCACTTGAAATAGGTACAATCCATAAAAAATTGGTTTGTGAATTCCCTAACGAAGGCAAATTAACACGTGGTAAAGCTTTTAATTTATTAGTAAGAACTGCATATTTAAATTTCTCGCTGGCAGTAGTTTGAAATTCAACTGTATGCCCTTCTGCCAAAAAAGTGATATAATCCCAGGGTATTGTTGTAATTCCGCTTATCAGACTTGCAATATTATTTATTTCCTCGTTTTTCAATCCTGACTTCAAAATCGTTCCAAGTTCAATTCTGTTTACCTCAGCAGGATTCTCAAAATACATTTCGATTTTTGGCTGTGATCTTAATGATACTGCAACGGTTGCAAAAACAATCTTTTCTTCACCTTCATATACATATAATCCTTTTGGAGGCCACTCTGAATTATCAATTGCATAATACTTTTCGCTTTTTCCAAATATTTCATCATAATAATCTAAAACTTTTGGTTGCAGCAATTGGAAAGGATTCGCTTCTTCATCCCAAGATTTTACAAAAGAGACTGCATTTTTAACACGTTTGTGCATTTCATTATCTGTAGAAAATTCCCAAGCAAAATTCCCTTCTCCTTTACAATCACGTGCATATCCATAAAACCCGTCATTGCCTCCCCAACTAGGAATTACACACAAAATCTCGCCATTTTCTAATAATGCAGCACCATCTCCTTCTTCCAGCCAAACAATTTCCAGATTCTTTTCATTAAGCACTTCCTGTCCTTGTGGAAATTTACAAAACTCCCTAGGTAACATAGGCGGTACGCCTTTCTCCATCAATTTTATTTCAATCTCTTCTGGCGCAGCGGTTAAATTTCTTATCCAACAGCTTTTTACACCAAAATCTTCGTTATCTCCAAACAAATAAAAATAGGCCGTTCTATTATCTTGTTCTACAATTGCAGTTATTGGACAACTAGGGCTTCTTAATTCAAGAACAACCTTAGGTTTTTCAATCTTATTGCCTCTGCTAAATAATCCCATATTTATATTATTCTTTTTAAAATTAAACTTTATCCAAGTAACGATTTTTATTTAAAATAAAGCAGGATTTTATAACCTAATATCATTATAAAAAATATATAAGCCCCATTCATCAGACGTGAACAGGGCTTTTAATTAACAATTTTTATTTAATGCTATTAGATTTATTCTTTTCCAATTTCATCAATATCTTCCAGTTGATTTTTAGGATCAGCACCATACTGATTTGGTCCTTTTTCACCTTCAATACAGCATAGATAGATATTGTAAAACGGAATCAAAATAAAATACCACTTTTTACCTACATCATGCATTCTTCTTACTGCTACACCAAGACTTGGAAGCAAAATAGCTAAATCGCAAATATTAGTAATAATTATAAGAGTCGGTGAAATTAATAATCCTGCCAGGAGACCTAAAATAAAACCAATAATGAAGTTTGCTAAAAAGAACATCCAATATTCTTTTCTTCTGGCTCTTCCATTGAAATTTGCGTAGTTTTCAAAAACTACTTTTTTGTATATTTCTAACATAATAAAAATATATAAGCCCCATTCATCAGACGTGAACAGGGCTTTTAGTTAACAATTTTTATTTAATGCTATTAGATTTATTCTTTTCCAATTTCATTAATATCTTCCAATTGATTTTTAGGATCAGCACCATATTGATTTGGTCCTTTTTCACCTTCAGTACAAGCTAAAATTAAACCATAAATAGGTATAATTTGATACCATCCGCTTTTTCCCACATCGTGCATTCTTCTTGCTCCAACTGCAATCGTGGGAACAAAAACCGCCAGACTGTAAACATTACCTATCAATCCCAGACTTGGTGAAATCAAAGAGAATACAACACTTAACACTATACTGATAATTGCACTTAGCAAAGTAAACAACCAATATTCTCTTCTTCTGGCTCTTCCATTAAAATTTGAGTAGTTTTCGAGAACTACTCTTTTGTAAACTTCTAACATAATTAAAAATCTTTATAAATTCCCCTACTCTTATGGATTTTCAGTTACTCCATTTCTTTTTTTACCAAAGTGCAAGATTAATTACTTTAAAGTTTATTTTAAGGAGGTAAACGTTATAATAATATCAAAAAAAGACATTTTTTAGGTCAAATATTTCAAAAAAAATCCCATTCAAAAGAATGGGATTTTTTTATGTTCTAGAACCAGCCTTTTTTACCTATCTGGTACGTCTGGTAAAATTCTTCATCAGACTTTGTTAGATAAATAATTCCTTCAATGAAACCAATAAGGCTTCCTGCTCCGCAAGTTACCAAAGTAGCAATAATCTGAATTATCCCTTCTTTAGTATATCCTAAAACGAATTTGTGAATTCCAAATCCCCCAAACAAGATCCCTAGAATACCTGCAACAACTTTTTTATTTTCTGATTTTAGCTGTGATGACTCATTCACTGATTCTGATTTTGTACTTTCCATTTTATATCCTTAATTAAATATTACAATTCCTATTTTGGCCGTTAATTTCACTTTTTTAGCAAAGTGCAAGATTAGTTACTTTAAAGTTCATTTTAAGACCATAGACGTCATAATAATATTAAAAAAAGACTTTTTAAACTCGATAAAAAAATCCCATTCTTTCGAATGGGATTTTTTTATGTTCTAGAACCAGCCTTTTTTACCTACCTGATACGTCTGATAAAATTCTTCATCAGACTTCGTTAGATAGATAATTCCTTCTACTAAAGCAATTACACCACCTATACCGCATAAAAGCTAAAATAAGCTGAATTATGCCTTCTTTGTTATATCCTAAATAAAACTTGTGAATTCCAAACACTCCTATTAAAATGGCAAGAATTCCGGCAGCGATTTTTTTGTTCTCTGGTTTTGGTCCTCCAAATTCTGATTGTATATTTTCCATGGTTATTTCTTTTAAAGTTTAATATTAAATATGGGGTAAAAAAAATCCCATTTGCTATAAATGGGATTTAATATTGTTTTTAGAACCAGCCTTTTTTACCTACTTGGTAAGTTTGGTAGAATTCTTCGTCTGATTTTGTAAGGTAGATAATTCCTTCAATGAAGCCAATTAAACTTCCGGCTCCACAAGTAACTAAAGTAATAACAATCTGGATAATTCCTTCCTGAGTGTATCCTAAAACGAATTTGTGAATTCCAAATCCTCCTAATAAGATACCAAGAACACCCGCAGCTACTTTTTTATTTTCTGGTTTTGGCCCTGAAGGCGTATTCCAAGATTCTGGTTTTGTAGTTTCCATATTTTTGTATTAATAAATATTACAATTCTGCTTTACCAATTTCATTGACTTCGTCAAATTCATTTTTAGGATCCGGACCGTATGCATTTGCTCCTTTATCTCCTTCTGTACATGCCAAAATCAAGTTATAAATTGGAATAAGGATAAACCAGCCGCTTTTTCCAACATCATGCATTCTTCTAATTGCAACAGCAATTGAAGGAACTAAAACTGCAAGACTGTAAACATTTGCAACTAATCCTAAACTTGGAGAAATTAATCCCATAACGAAACCTAAAGCAAAACTGATAATCATATTTGCTAAGAAAAACATCCAATATTCTTTTCTTCTTGCTCTTCCTTCAAAGTTTGCATAGTTTTCAAAAACTACTTTTTTGTACCATTCAATCATAATTAATAAATTTAGTTTAGTAATAATGCCTACTCTTTTTCGGATTTTCGGCTTCTCCAAGAAATTAATGAAAAGTTATTTAGACTGATTCTTTAATTTTTTCGGAAACAATATTATTAAAAATTAACAAATAAAACTAATTGGCAGCAAAAAATTTACAGGAAAAGACTCGTTATTTAAAATTAACAGCAAAATCAACGTTCTAGGCATATACAGCCTTAATTTTATTTACAATAACTTGAGCCAGCCGTTCATGACTTTCAAATGTCCAACCTGCAATGTGCGGTGTAAGAAGTACATTCTTAGCTTCGAGCAAATATTGAAAAGCTTCCGGAGTATTTTTATCCTGAAAAAGTGTCTCAAAAGATAATTTTTCATATTCCAAAACGTCTAACCCGGCACCTAATACTTTTTTAGTTTTCATTGCTTCGACTAAATCTGCCGTAACTATATTTTTTCCGCGTGAAGTATTAATAATCCAAAATGGCTTTTCGAATGCATTTATAAAAGCCGCGTTAACCATTTTATCTGTTTGCGGTGTCCAAGGCAAATGAAGACTCAAAACATCAGCTCTTTTTTGCAATTCTTGTAATGAAACCTGTTTGGCATTTTCATCTCCCACATTTTCCAGAATATCATAACACAAAACATCGGTTTCAAAACCACGGAGTTTTTTTGCAAAAGCTTTTCCCATGTTTCCATAACCAATAATTCCAACCGTTTTTCCATCCAATTCATGTCCGCGGTTACTTTCACGATTCCATTGTCCGGCTTTTACTTCGGCGTCAGCCTGATTCAAATTATTAAAAAGAGACAAAATTACGCCAAGCGAATGTTCTGCAACAGCATTTCGGTTTCCTTCCGGCGCTGCAATTAAATGAATTCCTTTTGTTTCGGCATAATCACAGTCTATACTTTCTAAACCGGCTCCAACTCTTGCAATAAATTGAAGATTTATGGCTTTGTCTAAAAATATTTTGTCGATTTTAAAACGGCTTCTAATTACAATTCCGTTATAATCCTGAATTTTAGCTTCGATTTCTTCCTTTGAAGATTTAAAATCAGCATGGTTTTCAAAACCTGCTTCTTCTAATTGATTCCACAGAACCGGATGGTTGCTGTCTATATGTAGAATTTTTACACTCATTTTATTGTATTTTAACTGAAACAAAAATACGGCTTAATTTAATCAAGAGGATAAGATATCGAACGAAAAACATGCGGATATTCCCAATTATTATTTACATAATTAGCATTGTAAGATATAAATCCGGCTATGAGTTTTCCGTTGGATTCTTTCATTTCAAAATCAGTTAAACCAAAATAGGCCGGAGTTTGAAACTGACGAATCAGACGTCCTTCTTTATTGAACACAAAAATTGCCATACTCAAAACACCACTTTTTACTGACTCATCGCGCAAGAATAACGAGAATACAAAATCGCCATTTTTACGTTTAAATCCTTGTGAACTGTTAGAATAAGGAACTTCATAATTTTTAGGAAATACAAACTTAACTTGCCACACAGCAATGCTGTCCTGACTTCTGTTTTTCTCAAAAACTATTTCATTTGAATTAATTTTTTTCTCTTTAAGACTGTAATAAAATTTTTCAGATTGATCTGAATAGAAAATGGCTGTGCTTCCTGTTTCTTTAACTTCAGTTTCAGACTGAGTTTCGGTTTCAGTTTCGGCTGTGTTTTCTTCTGAAACTTCTTCTTCTTCAACATCAGGTGCAGATGGACCTCTGTAAATGGATGAATAAGGCTCTTTATCTGATTTATCTTCCAGAAGTTTTAAATTTTCATTCATAATAAATCTTTTATGAGTTGAGTAATACGATCCGTCGGCTGCTGAATCTTCGACTCCTTCTACATAAAAAGTATTATCTAAATTTAACTTTATGGAATTGATATCTGTATCCGGGTAATCTTCAAAACTGTTAAATTTCAATAGCTTTAGATTTTTGTCCAGTACAGCAATAAATGGAATTTCACTTTGATTGGGTTTTGATGCTGTTCCGCACACAAAAATTTTCCCTTTTAGATATGAAAGAGAAAAATCGGCTTTTCTGGTATAAGTAAAACCTCTGTCCTGAAAAGATTTCAGAAAAATATCTTTCATCGATTTTACTTCAGATTTATATTCTGAACTGCTTATTTTATAAGTAATTTTTTCAATCTGCCAGCCCGACAAAACGTTTTGTATTTTTTCGGCATCATCATTATTTAAAGAGCCTGAGTATTTAATTTCTTTTTTAAGAAATAAACTAAATCCGTTATTCTCCTCTGTTATTAATGAATTGTATGGATTGTATTTTGAAACTTTATCGCCTGCTTTTTCAAGAAATATTTGTTTACCGTTTTTGTCAAGAATTAACACGAAAGGAGTAAAATTATATTTGCCATCGCCTTCCTGCATAAAGTATACAAAATTCCCATTTTCTAATGCACTAAAATTTCGTAGTGTTCCTTGATTTACATCTTTTTGATAATGCCACAATTCGGGCGAGTTATAATTTGCTGCAAAATTAATCGTAGATTTTACTTCCAATTTTTCATTATCCAGGACTTTTTCATCTGTTTGATATAGTTTATCAACCTGCACAGAAACTGATTTACTCACACTTTCTGTTATTTCCTCATTATTTGTACTTGTTTCTTTTTTACAGGAAGTTTGAATCAGGATAAAAGAAAGACTTACGGCACTAAAAAAAATGTTTTTATAATTCATCGCGTATAATTTTCAAAAACAAAAATATATTTATTTCTAAGTTTTTTCTTAAAAATGTTTTACAGTTTTTAAAAAACAATCTTTACAGCTTTGTGCACTGACTTTTTTATTGGTGAGATTTTTTTTAACTTTGAATATATACTTCCATAGAAATTCAGTTTCTTTTAAATCATTACAAACTTCCACAATGAAATTAACCAAGACTTTTAAAGCCTTTTTTGAAAACGAAAAATCCGGTGGATTACTCCTGCTCTTTGTCACCGTAATTTCATTATGTGCTGCCAATTCATCATATTCAGCAGAGTATATCTCATTTTGGGAAAAAGATTTAGGAGGACATTCGATCACACATTGGATAAATGACGGATTGATGACCATTTTCTTTTTATTAATTGGTTTAGAACTGGAACGCGAAATTTATCATGGTGAATTATCCAACATAAAAAATGCTTCACTGCCAATTATGGCGGCATTTGGCGGTATGCTGGTTCCTGCTGCAATTTTCCTGGCGTTGAATTTTGGCACAACAACTCAAAACGGAGCCGGAATACCTATGGCAACTGATATTGCTTTTGCCATTGGAATTTTATCTCTTTTGGGAAATAAAGTTCCTGCTTCTTTAAAAGTCTTTTTAACGGCTCTTGCCGTAATTGATGACCTAGGAGCTATAATTGTTATTGCAGTATTTTACACGACTTCAATTTCATTTGTAAAACTTGGAGTAGCTTTAGGAATCTGGATTTTCTTATTTGTTTTAAACAGAATGAAAGTCTACAATCTTATTCCGTATTTAATTGGTGGTATCATAATGTGGTATTTTATGCTTAATTCAGGAATTCATGCTACGATAACAGGCGTAATTTTAGCATTTGTAATTCCGTTTGGTGACGGCGGTGAAAAATCAACTTCATATAAATTACAACATTTTTTACATAAACCTGTGGCTTTTATTATTCTTCCTTTATTTGCCGTTGCGAATACCTGTATCGCTATACAATCAAATTGGCATGCCGGGTTAAATCATCCCAATGCATTTGGAATTATTCTGGGCTTAGTAATAGGAAAACCTCTGGGAATCGCACTCTTTTCTTCCATTGGTGTAAGCGCAGGGTTATGTGCCTTGCCTAAAAATTTAAAATGGGCACACGTTTTAGGTGCCGGAATGCTGGGCGGAATTGGTTTTACAATGTCTATTTTCATTACACTTCTAGCATTCAACGATCCTGATATTATATTATATTCTAAAATATCGATTTTGATTGCTTCAGTACTCTCCGGAGTTCTTGGATATGTATATTTGAAATTAATTTTAACAAGAAAATAATTAATTTTGCAGGTTAAAATATAACTCAAATGAAAATGAAAAAATATGTCTGCTTATTCCTTACACTTATTTTACTATCGTCTTGTAACGATAAAAAGACTGTTACTGCGCCAGAAATAAAAATTCCTGCTGACACCATTACTTTAAAAACAAACGAGAATAAAGATGAAATTGAGGGAATTTACACTTCTGAAGAATGCGATATTTATCTGAAGATTACAAAAGATAAAAACGGCTATGTTTATTTTCTAAAAACAAGTGCCCGAAAGGTAAACGGTAAAGCTGTTTTTGCAAAACAGGAATCAGGAGAAAATTACCTGACTTTAGAAGGACTTAAATGGGATGATTATGAAGGAGACATCAGCAATGAAGAAGAAAATGACTCTATATCTGAATCCAAAACTCCAGCCAAAGAAATTGAAATACCGATCGGTATTGATGCTTATTATGTTAAAGATACGCTGACAATTCAAAATTATGGCAATGCCATGAATTCGTACACAAAACTTTCAGAATGTGGATTAAAATTTATTCAACTAATTAAAAAATAAAAAATCCAAATCTTAAATTCCAAATCCCAATAAGAAAATTGGAATTTGGAATTTCAAAAAATTGGAATTTCTATAAAAACTAACCTTTAATTTGTTTTAAAGAAGTCTTGATTCCTTTTATTAAAGATGAACTGAAACCATTATGTTCCATTTCATTTAAACCTACAATTGTACAGCCTTGCGGCGTTGTTACACGGTCAATTAATTGCTCTGGGTGAACTCTCTCTTCTAAAAGCATTTTTGCAGCTCCTTTTACTGTTTGTGCAGCAATTGCTAAAGCAGTGTTAGAATCAAACCCAATCTCGATTCCGGCCTGCATAGAAGCACGAATATAGCGTAAAGCATACGCAGTACCACATGCACCCAAAACAGTCGCTGCATCCATCAATTTTTCGTCGATTACAGGAGCAGTTCCTAAATCCTGAAATAAGTCAACAATTGGCGAAGCATTTTCTTTGTATTTTTCAGGGAAAGAAATACAAGTTGCAGATTCTCCAAACTGCGCTGCAATATTTGGCATAATGCGAACTACCGGATATTCGTAGTTGGTTTTGGTTTGAAGAACATCTAAAGACAATCCGCTTACTGCAGATGCTATGGTTTTATTTTGAATTACCGGAAGAATCTCGGCCAAAACAGTATCGACCTGATACGGTTTTATGGTTAAGATTACCACATCGGCTTCCTGAATATTGTGTTTATTGTCGTTAGAAACTGTAATTCCATATTCAGCTAAATACTGAATACTTGCCGTGTTTCTTCTTGTAACTGTAACTTGATTGTTTTTCGAAAATTTTGCAATTCCCAAGGCAATAGAAACCCCGAGGTTTCCTCCTCCTATAATGTGTACTTTCATCCTGCTTGGTTTTAATTTTTTTTGGCTGTTAAACAGCAGATCTTTCGGCGTGTAAATTACGCAGATTTTACAGATTTTAAATCACTGTAAGAGGTCAATTTGTGGCAAAAATTTAAAAGCCAAGAATTAGTTTGGCTACTCCAAAGTAGAGCATAATTCCAAAAACGTCATTCGTAGTTGTAATAAAAGGTCCGGTAGCAATCGCAGGATCAATTTTGTTTTTGTGAAGAAAAAGCGGCACTAAAGTTCCTAAAGTTGCGGCAAACATAATTACTACAATCATAGAAATTGAAATGGCAATCCCTACTAAATATTGTCCGTACATGAGAGAATGATATGCCAGTAAAAGTAATGAGATGATACTTCCGGAAATCATTGACACGGTAATTTCTTTACTAAAATAACTGCGGCTAAATTCTTTTAAAGTTCCGTTTGCCAAACCTTGTACAACGATCGCCGAGGCCTGAACACCAATATTTCCGGCTGTTGCCGAAAGTAATGGCACAAAAATAATTAAAGTTGAATATTTCTGGAAAGCGGTTTCGTTATCTTTTAAAACAAAAGAAGCTACAATCTCGATCACCATTCCTATTAAAAGCCAAGGCAAACGTGCTTTTGTTAATTCAAGAACGCTGTCATTAGTTTCAATATCCTGTGTAATACCCGCTGCTAACTGGTAATCCTTGTCGGCTTCTTCCTTGATTACATCTACGATATCATCAATGGTAATTCTTCCAACCAATCGACCTAGTTCATCTACAACCGGAATTGCCTCTAAATCGTATTTTTGCATGATACGCGCCACCTCAACATCTTCGGTATCGACATTTACAAAGTTTAATTTTCTAATATAAACTTCGCCAATTTGGGTTTTGGTAGAAGAAGTCAGTAAATCTTTAAGAGACAAACGTCCTTTTAGTCTGTTTTCATCATCAACAACATAAATAGAATGGACTCTGGAAACGTTCTCTGCCTGAATTCGCATTTCTTTTACGCAGGTTAAAACGTTCCAATTTTCGTTGACTTTTACAAGCTCTTTACCCATTAAACCTCCCGCCGTGTTTTCGTCATAACGTAATAACTCGACAATGTCTTTAGCGTGTTCAACATCGACAAGCTCCGAGATAACTTCTGCCTTAATTTCCTGCGAAAGTTCTGCAATAATATCTGCAGCGTCATTGGTTTCAAGTTCGTCAAGCTCTTCTGCAATCTCTTTTGGCGAAAGTCGGCTTAAGATATTTTCACGCAGATCTTCTTCTAATTCCAGAAGAATTTCGGCGGTTTTATCACTATCTAAAACTTTGAAAATATAGGTTGCTTCGTCAAAATCTAATTCTTCAAGAATCTCGGCGATATCAGCGTGGTGAAGATCATTAAGTAAAACTTCAAGTTCATTGTCATTTTTCTTAACGATTAGTTCCTCTAATTGGTGGATAAATTCTCTGCTAACTTTGAACTCCATCGGCTTCTATTTTTTGAGTCAAAACAATAAATTCGTCAACGCTAAGCTGTTCCGGACGTTTATCAAAGATAGTGTCTTCTCGCAGTTTGTCTGATAAATTTAATGTTTTCAAACTGTTACGTAATGTTTTTCGTCTCTGCTGAAAAGCTGTTTTTACAACAGTAAAAAATAACTTTTCACCACATGGAAGACTGTAATCTTCCTTTCGGGTCATTTTCATCACACCCGACTTGACCTTGGGCGGAGGAATAAAAACATTTTCGTTTACAGTAAATAAATACTCCGTATCATAGAAAGCCTGTGCCAGTACAGACAGGATTCCGTAGGTTTTTGATCCTTTTTTTTCGCAGATGCGTTCTGCAACTTCCTTTTGAAACATTCCTGAAAACTCCGGAATCTGATCTCTAAATTCTAATGTTCTAAAAACAATTTGAGATGAAATATTATAGGGGAAGTTACCAATTATGGCAAACTGCTTATTTTCGTAAACCTGATTTATATTGTATTTCAGGAAGTCTTCTGAAATAATTTTGTCTTTTAATTTTGGATAATTCGCATCCAGATACGCCACAGATTCTGTGTCGATCTCAATTACTCTTGTCGTAACAGGCTTATCAAGTAAGTATTTAGTAAGCACACCCATTCCCGGTCCTATTTCTAAAACGTCCTCGTATCCTTTTAGGCTCAAAGTATCGGCAATTGCTTTTGCGATACTTTCGTCTTTAAGGAAATGCTGTCCTAAATGTTTTTTGGCTTTTACTTTTTCCATTTTCTTTTCTTGTTTGCCGCGAGGCTGCAAAAGTATTCTTTTTACCGCGAAGGCACTAAGAAGCAAAGCATTATTTTTTTTATTTTTTTCTCACCGCAAAGGCTCGAAGGCGCAATTTTCTTATTCTTTATATGATTTTTTTAACTGAAAACTGCGACCATGACTGAAAACTAAAAAATTAGTGCTCTGAAATAACCTCAAGTTCTGTTCTAAAAGAAAGCATTTTATCTGCAAATAACTCTAAGGCTTCTTTGTCAAACCTTGGCTGATCTTCCAGATAATATTTCTCTAAAGTATCTTTACTGTCTGTTACGTATTGTACAGAATAAGTAATCCCGCCCATTTCTTCTTCAATTAAAACCTTTACGATTCGTGCTGAAGAAAATTTTTGCGTCGCCAAAATCTCTGGTATGTGCTTTTCCTGCATCCATTTTAACCATTGATCGTGTGCGCTTTCGTGTATATTGGTAGTAACGTTGAAAATAATCATTTTTTTTATGTTCTAAGGTTCTGAGAGACTAAGCAACTAAGCTTTTCCTCTTTGGAATTTGAGATTTTTAAATTGGAACTTATTTTTTATAAATTCTTATCTCCTCTTAACTCACGGTATTTTTTTCGGGCATCAACAAAGTAAATACTATCCTGATGATTAAAAATTACCTTTTCATATAAAGGCTTTGCCTTTTCTATATCTTTTAATTCGTCGTTGTAAATTTCTGCTGAGAAAAACAGTGCTTCATCTACATAAATTCCGTCGCTGTGATTGTCAATTATCTGCTGATACTGGCTTAAAGCCAAAGGATAATCTTTTTGACTTTCGTATATTTTTCCTAAACGCAACAATGTTACCGCTTCGATTTCCTGTCCTTTAAAGTTTTTCAAAACATTTTGAAACTGCGCAATTGCATCTTGTTTCTTATTTTGATACAGTAAAAAATCGCCTTTTGCAAACTGTTTCAAAGCTGTCTGCGTTGAGTCAGCAGCAGTGTTGTCATTTATAAGCAGGAAATATTCGAGAGCATCATTAGCAATTAATTGCGTATTGGCTGATTTTAATTCTTTAAACTGTTTTAAAGCCCATTCAAAATCGGTTTTAAAATAACTTGTTTTAGCCGCTTTTAAACTGGCTTCGTGCGCCATTACATCATTTTTTAAATCAAGCTGAATCTGCGAATAGTAAATCAGCGCCTGATTGAACTTTTCTTCCAGAAGAAGAATATCTGCCAGTTCCATTTTGGCATCGGCCTGCTGATAAGCATTTAGATTTAACGCCAGGGCTTTTTTTACAATCGCTTTGGCTTCTTCTGTTTTCTTTAAATTAAAAGCAAAAAAATGAGCCTGAATTAATTGCAAAGATAAGGTAAATGGACTTACTTCATAAGTTACCAGTAATTGCTGCAGTTCGGCTTCAATGGCAGGATAATCTTTTTCCTGCGCCTTGTCGATTTTAATCTGCATTAAACTGGCATTGCTCTTTATAAGCAGATCTACATCTTTTGTATTTTGAAGAATAAAATTTAAAATTTCAGAAGCTGTTTCGGTATCATCTTCATTCAAAGCAAACTGACTTAGATTTACAATACTCATTAACGATTCTGGTTCGCGCTTGTAAATGGCTTTTTCCTGAATAAATGCTTTTCCAAATTCTTTCTGCTGTACATAAAACCAACTTAAATAATGATTCCAGAAAACGTCCTGATCTTTTTGAGTTCTTAAAATCAGTGCTTTTCGCATGGCATCTTTAAACGCCGTATTATCTGTCTCGCCGTTCATGAAACGAGAAAGCTGCATTTGAATTAAATTGGCATTTTGCTGATTATTATACGATTCTGTTAATAAAAGATCGATCATCAAATCGGTTTTTCCTAACTGTCCGTATAGCATTCCAACCTGAAAATTGAAATTATAATTCGGCTGAACCTGCATTGCGGTTTGATATGCCTTTAAGGCATATTCCAGCAAAACCTTTTTTTCGAAGGCATTTCCAACTCCATAAACATCGTTTGGATTGGTTTTTATTTTTTCAATTGCCTGTTCGTAGTAGCTTTTTGATTTGGATTCGTTTTTCTGAAGCTGATAATTGTATCCTAATTCTACCAGAAAAACACCTTGTTTATAACGGTTGTAGCGTTCCAGGATTGTTTTTTCGGCAATATCAAACTGCTGTAACTGCTGATAACAATCGATAGTTCGCAGAAAGTATTGGGTATTAGAAGGCGAACTTCTTAAGAGATCTTCATAAATGATTTTGGCCTTTTCAAAATCGCCTTTATCATAGTAATTATTCGCTAATTGTTCGTTTTGAGAAAACGTAAGACCTGACCACAACAAAACGATATAGATAAAGATGTTTTTCATATTTCAGTTTTTAAAGTGGTATTTATTCAATAAACGCTCAGACGATTAATTTATATATTATCAATTTTTAATGTGTCGCTTTTGGGTTTTGATTTCCATATAATCACAGCCAAACCAATTAAAACAAATGGAATACTTAATATTTGTCCCATATTAATAATCATGTTATCTTCAAAACTTTCCTGGTTTTCTTTGAAAAATTCGATAATGAATCTGGCGAGAAACAATAAAGTTAAGAAACATCCAAAAATTAATCCTTCTGATTTTCTAATTGATTTTGATTTATACATAAAATATAAAATTATGCAAATCAATAAATAGGCAAATGCTTCGTACAATTGTGTTGGATGCCTCGGAATCATATCATCTCTTTGAAATATTACGCCCCAATTTCCATTAGTTGGTTTTCCGTAAATTTCTGAGTTCATAAAATTTCCAAATCTAATAAAAGCACCGGCAACAGGAACTCCCACAGCCATTCTGTCTAAAAGCCACAAAAATGGAACTTTATATTTTCTGCAATATAAAATGATTGCAATAAGAACTCCAACGGTTCCGCCGTGACTTGCTAAACCTTGATAACCTACAAATTGATAAACTCCGGCAATTTTCTGAATTGGAAGTAATATTTCTATTGGATGTTTGAAAAAATAATCCGGTTCATAAAAGAAACAATGTCCTAATCTTGCTCCTAAAATCGTTCCAACAATTACATAAACCAATAAACTGTCTAGATTTTCAAGTGATTGACCTTCATTTTTATAGATTTTTCTCAGAATGAAATAACCAAGCAAAAGTCCGATTGCAAAAAGAGCGCCGTAATATTTTAGAGGAAAACTATCTGTTATCATAAAAATAACGGGATCAACATTCCAATTTAAAATTCCGTTCATAATACTCTTTTTTAATTTATTCCTGATTTAAAATTAAGAAAACCTAACAGGTTATAAAAACCTGTTAGGTTAAATTCTTATGTTTTAAAATTTAATTTATAATATCAAATCCGCAGTATGGACGTAAAACTTCCGGGATTACGATTCCTTCCGGAGTTTGGTAATTTTCTAAAATTCCGGCTAAAACTCTAGGCAGTGCCAATGAACTTCCGTTTAATGTATGTGCCAGTTGGTTTTTTCCTTCTTTGTCTTTGAAACGTAATTTTAAGCGGTTTGCCTGAAAAGTTTCAAAATTAGAAACAGAACTAATTTCTAACCAGCGGTCCTGTGCTGTAGAAAACACTTCAAAATCATAAGTCAGCGCAGAAGTAAATCCCATATCCCCGCCGCAAAGACGTAAAATTCTGTATGGTAATTTCAACTCCTGAAGAATGTTTTTAACATGCTCAACCATTCCGTCAAGTGCTGCGTATGAATTATCCGGATGCTCGATACGAACAATTTCTACTTTGTCAAACTGGTGTAAACGGTTTAACCCGCGTACATGTGCTCCGTAAGAACCTGCTTCACGACGGAAACATGGTGTGTAAGCAGTTTGTAAAACCGGCAGTTCGCTTTCGCTTAAAATAACATCGCGGAATAAATTTGTAACCGGAACCTCAGCCGTTGGAATCAAATATAAATCATCAACCGCGGCATGGTACATCTGCCCTTCTTTATCCGGCAATTGTCCTGTTCCATAACCAGAAGCTTCGTTTACCAAATGAGGAACCTGAACTTCATTATATCCTGCAGCTGTATTTTTATCTAAAAAATAGTTGATTAATGCACGTTGTAAACGAGCACCTTTTCCTTTGTAAACAGGAAAACCGGCACCAGTAATTTTTACACCTAATTCAAAATCGATGATATCGTATTTTTTTACCAGTTCCCAGTGCGGCTGTGCGCCTTCGTGTAAAACCGGAATATCGCCTTCTTCAAAAACATTTAAATTATCATCTGGTGTTTTTCCTTCAGGTACAATATCAGCCGGAAGATTTGGCAGCGTGTATAATTTATTGGTTAACTCAACTGCTAAAGCTTCTGCTTTTTCTCCTAGTTCTTTACTTTTTTCTTTTAATGTTGCTGTTTTTTCTTTTAAGATTGCTGCTTTTGCTTTCTCTCCAGCTTTCATTAACTCACCTATGTCTTTGGACAATTTATTAGATTCAGACAAAGTATTGTCCAGCTCCACTTGTGCAGCACGACGATTCTCGTCTAATTTCACCACCTCTTCAACAACGCTTTTAGCATCGATATTTCGTTTTGCTAAAGCCTTGATTACTTTCTCCTGATTCTCTCTAATAAATGCAATTTGTAACATAGCTTGATTTTTATAACTATTGTATTTTTTTATAACGGAAGCAAATTTAAGGAAATGTTTGATAAGATATTCTGCTGATTTATTCTTTTATGACTTTAAAAACTTCAACTGTTTCAGCAAAAGTTACTTTTAAAATATAAAACCCTGAATCTAAACCAATAACGTTTATAGTTCCGTCGCTGGTTTTTCCTTTTAAAACTGATATTGATTCGAAGTTAAAAAATTCAAAATCGAAGTTTTTAGAAGTAAAATTTTCAACCCTGATTTCGGTTTTTGCCGGATTTGGAAAAACAAAAGGCTTGTTTGTAACCGTTTTTTCGAACTGATGTTTGCTGCAGGCGCTTTCTAAAAGTTCGTCTAAATCATATTCATCATATGCTAAAGTATAATTGAGCTCTTTTGCTTTTTGAAACAATTCGCAGGCATCGTTGTATTTTTTCTGGTCGAGATAAATGATTCCAAGATTTTTCATCGCATACGAATTGTTATTATCCATTTCTAATGCAGCTTTCAAATCAGCAATTCCTTTTTTAGATTCACCCAGTTTATGATAAATCAAACCTCTGGTTGTCTGTAAATCTCTTCCGCCATAAGCAGCGGTTCTTTCAATAATCTGCTTCTCATATTGAAAAGCTTTTTCGATATTTTCAAAGGCTTTTTCATATTCTCCCGTATCACTCAATAACCTGGCGAGTCCCCAGTATGCGTGGGCATGATCTGGTTTTTCGATTACAATTTTCTCTAAATAATAACGCGCCAAATCATTTGATTTTCTTTGTTGCAACAATGTTGCAAAGTTGTATAAAATACGATAATCATTGGGCGCGTTCTTAATTGCTTTGTGGTAGTAATTATACGCTGCATTTTCCATTTCCATGCCGGCATAAATACTGGCTATGCGATCGTAAAGTTTACTTCTAAAGACTGCCGTTTTCTTTTGAGCAGAATCAGAAAGCTTTAGATTTTTGTTTTTAGGATCTTTGTCAATGGCAAATTCGACCTTTTTTAAATCTTCAATCGCCAGCGTATTATTTCCAAGACTAATACTTAAAACGCCGCGGTTATAGAGATCATTAATTTTTGTGGGATTAAAATTGGTTCTTTCGTTAATTTCGACCAGCATTTTTAATGCTTTTTTGACACTTTCTTCGCGATCTTTATTAAACGGAAGTTTATGATCTGTTCTGCCGGTCATTTTGCCGTGAGCAAAATTCCAGGTCACCAGTTTTTCGCCTTGTTTATTATACTGAAAACAATCTCCGTCTTTTAATCCGTCTTTATCGAAATAGAAAACTTCATTTAGTTTTCCGTTAGAATAATAGGTTTTTGAACTGTCTGGTTTTTTGTCTTCACCATACCAAATTGCGACCGAAACCTCTTTGTCATCATAAAAATAACGCGTAACATTCTCAGACACCTCTTTTTGTTTGTCTTGAGCCAGCATAAAAATGGGACATACAAATAAAGCAGTAAGTATCTTTTTAAACATTTTGTAATTTTAATTTATAATGGGATTTATAAAAATCGGCTGCGATCGTCTTTATGAAACAAATAAGTTTTACCGTCAAATTTTAATCTTTGAAATTCTTTTTTGACTTTTAAATCGTTTTTTTTCTGAATATCGTTTTCAAGATCCTCTTCAACAGCATCTTCGTAGGTAAAAACTTTTGAAACCATTAAATCATAAAAACCGTTTGTCTGCATGTCCGAAATACTCATTCCGGTTTCTAAGGTTTCTATTTGATATGTTCCGCCGCCATTAGAATCTCCATTTGCAGAACGAATTGGATATTCGTATAAAACTTTTTTCATTTTCCTGCCGTCGAAAGTTATAATCGTAAATTTTTCTTCAGAATACATTACAACTCTGCTGTTTGAATATACTTCTGTACTTAAAGCAATCGCTTTGGTTTTGTCATTTAATTGCAATAAATCCTTCAGAATATAGGTTTTAGCAGCTCTTAAACCTTCATTTTCATAATAACCAAGATTTTTATCTGTTTCGACATCCAGAATTTTTCCATCTTCATTATTCGCAAAAACATATTTCCTTTCGTAGAAATTGCCTAAATCTTCTTCATTTGATTTTGCCTTTTCTGACTTTTTAGTGATAGAGATAACGAAAAAAGTAATCTTATCACTATAACAAATAGAACTTACATCTTCGGTTTTAATAGTCGCATAATTGATGTTTAGATTTTCTGCCGTTTTCTTAAGCAGACTCAAATCGAGTTCATCTGAAGGAATAATGTATTCGCTTTTTTTGAAAATCAGCTTTTCGACTGCTTTGGGGCTTTCAGACTGAACTGCTAACGATGGGGCGTTTTCTTCAATACGCTGTTTTTCATTCTTCCCGCAGGAGAACAAAAACAGAAAAGCGCCGCTGAGAATTAAGTAGGTGTTAATTTTCATTGGTTTTGATTTTAAAATTAGGGGCTATCAAATATAAAATATTCTGAGTAAGCTTTTTAAATTAAATCAAAAAAATACACTTATAAATTTAAAAATTCGCAAAAACAATCGCAAATCCTCAAAAATTAAATCAATGAAATTATGCCCTTTTAATCTCGTGTCCAACAAATTCTTCCAGAACGGCAAACATTTCGTCTACAGAAAGCACTTCAAAATCGGGATGATTTTTTAAAAAATCAGCATTTAATTCTACCAGATTTTCTTCTAATTCAAAAAAGGCATTGTTGTTTAAAGCATCGCGAACCGGGTTTACGCCTTCTAATTTACCTTTTAGAAATTTACCCAGTTTTATATTGCTCATTATTCTAACTTTTTTGCTTTGTTCCTGAAACAATTCCAGATGTTTTTGGGCGCCTATTAAAGCCAGGCCTTCTTCAATTAATTCGTTTAATTCTTTGTTCCAGCCGGAATTATAAACAAACTGCGAAAAATTGCCCTGCGTATATTGCGAATAGTAATAATCCAGATAATAACTGGTAAGCGCATCTTCATGAATAAGTTCGTCATCTACACCTTCTTCACGCATTAAGTTTATTACAGAAATATTAGAGTTTATTATATCCTGAGGATTTTCACTTTTCATTGCCGTTTCTGAAACTAATATTCTACCGAATTCCATTTGAGTTTGTTTTTAAGGATTTGTTCTGCAAAGTTGAGAGAAAAAACAATATAATTCACAATCTTTTTATTGGTTAACGCAACCATTTAAAAAAATCATATCTGTATAGTATCACACTTTTATAGATTATAAAAGTCCCAGAAATATATTTTTAAATTGTATTCAAATCTTTTTTGAATATACTATTCATAGACCCAATATGAAATTTTACGAAAGATATTTAAACGGAGAAACAGAAACCGTTTACAACGACATTGATAAATTAGGTGAAGATGCTTTTCTGCCTGAAAACATTGCTGATATTGAAAAAGTTTTAACCGAAACATTTGAAAGAACGGCCCATAACTTAACGGTTATTTATAATGAACTGAATAATATAAATTATCGCTTTAAAACCAATTTTCAGTTTAACTTTGAGCGACCGCTGGTAAAACCTCTTTCGAATACGGATCAGTTATTAAGCAGACTCGAAAAATCTGTAGAACCTTTTGGGTTTATTCCTGCCTCATTAAAAATGTTTTATAAAATTGTGGGAGCCTGCAATTTTAGCTGGGATTATGAAACTAATGAAGATTTTATCTGGGAGCGCGCTGATCCTATCCAGATTGTAAGTCTCGATGATTTTGTTTCGCATATTACAGATGAGTACAGCCCGGAAATTTTTCAGGAATGTTTTAATGAAGATGGTTTTGTATCATTAGATCTTTCTTCTGATTATCTGCACAAAGACAATATTAACGGAGGACTGCCTTATTCTCTTCAAATTACATCAAAACAAAGTATCGATGCGCCTTTTTTACGTGAAGAACACAATACTACGTTTATAAATTATCTTCGAATTTGCTTTCAAAACTGCGGTTTTTCGAGAATTACAAACCCAGAATATGCCAATGATTATTTAAGCTTTTTCGAAAAAGTAAAACCTCAGTTAAAGATGATTTAATACTTTAACAAAAATTGAAGTCGAGGTTATTAAAACGTTATTCATCGTAAACTTAACATTAAAATACGCAACTATTTAAAGAAATCATATCTGTTTAGTAAATAGCATTTTACAGTAAATGCTAATTAACTAAAACCAAAAATTATGAAACAGATTTTATTTATTTTGAGTATTTTCTTTACACTTACAAGTTGCAGCAATGATGACTCTGCATCATCAAAAGTAGAATTTACAGAAGTTTATCATGGAGATTTTTTCAATGGAGATTACAACAATCCAAAAGCGAATCTTGTTATTAAAGACTTAGCAGAATGGAATAAGTTATTGGTAAAGCTGAACCTTGACATTAAACCCTGGCAAAACGCCATAAGCACAGATATTGACTTTGAAAAATATCAGGTAATTGCAGTTATTGATGAAATTCGCAACTACGGAGGTTATTCTATAGATATTACCAAAATTACTCAGACTAACAATTCAATATCAGTTAAGGTTGAACAATTAAATTCTGGAGGTCTTACTACTGTAATTACGCAGCCGTACCATATTGTTAAAATACCTAAAAGCAATAAAAAAGTAGTTTTTGAATAAAGTTTTTCCTTTCTCTTATTTGTTATACTTTTATAAAACCATAAAGACAGTAAATATTGTTTTTATGGTTTTATAATTTTAAGGAATGGAATAAATAAAACTATGAAAATAAAGTTTTTGCTAATTATTTTAATTGTATCATTTCTATCTTGTTCAAAAAAAGAGAACTCTGATAATAAATTCAAATATATTGAATTTTCATATAATGATACCTTTGGAAGTTGTTTTAGCATTAAAGCGACACCGAATGACAGTATTTATATTCGGGAACATTGGAATGCATATGGTATTTGGGACAGCACTCATATACCGAAAGAAAAAACAAATTATATTGCTGTTATAAGTAAGACAGACAGAAAGCAATTAATGAAGTTAATTACTCAAACCCAGCTTAAAAAATACGATTCTATTTATGACGAAAATTTTGCAGATGGTATGACTTACATTTTTTATATAAATAAAGATTCTATTCAAAAATCAATTTACATACATAGCCATAAAAACAATGTCCCAAAAGAATTAGATTCCTTAGGAAAATGGATTTACAATTGGAAAAAGAAAGCAAAATTAATCCAGACTGATAAAAAACTGACTTTTAAAAGTTCGAAATATATTCTGCCACCGCCTCCGCCAATAAAAACTGAATAAACAACTTGATCAAATGAACCCAACTTTCTTTTCAACCCAGGAAAAATTCAGAGAATGGCTAGAAAAACATTCCGAAAAAGAAACCGAGCTTTTGGTTGGTTATTATAAAGTAAAAAGCAAAAAACCAACAATGTCCTGGTCAGAATCTGTAGATCAGGCGCTTTGTTTTGGCTGGATAGACGGCGTTCGTAAAACCATCGACGACGAAAGTTATACCATTAGATTTACTCCAAGAAAAAAATCCAGCATTTGGAGTGCGATTAATATTAAAAAAGTCGAAGAACTCACAAAAGCCGGACTTATGAAAGAAGCTGGAATAAAAGCTTTTGAACACAGATCTGAAGAAAGATCCAGAGTATATTCACACGAAAAAGAAGCTTATGTTCTTGATCCCGAATTTGAAAAACGATTTAAAGCCAATAAAAAGGCGTGGGAATATTTTGATAAGCAGGCGCCGTCTTATAAAAAAGTTATAATTCACGTGATTATGAGCGCCAAACAGGAAAAAACCAGAATTTCCAGACTCGAAAAAGCTATAAACATAAGCGCTGAACAGAAACGAATGTTATAAAAGCTGTTGTTTTGAATTTTTTTAAACTGTAACTTTATTCCGTCTAAACAAAGTCAGCTATAAAAAAGGAAAATATGGACGGAAGAACAGCATTAGAATATTACGTTTTAGATGTGTTTTCAAACGAAAGCTACAAAGGAAACCCGCTTTCTGTAGTTTTTACAAATGGAAATCTAAAACTCGAAACCTATCAGGACATTTCTAAAGAATTTCGCTATTCTGAAACCTCTTTTGTTTATTATTCGACAAGAGAAAACGCACTTATAGTTCGTTCGTTTACCCCAACCGGAATCGAAATCGACGGAGCAGGTCATAATTTATTGGGCGCAGTCTGCGGTGCTCTCCTAAAAGGAATGCCCATTTTTGATGAACAAAACGAAAGCGAACCTTTTGTAATTATGAAACATTCAGCGATTCCGTTAAGCGTAAGTTTCGATTCGGTTACTTTTTATCCTACCGTTCAAATGCACCAAAAATCAGCCGTTATTAAACAGGAAATTCCAACCTATAAAATTGCAGTGGCTCTTGGCTTAAAAATCGAAGATCTGGATGTAAATGCTTTTGTACCAACAGTGGTTAAAACAGAAGTCGCACACGCCATGGTTCCTATAAAAAATAGTCAATTACTTAACAGCTTTGTTCCAGACAATCAGCTTTTAATCGAAATCTCAAAAGAATATAATTTTGAAGGATTTTATTGTTTCACCATTGCCGAAGAAGGTCAGGAACATATTGTAGAAACAAGATTTTTTAATCCAATAATCGGAATAAATGAAGATCCGGCAACTGGAACCGCGGCAGGTCCATTAATTGGATTTCTTACTCAGAAGAAATTCACTAAATCCGATAAAGAATATAAAATTCTACAAGGCGTAAGATTAAAACAAGCCTCAATGATTGAAGTTATGAACCGCGAAGAAGATATTTTAGTAGGCGGTTCTTCAATTATCACCATGAAAGGCGAACTTTATATATAATCTCAACTTTTAAACGTAGTCTTTTTACTACTTTTGTGTTTTATAAAATTTGACTTTTCAATTTTTATACCATGAAACCAAAAGACTTAATTACAAAAAGCATTGAAGAAACTTTAGTTGAACCTTTAGCAGAAATTGGATTTTCATTTTCTAAAAACACTTTATCATTTGATAGAAAAGTAAATGAATTTGTGCAGATAATTTCTTTTCATTGCTGTAAGTACAATCAGGAAAATGAATGTGCAGAATTTTGGACTTCTTTTGGTGTTCTATCGAAAAAATATTCAAAATGGTATCAAGCCGAATTTAATGAAAACCCCGTAAATGATCTTTTAGGAAATTCAGTGGATTGGAATATTAAAGACTGGGGATTCCCAATACTAAATGGCCAAAGAGAACTTCATTTTCAAATCACAGATGAAAAAGAAAGAAGAAATTCAAATTAGATTGTCTAAATATTTTGGGCGATAACAATTTCCATTCAAAAAAAATTTTTCATGACATTTTACCAAAGATATATAAACGGAGAAACAAAAGAGGTTTACGACGATATTCATAAATTAGGTGCAGATGCTTTTCTTTCAGATAATATTATTGACGTCGAAAAAGTGCTGACAGAAACTTTTGAAAGAACTGCATATAACCTCGATATTATTTACAAAGAATTAGTCAATATTAATTATGTTTTTAAAACTGACTTTCAATATAATTTTGAACGTCCATTAATAAAACCTCTAAAAAATACTGAATCATTGCTCCAAGAACTTGACAAATCTGTTAAACAATTCGGGTTTGTTCCCTTGTCTTTAATAATGTTCTATAAAATTGTTGGCGCCTGCAATTTTGCCTGGGATTATGACACTAATGAAGATTATATCTGGAATTGTGCCGATCCTATTCAGATTATTAGTTTAGATGACCTTGTTTCGATGTATACAGATGAGTATGCACTAGAAACTTTTGAAGAATATTATAATGAAGATGGTTTTATTCATCTTGATTTGTCTGCCGATTATTTACATAAAGACAATATCAGCGGCGGTGCTCCATATGCATTACAAATCACTAAAAATCCAAGTGTTGATTCTCAATTTTTAAATGAAGAACACAATACTACGTTTATCAATTATTTAAGAATCTGTTTTGAAAACTGCGGTTTTTCTCGAATAACAAACCCAAAATACAAAAATGATTACCAAGCTTTTTTTGAAAAAGTAAAACCTCAGCTAAAAAAAATATAAGAATTACATCATGACCGATTTTAAAAACAAAACCTGGATTTTAAGCGACTTTATAAAATTTGTTCAGGCAAAAAAAGATCGCTCAACAAATTATAATCCTGATTATAACTATGATATTTATGCTCCAGATAATAATAGTCGATTATCGGAAGAAACTATTATCTATGTTGGAGAGACTGTTCAGGTTGATGATAATGACAATGAGACTTTTCCAGATATTGTTAACCAAATGAATTATTGGTTCGAATATTCATGCAGCAATTTCCAAGATGTTATAGATTTAGCAACAGAACAAAATCCTTCTGTTAGTGTTTCCAAAATAGTAGAATGCCTAAATTATTATAGTGAAAATGATGATTTCTTGGATTTATAAATAAAAAAGCTGCATTCAAAAAATGCAGCTTTTTTAATATTCTAACTTAGAAAATCTTAGTTTGTTTTCATTGGCGGCAAATCAAACGCAACAGAATCGTGTTCGAAATTGTTTCTGTGACCTCCATCGCAAAATGGTTTGTTTGCAGATAATCCGCAGCGGCAAAGTCCAAGTGCAGATCTTCCTTGTAAGCCGTAAAGCGCTCCTTCCGGATCCATGATTTCAGAATCACCTTCAATTTTGATAGATCCGTTTTTATTGATGATTAATTTAGTCTTGCTCATAAACTTGTTTTTTTGTTTTTTTTCTGAGGCAAAGATTGCGAAATAAATCCCGAAGATTTTACTGCGAATGCTAGTTTAAACTGGTTCTATTTTATGAGAGTTTATAATAGAAATTTACATATTTTTAAAATGAATATCGATCGTTCCTACGGAACTTTAATTGGATAACGTTTTATTTTCAACGGATTAAAATCCGTTGTTACAATATTTTTCGAGCCAATGGTTCTTTGTAAAAAGTTCCGGCAGGAACAATTTATTTTGTAGCAACGGATTTTAATCCGTTGAAGAAACGAAACCAGAAACCAAAGTTCCGTTGGAACGATTCATATTAATTTTAAGTTTCATTTTAAAAATCCGCTTAATCTGCCGAATCTGCGAGAAAAAAATCAATAAAAAACTTCGTGAATCTCTGTGCTTTTTCTCAGTGAATCTCTGCGTAATAACGAAATCTCAATTCTATTGCTTATTTTTGCACTCAATAAATTTGAAAGATGATACAGAATCCAAAAAGATATACCATTACGGCGGCATTACCTTACACAAACGGACCAATTCATATTGGTCACTTGGCTGGGGTTTACGTGCCTGCTGATATATATTCGAGATACCTGCGCCTGCAGGGAAAAGACGTTGCATTTATCTGCGGAAGCGATGAACACGGTGTTGCAATCTCAATGAAAGCCAAAAAAGAAGGAATTACACCACAGCAGGTTATTGATAAATATGATGGAATTATCCGTAAATCATTTTCAGATTTCGGGATTTCATTCAACAATTATTCAAGAACTTCGGCAAAAATTCATCACGATACGGCTTCGGAATTCTTTAGGACTTTGTATGATAAAGGCGATTTTATTGAAGAAGTTACAGAACAATTGTACGATGCAAAAGCAAATCAGTTTTTGGCAGACCGTTTTGTTGTGGGAACTTGCCCAAGATGTAATCATGACGGAGCTTACGGAGATCAGTGCGAAAATTGCGGTTCTACTTTAAACGCAACCGATTTGATTAACCCAAAATCGACAATTACTGGAGAAACCCCAATTTTAAAATCAACAAAACACTGGTTTTTACCTCTTGATCGTTACGATGCATTTTTGCGCGAATGGATTTTAGAAGGCCATAAAAACGATTGGAAAACCAATGTTTACGGACAAGTAAAATCATGGATTGATGCAGGATTAGAACCTCGCGCCGTAACACGTGACCTTGACTGGGGAATTGATGTTCCGGTTGAAGGTGCCGAAGGCAAAAAACTATACGTTTGGTTTGATGCGCCAATTGGGTACATTTCATCAACAAAAGAATGGGCAGCACGCGAAGGAAAAGAATGGGAACCTTATTGGAAAGATCAGGATACAAAACTGGTTCACTTTATTGGGAAAGACAATATTGTTTTTCACTGTATTATTTTCCCGGCGATGTTAAAAGCAGAAGGAAGCTATATTTTACCAGACAATGTTCCGGCAAATGAGTTCCTGAATTTAGAAGGAAACAAACTTTCAACTTCTAAAAACTGGGCGGTGTGGCTGCACGAATATTTAGAAGAGTTCCCGGATAAGCAGGATGTTTTACGTTATGCATTAACATCAAACGCGCCGGAAACAAAAGATAATGACTTTACCTGGAAAGATTTTCAAGCAAGAAATAACAACGAATTAGTTGCCGTTTTCGGAAACTTTGTAAATCGTGTTGTGGTTCTAACCAACAAATATTACGATGGTGTTATCCCGACTCCAAACGAATTTACAGAAGTTGACGAGCAGACTTTAAACGAATTAAAAGCATATCCGGCTGTAATTTCAAGTTCGATTGAGCGTTACAGATTCCGTGAAGCTTTGGGCGAATTAATGAATGTTGCACGTTTAGGAAATAAATATCTTGCCGACGAAGAGCCTTGGAAGGTTATGAAAGACAATCCAGAGCGTGTAAAAACACAGATGTATGTGGCGCTTCAAATCGCTGCTGCTTTAAGCGTTTTATCTGAGCCGTTTTTACCTTTTACAGCTGCTAAACTTTCAAAAATATTGAAAAACGAAGGCAGTATAAAATGGAGTGATGTTGCAGATAATTCAGAATTAATTGCATCTGGACACCAAATTGGCGAAGCAGAATTACTTTTCGCAAAAATAGAAGACGAAGAAATACAAAAACAAATAGAGAAATTGGAAGCAACAAAAACAGCAAATCTTGCTGAAAACAAACAAGCTGAACCACAAAAAGATTTAATTCAGTTTGAGGATTTTGCAAAAATGGATATTCGTATAGGAACTATTCTTGAGGCAGAAAAAATGCCAAAAGCAAACAAACTTTTAGTTCTTAAAGTTGATACCGGAATCGATGTCCGCACGATTGTTTCAGGAATTGCTGAAAGTTTTTCTCCAGAAGAAATCATTGGAAAACGCGTTTCTGTTTTAGCCAACTTAGCTCCAAGAGCGTTACGCGGCGTTGAAAGTCAGGGAATGATTTTAATGACAACTAATGCAGAAGGAAAACTGGTTTTTGTAAATCCAGATGCTGATGCGCCAAATGGAGCGACTGTGAACTAAACAAGTCGTATAAAAAGCATATCGTTTGTCATTTCGAGGAACGAGAAATCGCACGAGGAATTCACGCACTGTTGCCGAGTTTCTAGTGCGATTTCTCGTTCCTCGAAATGACAAATCAGAAAACCAAAAAGAAGAAAATTCTTTCTTTTTAGTGGTTTTAGAGAAAATTATTTTGTAGGTTTGTACTGCAAACATTTCTAAGGAGAAATCCTTAAACATAGTAAAGTAACAATAAGCGTATACCACGCTACGGTGAAGGGAACGGGAAACCGCCTAAAATTATTCCTTGGAATGTTTGCACACCTAAAGCGTGGTATTCGTGTGTCTAATATTTTCTAATATGCAAACAGAAAATGAAAAAACAACAGAAACCGCTGTAATGACAGCAATGGCACAATTTCTTTCAGACCTTTGGTTTGTAGATGATTTTAGAGAACATCCTGAGCATTTGTCTGAAATTTTCGAAACCATTTTGCTGACCGAAATGGGCAACGATCAAGATTTGAGAATCAGAATGATTAACTCCATTAGAGCCAGCAAAATGCTGAATGAAACTCTCGGACAGTTTTCTGATAATGAAATTAACAATGCCTGTCAGAAAATCATGAATGCATAATACCACACAAAAACAAATTTAATCCTTCTTTTACTGTAAACAATATTCTCCCGCCATGATGACCTTATGGAAACTCGGGTAAACCTATCCTATTAGATATTTTTTGCACATCTAAAGCGGGAGTTATTATTCTTTTTTCTGCCTGCGGATAGCTGTAGACGTATTTTTTGTTGAAATTAGTTTTCTTTCATAAAAAATAAGATATTAGCACCAAATGTTATTCGTAAAAAATCAAACATTATGGAGCTATTAGAAAGTTTACCAGTCTTATTAAAATCTTTTTGGTATATCGCAATTCCAACAAGTTTAATTTTTCTTATTCAGACTATTATCACCTTTACAGGTCTTGACGTTGCCGATGGTTTTGATACCGACTTTCATGCTGATGCACACGACGGAGATTTTCAATTGTTTTCACTTCGAAACCTCATCAATTTTCTCTTAGGTTTTAGCTGGACCGGAATTTCGTTTTATTCTACAATTGGCGAACATACTTGGTTTTTAATTGTTCTGTCGTTTGTTGTTGGTGTTTTATTTGTGCTTTTGTTTTTCTTCGTAATCAAACAAGTTCAAAAACTGGCCGAAGACAATTCTTTTCAAATCAACAATACTTTAAATAAAACCGCCGAAGTGTATTTGACCATTCCCGAAAATAAGACCGGAAAAGGCAAAATTCTAATCAGCGTAAATGGTGCTTTTCATGAACTTGAAGCCATGACCGAAAGTGACCGAATTCCATCAGGATCATCAGTAAAAGTCATTAAAGTAGAAAACAACATTTTAATTGTAGAAACCATATAACATAAATAAAATGATAATGAATCCAATTATTCTAATTGCAGTTGCGGCAATAGTTCTATTCGTAACCATTTCGGCATTAATATCGAGGTACAAACGTTGTCCTTCAGATAAAATCTTAGTTATTTACGGTCGCACGGGCGGTACTTCGGCACGATGTGTACACGGTGGTGGCGCATTTATATGGCCGGTAATTCAGGATTATGCATTTCTGGATTTAAAACCGCTTTCTATCGAAGCCAATTTAACCAATGCATTAAGCCGTCAGAACATTAGAGTCGATGTTCCCTGCCGATTTACAATTGCAATTTCGACAGAATCAGACAGTATGAATACAGCAGCCGAAAGATTATTAGGTTTGTCATATGAGCAGGTTCAGGAATTGGCAAAAGATATTTTATTTGGTCAGTTACGTTTGGTTATCGCAACGATGACTATTGAAGAAATCAACTCAGACCGTGATAAATTCCTTGATAATATTTCTAAAAACGTTGACAGCGAATTAAAGAAAATTGGTTTAAAATTAATCAACGTAAACGTTACCGATATTAGAGACGAGTCTGGCTATATCGAAGCTTTAGGAAAAGAAGCTGCTGCAAAAGCCATAAACGAAGCAAAAATCAGCGTTGCCGAGCAGGAGAAAATCGGAGAAATTGGTAAGGCTCTTGCCGATAGAGAAAAAGATACTCAAATTGCAGAAACACACAGAGATCGTGACGTAAAAATCGCGATTACGCAAAAAGATAAAGAAATCAGTATTGCTACTGCTTCTAAAGATGAAACAATTGGTAAAGCCGAAGCGGCAAGAGATACAAGGGTAAAAACTTCTGAAGCCAACGCTATTGCGATTCAGGGAGAAAACGAGGCAAAAATTGCGATCGCAAACTCTGAAGCAATTCGTAGAGAAAAAGAAGCGGAATCTTTGCGTATTGCAATCGCTGCAGAAAAAGTGCAACAGGCAAAAGCATTAGAAGAATCATATTTAGCAGAACAAAAAGCCGAGCTTGCACGTTCTGAAAGAGAGCGTTCTACACAAATTGCAAACATTGTTGTTCCTGCCGAAATTGCCAAACAAAGAGCGATTATTGAAGCTCAGGCAGCAGCAGAAACTATTAGAGAAAATGCACGAGGTGAAGCCGATGCGATTTACGCAAAAATGGAAGCCGAAGCAAAAGGTCTTTTTGAAATCTTAACCAAACAGGCAGAAGGTTATAAAGATGTTGTGGCTGCTGCAGGCGGAGATCCAAGCAAAGCATTCCAGCTTTTATTATTAGAAAAACTTCCTGAACTTGTTAAAACGCAGGTTGAAGCCGTTAAAAATATTAAAATCGATAAAATTACGGTTTGGGATTCTGGAAATGGTCAGGGCGAAAATGGTTCAACTGCCAACTTTGTTTCGGGCATGATGAAAACCGTGCCGCCATTGAATGATTTATTTAACATGGCTGGTTTAAACTTACCAACGTATTTAAAAGGCGAAGATATTCCAGAAGCTCCTTCGGCAGCGACAGCAGAAGTTGTAGAGGATAAAGAATAAACTTTTACTTTTTAAAATAAAAAAGCGTGGATTGATTAATATTTTTAATTGATTCACGCTTTTTGCTTTCAAAGCACTTACTTTCTAGCTTATCTTTGAAAAATAATACAAGAATAAAATACAATGAAAATTACCAAACCAAGATTAGCTCTAATCTGCGGTATTCTCTGCATTTCAATTTTTCCAATATTGGTAAAATTACGTTTAACTCCTGGATTAATTTCGGCTTTTTACAGAATGGCTTTTGCAGTTACTTTACTATTACCTTACGTTATATTTAGTAAAAACTTTAAACTTCCAAGTTTAAAATTCACACTTTTGGCAGCGCTTTGCGGTGTTATGTTTGCCTCAGATGTGGCGGTTTGGAATATCGCCATTCAGGAATCAAGCGCGACTCAGGCTTCTCTGCTTACTAATTTATCTCCGGTTTGGGTTGGTGTAGGTTCATTTTTCTTCTTGAAAACAAAACCTGCAACGAATTTCTGGATTGGAACTCTCGTGGCTTTATTCGGAATGATAACTTTAGTTGGATTTGAGTTTTTTATCGATTTAAATTTCGATAAAGCCTTTCTGTTTGCTGTTTTATCAGGAATCTTATATTCGATTTACCTTTTGGTAAGCAAAAATGTGTTATCTCAGGTTGATGTATTATCGTTTATGACCATTAGTTTATTGGCTTCAAGCATTTATTTAGGAATTTTATGTTATTCGCTAAACGAACCCTTCACCGGATTTTCAGATACGGGATGGTTTGTGTTAATTTTACAAGCCGTAATTTGTCAGTTATGCGCATGGCTTTCGATTAGTTATGCCACACAGCACATGCGTGCAACGAGAGTTTCCCTTAGTTTATTAAGTCAGGCGGTAATTACCTCCATTTTGGCTTGGTTGTTTTTAGAAGAAAAAATAACTTTACAAATGGTTTTCGGCGGTATCATTTTACTTTTCGGAATCCGAATTACTTTTTACGATAAAACTATTTCTTTAAAAAGACTGTTTTCAAAGAACTCATAACATAAAAATTTAGTGTAAATTCGAGGAATTCGAGACAAAAAAAGTTTCAAGCAGATCACGCAGATTGAGCGGATTTATTTTAATCTTTTTTAATGAATGCATATAAATTGGTGAAATTCGTGGCAAAAACTTGAAACCTGAAACAAAACACACTTCAAACAAAAAACCATGTTACATAAAAGCAAAATACCAAACTTAAAAGTAATCGCGTTTGATGCCGATGATACTTTATTTGTAAACGAACCTTATTTTGAGGAAACCGAACATAAATTCTGCGCTTTGATGGAAGATTATCTTTCGCATCAGGGCATTTCGCAGGAATTATTTAAAATTGAAATTGCCAATCTGCCATTATACGGTTACGGAATTAAAGGTTATATTCTTTCGATGATTGAAGCCGCAATGAATATTTCAAACAACACTATTCCGGTTGAAGTTATCGAAAAAATTATTCAATACGGAAAAGAACTGCTTGAAAAACCAATAGAACTTCTGGACGGAGTCGAAGAAACACTGCAGTCCTTACACGGAAAATATAAACTGGTTGTTGCCACAAAAGGCGATTTAAAAGATCAGCACAGCAAACTGCATCGTTCTGGTTTAGGACATTATTTTCACCATATCGAAGTGATGTCTGACAAACAACAGATTGATTATCAAAAACTGCTGGGGCGTTTAGAAATTCAGTCAAGCGAATTTTTAATGATTGGAAATTCATTAAAATCAGATGTTCTTCCAGTTTTGGAAATTGGCGGATATGCCGTTCATATTCCGTTTCATACCACTTGGGAACACGAAAAAATAAATCACAAGGTCGAGCATAAACATTTCAGCTCATTTGAAAAGATTACTGAGGTAGTCCATAATTTACTATAATGAAAACACTTTTAGACTTAGAAAACTGGAACAGAAAAGAACATTTTGAACATTTCAGCCGAATGGAAGAACCTTTTTTTGGCGTTACTGTCGAAATTGACTGTACAAAAGCCTATAAAACGGCCAAAGAATTAAACGCATCTTTCTTTATTTTCTACTTGCACAAAACTTTAACTGCCGTAAACTCAGTCGAAAATTTTAAATACAGAATTTCCGAAGGCAAGATTTATAGTAACGATCGAATTGATGCTTCGGCTACAATTGGACGCGAAGACGGAACTTTTGGATTTTCTTTAATTGAGTACAATCCTGATTTTAGAATTTTCGAAAAAAATGCTTTGGCAGAAATCGAGCGCATTCAAAACACAACCGGCCTTTTTACAAGATCTTTTGATGATGATAATCTGATTCATTTTTCGGCAATTCCATGGATAAACTTTACTTCGCTTACACACGCCCGAAGTTTCACATTTCCAGACAGCTGCCCAAAAATATCATTTGGAAAAATGATAACTTCAGAAACCGGAAAACGAACTATCGCAATGTCAGTGCACGTTCACCATGGCTTAATGGACGGAATGCACGTAGGACGCTTTGTAGATAATTTTCAGGAAGCCATGAATACAAAATCAAGTTCTTAAGAAATTTCTCAAGAACTTTTTTTTATTTCCTTAATTAAAAACGACTCCTATTCTGCTCTACTGAAATTACATACAGTTTATTTCGTTAAATTTGGAATGATATTTGACGCTTAGAAATTCATGAAAAAACTATTACTTATCTCGCTTTTACTCTCTAAATCAGTACTGATAGGTCAAACTGTATTAAACTCTTTTCCCTTAAATTTAAATAACCCTTTAGATGAAGGGAAGATTCTAAATGCCGAAGATGTAAAAACCCATGATGTTTATGTTTTTGCATCAGATGATAAAAAAACTACTATTTTAAAATACAATAAAGCATTATTCCTTACCACTCAGTTTACTGATTCTATCAAATTTGCTTTAAATAGAGATTTAATAGGTTACAGTATTGGCGAAGACAAAAATCCTTTGTTGTATTGGGCTTCATTTAATTTGAGAAATATACGTATTGTCAAATATTTCCCTGAAGCTAAAACTTCGAGGTCACTAAATTTTGATTTTCCCGATAATCTTGAATACATTATAACCTCATTTCAAAAAGATAATGCTTTTTATCTTTTGGCAAAAGAAAGAGCCCAGCAGCATCTTCTTCTTTATAAATTTGATAATGGAAACTGCGAAATAAAAATGTTTGATTTTTCTTCTTTTGCATTTCAGAATGGAGGAGGCAAAAGTTTTTCTTTCAGTACTCTTATTCGGTACTACCCCATCCAAAAAATGGATTTAAATGATTTTAATCCTTTAGATAAAGCTGCTGCAATCAATAAAATGTATGTTTTGGATAATCATATCATTTTAACACTGGATTATAATTCTAAAAAAACACAAGTTTTCGATCTTAATCTGGAAACTTCAGATGTTAACGAAAAGTTTTTCAATCTGCCTGTTTCTAAAAATCCTGCTCAAACCGCAAATTCATTTTATTACGACAAAAAGTTATTTCAGCTGGCTGCCAATAAAGAAGAATTTTTGTTTGATATAAAAGATTTTGATTCCGGAAATAGTATTAAAAATTTTACCGCATCAAAAAACGATACAATTCGGTTTAAAAACTCTCCTTTTTTAGTTCAGACAGATAATAACAGACCTCAGGAAATAAAAAACACAGCCAAATTTATTAGGAACTTAGCAAACCTGGGGGCCGGGGTTTCTGTAACTAAAAATGGTGAAAATAATTTGGTTACCCTTGGTGGTTACATAGAATACATAGACACTGATTATTTATACAGCAAAGAGGAAATTTTAAATTTTCCGGGTATGCGTACACAAAGCAAAATGGTTTATTTTGATTCTATGCTAAATAAAAATTTAGATTTTGTAAAAAATGAAAAGCCAGAACCTTTAGCAACAGACAACTTATACTATTTTTTAAATACCAGCAAGAATATCACATTGCAAAACACACTAAAACTTAAAGATTTCTACATTTTAAGTTATTATGATTCTGCATTAAGACAGCTTGTTATGCGAAAATTTACTGATGGTTTTACAAACGACATTGGAAATCCAATCATGAATAAGGCGATATTCTCAAATCCGGCGTCGTTTGGGTCTATAAAACCCCGTTAAGCCTATTGAGATTTTATGACAATGTCTCAATGTTTTCAGGGTTTGAAAAAAGGGTTTGGATTATTTTTTTTAATTTTACAAAAAAGACATCATTATGCTATCACAAAATATTGAATCAGCTTTAAATAAGCAAATCCGCATAGAAGCAGAATCTTCTCAAACGTATCTTTCTATGGCTTGCTGGGCCGAAGTACACGGATTGGAAGGAATAGCTCAATTCATGTACACACAGTCAGACGAAGAGCGTGCGCACATGCTTAAATTGGTAAAATATGTAAACGAACGCGGAGGACATGCTCAGATTACAGATTTAAAAGCACCTAAAACAAGTTATTCTACTTTTAAAGAAATGTTTGAGGAGCTTTACAATCATGAACTTTTTGTTTCACAATCGATCAACGAATTAGTACACATTACTTTTGAAGATAAAGATTATGCAACACATAATTTCTTACAATGGTATGTTTCTGAACAAATCGAAGAAGAAGCAACTGCTAAATCTATTTTAGATAAAATCAACTTAATTGGAGATGATAAAGGCGGACTTTACTTGTTTGACCGTGATATTCAGCAATTAACAGTTACGAGTTCAATTGCTATTAATCCAAAATAAAAAAGTTAAAGTTTATTTAGAACGCTTAAAAATAACTTTTTTTCATTTATATTTGTCTCTGTTTTTACTAATACAGAGGAAAATTGGGCAAGAAAGAAAAAGACAAGGACAAGAAAAAGGATAAAAAGAAAAAAAAGAATAAAGATATCCTTGACAAAATCAAGAAGATTGAAAATTGTAAATCTTCTTGCTGCGAGAAATATAAAAAAAGTGAAAAGAAACGCTGCACACGCTGTCCTATGTTTGATTTAATCAAAAAAACTGCTTAACGATATATAAAAAACCCACCAAGAAATCTGGTGGGTTTTTAATTTTACTTACATTCGTCTTCTGGTTTTTAAAAAATTCCTTATCTAATTATGAAAAACAGTGTTGCGATACCCAAATCAAGTCTTGATTTTTTACATAAACTTAAAAACAACAATAATAAACCGTGGTTTGACGAAAATAAACCGAAATATTTAATCGAATTAAACCACATTCAAAACTTTGCAGATGCTCTGCTCAAAGAACTTTCTAAAACCGATGTTCTGGAAACACAATCGGGTAAAAAGAGTGTTTACAGAATTTACCGTGACATTCGTTTTTCTAAAGACAAAACTCCGTTTAAGACTTTTTGGGGAGGAAGTTACACTCGCGCAACAAGTGCGCGACGCGGTGGTTACTATTTCCATCTTGAAAAAGGAAACAGCTTTTTTGCCGGCGGTTTCTGGGGACCCAATGCAGCCGATTTAAAACGTATAAGAAGTGAGTTTGCCCACGATCATGAATCTTTTAGAGAAATTTTAAATTCGAAAACTTTCATTGAAACTTTTGGAACTCTGCAGGGCGAACAGCTTAAAACTACACCAAAAGGATTTGATGCAGATCATGAAGCTATAGATCTACTGCGCTTTAAACAGTTTTTAATCATAAAACGTTTTACTGACGAGGAAGTATTGAGCCCGCAGTTTTTAGATCAGGCATTGCAGACATTCATACACATGAGACCTTTTTTCGATTATATGAGCGAAGTTCTGTCGACAGATATAAACGGTGCTTCAGTTTTATAAACATTAAAATATTAAACCCGACAGTTTTTTAAAAACCTGTCGGGTTTGTTTTTACTGATACTTACTTTCGTGGTTTTATCAAAGATTATTTACTAAGTAGTAAAATTTCATTTACTACCACTTCTGTAATGTATTTTTTTTCTCCGTTTTTGTCGTCGTAGCTTCTGTGAGTCAATTTACCTTCAACGGCAACTTCTTTACCTTTTACCACATATTTTTCGATAATTTCAGCTGTTTTTCCCCACGCTGTTACGCGGTGCCATTCTGTTTGCTCTACTTTATCGCCTTTATCATTTCTGTAAACTTCGTTTGTAGCGATTGTTAAATGAGCCAGCTTTTTACCGCTTTCTAATGTTTTAATTTCAGGATCGTTACCTGCGTTACCAATTAATTGTACTCTGTTTTTCATTGCATTCATGGCGTATACTATTTAAATGTTCATATAAAATTGTTGATTAATTCAACGTTGCAAAGTTGCGCCAACCCGCAAAAAATATTCGGTTACAAACTATTTACTTTCGGTTGTAATTATTTGTAAGCGTTTGTAAATGGAATTTATTTTTGCTATATTTGAGATAAATCGTACATATATGCAGACAGAAATTAAAAAAGTTGAGTTACGAAACCTTGCATTTGAAGACTACAAACAGTTGAAAAATTCAATGGTTGAATCGTATCCAGAAATGGCTAACTCCTATTGGAGATCAAACGATATAAAAAAATTACTTTCAATATTTCCCGAAGGACAGTTAGTAATCTTAGTCGACGGTGTAGTGGTAGGCTCGGCATTATCACTTATTGTAGATGAAAAACTGGTTGACAAAAGACACAATTACAGACAAATTATTGGTGATTACACATTCTCGACCCATAATCCTGACGGTGAAATTTTATATGGGATTGATGTTTTTATTCATCCAAATTATCGTGGCTTACGTTTAGGCCGACGTTTATATGATGCCCGAAAAGAACTTTGTGAACAACTGAATTTAAAAGCTATTGTTTTTGCAGGCAGGATTCCGAATTACAGCCAGTATGCCAAAAAGTTTTCCCCAAGAAATTATATCGAAAAAGTAAAAGACAAAGAACTGCATGATCCGGTGCTTTCTTTTCAGCTGAGCAATGACTTTCACGTGCTTAAAATACTTAAAAACTATCTGGAAGGCGACGAAGAATCTAAAGAATTTGCTGTTCTTCTGGAATGGAACAATGTTTATTATGATGAAAGTCCTAAGTTGATTAATTCTGAAAAAAGTATTATTCGTTTAGGATTAATTCAATGGCAGATGCGTCAGCTGAACAATGTAGAAGCCCTTTTTGAACAAGCAGAATTTTTCATTGATGTTGTTTCAGGTTACGGAAGTGATTTTGCTCTTTTCCCGGAACTTTTTACGGCGCCATTAATGGCCGACTTTAATCATTTATCTGAAGCGGAAGCTATTCGTGAACTTGCCCGACATTCAGAACCTATTAGAAAGCGTTTTCAGGAATTTGCTATTTCATACAACATCAACATTATAACCGGAAGTATGCCGCATCTTGAAAACGGTATTCTGTACAATGTTGGCTTTTTATGCAAAAGGGACGGAACTTCTGAGATGTATTATAAAATTCATATCACCCCAAACGAAGTCCACCATTGGGGAATGAAAGGCGGTTCTGAATTTAAGACTTATGATACCGATTGTGGTAAAATTGGAATTTTAATTTGTTATGATGTCGAATTCCCGGAACTTTCCAGATTATTGGCAGATGAAGGAATGAATATTCTCTTTGTTCCGTTTTTAACTGATACTCAAAATGCGTATACCCGCGTAAAACACTGCTCGCAGGCCCGTGCTATAGAAAATGAATGTTATGTTGCCATTGCCGGATGCGTTGGAAATCTTCCAAAAGTCAACAATATGGACATTCAATATGCGCAGGCATCGGTTTTTACGCCTTCGGATTTTGCTTTTCCAAGCAACGGAATTAAAGCCGAAGCAACTCCAAATACCGAAATGACTTTAATTGTTGATGTTGACCTGAACTTATTAAAAAATCTTCATGAACACGGAAGTGTAAGAATCTTAAAAGACAGAAGAAAGGATTTATATCAAATTAATAAAACGAAATAATGAGAACATGTCTGGAATGCTCTGAGAAACTTGTAGGACGGGAAGATAAAAAGTTTTGTTCTGACAACTGTCGTAATGCTTACAACAACAAAATCAATAAAGACAGTAATAATTACATGAGAAATGTAAATAATAAATTACGAAAAAATTACCGTATTTTGTCAGAGTTAAATGTAGATGGAAAATCAAAGGCAACGAGGGATAAAATGATTAACAAAGGCTTTGATTTTGATTTCTTTACTAATATCTTGCAGACCAAAACAGGCAATACCTACTATTTCCTGTATGACCAGGGATACCGGTCTTTGGACAATGATTATTATATGCTTGTTAAAAAAGAAATTTAGATGTATTTACCATGAGAAAAAACCCCACCTCGATTCTCGCAATAGTCTGCATTCTAGCATTATTAGCTATTATTTATGCTACAATGATGCCGCAATACATTTCAAAAAATGACGAAGCTCTTGCTGATTTTTCTACCGAAAGAGCTTTAAATCAGGTTGAAATTATAGCTCAAAAACCTCATTATGTAGGCTCGACCAATCACGAGTTGGTAGCCAATTATCTTAAACTTGAGCTTAACAGAATTGGATTAGAGACGAGTATTCAGGAAGGTTTTACTCTAAACGATAAAGGTCTTTTGGTAAAATCTAAAAATATTCTTGCCAGAATTAAAGGAACCAATAATACAAAAGCACTTTTACTGCTTTCTCATTATGACAGTGCACCGCATTCGTTTTCAAAAGGTGCCAGCGACGATGCATCGGGAGTGGCGACTATTCTGGAAGGAATCAGAGCTTTTTTATATGCTAAAGAACCTCAAAAAAATGACATCATTATTCTTTTTTCAGATGCAGAAGAATTAGGTTTAAACGGAGCAGCGCTTTTTGTAAACAAACATCCGTGGGCAAAAGATGTTGGTTTAGTTTTAAATTTTGAAGCAAGGGGAACTTCCGGACCAAGTTATATGCTGATGGAAACCAATCAGGGAAATCAGGCTCTTGTAAAAGAATTCACAAAAGCAAAACCTTCTTATCCGGTATCCAACTCGTTGATGTACAGCATTTACAAAATGCTTCCCAACGATACTGATTTAACCGTTTTTAGAGAACAGGGAAATATTCAGGGATTTAACTTCGCTTTTATCGACGGACATTATAATTATCATACACAACAGGACGATGTACAGCATTTAAACAAAATGACACTCGCTCATCAGGGTTCTTATTTAATGCCGTTACTAAAATACTTCGCAAATGCTGATTTAAACCAAACCGCTTCAACTGAAGATTATGTATATTTCAGCGCACCGTTTTCATTCATAAGTTATCCTTTTTCATGGGTAATGCCAATGACACTGATTGCTTTAGGCCTTTTAATATTCTTTATTTTTATTGGAAAAGCTAAAAGAATGATTTCCGTAAGAGAAATATTCAAAGGTTTTGTGCCGCTTTTAGGTTCTGTAATTATTGCCGGTCTTGTAACATTTTTAGGATGGAAAATCATTTTAGAAATTTATCCGCAGTATTCAGATCTGTTAAACGGATTTACTTATAACGGCCACGCTTACATTGGTGCTTTTGTAACCTTAAGCATTGCGATATGTTTCGCTTTTTACCATCATTTTTCTGATGCTAAAATAACAATGAACCATTTTATCTCGCCGCTTATTCTCTGGATTATCATAAACGGATTTTTAGCAAACAGCTTAACTGGTGCCGGTTTTTTAATCATTCCTGTATATTTTGGAATTCTTTTGTTCGGAATCTTTGTTTTCACACAGCATTACAGCTTAGGAATGAATCTGCTTTTCAGCATTCCCGCTTTAGCGATTGTTGCTCCGTTTATTGTAATGTTTCCAATTGGTTTAGGTTTAAAAATACTTTTTGGAAGCGCAATTTTAACGGTTCTGCTTTTTGGATTACTGTTGCCAATATTCAACACTTTTGCAAAAAAAGGTGCATGGATCATGGTTTTCTTTGCTGTTTCTATAGGATTTTTTATTTACGCAGGATATCATTCCAACTACGAACACGGAAAAGCAAAATCTAACAGTTTGTTATATGTTTATAATGCCAATACCAATTCTGCTGTTTGGGCAACTTACGACGTAAATCTTGATGAATGGACTAAATCGTATTTAGGCGAAAAAACACAAAAAGCGGTTGGATTAAACAGTCTGCCAATTGCCAGTAAATACAATTCTGGATTTACATACAGCGCTATTGCTCCGGTTATAGAAGTTCCAAAACCAACCATTTCTTTCTTAAAAGACAGTGTTGTGGGCAATAACCGATATTTACAAATCAAGATTACGCCAAATAGAAAAGTAAACCGTTACGATATTTATGCCAATCCAAAAATGACGTTTTACAACTTTAAAGCAAACGGAGTTTCGACTTCTGACGCAAAAGGAAATCGTCTGGAAAGAGACGGCATGAAACTTTTATGCTACTATGTTGTAGGCAATGAACCACTTGTAATGGATTTCTATATCAACAAATCGTCTATTTTTGATATGGATTTAATTGAAAGCTCTTTCGATTTAATGACAAATCCACTTTTAAAAGTAAAACCAAGAAGCGACTGGATGATGCCGACACCTTTTGTTTTAAATGATGCCGTAATGATTCAGCAGAAAATAAAACGATATACACCTCCGGTTAATCCGCCAATTCAGCCCGCACCAATTAAAGACAGTGCCACAATTGTAAAAGACAGTTTAAAACCGGTTGTACAACCGTAATTTAAATTTCAAAAAATAAAAAAAGCAGACTTTCTAATCGAAGTCTGCTTTTTTACTTTTAGCAAGCACATTCAAATTTTAAACCTTCCGTTTTTCCTTTTGTGCCTTCGGTTGCATAGCCGTCAAACTTCCACCACTCGATACCGCCCATTAATTCTTTGACTTTAAAACCCAATTTCGCCATATTCAAAGCACCTTTTGTCGACGCGTTGCATCCAATTCCGTCACAATATGTCACATACAAAATATCGCGGTCTAAATGTTTGGTGGATTCTGCATTCATTTCGCGATGTGGAATATTTATGGCATTCGGAATATGTTCTGCTTCAAACCCAAAAGCTTTTCTGGCATCAAGAGCTACTACTTTTTCACCGTTGTTAAGTGCATCAAACAAATCTGAAGGATCCATTTCAAAAGCTAACTTATTCTCGTAATGTTTAATTTGTGCTTCCATTTTAATTGTGTTTTAATGATTTTGTTTTCCAAAAGTAGATTATCAATCCACACCATAAAAACGAAAAGAATTCATGAAACGCATTAGTTTTTTTCATGTAAAAGCCACTTCAAAATTTTGTTACTTTGTTGTATTAATCCTCGCAAAATGGAAATACGTCATTTAAAATTGATAAAAGCAATTGTTGAAGAAGGAAGCATTACAAAAGCTATTGATAAACTTCATTTGACACAATCGGCATTAAGTCATCAGCTGAAAGAAGCCGAACATCAATTAGGTACGGCCATTTTTTTAAGAACCAACAAAAAATTAGTTTTAACCAAAGCAGGAGAAAAAATCTACGAACTGGCTAATGAAATTCTTCACAAACTCTCAGAAACACAATCGCAGATTAAGCAAATGGTTTTTGGCGAATATGGCGAAATCAGAATCAGTACCGAATGTTTCTCGGGGTATCACTGGCTTCCGTCGGTTTTAAAACAATTTCATCTTTTATATCCCAACATCGAACTTAAAATTATAACCGAAGCCACGCATATTCCGCTTCAAAAACTTCTGGACAACACCATAGACATTGCCATTGTAAGCGATATTATTAAAGACAGCAATATAAAATATACCGAATTGTTTCAGGATGAAGTTGTAATGGTGGTTTCTGAAAATCATCTCTGGGCCGATAAGAAATATGTTGTCGCCGAAGACTTCGTAAACGAACATTTACTAATCCATTCACTTCCGCTGGAAACGGTTACCATACATCAGTTTTTTTTGGCTCCAGCCAAAGTAACACCAAGAAAAATTACACCGCTTCCATTGACCGAAGCTTCTCTCGAAATGGTAAAAGCAGAAATGGGCGTTATGTCAATGGCAAAATGGGCATTACAGCCACATTTAAAGAATAATTCTATTAAAGCCGTAAAAGTGGGTAAAAATGGTCTAAAACGGAAACATTTTATCGCCACACGAGCCAAAGAAAATCATCCGGAATACTTTGAGCATTTTATCAATTTTTTACAAACCGAAATTAGCCTCTTATGGAATATTCAATAAGAAACTGCGAAATAACCGATTTACCCAAACTAATTATACTATTAGAAAAACACGCCCAATTTGAAAAAGCCGAATTTTCTCCTGAAGGAAAAGAAGAAGGCTTGAAAAAAGCGCTTTTTGGTGAAAATCCGAAATTGTATTGTTTGGTAGTGGCTGCAAAAGAAACTATTGTTGGTTATACGTCGTATACTTTTGATTATTCAACCTGGGATGCTGCCTATTTTTTATACATGGATTGTTTGTTTCTTGAAGAAGAAGCGCGAAGTTTTGGAATTGGCGAAGTTTTAATTGAGAAACTAAAAGAAATCGGAACCAAAAACAATTGTGTTAACATACAATGGCAGACCCCTCACTTTAACGAAAGAGCTATTAAGTTTTACAACAGAATTGGTGCAAAAGGCAAAGAGAAAGTGAGATTTACTTTAGATTTAAATCTATAAAACATCAAAAAGAAACCTCGGTATCTTTGTACCTTTGCTACTTTGAACCATAAAAAATGAAACAAATAAGCATATTAGGTTGTGGCTGGCTCGGTCTTCCTTTAGCAAAAAGACTAATTCAAAAAGGACATTTAGTAAACGGTTCTACAACTTCAGAAAACAAACTTGCTATTTTAAAAGAAGCTGGAATAAATCCGTTTTTGGTTACGCTTGAAAGCGAAAGTATTTCTGAAAATATCATTGATTTTTTAGCCGAAAGCGAAATTCTTATTATTGACATTCCGCCCAAATTAGGCAGAAAACCTGCTGATTTAGAAACAGCTGCAAAAATGGAATTTGTACAAAAAATCAAAAATTTAATTCCGTTTATAGAACAATCTACTGTTTCAAATGTTCTTTTTGTAAGTTCGACTTCGGTTTATGGAGATCAAAATGAAACAATTACAGAACGAACAACTGCAATTCCAGAAACAGAAAGCGGCAGGCAATTACTTATTTCTGAAAACATATTATTCGAAAATAAAAATTTTAAAACCACCATTCTTCGATTTGGCGGATTAATTGGCGAAGATCGCCAGCCTGTTAAGTTCTTGGCCGGAAAAGAAAATCTGGAAAATGGCGACGCTCCGGTAAATTTAATTCACCAGAATGACTGCATCAAAATCATAGAAGAAATCATAAACCAATCGAAATGGAATGAAGTTTTTAATGCCTCAGCTCCTTTTCACCCAACAAGAGAAGACTTTTATACTCACAAAGCAAAAGACTTAAATCTGGTTTTACCAAAATTCAGCTCTCAAAAATCAAATATTAAAAAGATAATTTCTAGTGAAAAAGTGGAAACCGTTTTGAATTATAAATTTAGACTGAAGGATTATTAGTTTGAAACAAAACATCGTTTAAAAAAAACTTTGCGAACTTTGCGATAAACCTTAATACCATTGCGTTTAAAAAATATGGAAACAGTATATATCAATTCGCCTTTAGGAATCACCAAAATTATTGGAGATGAAAACGGCATTGCGGTAATTTCTGTTTCTGATGTGGGAACAAATGAAGTTTCGAAAACTATTCCAAAAGTTTTACAGGATGCTGTTTCTCAGTTAAACGAATACTTTGAAGGCAAAAGAACTAATTTCGATCTCAAACTAAATCCGCAGGGAACAGAGTTTCAGCAGAAAGTATGGAAAGCGCTATTGGAAATTCCGTATGGAAAAACAGTCAGCTATATGGATCAGACCAAAAAGCTGGGTGATGTAAAAGCAATTCGTGCTGTAGCATCGGCAAATGGTAAAAATCCGTTATGGATTGTCGTTCCTTGTCACCGCGTTATTGGCACAAATGGATCTCTAACAGGTTATGCCGGCGGGCTTTCCCGAAAAAAATGGCTTTTAGAACATGAAAGTCCTTCGCAGCAACAAAGTTTATTTTAGTTTTAGCCACGAATTACACTAATTTGCACTAATTTTAAATACTTTTGCTTAAACAATAAAGTAAGATAATTCCTTTATTTTGTGTTTTCTTTTCGAAAAAAGAATCAACGGAAATTAGAGTAATTCGTGCAGTCCAAAAAATATGATTGAAAAAATAAATCTCAACAACATTCTCTTTCTTGATATAGAAACAGTTCCGGAAGAAGAAAACTTCAATTCGCTCGATGCAGAAATGCAGTCTTTATGGGATATTAAAACCCAATATCAGCGAAAAGACGATTTTACGCCGGAAGAATTTTACGAACGTGCCGGAATCTGGGCAGAGTTTGGAAAGATCATTTGTATTTCTGTTGGCTATTTCACGATTAAAGGTGATGTTCGTAATTTTAGGGTTACTTCGTTTTTTGGTGAAGAAAAGAAAATTCTAAAAGACTTTTCTAACCTGATTAACAATCATTTTAATCAGCCTCAGCATTTAATGTGCGGGCACAATTCGAAAGAATTTGATATTCCGTTTATTGCCAGACGAATGATTATAAACCAAATGCCTATTCCGGACAAATTGAATTTATTTGGAAAAAAACCTTGGGAAGTGCCTCATTTAGATACTTTAGAATTATGGAAATTTGGTGATTATAAGCATTTTACATCTTTAAAACTCTTAACTAAAATTCTGGGTATTCCATCTCCAAAAGGCGATATTGACGGAAGTCAGGTTGCACATGTTTTTTATGTCGAAAAAGACATAGACCGAATCATTACCTATTGTGAAAAAGATACCATTGCCGTAGCGCAGATTTTCCTTCGCCTTCGCAGAGAAGATTTGCTGATTGAAGATGAAATTATTCATGTATAGTTATTCTTGCTGCTAAGGTTGTGAAATTCTGATATCATAAGTTTTTATTTAAGTAAATTAATATAACTTAATGTTTTTAAATTATTTAGAATATGAAAAGTGAAGAAATATCACATCATCGAATGGTTTCACAAAAACTGTATAATGTAGAAAAATGCTCGCCGCAGGAAATTGTAAAACATTTTGGAGCAATGCAGGCTCAGGATTATGCAATGGCAAAATGGGCAGTTGGCTGCAGATGTGAAGCTTCTGAAAAAGAAATCGAAGAAGCCGTAAACTCAGGCAAAATAATCCGAACTCATATTTTACGACCAACCTGGCACTTTGTTGCAGCTGAAGATATTTATTGGCTGCTTGATTTATCTGCACCTCAGGTAAAACGTTTTACAGTTTCGGCAGCCAAAAAATATGGTTTTGATACTCAAAAACTAGATAAAACTCTTAATTCAATTCAAAAGTTATTATCTGGAAATAATCATTTAACCCGAGACGAAATCATGCAGGAACTCGATATTAAGAAAACTTCAAAAGAGGATTTTCTTAGTGCCGCGATTATGATGCATGCAGAGTTAGACGGTTTGGTATGCAACGGAAAAATGAAAGGCAAACAAATCACTTATTCCCTGTTGGAAGAACGAGTAAAAAATCCAAATTCAAAACTCACAAAAGAAGAAGGTTTAGCAAAACTCGCTTTGCGTTATTTTGAAAGTCACGGTCCGGCAACGTTACAAGATTTTTCCTGGTGGTCTGGTTTTCCACCTACAATCTGCCTAAAATCTATTAACGCAATTAAGTTGCAGTTAAGTTCTATTGAGATTGAAAACCAACATTATTACTTTAAAAATCAAGCTTTTGACAATAATAAATCTATTGAAAGCGTTCATTTTCTTCCTGCTTTTGATGAAATTTTGATTTCTTATAAAACACGCGAAGCTTCTTTCTTGGCAGATCATCAATCTAAAGTTTTTACCAATAATGGTATTTTTAAACCCATAATTTTAGAAAACGGAAAAGTAATTGGAATATGGAAACGAACCATTAAAAAAGATCACGCAAAAATAGAAACGGATTTTTTTAATGAAACCGGAAGTTCTAGAAAAGAAGTTTTATTTGAAGGAATAAAAGCTTTTGAAAATTATCTCCAGACAAAAGTTGTGATTGAATAATTATATTTCGCTCCGCTGGAGTTCTACAAATATGTCGCTCTTCCGGAGTTATCTTCAGCGTTATAAAATAGCTCTGGAAGAGCGACATATTTATAGCATTATAATCACACAAAGAATATAAGCCCCAATGGGGTGACATCCAAAAAAATCAAATTCCGGCACATCAACCAAACCCAAAATCTTATAATTCCCGTTTCATTAAACAAAATCTTTATGCATTTTATGTCTAAATAATTACATTTACAAAAAAATAGTATTATGGTATTGAGCAGATTTTGGTTAGTCATTTTTATTTCTTCGATTGTTTTTATTGTGGTAAGCTTATTTACAGCTAATACTTATACTATTGATTCTGTTTTAAATGGAAAAAAAGACGATCCAATTCTTGTTTCTGAAAAATATATCGAACAGCTTCCTGCTTTCATTAAAGACAGTATTAAAAAAGCACCGGATCAAACCCTGATTGTCAATCGTGACACGCTAAATGCCGACACAACTTATGTTTACAAAAACAAAACGGTAAAAATTTACAGCGGTCTTCAAAAATCAGACGGACTTTTACCAACTTGTAAAAGCACTTTAGTTGATTTAATTCTGCCTCTTATTGCTTACTTAGCTTTTTTCTGCGGTCTTATGGAACTTTTAATTGTTTCGGGTGCATCTGGAAATCTGGCAAAAGTATTAAGTCCGGTATTTGTAAAGGTTTTTCCAAGTATTCCTAAAAATCACCCTTCGATCTCGTACATGACTTTAAACTTTGCTGCCAATTTCTTAGGATTAGATTCTGCCGCAACACCTTTTGGTCTAAAAGCTATGGAAAGTCTGCAGGAAATAAATCCCGATAAAGACAAGGCAAGCGATGCACAGATTATGTTTATGTGTCTTCATGCGTCGGGTTTAACTTTAATTGCCACTTCGATTATTGGATATCGTGCTGCTGCAAACGCAAGTAATCCTGCGGATGTTATGCTGCCATGTATTATTACGTCATTCATTGGTACCATTGCCGCTTTTTTAATTGTGGGAATTAAACAAAAAATCAACTTTAAAAGTGCTTCGCTTTTAATTGGTTTAATGGGATTAATTGCGGCTATTATTGGTTTGTTAATGTATGTGAATCATCTTGACTTAATTGGAAAGAACTATTTTACTTCTAATCTTTCAGGATTAATTTTAATTGCGATTATTGCTTTTACGCTGATTTTCTCTTTCAAAAACGAAAAGAAATTCTCTGAAGCCAACACAACTGTTTTTGATACTTTTGTTGTCGGCGCTAATAACGGAGTTAAAACCGGAGTTACGATTTTTCCTTACGTTTTAGGAATGCTGGTTGCGATTTCACTATTCAGAAACAGCGGTTTATTTGAAATTATCAGCGACGGAATTGCTTTTGTATTCTCAAATATGGGCGTAAGCAAAGAAATTACAAATGCTTTACCGGTTGCTATGCTTCGTCCGTTTAGCTCGGCTGGTTCACGCGGTTTCTTAATTGATTCTATGAATACTTTTGGTGCCGATTCTTTAACAGCGAGATTAAGCAGTATTTTTCAATGCAGTGCCGAAAGTACTTTTTATGTAATTGCAGTTTATTTCGGATCGGTTAATATCAAAAATACGCGTTACGCTTTAGGAACCATGCTTTTAGTAGATTTGATCTGCGTAATTACAGCAATTTTTGTGGCAACTTGGTTTTTTTAAAAATCTGATTATTGATCGGCCGATCCGATGGATCTCTTTTTACTATCGATATTTTAAAACCGGATTAAAATCCGGCTCTACAATATGTTTTGAGCCAATGGCTCTTCTTAATTTCTTAAAATATAAATTTTAGAAAAACCATTCAATCTTGTGACTGCTTTTGTCGCGGTCTTAAAAAACGGGGAATATTGGTTAATCCGACGGATATTTTTTCTATTTCGATATTTTGTAAACTGGATTAAAATCCGGCTCTACAATATGTTTTGAGCCAATAGCTCTTCTTAATTTCTTAAAATATAAGTTTTAGAAAAACCATTCAATCTTGCGACTGCTTTTGTCGCGGTCTTTTAAAAAACGGGGAATATTGGTTAATCCGACGGATATTTTTCTATTTCGATATTTTGTAAACCGGATTAAAATCCGGCTCTACAAGATGTTGCGAACCAATGGTTCTTCTTAATTCTTAAAATATAGGTTTTAGAAGAATCATTCAATCTTGCGAAAACTTTTGTCTAGACCTTTTAAAAAACGAATAATATCGGCCGATCCGATGGATCTTTTTTAACTATCGATATTTTAAACCGGATTAAAATCCGGCCCTACAATATGTTGCGAACCAATGGTTCTTCTTAATTTCTTAACCGCTAAAGTTCCGATAGGAACGAATCAATTTTGTAGCAACGGATTTTAATCCGTTGATTATTATGACGTCTGATTTTAAGTTCCATAGGAACGACCGATATCTACTCGCCAAAAAAAGAAAGTTAAATATTACAAAAAAAAAACAACCATGTCAAAGCAAAAAGATTTATTTTGCAATAAAAAAGAAGAATGGCAAACACATACCATCAAGTTTATCTTCAAATAGTTTTTGCTGTAAAATATCGAAATGCAGTTATTGATGAAAAATGGAGATCTAATTTACTTGGTGTAATTGGAAATTTAATTAATGAAACAGGATGTAAAACGATTATTATCAACGGAGTTGAAGATCACGTTCATTGTCTGCTATCATTAAAACCTACAATTACAATTTCTGAATTAATGAAAACTGTCAAGGCAAAATCGTCAAAATATATAAACGAAAACCAATTAACAAAGTCTAAATTTTCCTGGCAGGAAGGCTATGGCGTTTTTTCATACAGCCAATCTCAAATTGACTCCGTTTATAAATACATTAAAAATCAAAAAGAGCATCATCAAAAACAAAGTTTCAATAATGAATATCTAAATTTTCTGAACAAATTCAATGTGCAATACGAAGAAAGATATATTTTTGAAGAACTAAAATAATTTTATGAAACTAAAATATCTTTTCATTATAATGCTTTTGGCTGCCTGCCAAAAAGAACAAAAAAAAGCTGAAACTGCAGACTTAAACGCTATAGAAATTCCGGAAACTGATGAAAACAGTGTACAAGAAACCGAAAAAAGTCCGCTGCAGATAGATACCATAATGCTTTCTGACGATAAAAATTCAAATATTAGTCACATTCTGGCAAACTTAATAGAGAAAGATGTAGATAAAGACAGTATTGTGACTTCTAAATTCAGACTTGATTTTTATCAAAATAAAACCAAAGTTGCTTCTTCAAATGTAGCAATCAAACAATATGAAAAAGGTGCAGAATGGTACGGTTCTTTTGGTTTAACTGATTCATCAGATAAAAATTCTTCATTTATAAAAGTTACCTCAGGATATCCTGCATGTGGTTATACGCATGACAATTATCTTTATTATTTAAAAAACAATAATGTAGAACTTGTTCATGAATGGTTCTCAATGTCAGACAGCGGCTGGGGAAGCTGGACCGAATTCATAAGCGGAGATTCTGAAAAAGACCCAAAAACCTTTTATTGCAAGACTGTTGCATTTGTACCTTCAGACGATGATTCTGAAGATTCTGGAATCGTACAATACTCAGATTCAATATCTTTTACTTTGAAAGGAGATAAATGGAAAAAGAAACTTCTTTCGGCAAAAGAGAAACCTTACTTCGAAAAAAAGATGACTTTTGATGAGTTTCATAAACAGCAATAAACTGTTTTAAGAGACCTTATTCAAATTCTTTCTTAGGTAAATAATTTCTAACTTTGTAAAAAAACAAAGAAATGATTGATTTTATATACCAGGATCCTTACCCAATTTTAAAGGATGATACACAGTACCGCAAAATCACCTCTGATTTTGTAAAAGTTGAACAGTTTGGAGAACGCGAAGTTTTAACCGTTGACCCAAAAGGTTTAGAATTATTAGCCGAAGAAGCATTAACCGATGTTTCATTTATGCTGAGAACAACTCATTTACAAAAACTAAGAAACATTCTTGACGATCCGGAAGCTACAGACAATGACCGTTTCGTAGCTTACAATTTACTGCAAAATGCAACTGTTGCCGCAGAAGGTCAGTTACCAAGCTGTCAGGATACTGGAACTGCGATTGTAATGGCTAAAAAGGGTGAAAGTATTTTTACTGGTGTTGATGATGCTGAATGGTTAAGCCGTGGTATTTTTAACACGTATCAAAAACGTAATTTACGTTATTCTCAAATTGTTCCGATTTCGATGTTTGAGGAAAAAAACTCAGGATCAAATCTTCCGGCGCAAATTGACATTTATGCTAAAAAAGGAGCTTCATACGAGTTTTTGTTTATGGCAAAAGGCGGTGGATCTGCGAATAAAACATATTTATATCAACAGACAAAATCGTTATTAAACGACAAATCGATGGATGCTTTTATCCGTGAGAAAATTAAAGATTTAGGAACTTCGGCTTGTCCTCCTTATCATTTGGCTTTAGTTATTGGCGGTACTTCTGCAGAAGCAAACTTAAGTGCTGTTAAAAAAGCATCTGCCGGATATTATGATAATCTGCCAACTACAGGAAATATGGCAGGTCAGGCATTTCGTGACTTAGAATGGGAAGCACGTGTTCAAAAAATCTGTCAGGAAAGTGAAATCGGAGCTCAGTTTGGCGGAAAATATTTCACGCACGATGTCCGCGTAATTCGTTTACCTCGTCATGCAGCTTCTTGTCCGGTTGGATTGGGCGTTTCTTGTTCTGCTGACAGAAATATCAAAGGGAAAATTACAAAAGACGGAATTTTCGTTGAACAGTTAGAAGTAAATCCAAAACAATTTTTACCAGAAACGGCGCCGCATTTAGAAGCTCCGGTTGAAATTGACTTAGACCAGCCAATGGCAGATATTTTGGCAAAACTTTCTCAATACCCTATTAAAACACGTTTAAAACTAAACGGAACTGTTATTGTAGCCCGAGATATTGCACACGCAAAAATTAAAGAATTACTGGATGCCGGAAAACCAATGCCGGATTACTTTAAAAATCACCCTGTTTATTACGCCGGACCAGCAAAAACTCCGGAAGGAATGGCTTCAGGAAGTTTTGGACCAACAACAGCTGGACGTATGGATGTCTATGTTGATGAATTCCAAAAACATGGCGGCAGTATGGTTATGCTGGCAAAAGGAAATCGTACTAAACAGGTTACAGATGCTTGTAACAAATATGGCGGATTCTACTTAGGTTCTATTGGAGGACCGGCTGCAATTTTGGCTCAGGATAATATCTTGAAAGTTGAAGTTGTTGATTTTGAAGAATTAGGAATGGAAGCTGTTCGCAAAATCACGGTTAAAGATTTCCCAGCTTTTATTATTACAGATGATAAAGGAAATGATTTCTTTGAGAATCTTTAGAGAGTTTAACCGCAAAGCACGCTAAGGTTTGCGCAAGGTTCGCAAAAAATATAATAAAAGCCGTCTCATGAGACGGCTTTTATGTTTCTTATATTTTAAAAGGCAGCGCGCTTTGCGTAATTCCTAGTGTACCTTGCAGTTAGACAAAACATTAAGCACTTTTATCTTCTCTCTCAAAGGCAATAAAATGCGAAAGTTTTCCTTTCAAATTATAAACCGGCGCAGCATCAACGCTGCATTTATAAGTTCTTCCATCTTTTTTATAATTTTCGATTGTTTTTTTAAACGGAATTTCCTGTTTTATGGCTTCTTTAATTTCTTTTAAAACAGATTTATTGGTTGCCGGACCTTGAAACATTCTGGGTGTTTTTCCCAGAACTTCTTCTTCCTGATATCCCGTCATTCTTTTTATTCCGTTTGATGCAAAGACAATTTTTAAATCTAAATCGGTAATAAGAACGACTTCGTCTTTGATTCTTTCTTCAATTTTGAGGTCTTTTTCGTTCCAGGTAAATTGAGAAGAAATTTTATTCACCTTTTTCATATCGGCAAAAACAGCCTTTAATTCATTTAAATACTCATAATGAAGATCTAAGGCCAAAATTGGCACCAAAGTGCGGTTTATTATTTCTTCAGAGCTATTCTTTTTCATTATAAATGAATTTTAGAAATACTTTTCCCTCAAAGGTAGCACTAAAATTGCAAACTTTTCAACGAAAACCGTATTTAAACCTATTAAAATGCAAATTTTAACTGCACAACCACTGCTTTTTTTTCTTCTGTATTTAAATTACTAAGTGAAATTCCGAGTAATCGAACTGAATCTTTCATTTTTTCCTGATAAAGTAATTCCTGAATGGTTTCCATTATCAAACTTTTATCGGAAATAAAATAAGCCAGTGTTTTACTTCTCGTTTGCTGTGTAAAATCGCTGTATTTTATTTTAAGCGTTACTGTTTTTCCCGAAACGTTATGTCGCTTGAGTCTTTTTTCTAAAGAAACAGCAATTCTTTCAAGCTGTTCCAGCATAAAAATCTCCGATGAAAGATTTACATCAAATGTATGTTCTGCCGCAACTGATTTTGTTATTCGGTGTGGTTTTACTTCGCTGTTATGAATTCCTCTAACGACACTGTAATAAAATGTTCCCGATTTGCCAAAGTGCTTTTCTAAAAACTCTAATGATTTGCTTTTAAGATCTGATCCGGTAAAAATACCCAGCTGATACATCTTTTCGGTCGTTACTTTTCCAACGCCGTAGAATTTTCTAATGGGCAGTTCTTCCAAAAATGGAATAATTTCATCGGGATTTACTGTTTTTTGCCCATTGGGTTTGTTGATGTCGCTGGCAATTTTGGCCACAAATTTATTAACCGATATTCCGGCAGAAGCGGTTAATCCTACTTCATTTAATATTCGGGATCTGATTTCCTGTGCTAATAAACTGGCGCTTGGATTTCCTTTTTTGTTTTGGGTTACATCCAGATAAGCTTCATCGAGCGAAAGCGGTTCGACTAAATCAGTATATTCATGAAAGATTTTATGAATTTTGGATGAGATTTCTTTATAACGGTCAAATCTGGGGCGGACAAAAATAATTTCAGGACAATATTTTTTCGCAAGAACGCCGCTTATAGCACTTCGCACACCAAATTTTCGAGCTTCGTAACTTGCAGCAGAAACTACTCCTCTATTTTCAGAACCGCCTACAGCTACGGGTTTTCCGCGCAAAGCAGGATTATCCATCTGCTCTACCGAAGCATAAAAGGCATCCATATCAATATGAATTATTTTACGATATACTGGCGTGTCTGACATTATGCAAATTTAAACAGGAAAGACATAAAAAGAACAGCAGAATTAGTTATAAATAGTATCAATTTTTAAAGATTAACAACTTAATGATCACAAACGAATCATTTTAATTATTTTTGTAGTTACACCCGAAATATTTAAAAATGCGAACATTTGTTATAGGCGACATACACGGAGGATTACTCGCACTTGAACAAGTATTGAAGAAAGCCGAAGTTACTACAAAAGACACTCTTATATTTTTAGGCGATTATGTTGACGGCTGGAGTCAGTCTGCAGAAGTTATTGATTTTTTAATCGACCTTAAAACCAAACAAAACTGCATTTGCATTAGAGGAAATCATGATCAACTTGCCTTAGACTGGCTTGAAAACCGACATGAAGATTTTGATGAAGAAATGTGGTACAAACATGGCGGAAAAGCTACTGTTGAAGGATATTCTAAAATATCTCCTGAAAGAAAAAAAGAACATATTACGTTTTTTGAGTCTTTGAAAGATTATTATCTTGATGATGAAAACCGACTTTTTGTTCATGCCGGATTTACCAATTTAAACGGCGTAGTCTGGGAATATTTTCCAAAATTATTTTATTGGGACAGAACTCTTTGGGAATCTGCTTTGGCATTAGATCCAAAATTAAAACCGGATGATTTATATTATCCTAAGCGTTTTACCGTTTATAAAGAGATTTATATTGGCCACACGCCGGTTACGCGAATTGGACAAACTGTGCCAGTAAATAAGGCTTGTGTCTGGAATGTTGATACAGGTGCGGCTTTTAAAGGTCCGTTGACGATTATGAACATCGACACTAAGGAATTCTGGCAGAGCGATCCGTTAAATGAATTGTATTCTAACGAAAAAGGTAGGAATTAATCAGTAAAAAACTAAATTTGCACCATCAAAATAATTAATATTTAAGTTATGAAAAAAGTTATCACATTTTTGTTTTTAGTATCCTTTGGATTTATTCAGGCGCAGCAGGCTTTTACTGGTAAAGGCGATGTTAGAGTAAATGTAGGTGCTAATCTTCAAGATGGCGGTTCAGGAATTCAGGGTTCTGTTGATTTTGGTTTAGGAGAAAATTTCTCTTTTGGATTTGTTGCTAATTATTTGCTTGGTGTAGATAATTTTAACGGTTTCTACCACAACAATCCAACTCCATACAATGATTACAAACCAGAATTTAAAGATCGTTTTGATGCTAAAGCAAGAATCAATGCTAATTTAAGCAGTGTTATTGGAGTTGAGCAATTAGATGTTTACCCAGGCTTAAGTTTAGGTTTGCGTAATTTTGGAGGCCATGTTGGCGGACGTTACTTTTTTACTGATGGTTTTGGTGTTTTCACAGAAATTGGATTTCCAATTGCAAAATACAGTGACAACAATGATGTATTTGATCATTTAAACAATCAGGTTACTTTTAGTTTAGGAGCTTCTTTCAAACTAAACTAATTTAATTAAAATCTACAGCAAAACATTCTATGTTTACTTTAAATACAGCATTATAAAAAATTGTTTTGCAAAGTATTATAAATTAAAAACCGCTCAAATATTTGAGCGGTTTTTGTTTTTATTTTATTTCTGTTTTTTACTGTTTGGCAAATTTCTTAACGATTTTTTTTGCACCATTATTTAATTCTATAAGATAAATCCCTGTGCTTAGTCTGCTTACGTCAATTGTTCCTGAAACTTGTCCTGAACCCAGCTGCTGACCTAATGTATTAATAATTTTATACGAATAGCCGTTTGCTTCTGAAAGTGAAATATTTAATTCGCTTTCAACAGGATTTGGATATAATGCAAAACTTTCAGTTTCTGTTGTTTCAGTAATTCCTGCTGCGATTGGTTCGGCTTCAATAGTTCCAGAAGCTGTAATGTTTATGGTGTAATCTTCTACTTGTCCATAAGAGAACCCTTCACAAGATGTTGGAATCGCATTATATTTCATAGAAACTCTCATTCTAGTTGCTCCTAAAACTGCTGTTGCCGGAATTGTAATTGTTCCAGTTACCGGAGTAGTTTTTGAAGCTGCTTTTGTCCATACGGTTTCACCAGAATCTGCAAAATCACCATCCTGATTATAATCAATAAATACAGCATAACCTTCATTGTAAGTGGTTGAAGTCCAAACCGGAGTTATGGTAATAGTGTAAGCACTTCCTCTTGCCGCATTGGTAGAAAGCGAAGTGTAGTTTTCATAACCCGCAGTTCCTGTAGATGTATTGTTGATTGTTCCAAAAACAACTTTGCTTATTCTTTCATCTGCTGTGCTGTTTCCTTGAGATGCACAATAAGAAACTGTTGCCGCTGTAGTTGTTACACTTACCGCATTACTCGCAGCAGAAACATTTCCGGCTGCATCTTTTGCTTTTACAGTAAAACTGTATGTTGTTAAAGCTGTTAATCCGGTTACGTTGTATGATGTTGTAGTAGATGAACCTTTTAAAGTTGTTCCTTGGTAAATATCATATCCAGTAACTGCCACATTATCTGTAGAAGCTGTCCAGGTTAAATTTGTAGTAGTTCCAGTTGTTCCTGAAGCTGCTAAACTTGTTGGCGCAGATGGTGCAGTTGTATCTGTTGATCCAGAATATGCCGCTCCAACACCTATTGCATAAAATGCATTTGTAGTTGCAATAACTTCCGCAGAACCTGCTCCGTATAAATCAATTGCAGACTGAATACCTGATGTTCTTGCATTGGCAAAAGTTGAGTTTGATGTTAAGTAAACATCTTCTAAACGAAATGCAATTTTTGCCGCTTTATCAATTCCAATTCCTGTTACATTGTATGAACTGCCTATATCATTAGTTCCTGTTTTTCCAACAGATAAAATATAAAACCAGTGATTAAAAACTCCTGAGTTAGTATGCACACCGCAATAGTCGTTACTGCTTGTAGGCGTACAGCTTACACTAATCCAATTAGTTCCTCCATAAGTGTCCGGCTGCCCTTCTGATTTTGGATTGCTCATTGAACGAAGTGCTACATGTCCGCTTCTTCTTTCAATATCTTCACCCACTAACCAAGTCGATTTTGTCGGCGCTGCACGATATTCGATACAAGCCGCCCAGATATCGGAAAAAGCTTCATTCATCGCACCAGATTCTTTTTGGTATGCAAGATTTGCTGTGTAAGTACAAACCGCGTGACCAATTTCGTGTCCGGCAACATCCAAAGAAGTTAAAATATCAAATCCGCCTGTACCGCTTCCGTCGCCGTATGTCATAACACTTCCGTTCCAGAAAGCATTATTATTGCTTGAATATCCTGCAGCAATTAAATTATAATGCACATAGCTTTTAATTTTTGCTCCGGCATCGTCATAACTATTTCTGCCGTGTACTGCAGACCAATAATCGTAAGTCATTTCGGCTCCCCAATGTGCATCAAGAGCGCCGTTGTCTTTATTGGTATTGTTGTATTCTGCAGCCGTCCAGTTATTGTCAGCATCAGTAAAGTTTGTAGTTGGATATGTTGCAGTTCTTGCAGAATTATAAGTTTGGATTCCGTTACCACGAGTTCCATCCAATAAAATATAAGACGAACCGCTTAAAGTAGTTTGGATGGTTTGTGTACCGCTGTAGCGTGTTGCAGCGTTCGCGGCTACAATCGCTTTTTTAGCAGAAACAGTTTCTTTACTTTCACTTTTTGAAGCAGAAACTTTTCTTGCGTGAACATTATCGTTCAGGTGTTTTATTGTAGCATTATAAAACAATGCTTTTCCTGTTTGGGCATCTATGTACAAATCGCCACGGCTTAACGGCTTTGTAGCATAAATATCAAATTTGTAGGCGAGACGAACTTTATCAGTCGTTCTCTGTTCTCCCTGTTGTTCCATATCTGGCAGAAGAACCAATTCTCCAACAGGTTTTTCATACCCTATTTCTTTTGCATCTTGTGGTTTTTCCCAAAGATATTCTGATGCATGGGTATGACTGAGTGCTCTGTTAAAAGCTTCCTGCTGAGAAAGAGCTGGAGTTAGTTTTACATTTTCGATGTTGTAGTATTCTCCATTCATCGAAACTAATTTTCCATTTTGAGAGTGCAGTGTGTAATTCGCAAATTCTACTTTAATGCCCTGCTCATACAGTTGAAATTTTTCGTGTGTATAACCTTGTTTGTCAGTTTCAGCTTTTACTTTTCTAAAAGACTGATTGTCTTTTAAACCAAGCTGTTCTTTAAAAACTTTTTGAGAATCTGTCCCTTTGTAGGTCGAAACATCGCTAAAGGTAATCAAACTAGGTTGTCCATTTTCGGATACGTTTTTTTGGCTTATCCGTTTGTCAGTAACTTGCGCCGCTGCAGAAAGTGATAAAATAAGTAAAGCTGCGGTAATAATTCTTGGTAATTTTCTTTCCATAATAATTGGGGGTTTTTAAGTTTGGTTAAATAATTACAAACAAATCAATTAAAGTAAGTAAATACTTAAATTTTAAATAAAAGTATTTTAATTTTGTTAGATTATCGATGAAATTTGCCGTTAATCGATAAAATGCAACAATTTTTACTTTAAATTCACTTTTATTTAACAAACCATATAAAATTCTCATATAAAAGTGCGAAATTTTGTATAGTTTAAATATTTAAACAACTGAAAAACAGCACAAAAATTCAAAAAGGGTTCTTTTTTGACATATATTTTTAATTTATTCTTACAAAAAAAGCCAGCTTATAAGCCGGCTTTCATTTTTTTATAATTTTTGCGTTTTTTTAAATGTCCATTTCGGGAATTTCACCTTCAATTATCAAATCTGCTTCTGTAGAAGCAACAATGTGCTCAACAGAGACACCTGGCGCTCGTTCTAAGAGCTTAAAACCTTTTTCTGTTACTTCCATAACCGCAAGTTCTGTTATAACCTTTTTTACGCATCCTACGCCAGTTAGTGGCAAAGTACATTTTTTAAGAATTTTAGATTCACCTGCTTTATTAACATGCATCATTGCGACAATGATATTTTCGGCGGAAGCCACTAAATCCATTGCGCCTCCCATTCCTTTTACCATTTTGCCCGGAATCTTCCAGTTTGCAATATCTCCGTTTTCAGAAACTTCCATTGCTCCCAGAATAGTCAGGTCTACTTTTTGGCTGCGAATCATTCCAAAACTAAAAGCCGAATCAAAGAAACTTGCGCCCGGCAATGTCGTAATAGTCTGTTTTCCTGCATTGATGATATCGGCATCTTCTTCACCAGCAAAAGGAAAAGGCCCCATTCCGAGAACTCCGTTTTCACTTTGAAACTCTACTGCAATATCTTCTCTAACATAATTTGCCACCAAAGTTGGGATTCCGATTCCGAGATTTACAAAATAACGGTCTTTAACTTCCTTTGCAATTCGTTTTGCTATATCTTCTTTTGTTAACATATCTATTAATGTGTCAATTAGTCAATTTGATAATTAGATAATTGTAAAAACTATCTAATTGACAAATTATCTCAATTATCTAATTTTTTTGGCGTACTGTGCGTTGTTCAATTCTTTTTTCAAACTTTTCTCCCTGAAAAATTCTCTGCACCATAATTCCCGGAATATGAATTTGATTTGGATCTAAAGTTCCAACCGGAACTAATTCTTCAACTTCAGCAATTGTAATTTTCCCGGCTCCCGCCATACAAGCATTAAAGTTTCTCGCAGTGCCTTTGAAGATTAAGTTTCCTGCTTCGTCACCTTTCCATGCTTTGACAATCGCAAAGTCGGCCTTAAAAGCTTCTTCCATAATATGCATTTTACCGTTGAATTCGCGAACTTCTTTTCCTTCGGCAACTTCTGTTCCGTAACCTGCTGGTGTAAAAAATGCCGGAATTCCTGCCTGAGCAGCTCGGCAGCGTTCTGCTAAAGTTCCTTGTGGTGTAAGTTCGACTTCTAATTCTCCTGAAAGCATCTGACGCTCAAACTCAGCATTTTCACCTACATAAGAAGAAATCATTTTTTTGATTTGTTTTTTCTGCAAAAGCAATCCCAAACCAAAATCATCTACACCTGCATTATTGGAAATACAAGTTAAATCTGAAATTGTGGTGTTTACCAATGCAGCAATTGTGTTTTCGGGAATACCGCATAAACCAAAACCACCAAACATAATTGTCATTCCGGTTTCAATGCCTGTAATTGCTTCCTGAACATTATTAACTTTTTTTGTTATCATAACAAATGAACTTTATTACTGTATATTTTTGATAAAAATAAGATTTTTAGATTGAATTATAACGATTTCGTAAAAATAAAATTAGGCATAAAAAAACATCCTTTTGCAGTTTCCAAATCAGGAAAAAGACAAAAGGATGTTTTACTTAGAAACTGAATTTAAGTTTATAACTCAAATTCGTCTGTATTTTGTTCTGTTTGTGTCGTATCTTTTACAATAGCAGGTCTTTGATAACAATCTACTTTTATTGAAAGGTTTTTAGGACGCTCAAATTCCCCTTTAGAAATTTGAAGATTTTTATCTGCATAACATTTTTTCATGAAATATCCCCAAACAGGTAATGCTGCAGTTGCTCCCTGTCCATAAGTCAAACTTTTAAATCGTGCCGAACGATCTTCACATCCAACCCAAACTCCAGTTACTAAGTTCGGAACCATTCCCATAAACCAACCGTCAGATTGATTTTGTGTTGTACCTGTTTTACCTGCAATTGGGTTTGTAAACATATATGGATAACCTGTCCAGCGATTATCTCCGCTTCCACCTCCTTGTGTACGTAAACGCACACCAGATCCACTTTCTGTTACTCCTTGAAGTAATTTTATTACTGCAAAGGCAATGTCTTTATTTAAAACGTCATGAGTTTCTGGAATTGGCTCATAAATCACCTCACCGCTTTTGTTTTCAATTCTACTCAAAAATTGTGGTTTTACATAAACTCCCTGGTTAGCAAATGTACTATAGGCCGCAACCATATCTTCTACTGTAATATCTACAGCTCCTAATGCGATTGAAGGCTGTACCGGAATTTCTGTTTTTACTCCTAATTTTTTAGTTAATTCTACAACGGCTTCCGGACTTGTTCTATCAATTAATTTAGCAGAAACGGTATTGATCGAAGCCGCCAAAGCTTGTTTTAAAGTAACCATTCCTCTATATCTGTAATCAGAGTTTCTTGGCTCCCAGTCTGCCGTTACGTGGTGTCGACCTTTATGAATCATAAAAGGCCCATCAAGAATAGAATCGCAAGGAGACATATTAAGCTCTTCAATTGCCGTTGCGTAAACGAAAGGCTTAAATGTAGAACCTACTTGTCTTGCTCCCTGACCTACGTGATCGTATTGAAAATATTTGTAATTGATTCCTCCAACCCAAGCTTTAATGTTACCTGTTTGAGGTTCCATTGCCATTAAACCAGATTGCAAGAAGTGTTTGTAGTAACGAATAGAATCCATAGGTGTCATGACGGTATCACGCTCGCCTTTCCAGGTAAATACACGCATTCTGGTTTTTATTTTAAAAGAAGCAATAATATCTTCTTCACTCTTATCCGTTTCTTTCATCTGAGCCCAGCGAACAGAATTTTTCATGGCCTGCATCATAATTCTATCCGTTTCTTTCTGAGTAATATTTACGAAAGGTGCATTTTTATTGTTTTTCTGTTCAATAAAAAACTGCTGCTGAAGGTTTTGCATATGTGCAGAAACTGCTTCTTCTGCATAATTCTGCATTCTTGAATCGATGGTTGTATAAATTCTTAAACCATCTTTGTAAATATCATAATCTGATCCGTCAGGTTTTTTATTTTCAGTTACCCATTTTTTCAAGTAATCACGAAGATATTCTCTAAAATAAGTTGCTGTTCCTTCACGGTGGCTTTCTAACTTAAATTTTAATGCGATTGGTAAAGCTTGTAATTTTTCTTTTTCAGCTTCTGAAATCATTTTTGCTTTAACCATTTGACCAAGAACCACATTACGACGGTTTTTTACTCCTTCCGGATTTCTAATTGGATTGTATAATCCTGAGTTTTTGAACATTCCAACCAGCATTGCTGATTCGTCGATAGTTAAATCTTTTGGCTCTTTTGAAAAATAGGTTTGTGCCGCAGAGCTTACTCCCACAGAATAATTTCCAAAATCGTAAACGTTGCAATACATTGCCAAAATTTCATTTTTGGTATATTGTCTTTCCAAACGAATGGCAATAATCCACTCTTTTACTTTTTGCAGAATCCTGAATGGAAGAAAACGAGAACCTTCTCCATGAAACAACTGTTTTGCCAGCTGTTGTGTTAATGTACTTGCTCCTCCATTTGTTCCTAAACTAAAAACGGCTCTTAAAGTTCCGCGTCCATCAATTCCGGAATGTTCGTAGAAACGAGCATCTTCGGTAGCTACTAGAGCTTCTACTAAATTTTTAGGAAGGTCTGAATATTTTAATTGAGATCTATTGGTTTTGAAATATTTACCTAGCACAACTCCGTCAGAAGATATGACTTCTGTAGCCAGATTTGAATCCGGATTTTCTAAATCTTCAAAAGAAGGCATTGATCCGAATAGCCCCCATGAAGCAAATAAAAAGAAAGCCAGAATTCCTAATAGAAAATAGGCAAAGATTCTCCAGAATTTCTTTTTGTAGTAATTAATATCCTTTACGGTTTTGGATTGATTGTTTTTTTTAGCAGCCATAACTATTTTTCTAATCTTTCTAATCTTTTTGTTCTATTCTAAAACCTACATCTGTAATACCTTCTAAAGCCTCGACTCCAGGAATTTTACCAGATTCTCTCACAGCTTGTTTAATATGAACTTTGTATTTCCCTTTAAACTTCACATCTTCTTTGTAGTATAGTTTACTTTCTTTAATATCAGTAAAACCATTCCCCATTAATGTACCGTCTGGGTTTGCCATTTGGTATTCTAAAGTATCTACTTTTGTAAAACCGCTTGGTGTTTCAATAGCCACAATTAAAAATAAATTATTGAAAGGATAATTGTTGTTATCTCTCAAATTTACAAACAAATTGTACTTTTTGGTAGAGTCTAAAACTGGCAGGTCAAAGGTTACAACACTGTCTTTGTGCCAGGCACTTCCCACAGATTTGTACTCATCGAATACTCTTTTTTTATCGCACGAAAAAAAAAGTATCGCTGCCAAAAGAAGAATCCCGCTATTTTTTATTCTCATTTTTTGTGATAATTATAGGTTTTCTAGGTTCAGCTGGTTTATTATCATTTGAATTCTGCTTATTCGGATTGTTTGAATTATTCGAATTTTTGTGCTTGTTCTTATGATTTGGTTTATTTGGGTTCTGTTTATTCTGCTGGTTTGGGTTTCCTCCCGCAGGTTTGTTATTGTTGTTGTTATTTGCCTGTTTTGTTTTTACCGGTGCTTCAACAACTGCACTTTCAGCATTTTGTTTCTTTTTGCGATTCGGCTTTTTCTTTCTTTTTGGCTGATCGAAACGAGTAAGACTCTCCTGACCCATTGCGTTATTAAAGTCTTTTTCAGGCTCTGATGTAACTTCGATCGCAAAATCTTCTAAAGAAGAAACTTTGTTTTTTTGTTTGTTTTCAGATATAATTTCTTTTACCTGATCGATTTTTAAAACGTGCCAGTTTGCAAAATTATTTGTGTAAGCAAACCACATTAAGCCTTTAAAAATATCTTGTTTTTGGCAGACAGCATCTCCTTTTTCGGTCACAAGTTTAGTATCGTAATCCGGAAAATCTTTTAATGCATCCATGTAAGTATCTAATTCATAGTTTAGACAGCATTTTAATTTACCGCATTGTCCGGCTAATTTTTGCGGATTAAGTGATAATTGCTGATAACGCGCTGCAGATGTATTGACACTTCTAAAATCTGTAAGCCATGTCGAACAGCAAAGCTCACGTCCGCAAGAACCAATTCCGCCCAAACGAGCCGCCTCCTGACGGAAACCAACTTGTTTCATTTCGACTCTGGTACTGAATTCTTTAGCAAAATCTTTAATTAAAAGTCTAAAATCGACTCTGTCGTTTGCCGTATAATAAAACGTTGCTTTCGATCCGTCTCCCTGAAATTCAATGTCTGAAATTTTCATTTCCAGTTTATGCTGAATCGCCAGTTCTCGAGCGCGAACTTTCATGGGTTCTTCACGGTCACGTGCTGTAGACCAGATATCAATATCTTTTTGAGATGCTTTTCTGTAAATTTTTGGCACTTCGTTACTATCCGGATTAACTCCTTTTTTCTTCATTTGAATTTTAACCAATTCTCCTGTCAAAGTAACAATTCCAATATCATGTCCAGGCGAAGCAACAGTTGCTACAATATCGCCAATACTTAAACTTAATTTTTCTGAATTTCTAAAAAATTCTTTACGTCCGTTTTTAAAACGAACCTCAACACAATCAAAAATCGCCTCTCCATTAGACGGGCTCATGTTCGAAAGCCAGTCAAAAACCGTTAATTTATTGCAGCTATCGGTGCCGCAACTCCCATTATTTTTACAACCCTTAGGCGCGCCGCCATCTGAGGTTGAACAACTTGTACATGCCATAATTATATATGTAGTGCTGCCAGAATGCAGCTTAAGTTCATAAACATTTGATCGGTAAAGATAGTATTTTTTTTATTTTGCCATTTATAGATTAATTCTAAAGGGGTGTTAAATAAAAAATGTAATGATTTCAAAAAATTACATTTTAAAAATTCTGCTTTAAATTTTTCTCATTTTTATACCATAACGAGTTTAAAAAAAAACTTATTATATCTGTTTTATGACGTATAGAGGTCATTTTCAATAATTTTAAAAATTATTTTTGTGGGTTAAATTCAAACACAAAACACTGAGATAAAAATCAGAAAATAAAAAATTCAAAAAATGGAAATTAAAAACTATAGAACTATTACCAAACAAGAGAAAGAAGAGATAAATAGACTTGCTTCTAACTTATACCCTTTATTAAAAATAGACAATAACGAGTCAAATTCTACAATTTTACAAAAAATGAAAGAATTTGTCGAAAATCTAAAGATTATCAACAATGAAGAATTAGAAAAATTTGCTTTTGAATTAGGTTCTCTTTTTGGAAATATTATTTGCAAAGAATATGGATGGGAATGGCATAATATAACTACTCCTGACAATCAACTCTATTGTGTTTCCTCTCCAAAAAATAAAGCATGCTGCATTTGCCACAATTACTTTTATTCTATTCTTAATAAATCCCATTCAAATAATTTCACTCTGTTATTCAATATGATTGAGAAAAACTATCCTAAAAACTGGAACTTTATGGTTTTATCATAAGTGATTTTGATATGGAAGATATAATTCAAATGCACAAACTAGGAGAAAATATTCCCATAAATACAATCAAGTACAAACAACTAGTAATCATCTTTTCTGGGTTTCTACAACAGTTGATTCGGGATATCTGTAGAAGAGAAGAAATTGATGCTGATTTTTCAGACTTATTATGCAAAAAATTACAATCCTCCCAATTGTTTTTCACTCAAAAATATTCCGAAGACTTGTTAGAAAAGGATAAAATAGAAATTTGGGAATATTACGATTTGCAGGATGAAAATTCTATAAAAGAACTTTTACTGCGTGCCGCTGTAATTTGTTTTTATCCTGAGTCTGATGAAAAAGATGAAGTTTTTGATACATTGGAATTGATTTTCTCTTTATTAAACGATATACACCCTGACTATTGTGCTCAATTTATATTATTTTTTGAAAACAATGTAAATACAAACTTCTTCTAAATCAATCGAAAAAGAAACAAACAACTGCAAAGAAGCTCTTCGCAAAATACTAATATATAGCGATTGTATTTAAAAAGATAAAATATAAAAATAAAATCTATAGAAATAATAGATACACTTGCTTCTAATATATACTTTGTTAAAAATATGAGAACGAATAAAACTCTACGATTAAAAAAACACTCAATTTAACGCTAAAAAATGATCGATATAAAAACAATTAAATTACTTTCTAAAGTATATGCTTACAAAAATGAAGATTACAACTTTAAGAAAGACATTAGTTTATATAAATTTCCTAAGACTTTTAAAGAAAAAGATATTTTGTTAATACAAAACAACGGGTTTGAAATAAACAAAATAGGACATTATGAACATAATTATGGCATTAAAGAATTAAAAAAAATACTTCATGACAATGATTTAGAAAAAATTGTCTATAATTTATTTTTGAGAGCGATTGGCACAAATTTTCATAGAGGTCTTCAATCCATAATGAGTTATCAATTCGCAATACATGTACCCGAACATGATTTTGAACCATTTAAAGAACATGCTTTTAAAGATAGATGCAGAATCTGTGGTCTTCCAAATAAATCATGGGAAAATGATGGAAAAAATCTCTATGATTTATATGTAGGTTATTGTTCAATGTTTGACAGTTTAGGTATGATGCTTTTAGATCTTAAAGAAGTAACTACATTTGAAAACATAAGAGCAACTGATGACGATATTAATGTTTTCAAAAAATTAATTGCAAGTATTGACAATGCAATAGAAAAAGAAACGCCTAGTGAATTAATAAAAAGTATATCAAATGAAAAGATATTGCCATACAGTAATGGTGTTTCGAGAACATGGCTTATTAAAATTTTATCAGAATTAGGCATAATGAAGAATACATTTGATGAGAATTATAACTCTTTAAATGAATTTTTTCCATATTACCAGAGACTAAAATGGGAATTAGAACTACATGAAAAGGCTCCCAATCAGAGAATAGAAATTGATTTTCCTATTTCTGCATGGCGAGGTAAATTAGGAATAAATTATCACATTGTCGAACAAATTCTCTCAAAACTAGAATCAAATAAATAATTTCTTTACCCGCACAAGCATTCTGTCCGTCAACTTTTTAATAAATAAACACTACAATGAAATTTACAATCATAACCAGCGCAAACGAAAAAGAAAAAACAATTAAAAGTTTTGATACTGTCGAAAAAGAAATAAACAACTGCAAAGAAGCAGATGATTTTGTTATTCTAAATAATACGCCTTCAAATAATGATGCAATTTATTTACAGGGAATAATTACTGATAAAAACCTATTTACTCTTGAAATAAGACTGGAATTCGAAAATGGTTTCTCGCAATACGGGATTGAAAATGTTTCTCAGGCAGATTGTTTAGCTATTTTTAAAAAATATTATGAAGGTCATTTACCCAATTTAGAACAATGGGAAGATATTACCAGATATATTAAACAACATTTTTATGACACAGAAATTGGTCTAAATCAAGAAACTGTGCATCCTTCATTCAATGATTACTTTAAAAATGATTTTTATTTCAGTATAAGTGATTTTTATTCTCCGTTTGGAAATGATGCCGGATTTGATGCCATGATGGAAGCTGAAAATTTTTTACAGGAAGATGATTCTAACAATTTTTATCTTATTCAGCTCATTGATCAAATTAATATTGAAAGTTATAATTATGATGAAAAGAAAGATAACAAAAATTTACATTTTATAATTCACGACCATAATGCAATTGTAGCTATTGGCTTTACGAACTTAAAAGTAAACGGTTATATTTTAGAAGATGTAAAAGAAAAAACACTTTCTTCTCTACATTTTCTTAATCAAGTACAAAAGCATGAAAATTACCAAATCATGATTTCAGACTTGAGCAAAGTAAAAGGCCAAACATATGGTTCTTAAATTATTTTTTATGTCTTTCATCATTTCTAAATGTTATAATTTTTCTAAAATGGCTTATTATGTTCGTTTTATGCCGTAAATAGTCACTTTTACTTTTTATACTGAAATATATTTGCGATTTTTATGTTTTATCTTACAGCGCTGTTTGAAAACCCAGTCATTTCAAACAAACTGTAATAAACTTATTCCTTATTTCTAAAAATATATTTCAAAATGCAAGCACAAAACCAAATTGAAAGTTTTCTATTTCAAAAAAAATTTGATGAGGCAAGAGAATGCCTGAACAACGGAGAGAAATTTAACGATCAATATCTTAAAAACAATTTTTCTCAAATTACTTCTATAATTTTTGAAGCTAAAGAAATTGACTTTTTCGACAGATTAATAAAAGCGGGGTTTATTGAAACTGATATTTACGAATTGGACAGTTTTGAAAGATCATTTTTTAATTCGCTGACCAGATCTGTAAAAGATGATGATGAATCGTTGTCTTTTTTTAAAGAATTAATGTCAAGAATAGACAATGTTAATGATGAAATCAGCGATCAAACACTACTAGGTTATTTTTTTGAAAAAGGTGTTTCTCCAAAAATTATAAAATCGCTTATAGAAGATTCCGGATGCAGTACTCAGTTTAAAAATAATGCCGGAGAAAATTTCATTCATAAAATATTAAATACTTACGGCTTAGAAACTGAAAAAGTCAAAGAATACATATCAATACTTCTTGATAACGGTGTTGATATTAACGAAAAGAATATAGTGGGGACAACTCCAATAATTCTCGCTGTAAAAAGAAACAGAAAAGACGTCTTGCAGTTCTTATTAGAAAATGGTGCAGATCCTAATGAAACTGATAATCAGGAAAACAGTGCTTTTTATTACGCCGCCGCCGAACAGTTTTCTATACCAATGTATGAACTTTTAGCAGAATCATCATCAGCCAATTTTAATACTATCAATAAAAACGGAAAAACTTTACTTACAGAGTTTATTCGAATGATGTCGGATTCTGAATACGATCTGAATTCATTACAAAGATTATTGTCAGATGGAGCCGATTTAAATCACTGCGCGCAATATTATGGAAATCCAAAATCAGGTATTGATTATATTGTTGAGAAAAAATCAGGTATTTTAAAATCTGTTTTAGAGAATGTTTCTTTAGATGTAAACGAACAAGACAATCAGGGAAACACTATTTTACACAAAGTCTGTGCATATAATGTGAACTATGATGCCGAAATGGCAAAAGAAACATACAGAAAAGTAAAACTATTATTAGATCAGGGTGCCGATATCTCGATTACAAACGATAAAGATGAAACGGCATTAATGCTGGCATCTGGAGACAACCTTAAAATAAAAACGGTTGAACTTTTAATGAAACAATAAAACTGATTATTTACTTAAAAAACTTTATACATGTCAATGTCATTTATAGTGGCCTGCGAAAACGGGAACAGAAAAATAGCCGAATTACTGCTTCAAAATAAAGAAGTCGATGTAAAATATACTGACGAAAGAGGAAGAACTGCACTTCATTATGCTGCACACAGAGGTTATCTGGATATTGTAAAAATTTTAACCGAAGAAGGCGCCGATATTAATTATGAAGATCATCAGGGAGAAACACCTTTATACTTTGCCTGTCTTCAAAAACAGAAACAAACTGCTTTATATCTTTTAGAAAATGGAGCAGAAATTACTAAAAACGACAAATCTGGAAACAGCCTGTTGCATTTAGTGGTTCAGACGGCTCAAATAGAAATTGCAACAAAGTTGCTTGAAACAGGAATAGATGTTAATTTACTGAATAACAACGGAGAAAGTCCACTAATACTAGCTTCAACAAAACTAAACAGAGAAATTATTCAACTGCTTTTAGACAAAGGTGCCGATATTAATATAACAGATAAACAAGGAAATACTCCCTTATTATTCGCCTGTTATACCAAATCAATTCCTATGGTAACATTGCTTCTTGATAATGGCGCAGATGTAAATCACGTAAATCATTCTGGCGAAAACGCACTTTTAATTGCTTGTTATGAAACCAACAGAATGCTTGCTAAATTATTAGTAGAAAAAGGAGCCGATGTATTTACATCAAACAACAATGGCTACTCGCCTATTTGGTACGCTTGCGCGAATAATCAAAAAGAAATTGTGGCTTTGTTTCTAGAAAATGGAGTCGATGTTAATTACAGCAAACCTGCTGCTGGCGATACTTCTTCAATGAATGATTATCTGGACTGGATTACAAGTGCATCCAGCATTGCCAACGAATCTAGTTTTACACTAAACAGCTCTTACAGCTATGGCGGAGAAACTCTTTTGCATGTAGCGACTAAAAAAGGAAATCTAAGTATGGTAAAATTACTTATTGAAGCTGGAGCAGATATTAACATTCAGGACGAGTCTGGAAACACGCCATTGCATTACAGCGCAGCCAATGGCAAAAAAGATGTTGTAAAATATCTCTTAGACAACAAAGCCGATGCTTCAATCGTAAACGTAAAAGAACAAAAAGCGATTGATTACTCAAACGTAAAAGGTTTCAATGAAATTACAGAACTAATCCTGAAATATGCTCCTTCAGGAACTGTTGTAAATCCAATTCAAACAGTACAACCAGCACAAGCATCAAATACAGATTCTTCAAACTCAATGGAGGCAAAGAAAAAAGCGTTAATGGATTTAAAAGAACTTCTGGATGCCGGTATTTTGACTTCGGAAGAATTTGAAAGTGAAAAAAGTAAAATTCTGAAAGGGTAAAAACATCTTAAAAAATAATATTTTCAAAGTAATTAAAACCATAAAAAATAATGTTTGATATTGTATCTGTAATCTCGAAGCATACTGCTTTTTTAGAAAACAAATTATTGCAGCTTGATCTAAGTCAAAGAAAAAGTATTGGCAAAGCCTTTATAAGGCTCTTTTTTCTACTGCCAAATGCCAAAGAATGTATCAAACATCATTTAAAAATTGAAATTGAAGAAGATAAAATACTTAGTGATTTAGAAAATAATAATCTTCAATATTTTAAAGATGCATTAAAAAACTATAATGCTGAAATTGACGAATATGCAGACAATTTTGAAGAACTCGAACCAATGGAAATCAACATTATCAGCGGATTTGAAAACTGTGTAAATGCATTTCAAAAATCAGAATATGCATTTTACAATTTTTTATTACTGATTGATATTCTGGATTATTATTCAAATTTCTCCGAAAACCGGGAATACTGGAACAATATTTTAAAAGAAGAAATTGAGTTTCAACAGAGAATTGCAGAACAGATTTCAAATGGAGAAAGTATTGAAGAAAATATCTATTTAGAAAGGTACAAGAATATTCCTTTTGAAGATATTTAGATATTAATGGAGTAGCTTCAAATACTGTTTTAAATAAAAAGAGCTGTAAATTACAGCTCTTTTTTTTATGATTTAAGTTTCCTTAACCGTAATAATCTTAACTGGACAAGCTTTTGCAGCCAATTCGCAACTCTCTACAATCGCATGATTTGGCGATTTTAAAGTAAAAAATCCCTTTGCGTTCTGCGAATGTAACAAAACCGATTTTCCGTCTTTTTTTGACATTTGAAAGTGAACCGGATCCATTTCGACACAATAATTACATCCAATGCATTTGTCTCTTTGCAAAGTGATAATAACCATTACACTTCCACAATTTTATATAGTTTGTCTGACATTCTGATTCTAAATGGAAGTTTCAAACTGCAATCGTCACCTTTTGTTGCTTTTTCTCCAGCAATATCGTTCACAAACATTTCTTCAATAATCATTTCCTGAGCGCCTGTACTTGGACCTGTAACGAGAATTTTATCGCCGACTTTAATATCGTAAGCTTCAATTTTAAATTGTCCAACTTCTGCTTTTGGGAAATAATGAGTTCCTTTGCCCACATACACCTTTTTCTGAGTCGCTGCAGAACCTGGAATATCGCTCCACTCCCCTAGTTCTTGACCCAAATAATATCCAGACCAGAATCCGCGATTGTAAACCGTGTTTAAAGCTTCCATCCAAACTGTTGTTTTTTCTTTTGAGAAAGTTCCTTCATAATAGGCGTCAATAGCTTCGCGATAGGTTTTAGTGACCGTTGCCACATATTCCGGTGCGCGTCCACGTCCTTCTAATTTTAAAACCTGAATTCCAGAATCTATAACCTGATCTAAGAAATCGATTGTACATAAATCTTTTGGCGACATCATGTATTCATTATCCAATTCGATTTCAAAACCCGTTTCCTGATCTATAACAGTATATTTTTTTCGGCAGTTTTGCTTACATGCACCTCGATTGGCAGATGAATTATGTGAATGCAGACTCAAATAACATTTACCTGAAACCGCCATACACAAAGCGCCATGACCAAAAATTTCAATTTCGACTAAATTTCCGTTTGGCCCTTTGATCTGTTCTTTTTCAATTTGTTCAGTGATTTTCTTGACCTGACGTAAACTTAATTCACGACTTAAAACCATTGTATCAGCAAATAAACTATAGAATCTGATGGTTTCAATATTGGTTATATTCAACTGTGTCGAAATATGCACTTCCATTGCAATAGACCTCGCCATTGCAATTACAGCTTGGTCAGATGCAATTACAGCTGTAATATTGGCTTCTTTGGCTTTAATTAATAATGTTTTTACAACCGATAAATCATGATCGTAAATTATGGTGTTTAATGTCAAATAGCTTCGAACATTTTTGACTTCACAGCGTTTGGCAATCTCTGGTAAATCTTCGATCGTAAAATTTACTGTCGAACGTGCACGCATGTTCAGCTGTTCAACACCAAAGTAAATAGAATCGGCTCCGTTATCAAGTGCAGCTTGTAACGAATCAAAGCTCCCTGCTGGAGCCATTAGTTCGATTTTGTTGGTAAGTGTCATTGTTTTTGCTTTGTGTTTCCAAGGCTTAAACCATTGGTTATATTCGTTTTTCGAATCTAGTCTTAACAATCGGCAAAAATAATATGGTCGTAGATTACATTTTATGATTTAAATCATGGTTTATATTTTAAAAACTATTCGCAGCAATTTATTTAAAAAAAATAACCCACAGTTTAAACCGTGGGTTATGTAGTATTCTGTAACGTTGAACGTTAATTTACAATTTTATATAATTTATCTGACAAACGAATACGGAAAGGAACTTCAAAAGTAACCTTATCACCAATTTTAGCAGATTGAGTTTCTGCTCCGTTTACGACTAATTTTTCTAAAACCATTTCCTGATCTCCAGTTGTTGGACCGGAAATTAAGATTTTGTCTCCAGCATTAAGTTCGTGGTTTTCTATAGTAAATTGTGCTACTTGCGCTTTAACATAGTAATGTTCTGCTTTTCCAAGTAACACTTTTTTGATTTTTATTTTCTGACGAATATCCGCTGTTTTTTGTGCTGTTGCCAAAGCCGTTTCCGGCAGTTCGCCCGAATGTTTGAATTTCAGGTTTTCAGATTTTCCTTTTCTAAAAACTTTATTTCCAACTTGTTTTCCGGTTCTTAAACGAACCTGGTCAACCAAAGGCATGTGAATTACTTCAAGACATTCTGTAGAACAGCAGTTTTCCATTGCTGCTTTACATTCATCACATTGAATGAATAACAAATGACAGCCATCGTTTTCACAATTGGTATGATTATCACAAGGTTTTCCGCATTGGTGGCATTGCGAAATAATATCGTCTGTAATTCTTTCGCCCAGACGATTATCAAATACGAAGTTCTTTCCGATGAATTTACTTTCTAAACCTTCTTCTTCAAGTTGTTTTTTGTAATTGATGATTCCGCCTTCCAGCTGGTACACGTTTTTAAAACCTTGGTGTTTAAAGTATGCGCTCGCCTTTTCGCAACGAATCCCGCCTGTGCAATACATTACGAGGTTTTTATCGTCTTTATGATCTTTAAGCTGTTCGTTGATAATTGGCAAACTCTCTCTAAAAGTTTCAACATCTGGAGTAATGGCGCCTTTAAAATGTCCTACTTCACTTTCGTAGTGATTTCTAAAATCTACTACAATTGTGTTTGGATCATCCAATATATCGTTGAATTCTTTGGCTTTTAAATGAACGCCAATATTAGTTACATCAAAAGTTTCATCGTTAAGACCATCTGCAACTATTTTGTCACGTACTTTGATCGTTAATTTTAAAAACGAATGATCGTCATGTTCTACGGCTTCATTCAAACGAATGCCTTTCATAAAATCGTAAACTTCTAAAGTCGCTCTAAAAGCTTCCAGATTTTCTTCCGGAATACTCATTTGAGCATTTATTCCTTCTGTGGCAACATAAATTCGGCCAAGTGCATCGAGTGCGTTCCAGGCAATAAATAAATCGTCGCGAAATTTTTTTGGATCTTGAATTTTGGCATACGCATAGAAAGACAACGTAAGTCGTTGTTTACCTGCATCATCGATCATGATGGCTCTTTCTTCTGCGCTTAAAGTGTTGTACAGTTGCATGCTATAAACAGTTTTTAAGTTTAGAATATATTTTTTTGCAAAAATAGGTAAAAAGGCTCAAAGTTGCAAAGTAACAAAGTGACAAAGGTTTTTTTAGCTTTAGTGCATAAAAAAAGCACCAAATGGTGCTTTTCAAAATCTTTGTCGCTTTGTTACTTTGAGCCTCTGTCCCTAAAAACTTAGAAACTTAGTCCCTCAGCAGCTTAGAAGCTTAAAAAAAATTAACAAAACTCGTTAAACGCATCTTGCAAGTTCTCAGCGATCATTTCAGCTGGACGTCCTTCAATGTGATGACGCTCTAACATGTGAACCAATTCTCCGTTTTTAAACAAAGCCATAGATGGCGATGATGGAGGAAAAGGGAACATGTGTTGTCTTGCAGCATCAACAGCTTCTTTGTCAACACCAGCAAAAACTGTAACAAGATGATCAGGTTTTTTAGCTCCCTCTAAACTCATTTTTGCTCCCGGACGTGCATTTCTTGCAGCACAACCGCAAACAGAATTTACAACTACTAAAGTGGTACCTTCAGCTTTGATAGCATTCTCAACAGCCTCAGCACTATGTAAATCTTGAAAACCTGCAGCTGTTAATTCAGCTTCCATTGGTTTCACCATTTCTTGTGGATACATATTTTTATTCTTTTAAATTTTACTTTTGATTTGCAAAGTTACAAAGTTTACTCGCAACTAATTAATTTGAAGTATAAAGTTTTGTTATAGTTCGATATTAATATCTTTATCTAAACAAAACCCTAAATAATGCTTTGATAAAGGGTAGTTTCGGACATTTTAAAATCACACGAAAATCTTCCGGCAAAGTCGTTTCTTCATCTAAAAACTTAAAAATCAGTTTAGGATTTCCTTTTTTGAATAATGAAGAAAAAATCGAACTTCCCAATTCATTATGACGATACAGAATATCCAAAAGCAGTAAATCATAAAACCAAAATCTCGATTTTTTATGAAAGTATTTCATCTCGAAATTATCTTTTTGAAGAAACTCAATTAACTTGGAAGATTTTTTATCCGAATTTTTAAAAGTATAACCCGTACTTGCCTTGGTCCATCCGCCGGCCGTTCCTATGTTCAGGACACGTTTCGTATTTCGCTTCCAAAACGGAAAACAAGTCATTGGAATACTTCCTTGCTCTTTTTCGATAATTTCAAATTGTGATGCGCCCAGTTTTTGAAGATAAAGCTCAATTTCATTTTCGTATTCTTCAATCGGAAGCAGTTTTTCCGAAAACAAAGTATATTCTACTAAAGCTTCGGTTTTAGAAATGGGTAAAACATACATGAATCTCGTATTTCCCTTTTGTTCTACAGAAAAATCCATGAAAGTGGCTTCATCGGGATTAAAAACTTCATTTTCCGATTTTATAAACCAACCCACAAAATGTTGCTGCAAAACGGGATACCTGCTCTGATTTTCGGCGAAAGCCTTAGTATAAATGCTGTTGAAAAGATAATCACAGGTATATCTGTTCTCTTCTGTTCCAACGAAAACATGTGTTTCGAGTTCGTTAATGTCGGTTACTTTTTCGTTTAAGAAAGTAAGATTTTGAGATTTTGAGATTTCATCAAAAACAAAAGTGTAGAAATCTAATCCGTTGATTTTATTATAAGTATATGGATTTATTTCAAGATCTCGTTTAAAATTTGCATTAGCAAACAAAGCCGAATCCCATTTCTTAGAAATAACAGAATCCCAAACTGATTTTTCTTTTTCCCAAAAACACCAGGTTCTGTCATTGGTTTTCTTTACATCCTGATCAAGCAGTAAAATCGATTTATCGATGAATTTTCCAGACAAAATCATTTTGTAAACCGTCATTAAAGATGCTAGTCCGGTTCCTGTAAAGATGTAATCGAAATGTGGGATTTGCGAAGAATTCATTCTCAAAAATAGGAATTTTATTCTTTCAGTTTCTCCAAAAGCTGTTTAAAATCCTTTTGACTGAGATAAAAATTGTACTGAAAAATAATCTCATTCTTTTCATTCAAAACACATAATACGGGATATGTGATTTGATTATTGATCGTTCCGAGCTGTAAAGCGAGTTCATGAACGCCGACATTATTTCCCGTTGGTTTATATTTGAATGTTTGGTTTTGAAAAGTAATGTCTCGTTTTTCCTCGGCATTAAAATCAATAAAGTAAAAATCAGAATTCAGTTTCTCGATAATTTCCTGATTTTTAAAAGTTGTCGCTTTCATTCGCTGGCAAAACTGACACCAATCGGTATGAATGAAAACGATGATTTTTCGTTTTTGAATTTGCTGTAAGCTGTCTGCTTCTTCAAAAGTCCTGCCTTTTAACTGGCAGAATCCTGTTGAAGTTATTCCCGAGAAAAGAATGAGTAGAAATAGCTTTTTCATTTGTTTTTCTTGTTGTTGTTTGCCACAGATTTCACAGATTAAAAGTTTTTTTTGCCACAAATTGCACAATTTTCTATGCCAGGCTGGGCGGAGTCGAAGCCACGTCCAATTGGAACGTTCTTCGATTCTGCTCAGGGTAACACAGCAATAAATAAAATCCTTTTAATCTGTGAAATCTGTGGCAAAAAAATTCGTGTAATACGTGGCAAACGAATCTTTATCTAAAAGTATATCGCAATCCCAAAAATCCTCGAATAGTCTGGTTTTGTCCATAAACATAAGTCGTATCAAAAGTCAAACCGTATGGATTATCAGGCGTAACCAAAACTTTTCCAGCCGAATCATATTGCACATTTTTATCAAATGGATCATTCGTTCTCGAAATCAAAAACGGATTATTCTGTTTGGGTGTAAAGTTCAGCAAATTTTTAACGCCACCGTAAACTTCAAAATCCTTCCAGCCAGAATACGTAAACTGAATATTCTGAATACTATACCAAGGCGATTTCGGACTTCTTGGATCGGTTTCGCTCAGCAAAGGCAATTTCATCGGACTATAAACATTTCCTGTATAATCCAATGATAAATCCCAAGGTTGGATTTTATACGAAATACTCCAAGTTCCGGTGAAATTCTCGGTTAAATATGGTCTTTCAGAAATTCCGTCCTGCACATTTTTATTGTCTAAAACCGTCGCACCCAAAATAAATTTTAATCCCGAAGGAAAATTTAAATCAACATTCGTGCTGATTCCCTGACTTATAGCGTAGCCATCGATATTGTCGTAAATGATTTTGTTGGGATCTGATTCGTAGTCGGAAATGATTTTATTACTGAATCTGGTATAAAAAGCCGTTGTCTCGATTCCCATAAAAGTGCCGTTTCCGAAATTGATTTTCTGAATATAATTCAAATTCACATTTACCGATTTCTCAGGATTCAGATTATTAGCGATTACAACATCGCGTGAGCCTGTAAGCGCGGCGTGATCTTCAGTAAACAAATTCACAACCCTAAATCCTGTTCCAGCATTTAGTCTGAAAATCGTGTTTTCATTTGCTTTAAATCGATATGCAAATCGTGGTGTAAAAATCGATCCGTGAATCGAGTTATAATCGTAACGCATTCCTAGCAAAACCTGACTTTTTGGAGAAAACGTAATTTCATCTTGAACAAAAATCCCTGGAAGCCAAGTGTTTTCGGCTTCTTTTGTTGCGGGTGTATTATCATCATAATACGTATAACGGCTTGCGATTCCTGCCAACAAATCATTACGTCCGACTTTTTTATCCCAGGTCAATTGCAAAAATCCAATTTTCTGATTCGCGATATACGATGTTGTTCCGTATCGGCTGTCCTGATAATGTACATTTCCTGAGAACGAAAGCATTAGTTTTTCTTCAAACGGTAATTGATAACTTCCTATCAATTCGGCTCTTTTGGTATAAATGCTTTCTCCGTAAATTTCGTCTCCGCCTCGGTATTTCTTTTCCCAACGAACATCTCCGCCCCATCGATCTTCATACATACCACGTGCTGCAATCGTAAAAAGGCGATTATGATTTCTGGCAAAACTCCATTTATTAAAAACCGAAATACGTTCAGAAAGCGTAACATCGGTAAAACCATCGTGATCTTTATCAACAACCTGATCGTAATTAAAATAGTTAACTCCAATTATAGAAGTAGCTTTTTTGTCGACATTGAATTTTGCTCCCAAATCGAGATTACTTTCAAAATAAGAAGTCGTAAAATAATCCGCAGAAAAAGTCGGCGCATTGGTTGGGTTTTTAGTGATGATATTAATCAAACCGCCAACCGCTTCACTTCCGTAAAGAGACGAAGCCGGACCTTTTACAATCTCGATTCTTTCAACCAAAGAATTCGGAATTCCTGATAATCCGTAAACCGTCGAAAGACTGCTCACAATTGGCATTCCGTCGATCATAACCAAAGTGTACGGACCTTCTAATCCGTTTATATGAATATCACCCGTATTACAGACACCGCAATTCAATTGAGGACGAACACCGTTTATGTTTTGAAGCGCATCATAAATACTTGGCGTTGGGTTTTTCTTGAAAAAGGTTGGCGAATAAACCTCAACCGGAACAGCGCTTTCTAATCGTTTTACAGGTTTTAAAGTTCCTGAAACGACAACTTCGTTCAATTCGTTGTTGTCTTCCTTTAATTCAAAATCAAGATTTAAATTTTGATTTTCGAGTACTGAAATTCTTTGGGTTACAGATTTGAATCCAGTCGAGGCCACAACGATTTTATAATTCCCTTTCGGAACATTTTCTAATTTATAAAAGCCTAAAGAATCTGTTTGGGTTTTAATGTTGGTATTTAACAAAGAGACTTTAATTTCTTGAACAATAGGAGTTGATGATGCTACTTTTCCAGAAATGTTTTGAGAGTAAATGTTTTTGGCGGTGAGTATTAATATTGTCAAAAATAAATATTTCATTATTATAAAATTAAATTTAGACAAATCTAAAAATTAAATTTGACAAATGATTATTCTGAAATCAAAAAATTTCAAACTGATTGAATTCAATATGTTACATTTTTTTTAAATAAACCATATAAGTCATATAAGTTCATTTAAACTAAACTTAAATTTACTTATATGACTTATATGGTTTAAAAAACTACAAAAAATCTTCGTCGATTAGTTCTTTGTTGATTACCGCTCCCGCGAAAGATCCTGTAGAAACCGCCAAAGCCACAGAACGCATTTGCGTTGTTGCGTCTCCGCTCGCATAAATTCCTGGAATATTAGTCTTTTGCATGAAATCGACTTTCAAATAGCCTTGTTCGTTTATATCACATTCTAAATCTTTTGGAAGCGGACAATGCTGTTCAAACGGAACTCTTGCATAAATTGCTTTTACATCAATCTTTTCTCCATTTTTGAAAATGATATTTGAAATGTATCCTGAATTATGTTCGAAAGCCTCTATTTCTTCTTCTAAAATCAAAACGCCGTTTTTCTTCAGGATTTTAGTTTGTTCCAAAGTCAGTTCCGATTTCCCATTAGTGCATAATCTCAGATTTTTTGTCCAATTCGAAATCAATTTTGCAAATTCAAATCCCATTTCGCCATTCGCAATAATCGCGGTTTTCTCATTTTTAACTTCGTAACCATGACAATACGGGCAATGCAAAACCGAAATTCCCCAGCATTCTGCAAAACCTTTTATTTCTGGAAGCAAATCTTTAACGCCAGTTGCAAATAATACTTTTCGAGCCGTGAAAACATCTCCAGAATCGGTTGTGATTTCGAAACCTTTTTCTGTTTTGAATGCTTTTACCGCAAGTCCGTTATAGAACTGAACCGTTTTATATAATTCTACCTGATGTTTGGCTTTCGCCGAAATAACAGCCGGCTTTTCACCATCTTGTGTAATAAAATTATGAGAATGCGGTGTCTGTCTGTTGCAGGGCAGTCCGCTGTCGATAATCAAAACCTGACGCAGAGAACGTCCTAAACTCATTCCAGCCGATAATCCGCTGTAGCTTCCGCCGATGATAATCACATCAAAATTCTTTTGTTCCATAACTAATGCTTTTAATGATTTTGTTTTCTGTGTAATTTGTAATTAATCAAATGCCCGATAATCATTCCGATTCCTCCAAAATATATGAGATCGAGATGTATTTCTAAAAAAAGATCTGTCAAAATACTAATCCAGATTAATCCCATCGAAACTATCAAAATTGAAGAAACCAAAAGAGTTGATTTTTTCGTAATTTTGAAAACAGCAAATAAGCCTATCAAAGCAAATAGTAAATCGATAATTGGATTATGACTTAAGCCCAACGGAAGTATTGTTAAAAGTGGAAAAATCAAACAATGAACAAGACAAATAGTGGCGCTTGAAATTCCTAAAATATCGTAAAAGGATGAGGTTATTTTCTTCATTATCTGTACATTTGTTTAATGCAATTTTGTTGCAAATATACACAATAAAATCAATTGCAACATTGTTGCGTTAATTTTTTTTAATTCAAAATAAAATGAAAACTACACGTAACACCACAGCAAGGACGGCCGTTTTAGAGGTTTTTGACAAATCTAAAACTGCGCTGTCTCACACCGAAATTCAAAAACAATTGAACGATGTCTGCGATCGCGTTACTATTTATAGAATTCTTGATCGTCTCGTAAACGAAGATATTGTTCACAAAATTTCGAACCTTGACGGAACGGTAAAATATGCAAAATGCAATCATTCGCACCAACGTGTGCACATACATAATCATGCTCATTTCAGCTGTGAAAACTGTCATGAAATTACGTGTCTGGAAAGTGTAAAACCAAGTTACATTATGCCGCATAATTATAAAGTAAATGAGATCAACTTTACGCTTTCGGGATTATGCCCGAAATGTTTAAATTCTAACATTTAACTTTTAGACTCGTCTAAAAATATTATTTCGCGAATATAATTTTTCTATATATTTGTGAAAACAATACTTTTACAATGGGTAAATCTTTAGAAGAGGTACACGAATCTGTCTCAACAGAACATAAAAAAACAGGATTTAGAAAAATTTTAGCCTTTTTAGGCCCGGCATATTTAGTCAGCGTTGGTTATATGGATCCAGGAAACTGGGCCACCGATATTGCAGGAGGAAGCCAGTTTGGATATACGCTTGTCTGGGTTTTATTGATGAGTAACTTAATGGCTTTGCTGTTACAAAGCTTAAGTGCAAGACTCGGAATTGTAACGCAACGCGATTTGGCACAGGCTTCTCGAGAAACCTATTCTAAATACATCAACTACATTTTATATTTCCTCGCCGAAATTGCAATTGCCGCTTGCGATCTTGCTGAAGTTCTCGGAATGGCAATCGGAATTAACCTTCTTTTCGGAATTCCACTTCTCGAAGCAGTTTTAATTACCGTTTTAGATACATTTTTACTGCTTTTCCTGATCAATAAAGGAATTCGCAAGATGGAAGCCTTCATTATTGCTTTGGTTGCGATTATAGGCTTTTCTTTTATTTTCGAAATGATTTTTGCCGAACCAGAAATGCATAAGGTTTTGGAAGGTTTGATTCCGTCAATTCCAAATTCAGCAGCTTTGTATATTGCAATCGGAATTATTGGAGCAACGGTTATGCCGCACAATCTTTATCTGCATTCTTCTTTGGTGCAAACCAGAAAATTTGACCGAACTCCAGCCGGAATCAAACAAGCTTTAAAATACAACTTCATCGATTCGACAATAGCACTTAATCTAGCCTTTTTTGTGAATGCAGCGATTCTGATTCTCGCTGCAGCAACCTTTCATAAAAATGGAATGTACGAAGTCGCGGAAATTCAGGATGCACATAAATTTCTCGAACCGCTTTTAGGGACAAAATGGGCGCCGGCTTTATTTGCCATTGCACTTATCGCAGCGGGACAAAGTTCTACCGTTACAGGAACATTAGCGGGCCAAATCGTAATGGAAGGTTACCTGCATTTTAGAATTCAGCCTTGGGTTCGTAGAATTATTACCCGTTTGATTGCCATTATCCCTGCCGTTATCGTGATTTTAATTTATGGTGAAAGCGTTACTGGAAAACTATTAATCTTAAGCCAGGTTATTTTGAGTTTACAGCTCGGTTTCGCAATTATTCCGCTGATCCATTTTGTAAGTGATAAATCGAAAATGAACGGTTTTCATATTTCAAAAACGACTCAGGTGGTTTCATGGATTATTGCTTCGATCATCGTTTCATTGAATGCCAAATTGGTTTATGATGAAATTACTTCTTGGCTGGAAACTTCAGATAATCCGATAATCTTGTGGTTAACTGTAGTCCCCTTGGCGATAGGGCTTGCCGGTTTATTACTTTATATCATCTTTAAACCTTTCATTGCAAAAGCAAAATCGAAAACAGTCAATCACTCTCCGCATAATCTAAAACTTAAATTTTCTCCAAAAGAAAGCCAAAGTATTAAAAATATAGCCATTTCTGTTGATTTCTCGGATGCCGATGAAGTCGCTTTAAACAAAGCATTTGAATTAGGCGGAATTGAAGCTCAATATACTTTAATCCATATAGTAGAAACTGTCGGCGCATTGATGTACGGTGTTCATGTACACGATCATGAAACTACAATCGACGAGAAGCTTTTACTGCAATATAAAGATATGCTAACCGAAAAAGGTTTCAAGATTCAAACAGAACTCGGTTTTGGTAAACCCAACAAAGTAATTCCGAAAATTATAAACGATGGAAATTTCGATATCTTGGTTATGGGAACCCACGGCCACACTGGACTAAAAGATATTCTTTTTGGCACAACGGTAGATAAATTGAGACATAAAATTTCAATACCTTTGTTGATTGTTAAATGAGAGGCGCTAAGCTACTGAGAGGCTAAGGTTCTAAGGTTTTTTTTTCAAACCTAAAAGAAAACCTTAGAACCTCAGAATCTTAGAACCTCAGAACCTTAAAGAAGAATGACCTTTTCAGAAGAAAACTACTTAAAATCTATATATCACCTGACGGCCGCTGCTGATTCGGAAGTGAGTACCAATGCGATTGCGGAAATGATGGAAACCAAAGCTTCATCCGTAACGGATATGCTTAAAAAGCTTTCGGAAAAGGATTTGGTGAATTACAAAAAATACCAAGGTGTTTCTTTAACAGAAAACGGAAAACTTGCTGCCAAAATGATCGTGAGAAAACACCGTTTGTGGGAAGTGTTTTTGGTGGAAAAACTAAACTTTAGCTGGGATGAGGTTCATGATATTGCCGAGCAATTGGAACACATTAAATCGGAACAATTGATAAACCGTTTGGATGATTTTCTTGGAAATCCGACGGAAGATCCGCACGGTGATCCGATTCCGGATGCAAACGGAAGAATTGTGAAGATTGAAAAACAATTGCTTTCTGAGTTGAATGAAGGTCAGATTGGCGTTTGTGTTGGTGTAAAAGATACTTCTTCGGAGTTTTTGAAATATCTGGACAAACAAGGAATAGCTTTAGGTTCTAAAATCGAATTCCTTTCCCGCGAATCATTCGATTTATCGGTTAAAATTAAAGTCGATGGTAAGGAATTATCTATTTCGAATAAAATTGCTTCTAATTTGTTTGTAAAGCTGGTTTAAGAGATTGTTTCGCAGAGGTTCGCGAAGAGGTTTCGCAAAGATTCACAAAATTTATATTAATCGGATTTAGGACGGATTGAAATCCGTCCCTACAAAAATATATCGAGTCTACGACTCTTTCCTAAATTCAAATTTCAAATAAATTTTCGTAGAAACGGTTATATTGTAGCAACGGATTTTAATCCGTTGAGAGAGATATACATTAAAAAAATAGAGTTCCGTAGGAACGATTCATCATTAAACAATCCCCTTCTCAATCATTTCTAACATTACCGGCGATGCGTTTTTAAATGTCGGCGCTTGTTCAATGATACTTCCAGCGTTCTTTTTGTTTACTTTAAAAGTTACGTCATCATTGGTTGTAAATAGCAATGCGGTTAAAAATGGTTTTTTAATGTGTGAACCCAAAATCAATAACGCCTCTTCTAAAGTATGAATGCTTTCGATTTCTTCTGTTTTATAACGAAAAGTAAGCGAAATAGAATACGTATTGTCTTCGTTTAAAACCAAACGGAAATAAACGTTTTTTAAATCGGTATCGCCCATAGTTTTAGCCAAAGTCAGTTTTGCGAAAGTTCCAGACTGGATGCTTTCTTTAACTCGTTCACAAAAAAGGGCAAATATTGGTTCGTACATTTTTTTTAAAGTTTCTAAGGTTCTGAGAGGCTAAGATTATAAGTTTTTCTCTCTTCGTGTATATTAAACCGCAAAGTTCGCAAAGATTTAGGCATGGTTCGCTAAGTTTTTAAACTTTTTTGCGTGCTTTGCGTAATCCCTTGCGAACTTTGCGGTTAAGAAAAATTTATTTTCCTGTAAATTCTGCTTTTCTTTTTTCTAAGAATGCCGTTGTTCCTTCTTTAAAATCGGCTGTTCCGAAGCATTCTCCGAAAGATTTTATTTCAGTTTCAAATCCGTTTTTGCCGTCTTTAAAGTTTGCGTTAATTGATTTTATGGCTTTTCCAATTGCAAACGGAGCATTTTTGATGATTTTTTGAGCAATTACGGTCGTAAATGACAATAATTCTGCTTGAGAAACTACGTGATTTACCAAACCGAATTTTTCTGCTTCTTCTGCAGAAATCATAGCAGCGGTCATAATCATTTCCATCGCACGGCCTTTTCCAACCAATTGTGGTAAACGCTGTGTTCCACCGTAACCAGGAATTAATCCTAAAGTTACTTCTGGAAGTCCCATTTTAGCATTGTCTGAAGCTACTCTGAAATGACACGCCATTGCTAGTTCTAAACCTCCGCCAAGAGCGAAACCATTCACAGCTGCAATAACAGGTTTTCTTAGGTTTTCGATAAAATCGAATAAAGCCTCTTGTCCTTCGGCTGCTAATTGTGCTCCTTCAACAACATTGTAATTAGCAAATTCAGAAATATCGGCTCCGGCAACAAAAGCTTTTTCGCCTGTTCCCGTTATAATAATGACACGAACATTCTCATCGCTTCCCAACTCCGAAACAGCTTTACTCAAATCGCTGATCGTAGCTTTGTTTAAAGCGTTCAGTTTTGCGGGTCTGTTTATGGTAATTGTTGCGATTCTTTCTTCGATAGCAACTAAAATATTTTCGTAGCTCATAACACTAATTTTAAGAGTTGGTTATTGGTAAAGAAACTCTAAAAGTGGTTCCTTTTCCGTAAGTTGATTCAAAGGTAATTGTTCCTTTGTAATTTTCGATGATGTTTTTTATAATTCCGAGTCCGAGTCCCATACCACTGGTTTTTGTGGTAAATTTTGGTTCGAAAATTCTACTTGTATCTTGTTTCTGAATTCCGATTCCGTTGTCTTTTACGGCGATTTCAACATTATCGTTTCGGCGTTTAACAGTAACAATAATTGATTTTTGAAACTGACTTTCTGGAATCGCCTGAGTCGCATTTTTAACTAAATTGGTAATGACACGAATTAACTGCGTACGATCCATTTTGGAGATAATTTCTTCTTCTTCACTTTCAAAAGAAATATAATCTTCGTTGAAAATATCCAAAGCCAATTCTACAACTTCAACAACATTCAGCGTTTCATTCTGCTGGGCCGGCATTGAAGCAAAGTTCGAAAAAGCCGAAGCCACAGAAGTCATCGTATCAATTTGCTGAATTAAGGTTTCGGAATAATCATTCATCTTTTGCTTTACATTTGGATCGTTCGGATCAAACTTTCGTTGAAAACTCTGAACCGTCAAACGCATCGGTGTCAGCGGATTTTTGATTTCGTGTGCGACTTGTTTCGCCATTTCGCGCCAAGCTTCTTCACGTTCGCTTTGCGCCAATTTGATCGCACTGCTTTCGAGTTTGTCGACCATTCCGTTATAAGCTTTAATCAGGAAGTTGACTTCTTTACTATTGGCTTCTAAAACAATTTTCTCATTTTTCTGATCCAGATTGGTTTCTTCCAAACGATCGGAAATGGTTTTTAGTGATTTTGTGATATAAGTTGAAAGGAAATACGCTAACGCGAAAGCCACAATCAGCATAAAAGAATACACCTGACTTAAACGGATCAGGAAAGTGTTCAACTCATTGTCGTAATAACCGTCATCTTCTAAATAAGGAAGATTCAGAATTCCGAGCGGTTTGAATTTTTCATCTTTTATTAAACTGTATGAAGATCGGTTTTTAACTCCGTCGATTGTTTTAATGTCTACAAAACGTTTTTCGATAGAAGAACGAACGAGTTTTAGAATGTATTCGGGAATTGGCGGAGCAACTTTATCAACCGCAAAAGATTCTTTGGAAGATTTCAGTAGTTTTCCGTCAAGGCTGAAAATATTGATTTCGATTTTGTGAATCTGCGCCAGTTCGTGGATTTTGTCTTTAAAAATCAAATCCAAATTCTGGGTTTTCAGCGGATAAGTGGTTGTTGAAAGCACATAATTGATGTGTTCTTTTACCGCATTTTCTTTTCGTTCGAGACGTTCTTGATGGTATTCTTTGGCTTCAGTCTTAAACTGAATAATCGAAATCGAAGCCAATAAAAAAGATGCCACAACAATCAATACAATCATCGACAGGAAAATCCTGGTACGAAGTGAAAGCATTGTCATTTTGAAGTTGTTTAGCATAATTTTTTAGTGTTCAGTATTCAGTTTTTTAGTATTCAGTTTTCTCTAATGTGTACATAAAGTATATCAGATCAATTCTTTTAGCGATAACAATTGTAAACTGATCACTAACAACCTGACCACTGACCACTATTTCTTCTCTCTAATTCTCTTGTAAAATCGGAATCCCAGCATGATTAAAACGGAGAACAAAATAATTCCGATTACGCCGAAAATCCAGTTGATGGCGCTTTTTAAAACTACTAAAAAAACTACGGCAAACAAAATAATTGTGGCGCCTTCGTTCCATAAACGCATGAAGTTGTTGGTATATTTTACTTCGTCGTTTTGAAGTTGTTTAAAAATCTGATGGCATTTTCCGTGGTATAAATATAAAAGGAAAACGAAACATAATTTTACATGCATCCATGGCATTTTCATCCAAACATGACCCGCTTCTGTAAAAAACAGCATCCAAAAAGCAAAAATACTCGCCAAAACCGCCGACGGCCACGTAATAATGTACCACAAACGGTAGGCCATAATTTTGTATTGTGCCTGCAGAATTTCTTTTTCAGGCGAAGGTTTTTCGTTTGCTTCTATTTGATACACAAACAAACGCACAATATAAAACAAACCTGCAAACCAAGTGATCACAAAAATCAAATGCAGAGATTTTAAATAGTTATAGTACTCCATTATTAAAGTCTTTGTTCTATACTCTTTATTCTATTTTCTATTTTGCCCAATCGTTAATCCAATTCGAAACTGTCTGACACCATTCGTCATCGTCATTCAAACATGGAATTGCTAAGAATTCTTCTCCACCGTTTGCTTCAAAATCTTCTTTGGCGCGCATCGCAATTTCTTCCAAAGTTTCTAAACAATCTGAAACGAAAGCCGGAGTTACAACCGCTAATTTCTTGATTCCTTTTGCCGGCATATTGTCAATTTCAACATCGGTGTAAGGTTCTAACCATTTATCTCCCGCCAAACGAGATTGGAATGTTAAACTGTATTTATCTTCTGGAAGGCCTAATAATTTAACGACTTGTCTTGTCGTTTCGTAACATTGGTGACGGTAGCAGAACTCGTGCGCCGGAGATGGCGTGTTACAACAAGAACCGTCAATTTTACAATGTGATTTTGTTACGTCAGTTTTACGAATATGACGCTCAGGGATTCCATGATACGAAAACAATAAGTGATCATAATCAAATCCAACTAAATGTTTTTTGATTGAATCTGCTAAGTTTTTAATATAATCAGGTTTATTGTAAAACGCAGGAACATCTGTAAAAGTCATTTCAGGGAATTTCTTTTTGCGAATTTCTTCCGCTTTTACTAAAATAGTCAAAGTTGAAGCCATAGCATACTGCGGATATAAAGGAAAAAGCAACACTTCTGTAACACCTTTATCTTTTAATTCCTGAAGTCCTTTTTCTATAGTCATACTTCCGTAACGCATTGCCAGCGCAACCGGAACGTTTACTAAAGGCTGCACTTTTTTCTGCATTCTTTCAGAAAGTACTACTAATGGAGAGCCTTCATCCCACCAGATTTTTGCATATGCATGTGCCGATTCTTCCGGTCTTTTTCTAAGGATAATACCGCGAACTAATAATGCTCTCAATAAATACGGAACATCGATCACGTATTTATCCATTAAAAATTCATCTAAATATGGTTTTACATCTTTTGGAGTTGGACTTTCTGGAGAACCTAAGTTTACTAATAATACGCCTTTCATTCTTGTTTTTTATTGCTTGAGGCTTGAAGCCTTTTATTTGTTTTTAAAAATTTCGGCAAAAGTAATCGCTGTACTTTATTCGAAATATGATAATTATTACTTTTTATTTATCGCTTAATATTCAAAATTGATTTTTAGAACATTCGTGAAATTTTCTCTCGCAGATTTGGGAGATTTAGCAGATTTTATTTTGTGCTAATTCGTGAATTGCTTCGCCAGTTCGCTATCGCTCGAGTCGTGGCAAACCTTTTTTTAAACATTCGCATTAATCGACATCAAATATTTTTTCGGAGTTGTGGCAAATTTTTTCTTGAATGCCGCTATAAAATGACTCCCGGTGCTGTAACCTATTTTCAGTCCAACTTCGTTTACATTATAAGATCCGCTGTCTAAAAGTTTTCTGGCGAAATCCATTTTGTAATCGAACAAGAAACCATAAACCGTATCGCCGTAAATTTGTTTGAAACCCATTTTTAGCTTTTTCAAATTCAGGCCAATTTCGTCTGCCAATTCTTGCAATCCCGGCGGTTCGGCCATATTGGCGATGATAATTTCTTTGGCTCTTCTGATTTTTAATACATTGTCTTCGTCAATCAAAAACGGACATTGTTCTGCATTTGGATCTTCGGTTCTGTTGAAATATAAACTCAACAATTCATATCCTTTTCCTTTATAATAAAGATTTTTTATCGATGGATGAAGGTTGTAATGAAACAACTGACTCAACACAATCGCCATTGACGGACTGATATTTCCTTCGTTATAATACTTCTTATCCTTATTGTCTGGACTTAAAAATGTAATATAATTGGCTTCCGCCGAAAACAACGCGTGAAATTTCTTAATAGAAACAATTACAGAGATCGCCCACGAGTTTGGAGCCAGTTCTAAATGAAGCGGTAATTCCTTCTGTGGATTGTATAAAAGAAGTGATTTTTCTTCTTTCAATTCTAAAGCATAAGTACCTTGATTGAACAGGAATTTTGCATTGCCTTTTATACCGAAGTGAAACTGTATCAGACCAGTACCAACGATTTCATGCTCTGCAATGAATGTTTCGGAACTGTCGTTTTGAAAACGGATCAGCGTAAAGTCGTCTTCAATTTTTATAATTTCTTGAGAACCCATAGCGATATTTTTTTTAAACTAAAATCGAATCAAAAGCAAAATGTTATTTAGAATCACTCTAAACAAAACACTTGTAACCAATTGATTTTGCTACAAAAGTAGCCTTTTTTACTCAAAAACACCTATTTAGGATCAAAAAAACATACAGCGACATAAAAAGTACTTTTAGCGTTATTTTTATCAATGGTATAGTAATAATTTTGTTGCACTTTTTAGAAAGTGAATTTATGGAAAACAATAACGTACCGAAACACCTTTATTTTTACTCAGTTGGTCTGAGTTATAAAAAAGCTGATGCTGAGGTCAGAGGTCAATTTAGTTTGGATGCAGTGGCGAAAACACGTTTGCTGGAACAAGCTAAAAGCGAAGGAATAGAAAGTTTAATTGTCACTTCAACTTGCAACAGAACCGAAATCTACGGTTTTGCTGAGCACCCTTTTCAATTAATAAAACTGATTTGCGATAATAGTAACGGATCTGTAGACTCATTCCAAAAAGTGGGTTTTGTTTACAAAAACCAGGAAGCTATTAATCATATGTTTCGCGTAGGAACTGGTTTAGACAGTCAGATCTTAGGTGATTTTGAAATTATCTCACAAATTAAAACTAGTTTTTCGCACTCAAAATCAATGGGTTTAACCAATGCTTTTACAGAAAGACTGGTAAATGCAGTTATTCAGGCGAGCAAAAGAATCAAAACAGAAACAGAAATCAGTTCTGGTGCGACTTCAGTTTCTTTTGCGTCGGTTCAATACATTCTTAAAAATGTAGAAGATATCAGCAACAAAAACATTTTGCTTTTCGGAACTGGAAAAATTGGAAGAAATACTTGCGAGAATTTAGTAAAGCATACAAAAAACGAACATATCACTTTAATCAACAGAACAAAAGACAAAGCTGAGAAATTGGCTGGAAAACTAAATCTGATTGTTAAAGATTATTCGGAATTACACTTAGAACTTCAAAAAGCCGATGTTGTCGTTGTAGCAACAGGAGCACAAAATCCAACAGTTGATAAAGCGATTCTAAATCTTAAAAAACCTTTGTTGATTCTGGATTTATCTATTCCGAAAAACGTGAATGAAAACGTAGAGGAATTAGAAGGTGTAACTTTAATCCACATGGATTATTTGTCTCAATTGACAGATGAAACTTTGGAAAACAGAAAATTACACATTCCAGCAGCCGAAGCCATTATCGAAGAAGTTAAGGAAGAATTCACAACCTGGATGAAAGGAAGAAAATTTGCGCCGACAATCAACGCGTTAAAAGAAAAACTAAACGCAATCAAAATGTCGGAACTGGATTTTCAAAGCAGAAAAATTACAGATTTCAATGAAGAACAAGCCGAAATCATCAGTAACAGAATCATTCAGAAAATCACTACTCATTTTGCAAATCATTTAAAAGACGACGACACGATGGTTGACGAAAGCATCGAATGGATCGAAAAAGTCTTCAAAATAAAAGCATCTTAAATATTTTAAAACCATATAAGTTATATAAGTTCATTTAAAAACTGTTTCAAACTGCTTAAATTTACTTCTATAACTTATATGGTTCAAAAAACAAATCATGGCAGAAAAAACAATCAGGATAGGAACGCGTGACAGCGAATTAGCGCTTTGGCAGGCACATACTGTTGAGAAACAACTTAACGATTTGGGTTATAAAACCTCAATTGTGGCGGTAAAATCTCAGGGCGATATTATTCTGGATAAACCTCTTTATGAATTAGGGATTACGGGGATTTTCACTAAAACCTTAGATATTGCAATGATCAACGGCGACATAGATATTGCTGTGCATTCGATGAAAGATGTTCCGACGGCTCTGCCAAAAGGAATCGTTCAGGCGGCGGTTTTAGAAAGAGCCAATGTTTTGGATATTTTAGTTCACAAAGGAAATCCTGATTTTGTTAATCCAAGCACCATTGCAACCGGAAGTCTGCGTCGTCAGGCACAATGGTTCAATAAATATCCAAATCATACCGTAGTTGATTTACGTGGAAACGTGAATACACGTATGCAAAAATTAAACGATAATAATTGGGACGGAGCCGTTTTTGCTGCTGCAGGTTTGGAGCGCATTAACTTAAAACCAGAAAACGTTATTAATCTGGATTGGATGATTCCGGCGCCGGCACAAGGAGCGATGTTGGTTGTGGCAATGGAAAATGACAATTATACTTTAGATGCTCTTTCGCAATTAAATCATATCGAAACTGAAATCTGCACGCACATCGAACGTCAGTTTTTAAGAACTTTGGAAGGCGGATGTACCGCGCCAATTGGAGCTTTGGTTCGTTATAATGAAGATGAAGACACTTTGCATTTTCAAGGTGTTTTACTTTCAATTGACGGAAAACAAAAACTAGAAATCGATAAAACGGTTGATATTTCAGAATGGAAAAAACTAGGTTTCAACTCTGCTCAGGAAATTTTGAATAACGGAGGAACTGAATTGATGCAGTCTATTAAAGAATCTTTGAAGAAATAATGGCAAAACCAATTCAAATAGTATCCACTAAAATATTACATCCGCTTTTAAAACAAGAGCTGGTAAAAATTGGTCTCGAAGTTACAGAAGCCGATTTCATTAAAACAGAAAATAAATATTTCAAATTAGAAAACCTCAACGAAAGTCTGATTTTTACCAGTCAGAATGCCGTTCACAGTGTTTTATCTCACCCAGAAGCTGAAAAGCTGAAAAGCAAAAACGTTTTTTGCGTGGGACTAAAAACGAAAGCACTTTTAACCGATAATGGTTTTAATGTAATGGCTTATACCGGCTACGCTTCTGATTTAGCCGAAATCATTTCACTTATTTACAACAAAGAAACTTATACTTTTTTTAGCGGCAACTTAAGAAGAGATACTCTTCCGGAAGCTTTGAAAGAAGCTGGAATACAATTCAACGAAATTCAGGTTTACGATACTTCTTTAACTCCTAAGAAAATAAATGTACAACCTGATGCTTTGCTATTTTTTAGCCCATCTGGTATCAAAAGTTATCTGAAAGAGAATACTATAAAAAAAGAAATCTGTTTCTGTATTGGAGAAACCACTGCCGAAGCTTTAGAAAAGATTACCAAAAACATCATTATTGCAGAACAGCCTACCGTTGAAGATGTAATCGCAGATGTAATTAACGAATATAAATAAGAACCTTTGCAACCCTGTCACTTTGCGACTTTGCATCTAAAATAAAAAACCATGTTAAAAAACGACCTATTTTTAAAAGCATTAAAAGGAGAAACAGTTCAGCGTCCGCCAGTTTGGATGATGCGTCAAGCGGGAAGATATTTGCCAGAATTTATCGAGTTACGTGATAAATATGATTTCTTTACACGTTGTCAGACTCCAGAATTAGCCGCTGAAATTACAGTACAGCCAATTCGTAGAATTGCTCCAGATGCTGCTATTTTATTTTCAGATATTTTAGTTGTACCTCAGGCAATGGGAATCGAAGTTTTAATGAAAGAAAACATAGGACCTTTTATCCCAAATCCAATTCGTTCAATGGCAGATGTTCATAGAGTTTACGTTCCGGATATTCAGGAAAGTTTAGGTTATGTAATGGATGCTATTAAATTGACTAAAGAAATGCTGAATGACGAAGTGCCGTTAATTGGTTTCGCAGGTTCGCCATGGACAATTTTCTGTTATGCTGTTGAAGGAAGAGGTTCTAAAAGTTTTGATATGGCAAAAGGATTTTGTTTTTCAAATCCGGCTGCTGCCCACACTTTGTTACAAAAAATTACAGATACTACAATTTTATACTTAAAAGAAAAAGTAAAAGCTGGTGTTGATGCTGTTCAAATTTTTGACTCTTGGGGAGGAATGCTTTCTCCGGTTGATTATCAGGAATTTTCGTGGAAATACATTAACCAAATCGTAGAAGCTTTAGCTGATCTTACTCCGGTTATAGTTTTCGGAAAAGGTTGTTGGTTTGCTCTTGGCGAAATGGGTAAAAGCCGTGCGTCGGCTCTTGGAGTTGACTGGACCTGTTCTGCAAGAAATGCGCGTTACTTATCTGGCGGAAACATTACTTTACAAGGAAATTTCGATCCTTCAAGATTACTTTCTCCAATTCCAATCATCAAAAAAATGGTTCATGAAATGATTGATGAGTTTGGAAAAGATAAATATGTTGTAAATTTAGGTCACGGAATTTTGCCAAATATCCCAGTAGACCACGCAAAAGCGTTTATTGACGCTGTGAAGGAATACGGGCAATAATTTTTAGTGTTTCAGTCGCAGTGTCCAGTATTCAGTTTGAATCTGGGACTGAACACTACGAATGAAAACTTAAAACTGAACGTATGCTTGCCAATATAAACTTCAATAAATATTCACCATTTTCATTTATCGAATATGGATTTCAGGCTTATTATGCTTATGTGTTTCTTATGGTCTGGACACACCCTGAACTACATCCGGTAAGTCTTATAAATGATTTGGCTGTTTTAATGACTTTTGAGTTTATCATGGTGCATTCAGGAGTTTTTATGGCCGTTATGCCAAAAAAATGGTCTCTTTTGGTGTTTTTCCCTTTGTACGGAACATTTGCTTATTCGTTTAACGAATCGGTTATTAATACTAACATTGTATTTATTTATCTGCTTACGGTTTTAAACCGAATGCGATTTGCATTTTCAAATGTAACTCCTGATGTGAGAATGAAACAAATAGGAAAATCTGCAGCAAAAGCTCTTTTCTATTTTTTCTTAATTATGGTTCTTGCTATTGGAAATGAATATGTACCGCCATTTGGACTCACAAATGAATTTTTAGAAAAATCCCATTATTTCCAAATGGTTAAATCGAGCGGTTTATTTATAGAAAAGCCATATGTCCCTATTTGTATGGGGTTCATTTACTATTTGGTACCGGTTTTATATTTCATTCACCGAATAATAAAAAATTTCGGAAGGGATGAAAATACTTTTCAAAATGGAAAAGTAGTTTTCAGCCGAACCACATTTAAATCTAACAAATTCTAAAAATGCTCAACAAAGGCTTAAGAGATGAGGAAAAAATCAGAATCGATAACGTTCTAAAAACGTTACGGACTCTTATTTTTGTGCCCCAGCCTTTGAGTCATTTAGATATTGAAAATCAGCTGAAAGAATTCGGATTAAGCATTGAAAATTTAGATTCTTCTTCCAATGATGATTTAATTTCTTTATTAATGAATCTTCATTTTGACTGGGATCAATTAGAATTATTTGCTGATATTTTAACGGAATTTTCAAAAGACGAAAACTATAATTTTGAAGATAAAGCTCTCGCTGTTTATCAATATATTCAACAAGAAAGTAAAGTCTTTTCTTTTGGAATCAATACAAAGATTACTTCGGCGAAAGCCAAAAAACAATAACAATGAAAGACAAATTTTACGCATACATACAAAATTTACAAGATCAGATCTGCGCTGGATTAGAAGCCGTTGACGGAACTGCAAAATTCCGTGAAGATTTATGGAAACGTCCAGAAGGCGGAGGCGGAAGAACACGCGTTATTAAAAACGGAAATGTATTCGAAAAAGGCGGTGTAAACATTTCGGCCGTTCACGGAAAACTTCCTGAAACGATGCAAAAGATGTTTGGCGTTGGTGAAGCCGATTTCTTTGCCTGCGGGTTAAGTTTAGTAATTCACCCAAAAAGCCCGATGGTTCCTACAGTGCATGCAAATTGGCGCTATTTTGAAATGTATGATGAGGCTGGAAATGTAATTCAGCAATGGTTTGGCGGTGGACAGGATTTAACGCCTTATTATTTGTTTGAAGAAGATGCTATTCACTTTCATCAAACTTGTAAAACGGCTTGCGATAAACACAATCCTGAATTTTATCCAAAATATAAAAAACAATGTGATTCGTATTTCTGGAATGCACACCGAAATGAAGCCCGCGGACTTGGCGGTTTATTCTTTGATTATTGCAAAGCAACTGATGAAATGTCGATGGAAGATTGGTACAATTTCGTAACCGAAGTTGGAAACAGTTTCCTTGAAGCCTATGTTCCAATTGTAGAAAGAAGAAAAAATCTTTCGTATACGCCAGAGCAAAGAACCTGGCAGGAAATCCGTCGCGGCCGTTATGTTGAATTCAATTTGGTTCATGATAAGGGAACATTATTCGGTTTAAAAACCAACGGAAGAATTGAAAGTATATTGATGAGTCTGCCTCCGAATGTTCAATGGGTTTACGATCATCATCCGGAAGCAGGAAGTGAAGAAGAAAAATTGATTGATACGTTGGCAAATCCCCGTGAATGGGTTTAGTTTTAAATATATGTCGCTCCGCTGGAGCTTTATCTAGATATTTCAAATATGATCTATAAATATAATGCTCCGCTGGGAGCATTTTTTAATTTAAATTTGTAGTTAAATAGGCTTCGGAGAAGCCAAATATTTGTAGAATACATTATCACCCCACCCAAAAAGCTCCAGAGGAGCGAAATTTTATAGAAAAGAATTATCATAGAAATAAGCCCTATACGATACATCAAAAATGTGTCGCTCCGCTGGAGCTTTTTATCTAGATATTTCGAAATTGCTATAAATATTTAGCTTCTCCGAAGCTTTTTTTAATTAAGCCTATACTACAATGGATTCTAGAGAAACCAAATAATTTATAGAATAATAAATTACACGCCCCAGAAACTCCAGCGGAGCGAAATATCTATAAAAAACATTATTGTTCCCATCCAATTTGTCGCTCCGCTGGAGCTTTATCTAGATTTTTCAAATATGATCTATAAATATAATGCTCCGCTGGGAGCATTTTTTAATTTAAATCTGTAGTTAAATAGGCTTCTCCGAAGCCAAATATTTATAGAATAGAATAATCCCATATACCTCCAATATTCATCAAAAATATACCGCTCCGCTGGAGCTTTTTATCTAGACATTTCAAATATGATCTATAAATATAATGCTCCTCTGGAAGCATTTTTTAATTAAAAACTATAAACACAAAGGGCTTCGGAGAAGCCACATATTTATAGAATAGAATAATCCCATATACCTCCAATATTCATCAAAAATATACCGCTCTGCTGGAGCTTTCTATCTAGACGTTTCAAATTATCTATAAATATTATGCTCCTCTGGGAGCATTTTTTAATTAAAAACTATAAACACAAAGGGCTTCGGAGAAGCCACATATTTATAGAATAAAATAATCACCCCGTCCCAAAAGCTCCAGCGGAGCGAAATATTTATAAAATAGAATCCCCCGTGGGACGACAGATTTCAACATAAAAACAATAATTATCCTACAAAATTAAAATTATTAATTAGCTTTACATATTAATAGTTTTAATTAAAAAATGGCAGACACTTATTCTAAATTGTACATTCAAATTGTATTTGCTGTAAAGGGAAGACAAAACTTAATTTCCAAAAAATGGAAAGATGAAATTTATAAATACATCACCGGCATTGTCTCCAATCAAAAACAAAAACTAATTGCAATAAACGGAATGCCAGATCATATTCATATCTTAGTTGGTATAAAACCAAATATTTCATTATCAGATTTAGTAAGAGATATCAAATCAAGTTCATCAAAATTTATAAATGAACAAAAATGGATAAATGGTAAATTTGAATGGCAGAAAGGTTTTGGAGCATTTTCTTATGGACATTCACAATTATCGAATGTTATTAAATACATCGAGAACCAAGAAGAGCATCATAAAAGCAGAACATTCAAAGAAGAATACATTGCATTTTTGAAATTGTTTGATATTGATTTTAAAGATGAATACATTTTTGTAGATGTATAATTTGTCGCTCCGACAGCGCTTGTCAAATCTTAGGGAATTCTATTTCAATAAATATTTTTGCTCCGCCGGAGTAATTGCAGTTTAAATATGTTTTTAGATGGATTTAAAACGAATTTATATATTTTTTTTCGCTGGCATTTTTGGGTGTTTCGCTCAAAACGATACTTTGCAAAATCGGTATTTTAAATCGTACGATGACAAAATCACGGCAAGCATTTATTATTTAGATACTTCTAATAGTTTTCAGATTGCTTCGGGCACGCAAGAACCTAAAATATTTGTCAATCTAATTCCGAATCGGCGCGAACAGATTGGTTTTAGCTTAAGCTACAGAATTATTGATATTACTTTAGGATTTGCTCCGAAATTTCTAAGCGGTAACAAAGGCGATTCTAAATCTAAAAACTTCAATTTCCACACTCGCTTTTATTATAAAAAATGGATGCAGTCTTTTACATTCATCAATCAAAAAGGATTTTATATAAGTGATAATAATATAACGGCGCAACTTCCAAACATACGAACCACAAAAATAGGCGGATCGACTTCTTATATTTTCAATGATAAATTCTCTTTTAAAACCCTGACGAATCAAAACGAATGGCAAACTAAAAGCTCAGGAAGTTTTATTCCGTCATTTTCTTTTTATTATACCAATCTGGATTTGAATACTCCGGATTCTTCACCGGGAGATTTATATGTATTTACGCTTGCTCCGGCTTACTATTACAATTTTGTAATTAGTGATCGGGTTTTAATTGGCGCGGGACTTGCTTTGGGCGCAGGAATTAATGATATCGACGGAGATACCTCAGCTTTATATCAGGCTGATTTTAATTTGAAATTAGCTTACAACAACGATCGATTTTTTGGTTTTGCAAGTTTGAATACCGTGAGTTTTGCTCAGGATGAAAAGGTCGACCCGAGATTAAATGATAATATCGCCACTGTAAAACTCTCTATTGGTTACCGATTTGATCCTCCGAAAAAAGTAACAGAAGTTTATGACAAAGTCAACGAGAAAATCGGACTATGATAAATCTTACAATTTACAAACATTGAGCCGAAAAAATGCTTAAATTAGAAAGATTTATAAAACACAAACATTCATGAATATGAAAAATATAGAACAATTAAATCTCATGCATTCTGGAAAAGGTTTTATTGCAGCACTTGATCAAAGTGGAGGTAGTACACCAAAGGCATTATCACAATATGGCGTTCTGGAAAATCAATATAAAAATGAAGAAGAAATGTACACGCTTGTACATGAAATGAGAACCCGAATTATAAAAAGTCCCGCTTTTGACAGCCAGTATATTCTGGGTGCCATTTTGTTTGAAAACACTATGGACCGCAAAATCGACGGACAATGGACTGGTGAATATCTTTGGGAGAAAAAACACATTATCCCGTTTCTAAAAGTAGACAAAGGTCTTGCTGATCCTGCAAACGGTGTACAGTTAATGAAAGCAATTCCTAATTTAAATGAATTATTGGATCGAGCCGTCGAAAGAAAAATCTTTGGTACCAAAATGCGTTCTGTTATTAAAGAAGCAAACGCAATTGGAATTCAGGAAGTTGTTGGACAACAGTTTGCTGTTGGTTTACAAATCTTTCAAAAAGGTCTTATTCCCATAATTGAACCTGAAGTTGATATTTACAGCGCCGACAAACAAAAATCTGAAGAAATTCTAAAAGAAGAAATCAAAAAACAACTGAACTCTTTAGATAAAGATGTAAAAGTAATTTTGAAACTTTCTATTCCAACAATAAATAACTTTTACAGCGATTTAATCTCAGATCCTCATGTTGTGCGGGTTGTGGCGCTTTCCGGCGGATATTCTCGTGAAGAAGCCAATCAAAAACTGGCAGAAAACCATGGATTGATTGCGAGTTTCTCGCGTGCATTGTCTGAAGGACTCAGCGCACAACAACTCGATTCTGAATTTAATGCGCGCTTAGAAAATTCAATAAAAGAGATTTACGAAGCTTCGATTACATAAAAGCTTCAAAATCATATTAAAAAAATCCCCGAAGTATATTCGGGGATTTTTAATTGAATTATTTCTCTGTTAATTCCTGCGCCAGATCTAAAGTCTGTAAAATAATATTTTTATCTGATTTTGAGGCGTTTAATCTCAATTCAAATTTCAGTTTGTTATCAATCAGTTTTTTTGGAGAATCAAATACAATATCCGTAAACTGTTCTGAGACTTTAAGTATTTTGTTGAGTTCTTCCGGTTTTGCTTTTCCAACATTTCCAAAAGCATTAATAGATTGTGCAATATTCATTTTTCCAAACATATAGTTTTTACTCAAATCCTGTTTTGCTTCTTTAACAAAAGAACCGCTTCCGGTATTAAAATAGTTAAGCGTATTGCCTATAATTACTACGTCTTTGTCTTTTCTTATAAAAATATCGCCGTATTCTTTTACATCGGTTATAACATAATCATTTCCTTTTTGTACCAATACTTTTTTGCGGACGCCTAACTGTAGCAATTTATCTCCAAATGTTGGATGTGTCGAGGTAAAAATTACAGAAAACAGCGGAATGGTTTTCTTTACTTTCTCTTCTGTTATTTTTTCTTCGTAGTTTTCATCATAGCCGTATTTTTTGGCCGTAACCTCAACTTCTTTTACATCGTGCAGGAAAAAGCTCAAATCGCCGTCAAAAAGCTTGGCTGTCGCTTCTTCATCGACAATGGTTGAAATTAAATCGGTAATTACGGTAATATCTTCTTTTAAAAGTTTTGGACTTTGGAATAAATCAGACATTAACGAAGGGAAATTCTCCAGCGCCGCTTTTGTGTTAATGTGATATGACATATAACCCAGCGGTTTTTGACTTGGGAAATAATTAAAAATATTCTTGTTTGGTTTTCTATTGCTTATTTTGCTCACAACCTCGGCAACCTTTCCAGAATATTCAATAATTTCTTCAATTCGGGCATTATCATTATCAAAATAAAAATCCAGATTTATGCCTTTTAACGATTCGGCGAAATTTTTATCTAAAGGCATAAATTTATTATACCCCGCAATAAGTGACATTAATGAATAAGATGAATTCAAAGTCGATATTACTGAACTATAATTAAGCCACGACGAAATATCTGCACCCGGAGTTACTTTGGTTGAAACAGGGGGCGTAAAACCATTTTCAAATAATGATTTTATAATCTGGCTTTGTTTTTCAGATTGCTTTTTGTCAAAATCAGCTTCTTGTGCAGTATATTCAGCATACGGATTATCGTTATACGAATAGTCTTCTGCAGCCGGATCATGATTAATTGGTGGTGCTTCAACTGCCATTGGCGCATCAAACAAAACCGAAGGTTTTATAGTATCAGCTGCAGGTTCAATATATTCAGCAGGAACGCCTGCATCGTAAACTTCGGTTGATGCAATAGAATCGGTTATAATTAATGGACTTGTAATGTCATTAAATTTAGCCGGAAGTCGTTTTGTTAGTTCAAATATTACTAAATATTTATCATCCCAAACTAATGACTTTTTAACTTCTTTTGGTGTAAAAACTGAATATTTTCCAAAATCCTGAATAGTTCCTTTTTCTCCGGAACCTCCATTTTGATCTGCATTAAATTTCTCGATTAAATACTGCTTAACAGCTTCTCTGCTTTTTATTGGAATTGTAATTTGATAATACGGAATACTGTCTAAAAAATTTCCGTGAATGGTAATTTTCTGATCCATTTGAATTATCGAAGTATATTTTCGAAAATCAAAATCAGGTTTTTTGCTCGTGTATTTCGTTATAATCGGATGATTTAAAATGGCATCAATGCTTACTTTTTTAGAAAGCTGATTACCATTAAACTGTACAAAATAATCGTATTTCTCCGGATTGATCTCACCAAAAGAAAAATGCATGGCGAATACTAAAAATAAAGTGTAAAACTGCTTCATATATTAAGGCGTTAATTGGATGGTATTATTCATTAATGTCGATTTTTTAAATACGCTGTACATACTTTGTTTTAAAAAAACGGTTTTTTTATTTTTTGAAATTTTACTTTCTGCATTATTCACTGCTGCTACATCTTTATCAAAAGTATAAATAGCAGTAATGCTGGCTTCTTCCAGATCTTTCTTTTTCTTGGGGTCGTTTACAACTTTTTCAGGAACAGGATAAGAGGCAATTCTTTCAAATGTTTTGCCGCTTCCGCTAAAGTGAATCTGATCGCGCTGATTGTTTATTGTATTTACAACCGCATTAAGCGCTTTTAAATTGGCATAATTGAGTTTGATAATAAATACATAATTGTCAAAATCAGTTTTTGTAGAGACATTTGTTATTCCGTCAATTTTAGAAGCTTTGTCTTTAAAATCATTAAGTTTTGCCGAGATTTCTTTTTCATTTGGGATTTTCACACCGTCAACTTCTTCCAGCCAAATGGCGGATTTGGTCTTGAACCACGATTTTGAAAAATCAACCATAAGCGTATATTCACCACTTTGATCGTCGTGATGTTTGATTCTTTCTGTAATCTCAAAACAGCTTGTTAAGAGAAGACAAAGACATAAAGCGAGAATTTTCTTCATATTACAAATGTATACCGAAATAATCTAAAAAACCAGAATTGCAAATAATTTGAAAAACCACAAATTTTTAGATAATATTAACGGATTCAAACCCAAGCTAAACGCCTTATTCTGTTACTTTTTCTTTACCTTTGCAACGCTGTTTTTTAAAAACAGTATTCTTCAAAAAAAATAAAAAAACAATAACATTTTTAGATTAATGATTTCGAAAAATCAATTAATAATGAAATCTAAAATCTAAAGTTTAAAATCCATACTTATATGTTCCCATTACACAGAGGCAGAAGGTTAAGAGTAAACGAATCAATCCGCTCATTAGTCCGCGAAACCAGTTTAAGTCCATCCGATTTTATGTTTCCAATGTTTATCGCAGAAGGAGAAAATTATAAAGCAGAAATTCCTTCAATGCCGGGAATCTTTCGCAGATCTATCGATTTGACTGTTGAAGAAGTAAAAGAAATCTTTGCTTTAGGAATCCGCGCCGTAAATATCTATGTAAAAGTAAGCGAAAATTTAAAAGACAATACCGGAAAAGAAGCCTGGAACAAAGACGGTTTAATGCAGCAAGCCATTCGTGCCATTAAAGCAGCCTGCCCTGAAATGATTGTAATGCCGGATGTTGCTTTAGATCCATATTCTGTTTATGGCCACGACGGAATCATCAAAAATGGTGATGTAGAAAATGACAGTACTGTTGAAGCATTAGTAAAAATGGCTGTTTCGCATGCAGAAGCCGGAGCCGATTTTGTGGCGCCAAGCGACATGATGGACGGAAGAGTTTTGCGCCTTCGCGAAGGTCTTGATGCTGCCGGATTTCACAATGTGGGAATTATGAGTTATTCGGCTAAATATGCTTCGGCATTTTATGGTCCGTTTAGAGATGCTTTAGATTCTGCTCCAAAAGAAGCTGATGTTGTTGTTCCAAAGGATAAAAAAACGTATCAAATGGATTATGCCAACCGCATCGAGGCTATTAAAGAAACTCTATGCGATGTAGAAGAAGGTGCAGATATGGTTATGGTAAAACCAGGAATTGCGTATCTTGATATTGTTCGCGAGGTTAAAAATGCGGTAAATGTTCCTGTAACGGTTTATCATGTTTCTGGAGAATATGCCATGATTAAAGCGGCTGCAGAAAGAGGATGGCTTGATAATGACAAAATTATGATGGAGCAGTTAATGTGTATCAAGCGTGCCGGCGCAAGTTTAATTTCTACTTATTTTGCTAAAGAAGCGGCAATACTTTTAAACAAATAAAAATGAAAAAAGTATTATTCTTGTCTGCTGTTTTGGCACTTGCTTCGTGCAAAAAAGAAGTTTCTGAAAATACCGATCAAACAACAGAATCGTATTCTGAAGGAGAAACAGCGAAAGCGACAACTCCGGAAGCATTAGGAAAACAGCTTTTTGAAGGAAAAGGAAACTGCACAGCATGTCATCAGCCGGATCAAAAAATTATTGGACCGAGCATAAAAGAAATCGCAAAAATCTACAAAGACAAAAATGCTGATATTGTGACCTTCTTAAAAGGAAACGCAGATCCAATTGTTGACCCAAGTCAGTTTTCGGTAATGCAGACTAATTTTGGTGTAACAAAAGCAATGTCTGACGAAGAGTTAAAAGCTATTGAAACTTACATTTACAGTCATTTAAAATAAATGGCTTATTAATATAAATAAAAAAACGGCGCTTTATAAGCGTCTTTTTTTTGTACTTTATAATTATATCAAGATTTTTTTTGTAAGATTTTTATATTTAATTTTACAACTCAACAAATATTATAAACAAATGGACATTAAAAAATTTAGTGTAATTGGGATTTCAGTAAGAACGACTAATGAAAATGAGCAATCGAGTAAAGACATTCCTGCGCTTTGGAATCAATTTCTAAAAGAAGAAATCAGCACAAAAATTTCAAACAAAATTAGCAACGACATTTACTGCATTTATACCGATTATGAGAAAGACCATACTCGACCTTACACTACAATTTTAGGTTGTGCCGTAGAAAATCTGGATGAAATTCCGAACGGAATGATTGGAACAACTATTGAAGGAAATCATTATCAAAAATTTACAGCAAAAGGCAATCTTGCCGAGGGAATTGTTTTTAACGAATGGCTAAAAATTTGGAACTCTGATATGCACAGAACCTTTACTGCCGATTTTGAAATTTACGGAGAAAAAGCCCAAAATCCGAGTGATGCAGAAGTAGAAATCTATATCGCAATTTAGTTGCAATAAAAAAGGCGCTTTTATCAAGCGCCTTTTTTAGTATTATAATTTATTGATTACCAGATTTTAACTCGTTTATCTGGTTCCACATACATTTTGTCTCCTTTTTTAATTCCGAAAGCATTATAAAAAGCATCAACATTCTGAATTGGAACAACTGCTCTGTACATTCCCGGCGAGTGCGGATCTGTTTTTACCTGACTCTTAATGGCTTCATCTCTGGATTTTGTTCTCCAAACCGTAGCCCAGGAAATAAAGAATCGCTGCTCTGGAGTAAATCCGTCAATTAAGCCCGGATTTCCATTTTCTTTTAAATATAACTGAAGTCCGTCATACGCAGCGTTGATTCCGCCTAAATCTCCAATGTTTTCTCCTAAAGTAAATTTACCATCAACAAAAATTCCCGGTAATGGTTCAAGAGCGCTGTATTGAGCAGCAAGTTCACCGCCAAGTGCAGTAAATTGTTTTAAATCATCTGCTGTCCACCAGTCAACCAGATTTCCATCAGCATTATATCTTGCACCCGAATCATCAAAACCATGAGAAATTTCATGTCCAATTACAGCGCCAATTCCACCGTAATTTACAGCTTCATCTGCCTGGTAATTGTAAAACGGCGGCTGTAAAATCGCAGCAGGAAATACAATTTCGTTGTACGAAGGATTAAAATAAGCATTAACAGTTTGCGGAGACATTCCCCACTCTGTCTTATCAACTGGTTTCCCTAATTTTTCTAAACTTTGAGCATAAGACCATTTTGATATGTTTTTCATATTATCAAAATAAGTTCCGCCTTCGTTTACGTTTTTAAGAACTAAAGCTGAGTAATCTTTCCATTTATCAGGATATCCTATTTTAACGGTTAGTTTTTTTAATTTCTCAATTGCTTTTGTCTTTGTTTCTGCAGACATCCAAGGCAATGCATTAATTCTGTTTTCGTAAGCCAGCATTACATTAGAAATCATTTTCTTTGCTTTTTCTTTAGCTTCGGCCGGGAATAATTTCTCAACATACAGTTTTCCAAGTGCTTCACCTGTTGCTCCGTTAATAACTTGCAGCGCTACTTCTTGACGCGGACGTTGTTTTAAAGCTCCTGTTAATGTTTTTCCGTAGAAATCAAAATTAGCATTTTCAATTTCTGTGCTTAAAGTTGATGCTGTACGGTTTAGCAGAGACCATTTTAGGTATTCTTTCCACGCCTCAACTTTTTTCTCTGTAAATATTTTTTCCAAAGCGGTCATGTAACGCGGCTGTGCAACATTTACAGTGTCTAACTTTGTCATTCCAATTCCTGTGAAATATTTTTCCCACTGAATTGAAGGTGTATTCTTTTTTAAATCAGCAATCGCGGTGGGATTGTATTGTTTTCTGCGGTCTCTTCTTTCAACACGATCCAATCTTGGCGCAGACATTTCGATTTCAAGAGCCAAAATTTGTTTAGCGCTTTCTTTTGCTTTTGCCGGAGATTCGCCAATATATTGTAACATTCTGGCAACGTGAACTTCATACTTTTCACGTTTTTCTTTAGAATCTTTATCATCAGAATTATAATAATCCTTATCAGATAATCCTAAACCTCCCACATTTAATGTCACTGAGTTTTTGTTACTATTTTTAGCATCGGCACCAACATAAACGCCGAAAAATCCAAGACTGCTGCCTTGAGCCTGAGTTTCGGTTAGGAAGTTTTGTAAATCGGCTACGTTTTTAATCGCATCAATTTTTTTTAATGTCGGCTGAAGCGGTTTTACGCCCTGCTTGTTTCTTCCAACAGTATCTAAAATGGTGTTGAATAAAGCGATGGCTTTACCCTGATCTGTATTTGATTTGTACTTTGGATCTTTTGAAGCTTCTTTTAAAATAGCCAATGCGTTGTCGTCTGTTTTCTGACGCAATTCATTAAAACTTCCCCAAGAAGTTCTGTCGCTTGGAATTTCTGTCTGATCAAGCCAGGTTCCGTTTACATACTTAAAAAAATCTTCCGTCGGGCTGATTTTCGTATTCATATACGAAACATTAATGCCGGGTTCTTTTTCTTGTTTACTTTGTGCATTTACTGCTGCAAGTGAAAACATTACAGAAAAGGCACAAAACAAAGGTTTACTTAGTTGTTTTTTCATTAATACATAGATTTTGAGTGTAAATACAAACATATTGTTAATATTTGAAACTCTATGTTAAAATTATGGCAATAATAATAAGTATATCTCCTTGAATTATTTATCGAGATTGAGACTCGTATTTTCTAAACTTCCACATTGTTAAAAAGCGTTATAATTGTGACTTTTAAAATGGCGTTTTCGTATTTTTGCGCCAAATTATTTTTATGAAATCGCTTCTTTACAAATACCGCAAATTCTTCATTGTATTAATTGTATTTTCTGTAGTCACTATATCTTTATTTTATTCGGCATTAAAACCTCAAAAAACACTTCCTATTTACAATCCCTCAGATGTAAATCCGGAATTGGTAGACAGCACCATTCAGTACAAAAGTAAATATCATACCATTTCAGATTTTAAATTTGTAAACCAAAACGGCGATACGATTACCCAAAAAGATTATGACGGCAAAATTTATGTTGCTGATTTCTTCTTTACAACCTGCGGTTCTATCTGCCCAAAAATGTCAACGAATCTGGCCGATGTTCAAAAAGCGGTTTTAAATAATCCTAAAGTAAAACTGCTTTCTCATACTGTTTTTCCAGAGGTCGACAGTGTTTCGGTTTTAAAAGCATATGCTGTAAAATATGGCGTGGTTGACAGCAAGTGGAATTTGGTTACGGGCGACAAAAAAGAAATTTACACGATGGCGAGAAAATCGTATCTGGCTGTAAAATTGGGAAGACCGGATCAGCTTTATGATATGGTGCATACTGAGAATTTTGTTTTGGTAGATCAAAAAAGACGTGTTCGCGGTTTTTATGACGGAACCAAAAAAGAAGAAATTCAACGCCTGTTAGAAGACATCGAATTCTTATCAAAAGAGTAAAATCCCTTATTTTTAGAAAGATTTAGCATTTCGAAAAGCGAATATTGCTTTAAAATAAATAATTATTGCCTATTTTTGCAATCTAAACTCAATCTAAATAAGCTTTGCAGAATACAATCCATACCCTGAAAAAAGGCGATAAAGCCATTATCAAAGATTTTGATATCGATTTAATTCCTTTAAAATTATTAGAAATGGGTTGTCTGCCTGGCAGCTTAGTCGAACTGCTTCAAATTGCTCCTTTTGGAGATCCTCTATATTTAGACATAAATGGTTCGCATGTTGCTATTCGTGTTGAAACTGCTCGTGAAATTGAAGTTGAACTTATCCAAAACAATTTATAATGAGCATTCAGAATATCAATGTTGCCCTTATTGGAAACCCAAACACAGGAAAAACTTCTGTTTTTAATCAGTTAACCGGTTTAAACCAGCAAGTTGGAAATTACCCAGGAATTACGGTAGAGAAAAAAATCGGTTTTTGTAAATTACCTCATAACGTTAAGGCTAATATTCTGGACTTACCAGGAACGTACAGCTTAAACGCAAGTTCAATGGACGAAAGTGTGGTTATTGAACTTTTACTGAATAAAAACGACAAATTATATCCGGATGTTGCTGTTGTTGTAACTGATGTTGAAAATCTAAAAAGAAATTTACTGATTTACACTCAGATAAAAGATCTTGAAATTCCAACGATTTTGGTTATTAATATGTCTGACCGTATGGAAAGAAAAGGAATTACCCTTGACATTCCATATTTAGAAGAAAAACTGAAAACAAAAATTGCCTTAGTAAGTTCGCGCAAAGGTTTAGGAATTGAAGAATTAAAAGAGCTGATTGTTTCTTATAAAAATATAACGCACGAACCTTGTTTAAATGCTTCTGTAATTGATCCTGAATATTTTGAAAAATTACAGCACGCATTTCCAAATCAGTTAATGTACAAGTTGTGGCTGGTTATTACGCAGGATGTTAACTTTTCAAATCTGGACAGAAACGAAGTTCGCAGCACTTTTACGAAATCACATTCAGAATTAAAACGCTTACAGCAAAAAGAAACCATAAAAAGATATCAGTTTATAAATGATGTTTTAAAAGAAGGTTTAAAAATTAATACGGAAGCTGCTACTGATTTTAGAGCAAAACTAGACCGTGTATTAACGCACAAATTCTGGGGCTACGCTATTTTCTTAGGAATCTTATTTGTTATTTTCCAGTCCATTTTCAGCTGGTCAACAATTCCAATGGATTTCATTGACAGTACTTTTGCTTCTTTAAGCAGCTGGACAGCAGAACAGCTTCCAAGCGGTATTTTAACCGATTTGCTTTCGCAGGGAATTATTCCGGGAATTGGCGGTGTTATTATTTTTATTCCGCAGATTGCTTTCTTGTTTTTGTTTATTTCCCTTTTAGAAGAAAGCGGTTATATGAGCCGTGTTGTTTTTTTAATGGATAAAATTATGCGCAAGTTTGGTCTTTCCGGAAAAAGCGTTGTGCCTTTAATTTCAGGAACGGCCTGTGCAATTCCGGCGATTATGGCAACACGAAATATTGAAAACTGGAAAGAACGTTTAATCACCATTTTAGTAACGCCGTTTACCACTTGTTCTGCCAGATTACCTGTTTATGCAATTATGATTTCGCTCGTAATTCCCAATAAACGTGTTCTTGGATTTTTAAATCTGCAGGGATTATCGTTAATGCTGTTGTACTTGTTAGGATTTTTAGCCGCCATAATTTCGGCCTATATTTTAAATAAAGTTTTAAAATTAAATTCAAAATCGTATTTCGTAGTCGAAATGCCAAGTTATAAATTACCGCTCTTAAAGAACGTTGGAATCAATGTTGTTGAGAAAACCAAAGCATTTGTTTTAGGCGCAGGTAAAATCATATTAGCAATATCGGTTATTTTATGGTTTTTGGCTTCTTTCGGACCCGGAAAAGAATTTAACGACGCAGAGACTATCGTAAAGGAAAGATTTGCAAATACGCCTTTAGATGAAACTCAGTTTGAAAATGAAGTCGCTTCTCAAAAAATAGAGAATTCATATATTGGAATTATGGGTAAAACTATCGAACCTGTAATTTCTCCTTTGGGTTACGACTGGAAAATAGGAATTGCCATTATCAGTTCGTTTGCTGCACGTGAAGTTTTGGTTGGAACATTGGCCACAATTTACAGTGTTGGAGACAGCGATAATGAATCGACCATTAAAAGCAGAATGCAAAAAGAAGTTAATCCGGAAACAGGCGAAAAGATCTTTAACTTTGCGACTGGTATTTCGTTATTACTATTTTACGCCTTTGCAATGCAGTGTGCCAGTACATTAGCCATTACCAAAAAAGAAACCAATTCATGGAAATGGCCAGTTATGCAGCTTGTTTTTATGAGTGGTCTGGCTTATATTTCTGCGCTGATAGCATACCAATTTTTAAAGTAAAAGATCATGATACAGGAAATTATTGCTTTTGCCATACTACTAGTTGCGGTTGGTTTTTTGGTTAGAAAGTTCTTCTGGAAATCTAAAAAGAAAAAAGACTGCGGAGACGGAAACTGCGGATGTTCATAGATCCTTTTTAAGTTACTAAGTTTGTGAGATTCTAAGACTCTAAGTTTTTAAATATTTATTAAAAAGCTTCAAAGGAATTTGAAATTCCTTTGAAGCTTTTTAAATTTTAATCGAATGAAATTTGTCTTTTTCTGTTACTTAAAAAACGTTTACTTCCTGTTTTAGAATTTTCCGGATACTATTTTTGATAAATTTAAATCCGCAAAAAAATGTCAGAAGAAGATAGAATGGAAATCATCAAAGATAACAGAGTAGCAAGATTATTATGGTTTACAATAGGTTTTTTATGTGCTGTAATTATTAATTACTTTATCACACATAAATAGATTTCTCAATATTCCAAAAGTGAGACAGTCAAAGTTCCTATTCTTGTTCAAAAGAAAACTGAGACTGAAAACTCCTTACTTCACCCCTTCCCATTCAGCATAAAACTGAGCAAGAAATAATTCCATGAAACGATGTCTTTCGGCAGCGATTTCTCTTCCTTTTTCGGTATTCATTTTGTCTTTTAAAAGCAGTAGTTTTTCATAAAAATGATTAATTGTAGGAGCATTGTTCTTTTTATACTCCTCTTTGGTCATATTTGTTATTGGAGCAATTTCGGGATTGTAAAGCGTTCTGTTTTTAAATCCTCCATAATTAAAAGCTCTGGCAACTCCAATAGCACCAATAGCATCTAAACGATCCGCATCCTGAACAATATCTAATTCTACAGACGTAAACTTTTTTTCGAAATTTCCGCCTTTATACGAGATGTTTTCGATAATATTTACCACATGCTGAATAGTGTCTTCTGAAACATTTTCTGATTCTAAAAACAAACGCGCTGTTTTTGGCCCAATGGTTTCATCACCGTTATGAAATTTGCTGTCGGCTATATCATGAAGTAATGCTCCTAGCTGGACAACAGTAAGATCGCAGTTTGTATCGTTTGCGATTAAAAGTGCATTTTTATAAACACGTTCTATATGAAACCAGTCATGTCCGCCTTCTGCATCGTTTAATTTTTCTTTTACAAAAGCGATTGTTTTATTTATTAGTTCAGGATTATTCATAAATGCATTTGGTTTGTGGTGAAATGGCACGTTGATTTAACGCATCAAAATGATTTACGCCGAAGTTTTTATAGTTTAAATAAAAAATGTTGATTGTTAAAGCTTTGAAACTCTAACAATCAACAATATTTTCAATATCAATTTTCAATTGTAATATCAAACATCAATTACAATATCAATCTAAAATCTACATTCTGAAATCAAAAATCTACAATCTAGCCGGTTCAACCCATTTAAAGATATGTGACTCTTGTGGAATTACAATTCTCTCAGAAATTTTAGCCATACGAGCCGGTAATTTCATTAAGTAATCACGTGCTTTCTCTGCTTCGTCAGTTAAATTTGAAATTTTATCAATTTCCCATTTATTGATTAATTTCTGCATAATTTCAACATAATCAGTAGCTGTATAAACCCCAATACGTTGTGCAGAATCAGAAAACTGTTCAAAAGCAGAACTGATTTTTTGACCAGATTCTCTCAGGAAGTGAGCCGGCATAACGATTTTCTGTTTCATCATGTATTGAAAAGCAAGCATCATTTCGCTAGGGTCAACCTGAAAAATTCTAGTTACAAATTCGCTGTAAGCATGATGATGACGCATTTCATCACCCGCAATCATTTTACACATTTTAGACAGCTTATTATCTCCAAATTTCTTTGCGATCTGCGATACGCGGTTGTGAGAAACATAAGTTGCTAATTCCTGAAAACTGGTGTATACAAAGTTTTTGTAGGGATCAGTTCCAGTTCCAATATCAAAACCGTCGTTAATTAAATGCTGTGTTGTCATTTCAATTTCACGCATATTAACACGACCAGACAAATACAAATATTTATTTAAAAGATCACCGTGACGGTTTTCTTCTCCGGTCCACTGTCTAATCCATTTAGACCATCCATTACCACCGTTCTCTACCTGATCTACTCCTTCTACATCCATTAACCAGGACTCATATGTTGGCAAAGCTTCTTCGGTAATAGTATCACCTACAAGCGTTACCCAGAAATCGTATGGTAATTCTTTAGCAATTTCGCGTAGTTCCTTTACCTCCTCAAAGAAGTTTTCTCCTTCAGAATTAGGTAGGAAATCAGACGGCTGCCAAATTTTTTCCACCGGAATTAAATATTGTTCAACGAAGCTGTCAACGTTTTTTTCCAAAAACTGCATCACTTCTAATCGAATGTTTTTTATAGACATTACTTATTTTAAATTTGGGTTTTTATGTTTAGCTCGGACTAAAACTTAAACCTGTTTATACTCGTTTACTCCTTCTTTTACTGCTTTTTCAGTAATTTCCATTAATTCTTCAAACTTATAATCTTTTACGGCTAATGCTTGATGAGCTGTAAAAGTAAGATGGTTTCCTAAACCAACAGGAAACATTCCGTAACGGACCATTTTCCATGAATTGTTAATACTAACTGGAACAACATACGCCGAAGGCGCATATTTACATAAGATTTTTAAACCACTCTGGGCAAATTCTTTTGGTTTACCAGTTTTACTGCGGGTTCCTTCCGGAAAAATTACAGCAGATCTGGTGTTTTTTTCTATATATTCAGACAAGCCTTTGATTACCGGAATCGCTTGTTTAGGGTCTTTACGGTCAATTAAAACAGAACCTCCGTGACGTAAATTAAACGACACACTCGGAATTCCGCTTCCTAACTCCTTCTTACTTACAAATTTACAATGAAAACGTCTAAAGTACCAAATCATTGCCACGATATCGTACATACTTTGGTGATTGGCAACAAAAATAATAGGAACACCGGTTGGAATTGAATCTACTCCTGTAACTTTATAAGTTGTTCCGACAAGGTTGGTACATCTTAAAAGACAGAAGTTTAAATAATCAACACTTTTTTTGTGTGCCTGATATCCAAAAAGATTAAGGCAAATCCACTGTATTGGGTGAAAAACCGCCAAACAAAATCCAAAACATAAATAATAAATTACCGAAATTGGATATGAAATTATCTTTTGCATGCTAGAAAAAATTTATCGCCAAAAGTAGTAAATATATTTTTAGCGGTATAAAAATTGAAAACAATAACCGTTTTTATGGTTTAATTGTACCTTTGTTCTTTAAATTGCAAATTTTTTCTGAATTAAATGAACTTCACATACCCTAAAAATGAACGCTTAAAGAGCAAAACCACGATTGGATTACTATTTTCTGAAGGAAAATCGGTTTCAAAATATCCGCTTCGTCTGGTTTACCGTCAAGCGGAAGAAAACTTTCAGGGGAATACAAAAGTTGGAGTTTCGGTTTCGAAAAAATATTTTAAAAAGGCTGTTGACCGTAATTATTTTAAAAGAGTTCTGAGAGAAACATACAGACTTAACAAACACCTGCTTTTGGATAATCTGGACAAGCCTTATTCTTTCATGCTTTTTTACCAGACAAAAGACAGATTATCTTACGAAGAAATCAACACCAAAACGATTCAGTTGTTTGAGAAATTTGTACTGCAGATGAACAATTCTAAAGATTCTGAAAAAGAGAACTAAGCTCTAAGTCTCAAAAGGTAAGTAAATTAATCAGATTAGATAAAAAAATCGTAGTTTTAGCTTTAAATTGAAATTTTATGCGACATATTTTCTTTTTATCTGTATTTTTTTTGATTTTGTCCGGATGCAGTAAATCTAATAAGACACAGGATGAGTCAATGATGGTTTCTGCTGTAGCATTACCTCCAAAAACAAAATCTGATTCTTATGATAAAAACCTGAATCAGTCTGCACCAAAAATTGAACAAAAAATCATTAAAGAAGCCACTTTAAGATTTGAAACAGATGATTTAGAAAATACCTTCAATCAAATTCAAAAAGCTGTTGCGAATGGTAAAGCAAGAATCATAAACGATTCTGAAGGAAAAGATTATGGAACTGTTTTTAGAAACCTTACCGTAAAAGTACCAAGCGAGAGTTTTGACCGTTTTATAAATGATATTTCAAAAGGTGTATCGTATTTTGAAATTAAAAATATATCGGCACAAGATGTCACAGAACAATTTATAGATTTAACTTCAAGATTAAATACAAAGAAAAAACTCGAAGAACGTTATCTTCAAATTTTACAAAAAGCAACTAAAGTAAGTGAGATTTTAGAAATTGAAAAACAAATTTCGGTTATTCGCGAAGAAATAGAAGCTAAAGAAGGCCAGTTAAAATATTTACAAAGCCGTGTTTCTGAAAGCACCGTTACCATAGAGTTTTACAAAACAATCGCAGAAAAAGAAGGTGTAAAAATTTCATACGGTTCAAAAATCTGGACAGCAGTAAAATCAGGATTCTTTAGTTTATCTGATTTCTTAATTTCGCTTATAAGCATTTGGCCGTTTATTATTATATTTTGTGTATTAGCCTATTTTATTAGAAAAAGATTTAAAAGAAAAAAACAACAATCATGAATCGTTATTTCAAAAAGAAATTCATTATACCAGCTGTTGCAGCAGGCTTTTTATTTGTGGGAACCAGTTTCAAAGAAGACTTTTTTGAGATTGCGAAACAAATCGAAATCTTCACGACATTATTTAAAGCAGTAAATACCAATTATGTAGACGATACAAATCCGGGCGATTTAATGGACAAAGCCATTAAAAGCATGCTTGGAAGTTTAGATCCATATACAGTTTACTTTAACGAGCAGGATGTTGTAAATTTTAAAATTAACAATACGGGAGAATACACGGGAATTGGCGCTATGATTGCGCGCAAAAAAGACCGATTAATTGTTCGTGAACCTTATAAAAATTATCCAGCTGATAAAGCAGGACTTAAAGCAGGTGATGAAATTATTCAAATTGGCGATGTTTTAATTGCTGATTTTAAAGATGATGCATCGCAATTATTAAAAGGAACCAAAAACACAAAAATTGCAGTAAAATATCTTCGTCAGGGTAAAACCTTTACGACTGAGCTTGTTTTAGATGAAGTTGATATTAAATCGGTTCCATTTTACGGAAAAATTGACGATAAAACAGGTTATATCGTTTTGGCGCATTTTAGCAGAAAGGCTTCCGCCGAAGTTAAAGATGCTCTTGAAAAACTAAAAGCCGGCGGCGCTACGCAGATTGTATTGGATTTAAGAGGAAATCCAGGCGGACTTTTAAACGAGGCTATTGATATTTGTAATTTGTTTGTTCCTAAAAATGAAGTAATTGTAACTACAAAATCAAGAATTGAAAAACACAATAATACTTATAAAACGACAAAAGAACCAATTGATACTCAGATTCCACTTGCTATTTTAGTTAACGGAAGAAGTGCTTCGGCATCTGAAATTGTATCGGGAGCTTTACAAGATTTAGACCGTGCAGTGGTTTTAGGCAGCCGCAGTTTTGGTAAAGGTTTAGTACAACGTTCTGTAGATCTTACTTACGGAACTCAGTTAAAAGTAACTATTTCTCGTTATTACACTCCATCAGGCCGTTGTATTCAGGCTTTGGATTATGCTCATAAAGACAAAAACGGTGTTGCCCAAAAAACAGATGCTAAGAATTTCAACGCGTTTAAAACTCGCAAAGGAAGAACGGTTTATGACGGCGGCGGTGTTTTACCAGACATTGAACTTGAAGAAGCTAAAATGAGCCCAATTACAACCGCTCTGTTGAAAAATGACGGCATTTTTGATTATGCAACATCTTATTATTACAAAAACCCAAATTTGGGCGAAAAAATACCTGTTGTTACAGATGCTGATTATACTGCTTTTAAACAATATCTAAAGGCAAATAAAATCAGTTTTGATACTGAAACAGAAGTTGCCCTGAAAAATACTTTGGCTGCAGCCAAAAATGAAAAAATAGACGAGACCATTGCTCCGGAATATCAACAATTATTAGCCGCATTAGAAAAAAGCGAAAACACTTTATTAGACAAAAACCAAAAAGAGATTCGAGGTCTGATTCAGGAAGAGCTTATTAAGAGATATCAATACCAGGAAGGTTTGTATCAATTTTATATTAAGAACAATTCAGAAATTAAGAGAGCAGTAAACGTATTAAATAATCAAACTGAATATAAAACGATTTTAAAAATGTAGAAAAATGAAACTTTCCCGGGTCCTTTTTTTGTTTATTATTTACAATTTAGCGGCGCAGCAAAAACCAATCGAAACGATATATTTTGATTTCGACAAGTATGATCTTACTGAATCACAGGCTAAAATTGTAAATAAATTTATAAAAACAATAGACACGGCAAAAGTCGAATCGATACAAATTTATGGTTACTGCGATGACCGCGGCACAGACGATTACAATTTTAGATTGTCGCATGACCGCGTAAACACAATACAAAGCTTATTGCTTTCTTCTGGTTTTAAAGAAAGTAAAATTGTAATACTCGAAGGAAAAGGCCGCGTTGTTGTTCGGCCGGACACGGTTGAAAATCTTTATGAAACACGCTTAAGAAACCGACGCGTTGATTTGATTGTTGTTAAACGCAATAGTTTTGGAAAAGATATTTATTCTTCTTTTAAGGATAAATTGAAAGTTGGCGATAAAATATGTCTTGAAAGTATTTTGTTTGATATGGGAAGTGCCAGGTTAACTCACACCTCAAAAAAGGAACTTGATAAAGTTGCACTAACTCTTCAAAAACAAAGAAATATTCAATTTGAAATACGTGGTCATGTTTGCTGCACACCAGAAATTTACAGCGACGGAATTGATAAAGACACTAAAGAAAGAAGACTTTCCTGGAATAGAGCCAAAACTGTTTTTAATTATTTAAGCTCTAAAAAAGTATCAAAAAACAGAATGCGTTATCAAGGTTGCGGCAACAGATTTCCTTTGAAAAAAGGTGATAATTTCGATCGGCGGGTTGAATTTTTAATCACTAAAATTTAAACTTTTCTATAAAAAAACAAAAATCAAAAAAAAATCATTTCATATAAATAATTACTTTAGAAAATAGTTATTACTTGGTTGTTTATAAGATATTTAATCACTTATAAATTTGTGTTTAAAAAATACTAAAAATAACTTAATGCAACATTGTTTCTTTTTGTTATTGTATAAGAATTAAAATAAATTCATGTCTTTTTCAAAATTATCCGCGCATCATTTCAATGTGAGGAATATCATCTTCTAAATACATTTCACTAGTTTGAACAAATCCATGGCTTTCGTAAAATTTCTTTAAATACAATTGTGCTCCAATCGTTATTTTATCCTGATTAAAATTTGATTTTATTCCTGCAATAGCTTCACGCATTAATTCATGCCCCCACTTTATATCCCTATAATTTTGGTCTACAATTACTCTTCCTATTGAAGCATTATCAAAACTAATTCCTGTATCGAATAAACGCGAATAAGCCACTATTTTGCCGTTATATTCTCCAATTAGATGTAACGCGTTTTTGTCTTTGCCATCAAGATCTAAATAAACACAGTTTTGCTCGACTACAAAGATTTCACTTCTTAATTTAAGCAAATCGTATAGCTCATTTATATTTAATGCCTCAAAAGGCTTTATTTTCCATTTTAGTTCCATTCTTTAAAAACAATAGTTTAGCAAAGCAAAAATAGTTCAATTGTCGACAATAAATTCTGAGAATACAATCACCCTACAATTTTTCCCAAAGTCATTTTACAACTTTCGGGATAAGAACTCCCATTGTCCATCCAGAGTTTAAACTTCATATTATTGAATAAATCTGAAGGAGTTATGCCAAAATTTTTTATTTCAACTTTTCGGTTTAAAACTCTTGGCACAATTTCATTTATAAACCATGAGTTGTGTGTTATTAAAAGCGATTTTGATAAGCCTGTAACACTTAATGGCGATAGAAGGAGCTCCATAAGTTCTTTATCGCTTTGATATTCTTTGGCAAATTCCCGAAAATCTAAATCTGAAACAATATCATCTTCTATAGAATTTACAAAATCAGATAAATTGGGTATAAATCTATTTTGATAGTCCGGCAAGATATGATCCTGTTCACACATATCTTTTACATTTACTGCTTTTCCATCACTGTTTATAATAGTATGCCCGTAAACAGGAACGATAACTCTTCTGATTCCCCACAAGGTATGCAGGATTCTGTGCCTGTTATCGCTGCAGAGTTCTTTGGTACTATCCATGAAATCGTGAATTGGGAGATAATCTTCGATAACCCCGCCGCGTTTTCTAACTGATATTTGTGAATGTATAACTGCGTTCATTTTTAAAAATGGATTTGATCGTAATCATCAAAATCTTTAGGGTCTTCATCGTCTTCATATTCCATTATGTAATGAAAAGTAAGATTTAGAATTTCCATGAATTTTTCAGCTTGCTGTTCCGAAATGTTTTCCGGAAAGTTAAAATATTCATTTTCCTCAATTTCTATGTTAAACTCTGAAAGATAATATTCTTTTAAGTCTGCATAGATCTGCTTGTCATTATCAGAATCAATATAAAATTGTTTAACATCTGAGCCAGACAACTTTTGAACTGAAATTATATCCTGCTTTGCTTTTTCCGTTTTTGCTTCTTCTATAGTGTTGAATGTACTCACCACACTACCTGTAACCTCTTCCTGAGGCAGGACAATTAATGAATCATCTGTAAAAAAGAAACTTACTTTGTGGATTACGTATTTTGCCATTTCTTATAAAAAAACTAATCTTTTAAAATTCTCCTAAATCCATTTCTTCTAAATTAAAATCATTAGGATCAAGATGGAAATCGTCATTGTATTCAACAACATCATGAAATGTTAGATTTAAAATATCTAAAAATCTTTCTGCGTTATCTGATGAAATACTTTCAGGGAATTCAAAAAAATAATCATCTTGAATATCTATATTATACTCTGCTTTATAAAATTGTTTTAATCCTTCTAAAATCTCATCAAAGTCTTCATTATGAAAGAAGAAATCTACTGCATTTTCTCCGCCTAATCTTTGTATCGAAATAATATCCTGTTTTCTTTTTTCAATTTTGGCTTCTTCCAAACTGCAAAAAATCCCAGCAATACTTCCTTTTGCATCTACTGGTTCAAATGATTCATCAGTATAAAAAAATCCTCTTTTGTGAACTACAAATTTTGCCATTTCTATTTTTTTTGCAAATGTAAGTTTTTATTTACTTAATTTATTACATTTAACTAATAAACCAAAAATAAAATCCCGGCTGTAAAATAACCGGGATTATTATCCTGCAAAGTTTTGAAAATCATGCAAATTAAAAAATATCTTCATAGTCTTTCATTGAGAAATACCAACAAGGTATTGAAAACCCTGCTAGAATAGATATTATTTTTTCTTCATGATAATTTCCATGCTTTTGTATTCTTCTCCATTTTTTACGTCAAACATTTCCATTTTTCGTGTTTTGTTATCTACAATTGTATAAAGTTCGCGATAAGGTGTTTTCTTTCCGTTTAAAGGATTAACCATATCACCTTTTAGTTCCATGCTTTTTGTTTTTTCATCGTATTTCCCCATGGCAATCATCATTCCGGTTCCCATGTTGTCGATAAAAGTTGTAGTGTATTCATTGCTGGCATTATTGTATGCCAGAGTGCTTTTTCCTTCAAACGGCTGTCCCATCATGGTGCCTTTATAATTTGCTTCCTGATAGCGTCCGCCTAAAATCATTTTAATTTCTGCAGTAGAAGTTGCTTTTTCGGCTTTTCCATTTGGTTCAGACCAAAAAGTCATATCGCAATTCCATGTTCCAACTTCGTCTGCCATTAACTTATGCGGAGCTCCCGGCGTTGCATATGCCTGCCACGCTTTCATTTGTGCAGCCGAATCTAAAACTGGTCCTGCAGCTGTTTCTTCTGTCTTTACAGTATTTGTATCTTTTGCGGTAACGGTTTCTTCTGTTTTTATTTCTTTTTTACAAGAAACAAAACACATGACAAGTATTACTAATGTTGTGGTTAATTTTTTCATAAGTATTTGTTTTTATGTTTGTTATAAAAACAAAAGTAAGAAATATATTAACCTGAAATTTGTTTTGGGTTTAAGTTTCAGCTTTGGGCGGTATTCAAATGAATATTATCGTTTGTCTATTTTTACCGATTTTATAATCGCTTCCAGATCAAACATCAAATCGCGTTCCTGATTGGAAGGTGAATAACAAAATCCTTCTATTACCAAAATTCTATTGTAAACTGGGTCTATAATAGCATAATTAATAAAAGGTCCTGCCATAAAATCGTTTTTAAGTTCCCAGGTTCCTTTTGTTTCAAAAGCATCTTTTCCATCCAGGTTAACCGCTGATAAATAGGGAGCATAAGCTTCGCCGGTAATCATTGGAGTATTTGGTTCTCGGCCCTTAATATAACGACCTATAGAATCTCTCATTTTTATGATATTTCCCACTACATTTCCTTTTGTTTTGAAATTATGCAACGGAATTTGGTATATCAATAAACTAGTATTGCCACTAATGATATCTTTTTTGAGCCAGATAAAATTCTTTTTGTGCAGTACATATTCATATCCTGTTGGAATCTGGATATCGATGTGGAATTTGTTTTTTATAACAGCTGGATTTAAAAGTGATTTGCTGTTATCTTGTTGGATTTTTTCGATTTCAGCATCTCGGATCATTTTGATAATTTGAGCTGAATTGAGTTCGATACTGCAGATAATATCGTCTATTGATTTTCCGTAAATACGAAAAGTATTGTGAGGAAGTTCGGTACTGTGTGTAATTTCGAATTTTTCGCTGGCCGTTTTTTTAACTATAATAATACTTCGGCTATCGGTTACAAAACCTTCCAGAAGTTTGGCCGGATATTGATTTATAGTAAAAAGGGGTTCTTCCTGGGTTAAACCCAAAACTGGAGAGGCAAATTTATTTCGAATTGTGTCACCAACTTCTCCATACCATAATTGATCGTCGATAATTATAGATATAGTATTTGCTTTTCCGGAAACTGGCTGCGATTGTTTATCTGATTTTAAACAAGAAAGAAGCAGAAACGGAAGTATTAGAAATAAAAAATGGGTTTTATTCATTTTTTTGATTTAATGAAATAAAACCCAAATTTAAATAAGATTTTTTTATTATCCGTTTATTTTAAGTTTCATTCCCGGTTTAATATCTTCATCTTTAATATCATTCCATTTTTTAATATCTGAAATAGTTACTCCAGGATATTTTTTTGAAATGCTGTATAAAGAATCACCTTTTTTAACGTAATAATCTTCGCTGACACTTTTTGCTGAAGGCGCTTTTTTCTTGAAAGCGTCTATAGAATTTGAAGCAATTGCTGTTGAAACAGGTTCTTCGATTTCTGTAACTATTTTAGAAACTACTAAAGTCTTTCCTAAACCAATGTTGTTTGATGCAAGATTATTTAACTCTTTTAACTCCGCAATAGTCGTACCGAATTTTTTAGCAATGCTTCCTAAATTGTCTCCGGCTGCTACAGTGTACTCTACAGTTTGTATTGAAACTTTATCTTTTTCATCTGCAGATGCAATAGCTTCTTCTGTATTTTTCTCGATTACAGGTATAGATTTAGGTTCTTTTACCACTTTTGCAGAAGCATCTATATCTGATTTAATTTTTAAAGTTCTTCCTAAAGCAATTGCATTAGATTTAAGATTATTCCATTTTTTTAAATCGGAAATATTTACGTTGTACTTATCTGCAATTGCACCTAAGTTATCGCCTTTTCTAACTTTGTAAAACTGAATGTCTTTTGAAGTTTCAACAGCTTCTCTAACTGGTTTTGCTTTTGGGGCAATTTTAGCCGCTAAGCGAGTTGGAATTGTTTTAATAGTTGATTCGTGCTGTACATAAGCATAAATTTTATCTTCATTTGAAACAAAAGCTGCTATTTTATCTTTTGGTAAACGAAGGAAATTTTGTTCGCCATGATACGCGGGCACGACATTTAATTTATAAGATGGATTTAAAAGCTGTAACTGCGATTGAGGCATATCTAGCAAATCTGCAATTTGCTTAAATGTCATTTGGTTTTTAATTGCAACCGTATCTGTCTCGAAGTTTTTTATTACAGCTCTTTCAGGGTTAATTCCGTGTTCTTTATGGTATTCAAAAAGATACATTGTTGCATAAAATGCAGGAACGTATCCTTGTGTTTCTTTTGGAAGATTGTTACGAATATCCCAGTAACCTGTTTTTCCGCCAGAACGACGAATAGCTTTTGTTACGTTTCCTGGTCCTGAATTGTAAGATGCTAAAACTAATTCCCAGTCATTAAAAACATTGAACATTCTGGTCATGTAATCTGAACATGCAATTGTAGCTTTAAGGGGATCGCTTCTTTCATCTATATAAGAATCGATTTTTAAAGCGTATTGTTTTCCGGTTCCGTACATAAACTGCCAAAGTCCCGTAGCGCCCATTTTAGAAACTGCTTTAGGATTTAAAGCAGATTCTACAACGGCTAAATATTTTATTTCCAACGGAATTTTTTCTTTGGCGAAAGTTTCCTCGAATATTGGAAAGTAGTATTCTGATAAAGCCATTAATCGAGAAAACGATTTTTTACGATTCTTAAGAAATGACTTTATTACATTTTCTAATCCTTGATTGTATTCTATCTCGAAAGGAGATTTAGCATTCATAGCTGCCAAACGCTGTTTTAATAGTTCGGTTGGCAATTCTTCATCTACCGTTACGTCCTTATTAATGGTTTGAATATCTTTTGTCAGATCATCGTAGATATCTAAACTTACTAACTCATTCATCCAAAGACTGTCGACTCTTGATGCCAGATCATCTTTTTTGAATGTGCTTTTAATAGAATCTAAATAGGACAACTTTACTTCGGGCTTTATTTCTTTAGAATGCTCTACAGTTTCCTGTGCGAACATCGACATTGAAAATAAAGCGGTAACCACTAAGGAGATTTTCTTTACAATCATATAACATTTTTTTAAAATTCTATAATTCAAACAATTACAGAGCTTGTATTTTTGCAAACTTAAAAAGTTTAAAGCTTAAAAATACGCAAAAAAATGTTAATTGTGATATTTTAGTCTAAAATTGCAGCAATTCCAGGTAAAACTTTTCCTTCTAACATTTCCAGCATAGCCCCGCCGCCAGTAGATACATAGCTCATTTTGTCTTCAAAACCGAACTGTTTTACTGCTGCAACAGAATCACCTCCTCCTACTAGAGAAAATGCACCATTTTTAGTTGCTTCTGCAATAAAATCGCCTAAAGCGATTGTTCCTTTTGAGAAAGTTTCCATTTCAAAAACTCCTAATGGACCATTCCAAAGAATAGTTTTTGACTCTAAAATTACTTTTTTGAAGTTTTCCAGAGATTTTGGACCTGCGTCAAGACCTTGCCATCCGTCAGGAATTGCAGTTACATCTACGATTTGTGTATTTGCTGTATTTGAGAAATCATCTGCAGCTACTACATCAACCGGAATATGTACCTGAACATTTTTTTCTTTTGCTAATCTTAAAATTTCAAGTGCTAAATCAAGTTTATCATCTTCGCAGATTGACTCTCCAATTTTTCCACCTTGTGCTTTAATGAACGTAAAAGTCATTCCTCCACCAATAATCATGTGGTCTACTTTGTCTAATATGTTCTCAATAACAGTAATTTTTGAAGAAACTTTAGATCCTCCTAAAACTGCAGTTACTGGTTTTTCGCTATTTGTAAGTACTTTGTTTAAGCTGTCAATTTCTTTTGCTAATAATGTTCCGAAACATTTGTCGTTTGGAAAAAACTGCGCAATAATTGTTGTTGAAGCGTGTGCTCTGTGTGCTGTTCCAAATGCATCATTTACATAGATATCTCCAAGTGATGCTAATTCTTTTGCAAAAGCCACATCTCCAGCTTCTTCTTCAGCATGAAAACGTAAATTTTCAAGTAATAAAACCTCTCCTGGTTTTAAATCTTTAGCTGCAGTTTGTGCTGGTTCTCCAACGCAGTTTTCAGCAAACTTTACCTGAACTCCTAAAATTTCAGAAGCTGTTTTTAAAATATGTTTTAATGAATATTTTTCTTCAGCACCTTTTGGTCTGCCTAAATGTGACATTAAAATTACACTTCCTCCCTGAGCTAAAATAGCATCAATAGTTGGTTTTGCAGCTTCAATACGTGTTGTATCAGTTACATTAAAATTCTCGTCTAACGGCACATTAAAATCAACACGGATAATTGCCTTTTTATTTTTAAAATCGAAATCGTTTAAAGTTTTCATTTGATAATTTTTTAGTTTTTTTGAAAGAAAAACAAATATAGAACATTTCGGCTTGTGTTAAATTCGAAAAAAACGAAAAATAGTGCGTGATTACAACGAAAACGATGTAAACGCTGAAAAAAAACAAAAATTTAGGAAATAAAGAAAAAAATCGATCTTCTATAAAACATTAAAACTTACTGTATTGAATTTACAGTAAGTTTTAAGTTATAGTTTTTAATCGTGTACCGGACTCTGTGTACAAGGACAGTTACTAATCGACTGTAAGAAATCAAATCCAATCGTGACAACATGTGTACCCGTATTGTAATTTCCTAAATCGTTAAACATAATTTGATATGAGTATCCAAAATAGAATTTAGATTTCATAAAACCTGCCATTGGTCCAACAGATAGTGGTTTTGGAAACTGGTCGTTTAAGAAACGATAAGAAACTCCAATCCAATAATAATCTTCGTAACGATTGTATCTTCTGTATTTGAAGTTGAAATCGGTTGTTGAACGTTTATCACTCGCAAAATATTGGTAATAAATAGATGGTTCGTATTCGATACGTCTGTTTTCAGCATCTTTAAAAATCATCCCTGTATAAACCTGATAGTTTGAAAGCAGATCTGGCTCTACACCTCGGTATTTATTGGTATTTTTCTTTAATACGTTATTTGCGTTGAAACTAATGTAGAAATTTTTGTTTCGGTACAAGGCACTAATATCAAAGTTGTTATTTGTTGTATAACGGTTATCTGTTACAGAAGGATCCAAAATTGGGTGTTCGATTGTGTTGTTAAACTCATCGATATCAATTCTGAACGTATTGAAGTTATACGAAAGACCAAAAGATAAATACTGTTGTGAATAATAATCTAAGATAAGGTGGTGTGCAAAAGATACTTTGGCACCCGTTTGTCTAGTATATCCGTTTTTATCATTGTACATAGAGATACCAACTCCTGAACGATCCAGAATTCTAAAATCGGCATAAAGAGACTGGTTTTGAGGCGCATCTTTAATTCCAACCCATTGTGTTAATCCATTGGCTCTTATTCGAAGGTTATCTCCAATACCTGCATAAGCAGGAGAAAGTACAAAAGGGTTATCAGCTAAATACTGCGTAAACACCGGTAGGTTTAACTCTTGGCTGTAACTTGTTGTTACAGCCATGAGTACTAAGGATAAAATAAACTTTTTCATTGTAATAATTTTTTTAGACAACATCATAGGGGCAATTATTTTGTTATCTGTATAAAGTGAAATGTCCAACAAACTCTCTTCCATCATTCTCGTCATTTAGTTTAAGAACATACCAGTAATCACCTGAAGGTAATTCCTCGCCATTGTATCTACCATCCCATTTTTGACCGTAAGTGTATTTAGCAATTACACGACCGTATCTGTCGAAGATTGAGAACTTAAGGTGGTTATAAATATTTGTACAACCAGGACCCCATGTATCGTTAATTCCGTCACCGTTTGGTGTAAAGTAATTGTCAAGACACACATCTACATATTCAATATAATAGTCTTTAGTATCTGTACAACCATTTTTATCTCTAACTGTGATTGTATAAGTACCTGTTTTGTAAATTTTGAATTTAGTTTCTGAACTAAAGTTTACGCCATCAATACTGTATACATAATCACCACCGCCGCCTACAGCTGAAGCTGTAATGATGTTCCATACACCTTTTTCTTCGGCTAATGTTAATTGTAATGGTGCGTAAGCAACAATATCAAAAGGAATAGTTGTTTTCTCACATCCGTTTGTATGTCTTGCTGTTATAGTGTGACTACCTGGTGTAAGGTTAGTAAAGATATTACTTTCCTGATATGTAGTACTTCCATCTAAAGCGTAATCAACATCTGCTGGATTATTACTTTCGTCAATAGAAACAACTACCATATTTGCCTGCATGTTGTTAACACAGTCATATGTTACTTTAACCGTTGGGTCAAGAACTACCGGCAATGGCATATCTATTACAATCTCAGTAGGACATCCTCCATTATCTGCAATATAAACAGTATGTATACCTCCAGTTAATCCTGTGTAATCTACTGTGTTTCCATTAACAGGAAGGAATGGTCCATTCTCGTTATCTAAACTTGCCTTATAAGGTGCAGTTCCACCAATAATTTCAATAGCAAATTGTCCGTTTTTATCTCCAACACAAACTTCAGGAATCATAGAGTTTGGAATCAGAACAGCTGTAAGCGGATCTGGTTCTTTAACTTCAATATCCTTAAGTAAGATGTAACATTCGTTTTCATCCTGAACTAAAACATCGTATAAACCAGGTTTTAAATTTTCGAATTCATTTTTATCAAAGAACTGTCTGAACTCAGGTTCGATTGCATATTTATAAGCTCCTGTTCCACCTGTTGCTGCGATCACTATTTTTCCGTTATTGTAACCGTTACAAGTAACATCAGTAACAGTAGGGATAGCACCTAGTGGTCTGTTTGGTTCTGTTAATTCAATAACAGGAGAGAATTCTTTACAATCAGAACTTTCAACTCTTACTACATATTTTCCAATAGGAAGGTTATTAAAGTAACCTGGTGTTTCCTGAATTGGAGCTGGAGTAATTGGTACTCTAGCTTCATTAAGTAAAGTATAGATATAGTTTCCTAAACCTCCTTTTGCAACTACTGTTATAGAACCCGTAGAACTTCCCTGACATCTAATATTAATTTCACTTAAACGCTCGAAGTCTAAAACAGGAACTGGTGAAAATGGAATAGAATTCGTTTCTGGGTTAATACATCCGTTCGCATCCTTCACAAAATACTTGTATTCAGTTTTCGCCAAAGTTACAGGCAATGTAATGTCTACAAATGAATTGTATGGTCCAGAATAATTAGTTCCATCTGCACTATAGTAATATGGTGGTGTTCCTCCTTGGAAAGTCAGTTTAATAACTGGTACTATCTCACAAGTTTCGTTAGTTACAATTGTTAAAGTACCTTTTACTTCCTGCGGCTGATCAATGATAACCGTGTTAGAATTATTAGTACAAGTCCAAGTGTCATTAACAGTTACATAATAGCTTCCTGCTTTAAGTCCTGTAAATTGAGTTGCGCCTTGAGACTGCTCAGTAATAACTGTACCGTCTGTTAATACACCGTGTAATGTATAAGTATAGTTACCTGAACCACCTGTTACTGGATTTATAGTTACAACTCCATCAGCATTGTCGAAACAAGTAAGCATTGGCGTAGCACTAATAGTTACATTAATTGGTGTTGGATTAACCAATGTTGCATTAACAAATGCCTCACAACCATATCCATCTTTAGCATATACGGTATAAGTACCTGCTTTAAGGTTATCAAATACAGGTGAATCTCTGTATATTTCAATAACTGTTGTACCAGATCTTAACTCATACTGATATTGACCTGGCCATCCACCAGTTGCCGAAGCAATGATTACACCATCGTCATTATTTGTAACACAAGTAATTTCTGATTGTGTTTTAGTAACTATTAACTCAGCTGTTGGCTGCTCTATTGTAAATATTACCGGAAGTGTTGTACACTCTGGTGAATTATCCAATTTAGCAATTACGCTGTATTGTCCTGCAGTAAGATTTATAACTGTATCTGGACCTGCGCCTGTTCTTGTCACTGTACTTGGATATGGACCAGTAATTGTATACGTGAATGGTCCTGCCGGGTTACCCAAATTATCCAATAAGGTTAAAGCAACTTGTCCGTCTAATGTTCCATAGCAAATTCTATCACTTGCCGGTACAGCTTTAAGTTCAAATACATTAGGTTCGAAAACGTAATGAACATCTTCTATGATACAGCCAGTATCTCTATTATGAATCGAAATCTTGTAATTACCTACTGGTAATGAATTGATTCCGTTAAAGATTCCTGTCGTATTAACTATCGGACCATAAACAGTTCCGTTAGTTCCTGTTAAAGTGTATTCTAAATCTCCAACAATAGCAACACCATTTTTATCTCTAACTGTTACAGTGATTTCTTCATTGTTAATACACGTGATTTGTGTGTCTACTTTAACTGTTACATCATCCATAGCAATGAACGGTTTTACAGTAGCAGTTACCGTGTTACCAACACAGTCTTTATCATCTTTAACTGTTATAGTGTAAGTACCTCCTGTATAATCCATTTCTGTAAATGAATTTCTAGTACCGCTGTATACATCTACTCCACCTTTAGTGAAAGTATAAATGTAGTTTCCAGATCCGCCTGATACTCCATTAACAGTGATTGTTGCATAATTACTGTTATTTTCTGTAGTACAGCCATAGTCAACAACATCAGGGGTTGGCACCACTATTAAATCTGGTCCTTCTACTTCTACTATTTTTGAAGCTGGACATCCTCTTCCAGAAATAACTGCAACAGTATAATTTCCTACCGCTAATCCTGTAAAATAAGGACTCTCTTGTGGTAGTCCTCCGTTTATGCTGTACATATACTTAGGATTGTCATTAACTCCCGTTTGATCAATAGAAGCGGTAATTGTACCATCCATACTTCCGAAACATGTTACCGGAGTTGCTTTTGCATCAAATCCTTTAATAGGGGTTGCAGCTCCTAATGTAACTTTAACTTCTGCAGTACAGTTCGATGGCGTTCCTAAATCGGTTACTACAATCGTATGCGTTCCAGAAGATAAAGTATCAAATACTGCTGGTGTTGTTGTAATTGTTACAGCTCCCAGAGTATAACTGTAGTTACCTGTACCTCCTGTTGCTGTAACGGTAATAGTTCCATCTCCTTCTGCACAAGTTGGTAATACAATATCTGTAGTATTTAAATCTAATGGCTCAAATATATTTACGATTCCAGTAAATTCAAAAGTACATCCAAATTTATCTTTTACAGTTAAATTGTAAGTTCCAGGAACATTTACTGTAAATGTTTTATCAGATTGGAAATCTCCACCAATACTATATGTGAAAGGTGCCATACCTGTAGCTGCAGAATCATCTACAACTATTGTGTAATTTCCGTTTACGTCAGGACATTGTGATGTCGCTGATGCTAAGAAACCTCCTGGTAATGGATCTGTTGTAATATTAACTGTTATAGGAGCAGAAATACATCCATTTTGATCTTTTGCATATACGTACCATGCAACAGCATCAGCTGGATCTAATTCTCTTGTACTTGCAGCATCAAAAGCACCTGCCACAGCTCCAGCATGTACAAACGAATAAGTATAATCTGGGCTTCCCCCTGCACCTTGTACAGTTACAAAAGCACCTTCATTACAATTTGCAGGTATATTGCCTGTTTCAGAAACTGTAACTAAACTTGGCTGCTTAACTGTAACTGAATATGTTACAGGACAAGACGTAATATCGTCTACAGCTCTAATTTCATAAATACCAAAAGCTAAACCAGTTAATACTATTTCAGTATCTGAAGTAGTCGTTGAAGCTACGAAAGGAGCACCATCTTTTGTAATTGTGTATGTATAAGTTCCTGCAAATTTAGAAACTTCAAATGTTACTTTACCATCATTAGTTGTGTTACAAGACATATCCGCAAGCAATGTGTGGATTACTTCAATTCTAACAACATCTTTAATAGAAAGCAGTTCAGTGTATGTACACTTATTGTCGTCTGTTACTTTAAATACATATTCACCAAATGGTAAACCGTTAAACACTGCGGCAACTGTATTATCCGCAACTGTTACAGGAGCATATGGTACTGCCGGAGCCGCACCATTGAACTCAATAATTTCAAACGTTAACGGACCAACACCATTTGTTGCAGTTACAGATACATTACTGCTGTTTCCTGTAGCACAAGTAATAGCGCTTGGTGTAAATGTAAGGTCTGTTGGTGAATTTAATGGATTTATTGTGATTGTTACCGGACCAGTAAATTCACATCCATTAGCATCTTTTACAGTATATGTAACTGTTTGAGGTCCTGTAGCATCAACAACTGTAAAAGTATTATCTGTATCATAACCTAAATTATTAAAGTTATAATAATATCCGCCTGCAGCTATTTGTGTACCACCAGAAGCAATAACCTCGATAACTCTTTTGTTACTGCAATCTGTATTTGGTAAAACATTATGTGTCGCTGTCAGAGCAGTAGGAGCACTTATCGTAACCAAAATAGGATCTGAAGTACAACCTTTGCTGTCTGTTACAACAACAGAGTAATTTCCAGCAGTTAAGTCTGTATAAATTCCAGAAGTATTTCCTGTTGCATTAATGTTTGGAGTTATAGCGAAAGTATAAGGTCCAACCCCTTTAGATGGAGTTATGGTTAAACTTCCGTCGCTGTCTCCAAAACATTTTAAATCGATATGAGTTTCTGTACCTTCCGGTTTTTCAGGAACACTTACTTTTTCAGTATTTGTTGTTACGCTACAAGCTGGTGTATTACTATCTGTAATTACGAAATAGTAATCTCCATCTGCTGCTACTGAAACTGTAAAGTCTCCTGTAGTAGGTGTTAAACCACCACTTGGGTTACCATTATAATACATTTGGTAAGTGTATTGTCCTACTCCACCTTTAATTTCAACATCAATAGTTGCATTAACCGGAGCTGCACAATATAGATCTTTCGTCAAAGTTGCACCCGCAGTTAATTGTTTTTGAACAATATAAACTTTGGTATCCTCACAACCGTTATCATCAATAACTTTTATTGTGTAGCTGCCATCTGCAGTGAATGTAGCTAATGAAGCTGTAGGTAAACCATTAATAGTAAATGATTTTACACCATTATAAGTAGTAGATAATGCATCAAGATCAACCGTTAAGTCTGCACCAACAAAACATTGTTGGGCTGGCATCGTAAGAGTTGGAGCTACATTGTAAATAACTGGTACTGTAATTGGTACTGAGATACAAAGATTTGCATCTTGTACATATACATCCCAAGATAAATCTGTTAAGTTAGTATCAACTTCTAGAACTGGATTGTTTGTGAAAACTGTTGGAGCCGGATCACCTGCTCTAACCACTGCATAAGTGTAAGCTGAAGTTCCACCTGCTATGTTGCTAACAGTAATATATGATCTGTCTTCAGAACAGAATACTTTCGTTGCCACTGCATCAAATGTTATTGGAGCAGGCATTGTAATTGTAACATCTGCACTTTTGCTGCAATGTGTTGTAATATCTTCTACAGTTACAGTGTAAGTTCCTGCAACAAGACCAGTCAATGAGATAACATCAGCCGTTTGTGTTGGTGGATTGAACGCTAATCCAACAGGATTAGTTGACACTGAAATTGTATAATTACCTGTCGAACTGAAATCAGAAACAGTAAATGTAGCTGATCCGTTGTTGTTCGTTCCGTTTGCTGTATTACAACTAACATTAATTGATGATGTACGTACAATATCAATTGGAATAACTGGATCAACAGTATAGTTATCTTCAATATAACATCCGTTAGCATCAGTAACTCTAAACAAGTAATTTACATTTGGTGTTAAACCTGTGAATGTATCACTTGCTAAATTATCCCTATATGAAGGTGAGATAATTTCATATTTCGCCATTGGAGTATAACCTCCAGAAACTACTAATCTAATATCTGCCACATTTGTTGGACAAACAGGAGCAGTTGCTACTTGGAAACTAATACCCGTTAATGGTTGATATGGATTAACAATAACGGTATTGTCGTACATACATCCTTTCGCATCCATTACATAGTAGTGAACAGTCTCTGGTACTGAACTATTAACAAATTTTACATTATCGTCAGTATAGGTTGTTGTTCCGTCGAAATTATATTTATATGGAGCTGTTCCTCCAGTTCCCGTAATTGTTACGACGGCTTGCTGCACTGCGTTACTGGTATTACATCTATATGGGTCAACATTTACTGTTGCACCTACAGCTGCCACTGGCTGACCTACAGTATAATTTTGTGTTAACGGACAACCTTTTCCAGAAGTTACAGTAATAGCATAAATTCCTTGAGGAACATTAGTAAATTTATTATCTACTAACACAATTCCAACAGGAAGAGGTGTTGCAGTAGCTGATGCGATAGCATAGGTGTATACAGGCTCAGAGTTACCCGGAAGTAAATTAACTGTAATACTTCCTGTACTAGAATTAAAACAAGCAGCATCTTCTACAACAGCATCAAAAGTTACAGGAATTGGAGCTGCCAATTCAACTGGAACAGTTGTGTTACAAACACCATCTGTCACAGTAACTGTATAAGATCCTGCTGCTAAATTAGTAATAACATTATTTGTTACCACAGCACCTGGTGCATTGATAGTATAAGTATAAGTTCCTGTACCTCCGGTTGTTGTTAATGTTATACTACCGCCATTTATTGCCAAACATGTTGGTGATGTATTGATTACCGCAGGTAATAAGTTAAGAGGTGCATTGATGTTAATATCTTTAAAATCAATACATCCGTTAACATCTTTAATATAAATTCTATGTGATCCAGAAGAAAGATTCGTTACATTATGAGGCAATCCTGGAATACTTGCATAAGAGTTATCACTGTCTATGCTCATTGAATATGGAGCTACACCACCTGTTGTTGCTGAAACTTCTACTGTAAATGTTCCTTCAGCAGCACAATCATTAAGTAGGTCTAAAGCAATTACTGGACTAGAAGCTACTGTAATTAATTGCCCTAAAGGAACTTCACAACCTTGTGAGTCTCTAACAATTATATTCCAATCTGTTCCAGAGTTAGGATCTAATTCTAATACATTGTTTGTACTAGTGAAAACAGTAGGAATTGCCGGTACAACAGCCGCGCCATAATAATATGGACCTGTACCACCCGTTGTTTTTATTGTTACAAAAGCACCATTATTACAATTTGCTGGTGTCACAGAAACTATATTTGCTTTAAGAGGCTGAGCCGGCTGCGAAATACTAAATGTATAAGCAGTAGAACATAGTGTTCCTGTGTTCTCTGTAACCTGTAACACATAATTACCTGCTGGTAAAGTGTTGATAGTATGGCTTACCGGACCACCAGCTGGACCAGTTAAGAATCCTGCAATTGGTGTTGGAAGCGGTAATAATGTTAACGCATCCAGTATTCTATAATCTATACGAGTAACTGTTGGATCATAATCCTCAACTGTGAAATCTAGTCTTCCATTAGCATTACCTGAACAAGTAGCATCAGTTGCAGCTGTTCCAGTAATTTTAATAGTAGATGGCGCTGGAGGAGTTTGAACCTCTTTAATAGAAACGCAATTATTAACATCTCTTACTTGTAAGTAATATGTTGTATTGTGCAATAAACCTGTAAAAGTATAACTATTGCTTGCTAAAGGTGCAGTTTCTGTCTGACCAAATATAGAATATCTATAAGGAGCCTGACCACCTGTTGTAGTTACTGTAACAGCAACTCCAGTAGCACAATTATTAGAATCTACCGTTGCCGTTACATCTAAATAAGGCGGTGTTTCAATTCTAAGTCTTAGTGTTTCAAATTTACATCCATTAGCATCAACTATTGTAATATAATAGTAACCAAAATCAAGTCCCGAAAAAGTATAAGGAGTTGTTGGTGCTACAGAATTTTCAGTATAAGTTGCCAGTTGATTACGGCTTGAATCATATAATGTGTATACATAAGGAGCAGTACCGCCAGAAATAACATCTACATTAAAAGTTCCTAAAGTATTTAAATTACAGATAATTGGTGTTTGTGTTACGTGTCCAACTATTGGAGCTGGATCTGCCAAAACAGCTGTTCCTGTAAATTCACAACCTTTAACATCTCTAACTGCATAATTATAGCTGCCAGCTGTTAAACCTCCAAAAATATATTTATTTCCAAAAGCTGAACCATTAAAACTGTAAGTAAATGGAGCTTCTCCTGTTAAGGCATTTAATACTACAACACCATCAGAATATGCATTACATGTTGGATTTGTAGGAGTATAATCTGCTGTAACAGCAGTAGTTGGATTAATGATAACAGTACCTGTTTCTTTTATACAACCATTAGCATCTGTAATTTCAAACTGATACGTTCCATCTGTTCCTGTTGTATAAATAAGGGTATTGCCCGCTACAGGGAAAGGAATTGGAGTTCCTGTATAAGTTCCAGCATTTAATTTTACTCTATAAGCAAAAGGCTGAGCTCCTCCAGTTACAGTAATTTTAATACTAGCATCTGTTGGTGAAACAGCCGCACAGGTAAGATCTTTTTCGCGAACTGCAACAGGATCCATTGCTCCGCTTACCGTAACATCTGTAATGTTAGTACATCCATTAGCATCTTTTACTGTAATAGTATAAGTTCCTGCTGCTACCGTAAATGTATCCGCTGGACTTGGTGCAATTCCTGTATTAATTGTATAAGTATATGGTGCAACACCATTAGCTCCAACTGCTACAATTGTAAATGAACTGCCTGAAGCCGTACATTGATTGCTTACTGAAGCAGTTACTGTAGGTGTGCTGTCTGTTGCAATGGTAACTGGTCTTGATGTTATACATCCTTTGCTATCTTTAGTATAGATAACCCAATTTAAATCTGCTCCACTATGTGAATTAATATTAAATACAGCAGATGGTCCATAAATTGGAGTTCCTGTTGTATCATCAGCATCTAATATTGCATATTCATAACCTGGAGTTCCTCCCGTTGCATGAACAGTTACAGTAGAAGTCACTTTACCGCAGTTTGCATTTACGTTAGAGTCAATAACTAACCCTAAAGCAACAGCCGGCTCATTAATTATTACCTGAACTGTCGTTGTACAATTTGTAGTTTCATCTACAAAAACAACATCATATGTTCCTGCTGGACGATTTGCTAACGTGAATACTGTTTCATTACGTCCTGTTACAGGTGTTTCACTATTTACTGTGTAACTGTAAGTACCAGTAAAGTTATAAACATTAAATCTAATATTTCCTGTATTGTCGCCATGACAATAAACGTCGTTAAGTTTTGTTGGTGTAACACCAATTGAAACTATAGGAGGAATATTTTTAGAGAATTCAGCAAAACATCCATTAGGATCTGTTGCTCTAAAAACATAATTACCTGCAGTAAGTCCTGTAAATATACCGCTTGTTGCCCCTGTTTCATTAACAACCGGTCCTGAAACAATTGTATAAGTTGGTGCTCCAGAACCCGTTCCAGCAGTCAATGTAATTGTAGCTGTACTTGTTCTGTTTGCTACAGGATCACAATAAATAATTGTCGCATTTACTGAAGCAATTTTAGGCGGATTAAGAGGTGTAATGTTTATTGTACGAACTGTTGTTATACAACCATTACCATCTTTAACAGAATAAGTTACAGATTGTGCATTTCCGTTATCACCTACTGTAAATGTATTACTTGTTTCATAGGAACCGCCATTGAAACTGTATGTATAAGGAAGTGTTCCACCTGTTGCGGTTACAACAACATCTTTAGACTCTTTAGTGTTTGAAGTATTACAAGTAAAAGCATCAATAGTTGCAGAAGCATCCAATAAAGCTGGTTCTGTAATAGTAATTGAAGCCGTTGCTGGCGTAGTACAACCTAAATTATCTGTAACTACAATATTATAAGTACCTGCACTTAATCCAGAAGGATTATTTACAGTGTAGTTTGTAAATGGTGCAGTCGTTTTTGTAATACTATAAGTATAAGGCGCTTTTCCAGAAGTTGGTGTAACTAAGATACTTCCTGTAGAAGCACCATTACATTTTACATCAACTTTAGCTGTGTTTATTGTTAAAACTGTTGGATTTAACGTCACATTTATAACAGAAGATAAAGCTGAACAAGCCGGAGCCGGAGTTTTAGAATCTGTTACTCTAAATTGGTAAGTACCTGCAGCTGTTGCTGTATAAGGATTAGCAGCAGTTACAAAACCACCTCCATTATAAGAAACCTGATATGTAACCGCACCTGTACCACCTGTAGAGCTTAAGCTGATTGTGGTATTTGGCGTACATGTAGTATTTGGTATAACATCAGTTTTTATTGTTAATTGTTCTGGTACAACATAAGTAATTGATGCTGGACATCCAAAAGCATCTTTTAAAGATAAAGTATAAGTACCAGGTGTTAAACTAAACGAATTTGATGTTCCATAGTTTATACCATCTTTACTGTAAGTTGCAGGTCCTGTAAATGTACCTGTAATTGCTACAGTAATTGGTGTTCCTGTATAACACTGTGCTGCGATTGGGTTAATCTGTGGCGCAGCTTCAGCAGAAACAGTAACTGTTCTCTTAACGAAACATCCATTAGAATCTTTAACATACACGTCAATAATTGTAGTTAAAACTGCAGTATCAACTTGTAAAGTAGAACCATATGCTGTAGATGGTACTGTAGATGGGCTTGCTGCATATGCGTAGCTATATCCACCGCTTCCACCTGTAAGACCTGTAATCGTAATTGTTGAAACTGTAGTAGAACAATTAATTTTTGAAGCGACAGCTGTAAAGTTAATTACTGCAGCTGAACCAATAACTGCATCAACAGGAGCTGATGAACATCCTGTATTCGTATCAGTAGCTGTAAAAGTATAAGTTCCAGGAGCTAAACCTGTAACCGTTACAACATTACCAACTTTATTCGCTGTGCCAGAAGCTGGTGCAATTGTATAAATAAAATTACTTGAGCTTACTGTAAACGTTGCAGTACCATTATTTGCACTAGCACATACTTCATCTGTTTTACCAGCTGAGGCTGTTAGCGTTGGTGCATTGTTAATAACGGTAGAAGCAGTTGCTGAACAACCTCTTGCATCTGTTGCACTAAAAGAATAACTACCCGGAGTTAAATTACTAAATACACCTGTTGTATTTGAACCTGTAACAGGTCCTGATGTAATTGTATATGTAATTGGAGCTATACCACCTGTAGTCGTTAATGTAATACTTGTTTCAGTATTATTACATGTAATAGCTGCCGGAGTAGATAAATTAAGTGTTTTAATTGGATCAAATGCCGGAACACTAATTGTTTTTGTATCAATACAGCCATTCGTATCTCTTACAGAGTAAGTGATCGTTTGTGCGCTGTTAGTATTATTTACTGTTGTAGTATTAGTATCAGTATAATTAGTATTACCAACACCAAAACTATATTGGTAGTTTCCTGTACCTCCTACAGCAGAAACTGTAATAATTGTTGTAGTGCTGCAAGTTGTATTTGGCGCAAAGTTTGCCGAAGCAACAACTTTTGTAGGGTTATTTAGGGTAACTTTATAAACTGGAGAAAGACAGCCTTTTGCATCTTTTACCTGATATGTGTATTCTCTGCTGTTAACAGTTCCTACAAAAGCATTAAGACCAGAATATGTTGCAGAAGTACCGAACGTATTTCCGTCAAAACTGTAAGTGTATGGAGCACCTGCTCCGCCTGCTGCTTGAACTGTAAACTGACCATCTGTACCATTATTACATTTCGGATCAGTTTTGCTTACTAATGAAGCTGTTGGATCTACTTTTGCATTAACAGTAACAGCTGCCGTTACAAATTTACAGCCTTTAGAATCTGTAACTCTAAACACATAATTTCCTGCAATGTCAGTTTCATAAACATTTGTAGGCATTGAAGTAAATGTAGTTCCTCCGTTTGTAGATACTTCATAAGTATAAGCAGGAGTACCTCCCTGAATATTTGAAATCGTAATCTGAGCTTTAGGTGATGTAGTACAATCAATTGTCTTAGTCAATTTCGCCTCAGCTTTTAACTCATCTGCAATAACTGGAATTCCAGAAACTGTAGCTGTACATCCATTAGAATCTGTAACGATAATGGTATGTGCACCTGGACTAACATTTGTGAAAACATTACTAGATTGTCCTGTCTGACCATCTAAACTGTATGAGAACGGTGATTTTCCGTTATTAACTGTAACTGCTAAAGTAGCTTTATTTCCTGCATCATAACATAAATCAGAATTATTAACATCTAATGATGCTGTTGGCGGCACTGCGCCTGTTACTGTTACTGTGTTTGAAGAAGGAGATGAACAATTGCTGTTATCCTTAACAAAAACAACAAACGTTCCTGTTTGTGCTACTGTAAGCTGGAATTTATTGGAATCTTGAAATGCTGTTACAATAGTACCATCTGTACGACGCAGCTCATATTTGTAAGCCGGTGTTCCACCGCCAGCAATAGCTTCGATAATAGCACCTACTGTACAAGTTGGAGGTGTTACAACACTTGCTGATACTGTTACAACAGCTGGAGCTTTAATTTCTGAATCAAAAGATTTAGAACATAAACCAGCATCGTCATTTTTAACAATAACTTTATAATTTCCTTTTGCTAATCCATTAATAATAACAGGAGATGTTGTTGAAGTACTCCAAGTTGCACCATTGTTTATTGAATATTTAAAACCATTAACTGGATCAAAATTTTCCACTGCAATTGTTATACGTCCATCATTTTTGTCGCTGCAAGTTGCATCATCAATTACTGGCTGAGAAACTTTAAAAGCTTTATTACTTTGAATAATAACATCAAATTTCTTCTCTGCAATACAAGATTTAGGAAGCTGATATACTAAAATATCATCAATTGCTAAATCGTTTCCATCAATTACATCACTGTTAGATCTAATAACAAAATCTAAAGAAGTATTATTACCTGGATTAATAGTTAATTTATCTAAGAAGTTCCAGTTTTCATTCTGAGCTATATCAGCAGTATTAACAGATGCTCCAGGAACAAGAACACCATTTTTATGTAGTTCTATTGTTAAGTTTGGAGCTTCTTTTTGATTTGTAATAAGTAATAAATTCAATGCATATAATTGAATTTTAATATCTTGATTTGGAATAATATCATAGATCGTTTTTTGGTATAAAATACCTCCTTTACCTACAGTTCCTCCAATATTTACTGCTAAATATCTTCCTTCACTATTAGTTCCGTTACTTGTATGATCTTTAGGAATAACCCATCCAAAATCATTTCTGTGATCAGGAAGAATTCCTTTTGTAACTACATATTCTCCGTCATTTAATAAATAATCATGCCATAAACCGTGACCACATTCTGTAATGTAATCTTGTCTTTCCCAGCAGTATAAAGGACTAATTCCAGGTGATTTTGTGTCTTCACCGCTTCCAAAATCCTCTTTTAATAAATTACTATAAGTTGTTGCTGCAACAAGTTTATATTTAACAGAGATTTGATGCGTTCCTACAGGAACATTGTTAAATACGTTACTAGTAATTGGTGTATTTGGTGTATTATCAATATAATACTCGTATGTATAGTTTGCTCCACCAGTATTGTTTACTACAACTGTAGCTTGTCCAGTTCCATCACAATTGTAAACAACTTTAGGATCTGGTTCAATACTCGGATCAGCTGGTTTTGGATCTAAAACAATATCTGACATTGCATAGATACAACCTTTACTATCTTTAACATAAACAGTATATTTTCCAGGATTAACATACGCTTCGTTTGAAGGTATCCATGTTGTCTGGTTGTCAAAACTATAAGTATATCCAGGAGTTCCTCCCTGAACGTTTGTAATTCTAATTTTTCCTTGGTGCTCAAATCCAGCTGGCCCGCAGCCTGCTAATTCAGATACACCTGCAGAAGCTGTTAATGCATCTGTTGGACCCGTAATTGTGATTGTTCTTGCCGGATCAGTACATTCAACACCATTATAAGTATATTTAACTACAACAGAATGAGTTCCTGCATTTAAATTAGTAATTGGAGTGGCTGAAGTGAATGCTCCATTATCAACACTATATGATACAGCATAACCTGAATTAGCAGGTGTTACTGTTACATTAATCTGGCCGCTTTTTGTACCATAACAATCTACACTATTTGGAGTTAATGTAACTGTTGGTTTTACAATTTCATTAATTGTAATAGGCGGTATTGTTACCGTACATCCTTTATCATCAACAACAACAATGTTGTAGATACCGCCAACTGGTAAATCAGCGCTTTTTACAGTGATTATAGGACTTGTAACGTAATTTGCATTACCATTTATATAGTATAAGTAATAAGGTGGCGGCCCCGGTCTTGGAGTTCCTCCTGTTACTGTTACTGTAATTTCACCGTCGCTGCAGGCAGTAAGCGGTTTAGTAATTTTTGCTTCTGCTGTTAAACGATAATCAAATACCTCTATTTCTTTAGTTTCAAGACAGCCATTATGGTTAGTAGAAAAAATTACTTCATATACACCTGGATCAACTCCAACAAAAGTTGTGTAATTATCTGTTATTAATCCTGTATTTTGAATATCAACAGTAGTACCTTTTTTTCTAAGGATAAACTTATATTCACCAGGAACATTACTAATAACTGCTTTTATCGTTCCTCTTTCTGATGAACAAATTGGGTGAGTCGCTTCAAGAGAAGTTTTAAATTCCAATTTTTGAACTGTTACATCTACAAAAAATGGACATGTTGAAATTTGACCTCCAATTAATTCTGTTTGTCTAATTTGTACTTTATAATCTCCTGCAGCAACATTATTAAATACACTCGAAGTTTGATAATTAGTACCGTCCAGACTATAGCTGTATCCTGAGTTTTGAGGTGGATTGGTAACTGTTATTTTTCCTGGAGTATTACAAATAATATCTTGTTTTTCTGCTTTTGGATCAAGTAAGTTTTGGTAAACATTAAAATAGTGCGTAACCACACAAGTATTACCATAATTAATTACAAGTCTAAAAACACCAGCTCTGTCTGCTGTAAAAATAGGTCCGTTTTCAACAGTAGTCCAGTTTGTAGCTCCTTCGTAAGGACAGCTGTCAGGATTTGGAGTACCAACTGGAGGTACATCTTTTGTTTCCTGCCAAACAATACTCGCTGCTGTGGTAATTTTAGTGTCGATAATTCTCTTATCGTTTAAACCACATAAAAATATTTTTGGAAACGGTTTGTTATCACGAACGCAGCCATAAGCCTCGCCAGTTGCAGGATCAATATTATCTCCTTTAATTGGGCTCTTATTTGTTCCTGCAAGATAATCCGTTACAACAAAAGTTTGTGTAATAGGTTTACAATTTGCTGCACCGCTGTTTTCAACTGTATATGTTCCAGGTTTGTCTATTGTAACTTGTCTATTGTTACCTCCAAAGACAACACCACTAGGATTTTTCCATACATAAGTTGTATAACCGTTCGCTGCGGTTAAAACTGCAGTACCACACAATGATACATCGCGGCTAAATAAACACTTATCAATACCTACTAAGAAATTAGTCGATGTTGGTTCTCCTACATTACATTCTGAAATTGTAGAATAACTTCCCTCCCCAAATCCTTCAGGTGTTGTATTTTTATCACCATAGTATTTAGAAACAGCAGTATTTTTAATTTCGTTAGAACAAGCATCTACTAATTCATTACAATCTTTTACTACTCTAACTTTAAATTTAATAGTATATTCTGCTCCACCTGCCTGTTTAGAAACAACCTTATAATCAGGAACCTTAAACACAATTGTTCTTGTTACAGCATCATACGTAGCTGTAATATCGGCATCCATAGATATAATGTCACTTAGTCCATTAAATATAACGTTCTTTGGAAGAACATCTGTTATAGTAAAGTTTTTAGCATTATCGTTTCCTTCGTTTTTAAATTTAAGTTCATATCTAAGTTCCTGATCCAGACTTACAGACTGACCACTGATAATTTTATCATCTTTATCAAGTACATTTTTTCGTATAACGATTTTTGGAGCAATGATCTCAACTGATAATGCATTAAAAAACATATAATATGAATCTGACGATGTACTGATTCTCAGTGTAGCATTCGTTTCATCATTTTGTATGATTTTATTACCTACGTTATCGATTTTTACAACCCCCGCATCATAACCCAGTGTATTAATACTATTTGGTGTACGGCCCCCCATAATAATATCTCCATCGGTAATAGTACTATTAAAAAAGTTAGGCACTAACCTTGGATTTCTTATACCAACAATGTCAATTGGTCTTACTAACGAAGATATAGCTCCCCATGCAGCAGATTTATCTCCCTTAAATTCAAGACCGTCTCCCGTAAGTTGATTATCTCCTTCTAATGCACTAAAAGCTAATTTTACATTTACATCTCCAAAAGGGTTAGTTCTAAAACCAGAAATTGGAATATCAAGAGGCGGATCACTATTTCTAATTATACTGAAACCATCAAAACTTGTAATATATTTATTAGGCAGTAAAGGATCTTTATAGATTACATAAATTGACCATCCTGCGGAGTTACCTCCAGGAGAAAATTTACCTTCTGAACACATTATATCTGCTACAGTATAAACACCTTCTTTAGAAGCCTTAACTTCTGCTGTAATATCTTTAAAACAGGCATAAGGCTTAGATGCATATGCATTAGAGACACCAGTTCCTCCTTCATCCCATACTACAGTTCCGGTAATAGCTTTGTAGGCTGCACCTGATTCTGATGTTTTTAACTTAACCTGATTAATTTTACTTCTGTCAGAACCCTGATATGTTCCAGACCAATATAAAGCTGCATATACAATTTCAAAACAAGTTTTACTTGCCTGCGGTATTGTTAATGTTGCAGAACTTGAATTAAATGTTGAATTGTCAGTATCAATATCAACGAATTTCATATTGAAATTATCATTGACCTCACTAAAACTTCCAGTTGAATTATATGGGTCTTTTGGACGCTGTCCGTTTCCATTATCTCTATTCAAGATATTGTTTCCAATAACTAAAATATCTCCATTCAAACTGGTCGTATATCTCGGCGTAAAGTTCTTCCTTAACTGAGCATGAGAAGAAATACTGAGCAATAAGAATACAACTGCAATAAATACTTTAAAAATAGTAGGTTTTTTCATAGTCTTCATTTGTTTTGGCTTTTCCTTTATTCTTTAAGGGGCGTTAAAGAATAAACTGTAGCATTCTGAAACATTTTTTATTATTAGTCATTCTTAAAATTTAAGAAGAACTTTTTTTCTTAATCAATTTATATATTAATTCTCCACTTTTACGATTGCCATTTTCCCGTTATATGGCTTAGATCCTTTTGCTTCAAGTGCTTTTGTTGCCTCTTGTAAACCGTCGAATTTTTCGTAATAGATATAATACTTACTTGTTGTTACATTGTAAAAGAAATTAATATCTGTAAGTCCTGCTGCAACAGCTTTCGTTAAGAACTGATCTCTTTTCTCTACGCTATTATGAACTGCGAGAATCATATAAAAACCACTTTCAGAGTTTTTAATATTCTTGATGATCTGCATATTTGACTGATCTTCTCCAAAATCAAAATCACTCGCTGTTAATGGTGTAGTGCTTACTTTCGTTGTTTCTTTAATACGTTTAAGAGCTGCAACGTCCTGAGCATATCTTCCTTCGTCATTTTCATATGCGGCACGTTTAATTCTACGTTTTTTCTCTATCTCAGTTTCCGTTTTAATACGTTCTAAATCGGCTAACAGTGCTGCACCCTCCATTTCCATTTTCAACTGAGCAGCTTTTAACTGATTTATCTTTTCAAGATAAGCTTTGTTTAAAGCGTCATTCTTATTAGGAACTTTTTTAAGCCTTTCGTTATATAAATTAGTCAGCTTGGCAATTTCATCTTTTTGAATTCTGCTGGCATCAGCAAGCTGCGCTTTTAAGGCTTCTAATTGACTGTTTTCAGCAGCAACGCTCTTAAATGGCTTAGGCTCTCTGTAAATTCCTTTTTCACTTAAATCATTCTCTTCTTTTAAGTCATTCAAGTCTTTTTGTTTGTTTGCCACAGTTGCTTTGAACTGATTTAATAAATCATTTTGAGATTTACTAGTATCTTCAATAGATAGTGTTAAACTTTCAATTGCTTTTGCTGTTTCGTCTTTTGCTGCTGCTGCCCTTGCTGCTGCTTCAGCATCAGCTTTGGCTTTTTCTGCAGCTAACCTTGCCTGACGCTCCTCTTCTTCTCTTAATAATCTTGTTTCTTCTTCAGCACGTAACTTTTCTGTTGCTTCGGCATCGGCTTTGGCTTTAGCATCTGCTAATAATTTAGCTTGTAAAGCTTCCATATCTGCCTTAGCTTTTGCATCTGCCGCTAACTTAGCTTGAAGGGCTTCTGCATCGGCTTTCGCTTTAGCATCGGCCGCTAACTTAGCTTGAAGTGCTTCTGCATCGGCTTTTGCTTTCGCTTCAGCTGCTTGTTTAGCCTGAAGTGCTTCTGCATCTGCTTTCGCTTTGGCTTCAGCTGCTTGTTTAGCCTGAAGTGCTTCTGCATCGGCTTTTGCTTTTGCATCTGCCGCTAACTTAGCTTGAAGGGCTTCTGCATCAGCTTTAGCTTTAGCATCGGATGCTAACTTAGCTTGAAGTGCTTCCGCATCAGCTTTTGCTTTTGCATCGGCCGCTAACTTAGCTTGAAGGGCTTCTGCATCGGCTTTCGCTTTCGCTTCAGCTGCTTGTTTAGCCTGAAGGGCTTCGGCATCAGCTTTAGCTTTAGCATCGGCTGCTAATTTAGCCTGACGAGCCTCTTCATCTGCTTTCGCTTTGGCTTCAGCTGCTTGTTTAACTTGTAGGGCTTCTGCATCGGCTTTCGCTTTAGCATCTGCTGCTAACTTAGCTTGAAGGGCTTCTGCATCGGCTTTCGCTTTCGCATCGGCTGCTAATTTAGCCTGACGTGTCTCTTCATCTGCTTTGGCTTTGGCTTCAGCTGCTTGTTTAGCTTGAAGTGCTTCTGCATCGGCTTTCGCTTTAGCATCTGCTGCTAATTTAGCCTGACGCGCTTCTTCTGCTTCTCTTAATTGTTTTGCTTCGGCATCAGCTTTGGCTTTCGCTGTTGCTTCCGCATCGGCTTTAACCTTGGCATCCGCAATTAATTTAGCTTGAAGAGCTTCCATATCTGCCTTAGCTTTGGCATCAGCTGCTAATTTAGCTTGTTGAGCTTCTGCATCGGCTTTAGCTTTTGCTTCGGCTGCTAATTTAGCCTGACGTGCCTCTTCCTCAGCTTTCGCTTTTGCTTCTTCTGCTTGTTTTATTCTTAACGCTTCGGCATCCGCTTTGGCCTTGGCCTCGGCTGCTAATTTTGCTTGAAGGGCTTCTGCATCAGCTTTGGCTTTAGCTTCGGCTGCTAATTTAGCCTGACGTGCTTCTTCATCAGCTTTCGCTTTTGCTTCTTCTGCTTGTTTTATTCTTAAT